>Ga0182737_1001523_pt1 | contig 22296 bp, 18 predicted proteins | sample eDN5th30CBELigOP_FD_128878 | JGI IMG/M metagenome (GOLD analysis project Ga0182737, IMG submission 128878) | Enriched Organic Plus compost microbial communities from Emeryville, California, USA - eDNA 5th pass 30_C BE-Lig OP (version 2) (version 2) ...
CCGGCTTCCACGGGCGGCCCGGCTTCCGTCGGCGGTCCGGTCTCCACCGGGGACACGGCTTTCCCGGCCGCCGCTTCGGCGCCAGGCGCGTCCGCCCGGTCCGCGGGCGCGCTGGACGGCCTGCTCGACGCCGACGACACGGGCCTGGCGCGCCACATCGCCGATGCCGGCTGGCTGCGCACCGCCGGGGTGTTCTTCCTGCTGGGCCTGCTGCTGTCGCTCACCCCTTGCGTGCTGCCCATGGTGCCCATCCTGTCGGCGCTGATCGTCGGCCGGGGCGGCGCCGGCAGCCCTGCGGGCGCCGCCGTTGCCTCGGCGAGCATGGATGCCGCCGGCGAGGCCTGCCTGCCTGCGGCTGCGCACGCCGTGCGCCCGGCCGCGCCGCCCCGCTGGCGCGGGCTCGGGCTGGCGGCCGCCTACGTGCTGGGCATGTCGGTGGTCTACACCCTGGTCGGCATCGCCGCCGGCCTGAGCGGCGTGGGCCTGGCTGCCTGGCTGCAGACGCCCTGGGTGCTGGGGGTGTTCGCCGCGGTGCTGGCCGTGCTGGCGCTGGCCATGTTCGACGTCTTCACCTTCCAGCTGCCCGCCGGCCTGCAATCGCGCCTGTCCGAGCGCGCCGCCCGCATTCCCGGCGGGCGCGCGGCGGGGGCGCTGCTCATGGGCGCGGTCTCGGCGCTGATCGTCGGCCCCTGCGTGGCCGCGCCCCTGGCCGGCGCCCTGCTCTACATCTCGCAGACCGGCGACGTGCTGCTGGGCGGCGCGGCGCTGTTCGCCATGGCCTGGGGCATGGGCGTGCCGCTGCTGCTGGTGGGCGCGTCCTCCCGCGCGCTGCTGCCGCGCGCGGGCGCCTGGATGGAAGGCGTCAAGCGCCTGTTCGGCGTGCTGCTGCTGGCCACGGCGTGGTGGATGCTGATGCCGGTGCTGGCGTCCTGGGTGCAGATGCTGGGCTGGGCGCTGCTGGCCGCGCTGGCCGCGGTGCTGCTGCGCGCCTTCGACGCCCTGCCCCAGCCGGCCGGCCTGGGCCGCATGCTGGGCAAGGCCGTCGGCCTGCTGCTGGCGCTGGCCGCGGTGCTGCTGGTGGCGGGCGTGGCCAGCGGCGGGCGCGACCTGCTGCAGCCGCTGTCCCACCTGGCGGCCGGCGCGCGCGAAGGCGCCTTCCCGGCCGGCGCCCCGGCGCAGCCGGCGGGCTTCCAGCGCGTGCGCTCCAGCGCCGAGCTGGACGCCGCGCTGGCCGCGGCCGGCCGGCCGGCCATGCTCGATTTCTACGCGGACTGGTGCGTGTCCTGCAAGGAGATGGAGCGCTTCACTTTCTCCGACCCGGCGGTGGCCGCGCAGATGTCGCGCATGTTGCTGCTGCAGGCCGACGTCACCGCCAACACGCCGCAGGACCGCGAGCTGCTGCGCCGCTTCCGGCTGTTCGGCCCGCCGGGCATCGTCTTCTTCGCGGCGGACGGCGCGGAGCTGCCCGAGCGCGTGGTCGGCTTCCAGAACGCCGAGCGCTTCGGCGCCGTGCTGGCGCGGGTGCTGGAGCAAGGCGGCCGATGAGCCGGGACGAGCCCGGCGCGAGCGGGCGGGCGGCGCCCCACGCCGCCGCGCCTGGCCTGCCCATGTCCGAGCCTCCGCTGCCCCAGGCGCCCATCGGCCGCATGATCGCGCTGCTGGCGCTGGCCGCCTTCGCCAGCGCCAGCGCCTTCCGCATCTGCGACCCGCTGCTGCCGCAGCTGGCGCAGGAATTCGGCACCACCACCGGCCAGGCCGCGCACGCCGTGACCATCTTCGCCGTGGCCTACGGCCTGCTGCAGTTCTTCTTCGGCCCCATCGGCGACCGCTACGGCAAGTTCCGCACCGTGGCCACCGCCACCGTGCTGTGCGCGGTGGGCAGCGCCGGCGTGGCGCTGGCGCCCACGCTGGACCTGCTGCTGCTGTGCCGCTTCCTGTCCGGCGCGGCGGGCGCGGGCATCGTGCCGTTGTCGATGGCCTGGATAGGCGACAACGTGCCCTACGAGCAGCGCCAGATCACCCTGGCGCGCTTCCTGACCGGCACCATCTCCGGCATGGCCGCCGGCCAGGTGCTGGGCGGCGTGTTCGCCGGCACGCTGGGCTGGCGCTGGGCCTTCGCCTTCCTGGCCGCGGGCTATCTGTGTACCGGCCTGCTGCTGCTGCGCGGCGCCCGGCGCCTGCCGCGCGAGGCCTCGGCCGCCGTCCTGTCGTCCGCCGGCGGCTTCTTCGCGCCCACGGTCTCGGTGCTGCGCGTGCCCTGGGCGCGCAAGGTGTTGCTGGTCACCTTTCTGGAAGGCGCGCTGGTGTTCGGCGTGCTGGCCTTCGTGCCGGCCTACATGCAGCAGCGCTACGGCCTGTCGCCCACCGCAGCCGGCCTGCTGGCCGGCGCCTATGCGCTGGGCGGCTTCGCCTACGTGCTGGTGGCGCGCCGGCTGGTGCCCGCCCTGGGCGAGAAAGGCCTGGCCGGGGCCGGCGGCGCGATGCTGTCGGCCGCCTTTCTGGCCTACTGGCTGGCCGGCGGCTGGATGTGGCTCGCGGCCGCCGGGCTGATGGCCGGCTTCGGCTATTACCTGCTGCACAGCACGCTGCAGGCCAACGCCACGCAGATGGCGCCCAAGGTGCGCGGCACGGCGGTGGCGCTGTTCGCGTCCTTCCTGTTCATCGGCCAATCGGCCGGCGTGGCCGCCGCCGGCCTGGTGGTCGACGGCGTGGGCATGCACTGGCTGCTGCTGGCCGGCGCCCTGTCCTGCCCGCTGCTGGCCGCCGGCTTCGTGTTCGCGCTGGGACGGCGATGAGCCCTCAGCCGCGCAGCAGCCGCGCCGCGTCCGGCGCGAAGTAGGTCAGGATGCCGTCCGCCCCGGCGCGCTTGAAGGCCGTGAGCGACTCCATCATCACCTTGTCGTGGTCCAGCCAGCCGTTGGCCGCGGCCGCCTTGAGCATGGCGTATTCGCCGCTCACCTGGTAGGCGAAGGTGGGCACGCGGAAGGCGTCCTTGACCCGGCGCAGCACGTCCAGGTAGGGCATGCCGGGCTTGACCATCACCATGTCGGCGCCCTCGGCCAGGTCCAGCGCCACTTCGCGCAGGGCCTCGTCGATGTTGGCCGGGTCCATCTGGTAGGTGGCCTTGCTGGACTTGCCCAGGTTGGCGGCCGAGCCCACCGCGTCGCGGAAGGGGCCGTAGAAGGCGCTGGCGTACTTGGCCGAGTAGGCCATGATGCGCGTGTGGATCAGGCCCTCGCGCTCGAGCGCCTGGCGGATCGCGCCGATGCGCCCGTCCATCATGTCGCTGGGGGCGACGATGTCCACGCCGGCCTGGGCCTGCACCAGCGCCTGGCTCACCAGGATTTCCGTGGTGGGCTCGTTCAGGATGTAGCCCGCCTCGTCGATCAGGCCGTCCTGGCCGTGGCTGGTGTAAGGGTCCAGCGCCACGTCGGTCATCACGCCCAGCTCGGGCAAGCGCGCCTTCAGGCCGGCCACCACGCGCGGGATCAGGCCGTCCGGGTTGGCGGCCTCGATGCCGTCGGGCGTCTTGAGCGAGGCGTCGATCACCGGGAAGAGCGCCAGCACCGGGATGCCCAGCGCCACGCATTCCTCGGCCACCGGCAGCAGGGTGTCGAGCGAGTAGCGGCTCACGCCCGGCATGGACGGCACCGGCTGCACGAGGCCCTGGCCCTCGGCCACGAAGACGGGGTAGATCAGGTCGTCGGCCGTGAGGGTGTTTTCGCGCACCAGGCGGCGCGTGAAGTCGTCGCGGCGCAGGCGGCGCGGGCGCGCGGCGGGAAAGGCGGCGGCAGGGATCAGGGGTTGCGTCATGGCACGACCTTGGGGGATATCCAGTTTTCGATGTGGGCGGCGGCCTCTTCCAGGCCGATGCGCTCGGTGGCGGAAAAAGGCACGGCCAGCAGCGCGCCGATGTCGGCGAGCTCCTTGCGCACGGCGTAGACCGCGCGTATGCGCTGGCCGTAGGGCAGCTTGTCGGCCTTGGTCAGCAGGGCCAGCACGGGGCGGCCGGTGGGGGCGATCCAGTCGGCCAGGCGGCGGTCCAGGTCGGTGACGCCGCGGCGGATGTCGATCAGCAGCACGATGCCGGCCAGCGAGGGGCGGTCGCGCAGGTAGCCGCCCAGCACGTCGGCCCATTCCTCGCGGGCGCGCTGGGCGACCGAGGCGTAGCCGTAGCCGGGCAGGTCGACCAGGTAGCCCAGGGCCTCGCCCGGCGCCAGCGGGTCGGGCAGGGAGAACAGGTTGATCAGCCGCGTGCGCCCCGGCGTCTTGCTGGAGAACGCCAGGCGCTTCTGGTTGGCCAGCACGTTGATGGCCGAGGACTTGCCGGCGTTGGAGCGCCCCACGAAGCAGACCTCGGGCGGGCCGGGCGGCGGCAGCTGGTCCAGCCGGGCGGCCGAGACGTGGAACGAGGCGCGGTGCAATAGGGACACGGGGGGCGGATACGGTTGGTTGCGAACCCTATTGTATAATCGCGTGTTTGCAACAAGGGCCTTGCGCGGTTGCGCGCGGGCCCTGGCTGCGGGTCCTGCGCCAGGCGCAGGCTCCTTGCGCGGGCCGCATTCTCGCTGCCAGGCGAGGCCGGCCGGCCCGCGTCGTGTCGCGTCCGAACGTCGAGGTTTTCATGAAGCGTGTGCTGTCCCGGATATTGGTAGCTGGCGGGTTGATGCTCGGTGCGTCGGCCGTGTCGCCGGCTTTCGCGGCCGAGGCGGCCGGCGCGGCGTCCAAGCCCGACGTGGCCAAGGGCAGCCAGCTCTATTCGCAGGGCGACGCCGCCCGCGGCATCATCGCCTGTGCGACCTGTCATGGCGAGGCGGGCAACAGCACCATACCCGCCAACCCCAACCTGGCCGGCCAGCCGCACGAATACCTGTACAAGCAGCTGGTCGACTTCAAGGTCAAGGAAGGCGCCCAGGCGCCCGCGCGCAGCGGCGCCGAGGGCGCGCCCACGCCCATGACCGCCATGGCCGGCCCGCTCACCGACGAAGACATCCGCAACGTCGCCGCCTACCTGGCCGAGCAGCCGCTCAAGCAGCCCGCCACCGCCGGCCACGAAGACCTGGTCGACCTCGGCAAGCGCATCTGGCGCGCCGGCCTGCCCGAGCGCGGCGTGCCGGCCTGCGCCTCCTGCCACTCGGCCAACGGCGCCGGCCTGCCCGCCCTGTACCCGCGCCTGTCCGGCCAGTTCCCCGCCTACATCGAGGAGCAGCTCAAGCTGTTCCGCGCCGGCCACCGCGCCAACAACGAGGCCATGCAACAGATCGCCGACCGCATGTCGGACGCCGACATCAAGGCCGTCGCCGACTACGCCGCCGGCCTGCGCTGACGCCGCCGCGGCCAGCGCCCGCGCGCCGGGCCGGAACCACCGGCCGGCGCGCGTGTCCATGAGGGGGGCGGTTCCCCATGCCGCCGCGGCCGGCGCGCCCGTGCGCGCAACCCCTCCTTTTCCATGAACGCCACGCCTTCCCCCACCCGCCACCGCCTGGCCGCCGACGTGATCGAGCTGCTGGGCTCGATGCGCTTCGCCGTCAGCCTGCTGTCCTTCATCTGCGTGGCCAGCGTGATCGGCACGGTGCTGGCGCAGAACCAGCCGTCGAACAACTACATCGACCGCTTCGGGCCGTTCTGGTACGAATTCCTGGACAAGTTCTCGGTCTGGCACGTCTACAACAGCTGGTGGTTCCTGCTCATCATGGCCTTCCTGGTGGCGTCCACCGGGCTGTGCCTGACGCGCAACGCGCCCCGGATGCTGCGCGAGGCGCGGTCGTTCCGCGAGCACGTGCGCGCTTCCAGCCTGCGCGCCTTCCACCACCGGGTCGAATGCCAGGCGCCTGCCGGCGTGGAGCCCGCCGCCGCGGGCGTGCGCAAGTGGCTGTCGGCCAACGGCTACGCCCTGCGCGAGCGACGCGACGGCGACGCGCTGCTGCTGGCGGCCAAGCGCGGCGGCAGCAACCGGCTGGGCTACATCTTCGCGCACGCTTCCATCGTGGTGATCTGCGTGGGCGGCCTGCTCGACAGCGAGCTGCCGGTGCGCCTGCAGGTCTGGCTGGGCGGCAAGCAGCCCATCGTCGAGAACATGATGATCGCCGACGTGCCCGACAGCGGCCGCCTGTCCGTCAACAACCCCAGCTACCGCGCCAACGTGCTGGTGCCCGAGGGCGGCAGCGCCGGCAGCGCCGTGGTGCTGGTGGGCGACGGGGCGCTCGTGCAGCCGCTGCCTTTCCGCATGACGCTGCGCAAGTTCGTCATCGACTACTACTCCACCGGCATGCCCAGCCGCTTCGCCAGCGAGGTCGAGGTCACCGACCCCGACACCGGCCGGCAGTTCGCGCAGACCATCGAGGTCAACGAGCCGCTGCGCTACAAGGGCGTGACGGTCTACCAGTCCAGCTTCGACGACGGCGGCAGCACGGTCGAGCTGGCCGGGCGGCCGCTGGCCGGGCCGGCCGACTTCTCCTTCAAGGTCGGCGGCAAGGTGGGCGACTCGGTGCCCGTGGACGTCGACGGCAAGGGCCGCGCCATGCAGGTGGAAATCACCGGCCTGCGCCCCATCAACGTCGAGGACCTGACCGGCGGCGCGCCGCAGCCCAAGGGCTTCGGCGAGCACGTGGCCGCGGTCACCGGCAGCGCCGCCGGCAAGCCCAACGAGAACCTGCGCAACGTCGGCCCCAGCGTGCAGTACCGGCTGATCGACGAGACCGGCCAGGCGCACGAGTTCAACAACTACATGCTGCCGGTGCAGGTCGACGGCCACACCGTCTTCCTGGCCGGCGTGCGCAGCAACCCCGGCGAGGCTTTCCGCTACGTGCGCATCCCCGCGGACGACAACGGCACGGTGGACGAGTTCATGAAGCTGCGCGCCGCGCTGCAGGACCCGGCCGCGCGCCGCGAGGCCGCGCGCCGATTCGCCGCCGCCAACGGCGCGGCCGGCGGCGATGCCGGCCCCCTGCAGACCTCGGCCGAGCGCGCCCTGGAGACCTTCTCCCAAGGCGGCCTGCAGGCCGTGGCCCAGTTCCTGGAAAGCAACGTGCCGGCCGAGGAGCTGGGCCGCGCCGCCGACATCGTCGTGCGCCTGCTGGGCTCGGCCATGGGCGAGCTGCGCGCGCTGGTGCGCGAGCGCGCCGGCCTGCCGCCCCTGCCCGCCGACGGCGAGGCCGCGCAGCGCGGCGCCGAGTGGTCGCGCATGGCGGTCGCCGCCCTGTCCGACCTGACCCTGTACCCGGCGCCGGTGTTCCTGGGCCTGGCCGACTTCCAGCACCGCCAGGCCAGCGTCTTCCAGGTCAGCCGCACGCCCGGCAAGGCGGCCGTCTACCTGGGCTGCCTGCTGCTGGTGCTGGGCGTGTTCACGATGTTCTACGTGCGCGACCGCCGCATCTGGGTGTGGCTGCGTCCCGCCGACGGCGGCGGCGCGGCCGTGCTGGCTGCGATGACTTCGCAAAAGCGTACACTGGATTTCAACCGCGAATTCGAGCGTTTCCGCCAGGCCATGCTGCGCCTGGCCGAGCCTGGAGCCTGACACCATGGCCGATACCGCCACCCACCCGTCCGTGCCCGTCTGGGGCGACGGCGTTTCCGACACGGGCGACGCGCGCGCCGCGCGTGGCCGGCCGGACTGGACCGACCTCGTTTTTTTCCTGCTGCTGGCCGCCGGCGCCGGCTATGCCCTGTCGGCCTACCCCGGCGCCATGGACGGCTACGAAAAGGCCATCCTGTGCCTGGCCGTGCCCTTCCTGACCTGGCTGGGCTGGCTGTGGCGGCCGCTGCGCAAGCTGATGATCGCCACCGGCTTGGCCGCCGGGCTGGCCGTGCTGCTCTACCAGGCCGACCTGGCCCGCGCCGAGCAGGTGTTCTTCCTGAAGTACCTGCTGTCCTCGCAGTCGGCCATCCTGTGGATGTGCGCGCTCTTCGTGCTGGCCACCGCCTGTTACTGGATAGGTTTCGCCAGCCCCACGGCCGCCTGGCTGGGCACGGCGCTGACCTGGGGTGCGGTGTTCGCGGGCACGACCGGCATGCTGGTGCGCTGGCGCGAAGGCCACCTGATGGGGCCGGACCTGGGCCACATCCCGGTCAGCAACCTGTACGAAGTCTTCGTGCTGTTCTCGCTGGTCACGGCGCTTTTCTACCTGTACTACGAGCGCCGCTACGCCACGCGCGCGCTGGGCGGCTTCGTGCTGCTGGTGATCAGCTCGGCCGTGATCTTCCTGCTGTGGTATTCGTTCACGCGCGACGCCGCGCAGATCCAGCCGCTGGTGCCCGCGCTCAAGAGCTGGTGGATGAAGCTGCACGTGCCGGCCAACTTCATCGGCTACGGCACCTTTTCGCTGGCGGCCATGGTGGGCTTCGCCTACCTGGTCAAGCAGCACGGCCAGACCGCGTCCTGGCTCAAGCTCGCGCCGCTGTTCGTGCTGGGCGTGCTGCTGGCGGCCGAGCCCATGGTGTTCCGCACCGACAGCCTGTCGGCCACCTGGATGCTGTACTTCGGCGTGGGCGCCATCGTGGTCGGCGCCATCCTGATGTTCCGCCGCCCCATCGCCGCGCGCCTGCCCGCCCTGGAGGTGCTGGACGACATCATGTACCGCGCCATCGCCGTGGGCTTCGCCTTCTTCACGGTGGCCACCATCCTGGGCGCGCTGTGGGCGGCCGACGCCTGGGGCGCCTACTGGCAGTGGGACCCCAAGGAGACCTGGGCGCTGATCGTCTGGCTGAACTACGCCGCCTGGCTGCACATGCGCCTGATCAAGGGCCTGCGCGGCACGCTGGCGGCCTACTGGGCGCTGGTGGGGCTGCTGATCACCGGCTTCGCCTTCCTGGGCGTGAACATGTTCCTGTCGGGGCTGCATTCCTACGGGGAGCTGTAGGTCAGGGCAGCACCGACTCCCCGCGCATCAACTCGTCCAGCGTCTCGCGCCGCCGCACCACGTAGTGGCGGGCGCCGTCGACCATGACCTCGGCGGGCCGCGGCCGGCTGTTGTAGTTGCCGGCCATCACGAAGCCGTAGGCGCCGGCCGATTCCACCGCCAGCACGTCGCCCTCGGCGATCGCCAGCTCGCGGTCGCGCGCCAGCCAGTCGGCGCTCTCGCACACCGGGCCGACCACGTCGTAGCGCTGCGCCTGCGCGTCGCCGCGCGGGGCCACCGGGCGCACGCCGTGCCAGGCCTCGTACAGCGCCGGGCGCAGCAGGTCGTTCATGGCCGCGTCGACGATGGCGAAATTGCGCGCGTCCGTATGCTTGAGGTACTGCACCTCGGTCAGCAGCACGCCGGCATTGCCCACCAGCGAGCGCCCCGGCTCCAGGCACAGCTGCAGGTGCGCCAGCCCGCGCGCGGCCAGGCGCTCGAACACCCGGTCCAGCAGCGCCGCGGGCGCGAGCGGCGCCTCGTCGCGGTAGCGTATGCCCAGCCCGCCGCCCAGGTCCAGGTGCTCGATGGCGATGCCCTCGGCGGCCAGGCGGTCGATCAGGTCCAGCAGCTTGTCCAGCGCGTCCAGGTAGGGGCCGGTCTCGGTGATCTGCGAGCCGATGTGGCAGTCCACGCCGATCACCCGCAGGCCGGGCAGGCCGCGCGCCGTGCGGTAGGCTTCCAGCGCGGTGTCGATGGCGATGCCGAACTTGTTTTCCTTCAGCCCGGTGGAGATGTAGGGGTGGGTCTGCGCGTCCACGTCGGGGTTCACGCGCAGCGACACCGGCGCCACCAAGCCAAGCTGCGCCGCTACCCGCGACAGCCGGTGCAGCTCGGGCAGGGATTCCACGTTGAAGCACTTCACGCCGGCCTGCAGCGCGGCGCGCATCTCCCATTCCTGCTTGCCCACGCCGGAGAACACCACGCGCGCCGGGTCGCCGCCGGCGGCCAGCACGCGCGCCAGCTCGCCGCCCGAGACGATGTCGAAGCCGGCTCCCAGCGCGGCGAATTCCTTGAGCACGGCCAGGGTGGAATTGGCCTTCATGCCGTAGCAGACCAGCACGTTGCGGCCGTCCGCGGCCTGGCGGTAGGCGTCCCAGGCCGCCCGCAGCGCCGCGCGCGAATAGACGTACAGCGGCGTGCCCAGCTCGGCGGCCAGCCCCGCCAGCGGCACGTCCTCGGCGTGCAGCACGCCGTCGCGGTAGTGGAAATGCGGTGCGCCGCAGGGCGGCTGTTCGCCGGCCTCCCGCAGGGTGGGGCGGTGCTGGGTCATCGGGCTAGTCGACATCGGAAGGGAACAGGTCGTCGTCCTGCAGGCCGTCGTCCGGGTAGTCCGGGTCCTGCGGCTGGGTCTGGGCCGCGCCGCCCGAACCCGGCGGCATGTAGAGCGGCCCCTTGTAGCCGCAGCCCGCGGCTGCGCCCGCCAGCCACAGCATGGCTACAATGCGGTAAACCCGACGGGCGGTTGCCGGTTCTGACACTGGGAACTCCGTTAAGCGTGCAGATTGCGATTATGACCGAAACCGAATTCCTCGACCTCGCCGGCGCCGTCCTGGATTCCATCGAAAGCCAGGCCGACGACTGGGCGGCCAAGTACGACCTGGACATCGAGGCCGCGCGCAGCGGCAACGTGCTCACGCTGACCTTCGACGACGGCGCGCAGGTGGTGGTCAACACCCAGGCGGCCATGCAGGAGATCTGGGTCGCCGCGCGCAGCGGCGGCTTCCATTACCGCTACGACGGCCGGCGCTGGAACGACACCCGCGGCGGCCCCGAACTGGCCGAGGCGCTGTCGCAGATCTGCTCCGCCGCCGCCGGCCAGCCGCTGGCCGTCCAATTGTAGGGTGGCCGCTTGCGCCCGGTGGTGTTACTTGCTACCCACGGCGCATGAAACGGGTGCCGCTCAATCGGGGACGCCGCGGAGCCGGCTTTGCCGGTCCGCCAGCGTCGCCCCCTGGGGGGCGCGCGTAAGCGCGTAGGGGGGGGGTATTTCAGGGCGGAACGACGCCGTCCGGCCAGGGGTTGCTGGTGGCGGCCGCCGGGTTGGGGTCGGGCTTGAGCAGGCCGCCGGTCAGGTTCTCCAGGAAGTCGCCCAGCGTGTCCGGCTCGGGCAGGCCAAGCCGCGCCACGGCCTGGCCGGGCGGGAATTCCTGGAAGTAGTAATCGCCGCCGTCGACCAGCAGGCCTTCCGGGGGCGCGCCGCGCTTCTGTTCGGGCACGCCGTCCAGCGCGGTGCGCATGTACGACACCCAGAGCGGCAGCGCGGCGCCGCCGCCGGTCTCGCGCGAGCCCAGCGAGCGCGGCTGGTCGTAGCCCAGCCAGGCGATGCCCACCAGCGACGGCGTGTAGCCGGCGAACCAGGCGTCCACCGATTCGTTGGTGGTGCCGGTCTTGCCGGCCAGGTCACCGCGCTTGAGGATCTGGCGCGCGCGCGCGGCCGTGCCGGAGGTGGCCACGCCGCGCAGCATGTCGTCCACCACGAAGGCGGTGCGCGGGTCGATGGCGCGCGCGGCGGCGTCGCCCGCCACGGTCGGGCGCGCCTGCATCAGCACCCGGCCGGTCGAATCGGTGACGCGGTCGATCAGGTAGGGCGTGATGCGGTAGCCGCCGTTGGCGAACACCGAATACGCGCCGGCCATCTGCAGCGGCGTGACCGAGCCCGCGCCCAGCGCCATCGGCAGCACCGCCGGCTGGCGCGACTTGTCGAAGCCGAAGCGCGAGACGTAGTCCTGCGCGTACTGCGGCGTGATGGCCTGCAGGATGCGGATCGACACCATGTTCTTGGACTTGTACAGCGCCTGCCGCATGGTCAGCATGGGCTCGTAGGTGCCGCCGTAGTTCTTGGGCTGCCAGGCGCGCGAGCCGGTCTGCTCGGCGGTCAGCGAGAAGGGCATGTCCGATATCTGGGTGGCCGGCGTCAGGCCGCGCTCCAGCGAGGCCGCGTAGATGAAGGGCTTGAACGACGAGCCCGGCTGGCGCCAGGCCTGGGTCACGCGGTTGAAGTTGCCGCGGTTGAAGTCGAAGCCGCCCACCATCGAGCGGATCGCGCCGTCCTGCGGCGCGACCGAGACCAGCGCGGCCTGCACCGCCGGCATGTTGATGACTTCCCAGTAGTCGCCGTTCTTGTGCAGGTAGACCACCGAGCCGCGGCGCAGCTTGGCCTCGGGCCTGGCGTTGGCCACCAGCGCGCGCGCGACCACCTTGAGCGCCTGCTTGTCGGTGACGTCGACGATCTCGCGCGAGCTGCGCGCGACCTTGATGGCCGTGGGGCTGGCGGCCAGCACCACGCCGGTGAGCAGGTCGTCGCTGTCGGGGTACTTGTCGAACACCGTGTCCAGGAACTCGTCGAGCTGCGCGGCGTTGTTCTCGATGCCGGCCGGCAGGTCGAGCTGCTCCTCCGGCCCGGGGTAGGGCGCGCGCCGGGTGTAGTCGAGCACGCCGTCGCGCAGCGCCCGGTAGGCCGCTTCCTGGTCCTTGGACTGGATGGTGGTGTAGATGTTCAGGCCGCGCGAATAGACGTTGTCCTGGTAGACGTTGTAGAGCAGCTGGCGCGCCAGCTCGGCCGGGTATTCGCCATGGATGGAATAGCCGCCGGCGGGCGTGCCCTGGGCCGAGCGCAGCTCGATGGCCTGGGCCATGGCGGCCTGGTATTCGGCCTCGGTCAGGTAGCCCAGCGACAGCATGCGGCCCAGCACGTAGCGCTGGCGCAGCTCGGCGCGCGGCCGGTTGGCGATGGGGTTGAAGCGCGACGGCGCCTTGGGGATGCCGGCCAGCATGGCGGCCTCGGCCGCGGTGACCTCGGCCAGGGGCTTGCCGAAGTAGGTGCGCGAGGCCGCGGCGAAGCCGTAGGCGCGGTGGCCCAGGTAGATCTGGTTCATGTAGAGCTCCAGGATCTGATCCTTGGTCAGGCTGGACTCTATCTTGAAGGTGAGCAGCAGTTCGTAGAACTTGCGCGACCAGGTCTTCTCGGAAGACAGGTAGAAGTTGCGCGCCACCTGCATGGTGATGGTGCTGGCGCCCTGGCTCTTGGACATGCTGATCAGGTTGGTCAGCCCGGCGCGCGCCACGCCCATCCAGTCGATGCCGCCGTGCTGGTAGAAGCGGTCGTCCTCGGCGGCCAGCACGGCCGATTTCATCACGTCCGGGATCTCGTTGAAGCGCAGGACGTTGCGGCGCTCTTCGCCGAACTCGCCGATCAGCACGTTGTCGGCCGTGTAGATGCGCAGCGGCACGCGCGGCCGGTAGTCGGTCATGGCGTGCAGGTCGGGCAGGTTGGGCCAGGCCAGGGCCAGCGCCATGCCCACCAGCAGCAGGCCGCACAGGCCCAGGCCGGCGAAAAGAATGCCCGCCTTGACGAAGAAGCGCAGGAACGGAGACCCTGAGCCGGCGGCGTCGCCCGACCGGGACTTGGAAGAAGGGGTTTTGCTCATCGCCTGCGATTTTAAGGGGTGTTGCCTATAGACACCCGTGGGCCTGCCGGGTTTCTGTAACCGGATGGTGCAGTGTAGCTTTCCGGCCACCGGCCCGGGGATTCCCCCGGGAATGGGATAATGCCCGCCATGAACGAGATTCCGTCCGACTGCTGCGCCGAGCAGGGGGCGCCGCAGGCCCTGCCCTACGATCTGCCCGTCTTCCTGGTGGGGATGATGGGCGCGGGCAAGACCACCATCGGCCGCAGCCTGGCGCGCGCGCTGGGCCGCTCCTTCGTCGACCTGGACCACGAGCTGGAATCGCGCTGCGGCGTGCGCGTGCCGGTCATCTTCGAGATCGAGGGCGAGGCGGGCTTTCGCCGGCGCGAGGCGGCGGTGCTGGACGAATGGTCGCTGCGCCCGGGCATCGTCATGGCCACCGGCGGCGGCGCGGTGATGGACCCGGCCAACCGCCGCGCGCTGAGCGAGCGCGGCGTGGTGGTCTACCTGCGCGCCACGGCCGACGAACTGTACCGCCGCACCTGCCGCGACCGCAACCGGCCGCTGCTGGCCACGCCCGACCCGCGCGGCACGCTGGAAACCCTGCTTGCGCGCCGCGAGCCGCTGTATTCGGAAGTCGCCGACCTGGTCGTCGACACCGGCGCGCTGCCGGTCGCGCAACTGGTGCGCTCCCTGCTGCCCCGCCTGAAGGCCTACGAGAAACCCGCATGAACCTGCCGCAAGACCAGGCCCTGGAAGTCGACACCCCCGGCGGCCGCTACCCCATACGCATCGGCGCCGGCCGCCTGGACCGCCTGGCCGAGGCCCTGCCGGCCGACGCCACGGCGGTCGCGCTGGTCACCAACCCGACCATCGCCGCCCTGTACGGCGAGCGGGCCCTGCGCGCCCTGCGCGCGGGCGGGCGCCGCGTCGAGGTCGTCGAGCTGCCCGACGGCGAGGCCCACAAGGACTGGCAGACGCTGAACCTGATCTTCGACGCCCTGCTCTCGCGCGGCTTCGACCGCCGCTCGGTGCTGGTGGCGCTGGGCGGCGGCGTGATCGGCGACATGGCGGGCTTCGCGGCGGCGGTCTACATGCGCGGCATCCGCTTCGTGCAGGTGCCCACCACCCTGCTGGCGCAGGTCGATTCCTCGGTGGGCGGCAAGACGGCGGTCAACCACCCGCTGGGCAAGAACATGATCGGCGCCTTCCACCAGCCGGTGGCGGTGGAGATCGACACCGGCGTGCTGGCCAGCCTGCCGGCGCGGGAAATCTCCGCCGGCCTGGCCGAGGTCATCAAGTACGGCCTGATCCTGGACCCGGGCTTCTTCGCCTGGTGCGAGGCGCACGCCGCCGGCCTGCGCGCGCTGGAGCCGCAGGCGCTGGCCCACGCCATCGCCACGTCCTGCCGGCTCAAGGCCCAGGTGGTGTCCCAGGACGAGCGCGAATCGGGCCTGCGCGCCATCCTCAACCTGGGCCACACCTTCGGCCACGCCATCGAGTCCGGCCTGGGCTACGGCCAGTGGCTGCACGGCGAGGCGGTCGGCTGCGGCATGGTCCAGGCCGCCGAACTGTCGGCCGAGGTGGCCGGCTTTCCCGCCGCCGACGTCGAGCGCGTGCGCCGCCTGGTGCGCGCCATCGGCTGCCCGGACGTCGCCCCGGACCTGGGCGCGGACCGCTGGCTGGAGCTGATGCGGGTCGACAAGAAGGCCGAGGCCGGCGAGATCCGCTTCGTGCTGATGCCGGAGATCGGCCGGGCCTTCACCCGCCCGGCGCCGGAAGACGCCGTGCGCCGCGTGCTGGCGCGCACCGTGGGAACGGGAGCAGCGGTCCCATGAGCGCCCTGGCCCCGTATGCTTCGGACCCTGCCCGCACGCGCGGGCGGCGCCATCCCGAGCCGTCGCCGGCCAACCGCACCGAATTCCAGCGCGACCGCGACCGCATCGTCCACGCCAACGCCTTCCGCCGCCTGGAATACAAGACCCAGGTCTTCGTCAACCACGAAGGCGACCTGTTCCGCACCCGCCTGACCCACAGCCTGGAAGTCGCCCAGATCGCCCGCACCGTGGCGCACAGCCTGGGCCTGAACCAGGACCTGACCGAGGCGATTTCCCTGGCCCACGACCTGGGCCACACCCCCTTCGGCCACGCCGGCCAGGACGAGCTCAACGCCTGCATGCACGAGCTGGCGCCGCACGCCGGCGGCTTCGAGCACAACCTGCAGAGCCTGCGCGTGGTCGACGAGCTGGAAGAGCGCTACGCCGCCTTCAACGGCCTGAACCTGTGCTTCGAGACCCGCGAGGGCATACTCAAGCACTGCTCGGCCGCGCACGCGCGCCAGCTGGGCGAGGTGGGCCGGCGCTTCCTGGAGCGCACCCAGCCCTCGCTGGAGGCCCAGCTGGCCAACCTGGCCGACGAGGTGGCCTACAACAACCACGACATCGACGACGGCCTGCGCTCGGGCCTGATCACGGTGGAGCAGATGGGCGAAGTGGACATCTTCGCGCGCCACCATGCCGAGGTGCTGGCCGCGCACCCCGGGCTCGCGCCGCGCCGCGCGGTGTCGGAAACCATACGCCGCATGATCAACACGCTGATCGTCGACCTGACCGCCACCACGGCCGCGCGCATCGCCGAGGCGGCCCCGCGCGACGCCGAGGCCGTGCGCGCCGCCGGCCCCCTGGCCGGCTTTTCGGACGCGGTGCGGCGCGAGGCCGACGCGCTCAAGCGCTTCCTGTTCGACAACCTGTACCGCCACTACAAGGTGGTGCGCATGACCGCCAAGGCGCGCCGCATCGTGCGCGACCTGTTCACCGCCTTCCTGGCCGACCCCCGCCTGCTGCCGCCCGACTACCGGCGCCGGGACGAAAGCCAGCAGGCGCGCGCCATCGCCGACTACATCGCCGGCATGACCGACCGCTACGCCATGCTGGAGCACAGGCGGCTGTTCAGGATGGAAGAGCCGTATTAGGGCGGTCCGCGACCCCGCCCATGCGGCCGGTCGGTTGCCGCCTGGGCCTTTTCCCGGCGGCAGTGGCCGGATGACATTTGCGGATACGCTCTGTCAAAGTCCTTCGGCACACGGGCGCTAGGATTGCCTGTCTGCGTACGGGCTTGGGCCGGTCCTTGCCGCCTGCCCGATGATGCTTGATTCCGGCCGGGGAACCGTCATGAAAATGTCTCGCTTTTCTCCCTTTGTGCTGCTGGCGGTCGCGGCTTGCGGCGCGGCGGCGGCGTCCAACGAGGCGGGCACGCCCACGGGGACCGTGCACGGCAACGTCGAAACCGCTTACCGGCTGGCCATCGTGCACGTGTGCCAGCCGGCCGGGAGCCATTGCCGGCTGGGCTTCGTCGATACGCTCAAGAACGACGACGTGGCCGCGCTGGTGGGGCGGCGCCTGGGGCAGGGGCGGCCGGGCGAAGGGCCTTCGGTGCAGGTGCTGGCCGTGTGCGCCGGCAGCTGGCTGGCGTCGGTGTCGCGCCAGGAGGCGCCGGGAGCGGGGGTCGGCGTGGCGGGCGGCGGCGAGGCGGCTTCCGGCCCGGGCGATCCGGCGGCTTCCGGCGCACCCGCCGGCTCCAGCGCGGTCTGCGGCTACAACTCGGCGCGCGCGGCGCTGTCGGCGGCGCTGGACGCCTGCGATTCGCAGACGGGCGGCGCCTGCCGGCGCTCGGGCCGCCTGCGGGCATCCTGGGGGCAGTGGGACGGGCGCGCGCTGCCCGGCCGCGACAGCGACCCGGGCGCGGTCTACGACACCTGGCCGGGCGGCACGGCCTGCGACGCCGCGCTGCCCTTGCAGGCGTCGCCGTCCTGCGGCGAGCAGGCGGTGCGGGCGCTGCGCGAGGCGGGGGTGCAATAGCGCGGGGACGGCGCAACGGTGCGCCGCAACCCCGGCCCGCGCGCCGGCCTCAGTACGCGGCGCCGGGCGCGGGCAGCGGTTCGGCGTCCGGCAGGAAGCGGGCGGCCAGGCCGCGGGCGGCGTGGGCGTAGACCAGGACGTCCACCCCCACCGCCACGAAGGTGCAGCCCAGGTCCAGGTAGCGCCGCGCCAGCGCCGGGTCGGAGGTCAGGGTGCCGGCGGCCTTGCCGCTGGCGACGATGGTGCGCATGGCCGATTCGATGGCCTGCTGCACCTCGGGCGAGCCGGGGCGGCCGCGATGGCCCATGGACGCGGCCAGGTCGGCCGGGCCGATGAACACGCCGTCCACGCCCGGCACGGCGCAGATGGCCTCCAGGTTGCGCAGCGCGGTGGCGGTCTCGGCCTGCACCAGCACGCAGACCTCGTCGTCGGCCACGTCCAGGTAGTCGCCGCGCGCGCTCCAGCGCGAGGCGCGGCCCACCGCGCTGCCCACGCCGCGCAGGCCCAGCGGCGGATAGCGGGTGGCGGCCACCACCTCGCGCGCCTGCTCGGCCGTGTCCACCATGGGCACCAGCAGCGTCTGCGCGCCGATGTCCAGCAATTGCTTGATGCGCGGGACCTCGCCGGCCACCACGCGCACCACCGGGTGCGCCCGGTACGGCGCCACCGCCTGCAGGGCGCCCAGGGTGCTGCGCAGGTCGTTGGGCGCGTGCTCGCCGTCGACCAGCAGCCAGTCGAAGCCGGCCGTGGCCGAGACTTCGGCCAGGTAGGGGTCGGCCATGGACATCCACAGGCCGATGCGGGGCCGGCCGGCGGCCAGTGCGGCCTTGAAGGGGTTGTGCGCGGGCATGTCGGGAACGTCTCCAGCGTATGGGGTTGCGGGGGCGGGCGATGCGGGGGTCAGCTGACGATGCCCAGGTGCCAGGGCACGAACTCGTGGTCGCCCAGGCCCAGGGCCTCGCTCTTGGTCGGCTCGCCCGAGGCGGCCCGCAGGATGCGCTCGAATATGTACTGCCCCATCCGGCCGATGTCCAGTTCGCCGTCGAGCACCGCGCCGCAGTTGATGTCCATGTCTTCCCGCAGGCGGGCGTACATGGCGCTGTTGCTGGCCAGCTTCAGCGTGGGCGCGGGCTTGGAGCCGAACATCGAGCCGCGCCCGGTGGTGAAGCAGATGAGGTTGGCGCCGCTGGCGATCTGGCCGGTGACGGCCACCGGGTCGTAGCCGGGCGAGTCCATGAACACCAGGCCGGCGCGGTCCACCGGCTCGGCGTATTCGTAGACGGCCTGCAGCGGCGTGGTGCCGCCCTTCATGGCCGAGCCCAGGGACTTCTCGAAGATGTTGGCCAGCCCGCCCTGCTGGTTGCCGTGGCCCACCACGCCGTTGAACTGGGCGTTGTGCCCGGCCGTGTACCTCTGCCACCAGGCCAGGCGGTCCAGCAGCTTGCGGCCGACTTCGGGCGTGGCGGCGCGGCGCGTGAGCAGGTATTCCACGCCGTGGATCTCGGGCGTCTCCGACAGGATGGCCGTGCCGCCGTGGCGCACCAGGATGTCGACGGCCGCGCCCAGCGACGGGTTGGCCGTGATCGCCGAATAGCCGTCGGAGCCGCCGCATTCCAGGCCTATCTTCAGGTGGCTGGCCGATACCGCCCGGCGGCGCGCGGCGTCGGCCTGCGGCAGCATTTCCTCGACGGCGCGGATGCCGGCGGCGATGGTGGCGCGCGTGCCGCCGCTGTCCTGCATGACCAGGGTGCGCACCCGCGGGTCCGGGGCCAGGCCCTGCGATTCGACCAGGGCCGCGACCTGGTTGCGCTCGCAGCCCAGGCCGACGATCAGCACGCCGGCCAGGTTGGGGTGGCGCGCGTAGCCGGCCAGCGTGCGCCTGAGCACGTCGAAGTGCTCGCCGGGCGAGGACATGCCGCAGCCGCTGGTCTGGGCGAAGGCCGCCACGCCGTCCACGTTCGGGAAGGCGGCCAGGCGCTCGGCGGTGAAGTGCGCGGCGATGTGGTTGACGACGGTGGCCGAGCAGTTCACCGAGGCCAGGATGCCGATGTAGTTGCGGGTGCCCACGCGGCCGTCGGGCCGCAGGTAGCCCTGGAAGGTGGCCCGCTCGGCCTCGGGCAGCAGAGCCACCGGCCGGGCGTCGCGGCAGAAGGCCGGGTCGCGCTCGAAATCGGCCAGCCGCAGGTTGTGCGCGTGCACGTGGTCGCCGGCCCGGATGTCGCGCGCGGCCACGCCGATGACGGCGTCGTACTTGCGCACCGGCGCGCCCGCCGGGATGGGACAGGCGGCGATCTTGTGCCCGCCCGGGACCTGCGCGCGCACGCGCAGGCCCAGTTCGGGGACGTGCATGCCCAGCGCCAGGGCGTGCCGGGCGATCAGGACGTTGTCGTTGGCGTGCAGCCGGATCAGGGGGGAGTCGCGCACCGCCCTAGCCTTTCTGCAGCAGCTCTTTCAGCTTGAGCCGTTCGATGAGCGCTGTCTCGTGCCGGTAGACCTCGGCCACATAGGCCTTGTAGTCGGGGCCGTCCAGGTACATGACCGGGGCGTCGATGCGGGCGGCCGCCTGCCGGAAGACATCGCTGTCGACCGCCTGGCGGAAGGCCTCGCGCAGCCTGCGCTCGACCGCCGGGTCCAGGCCGCGCGGCGCGCCGATGCCGTTGGGCGCCTCGACCACCACGCCGTAGCCCAGCTCCTTGAGCGTGGGGGCCTGCTGGAAGCGCGCGGCGCGCGCCTCGCCCCACGTGGCCAGCAGGCGCAGCTTGCCGGATTCCACGTGCGGCGCCCACGAGCTGGAGTCGGCCAGCAGGTCCACGTGCCCGCCCATCAGGTCCTGCAGGGCGGCGGCGCCGCCCTTGTAGGCCACGGCGTTGAACTGCACGCCGGCGGCCAGGGCGAACTCCTCCATGCCCACGTGGGTGGCGCCGCCCACGCCCGCGTGGCCGTAGGACAGCCTGCCGGGGTGCGCCTTGGCGTGGGCCACGACCTCCTGCAGGGTCCGGAAGGGCGAATCGGCCAGCACGGCGATGCCGAAGGTCTGGCCCGAGGTGCGGGCCAGGTAGGTCAGCTCCTGCAGCGGGTCCAGCTGCAGCATGCCGAGCTGCGAGAAGCGCGTCACGGAAATGGGGATCTGCCCGATGACGTAGCCGTCGGGCCTGGCCTGCGACAGCGCCTTGGTGCCTATCATGCCCGAGGCGCCGGCGCGGTTCTCGACCACGATGGACTGGCCCAGCCCGGCGCTGGCGGCCTGGCACAGCGCCCGCATGGACTGGTCGGCCGTGCCGCCCACCGGCCAGGGACAGATGAAGGTGATGGGGCGGTCCGGGTAGGCGGCGGCGCGGGCGGCCAGGGGCGCGGCCAGGCCGGCCGCGCCGGCGCACGCGGCGCCCAGCAGCAGGCGGCGCCGCGTCGGGTCGGCGTCGGGAACGAGGGTCATGGGCTTGTCTCCTGTTGTGCTTGTTCGTCGTCGGCGCGCCCTCGGTCCATGGGCGGCCGGGGCGTATTCTGGGCGGCGAATTCATAACGTTCCAATAGAATAAGCACATCCATGGATAACATGATCGTTATGAAACGGAGGAGGCCGTGGCGCATCTGGACCGCGTATTCCGTTCCAACCTGAAGCTGCGGCACCTGCAACTGGTGGTGGCGCTGGACGAGTTCCGCCACCTGGGCCGCTGCGCCGAATTCCTGGCCGTGAGCCAGCCGGCGGTGTCGCGCATGCTGTCGGAAGTCGAGGCCATGCTCGACCTGACGCTGTTCGAGCGCTCCTCGCGCGGCACTGAGCCCACCGAGGCCGGCTCGGTGGTAGCGCGCTTCGCGCGCGGCGTGCTGGCGCAGTACGAGCGCGCCCGCGACGAGATCGACGCGGCGGCCGGCGGCGCGGCGGGCAAGGCGCGGGTGGGCGCCATGCCGGTGGCCGTGCCGGCGCTGCTGGCCCCGGCGGTGGCGCGCATGAAGGCCCGCGCGCCGCGGGCCGCGGTGCAGGTCGAAGAAGGCGACCTGACCCATTTGCTGCCCAAGCTGCGGCTGGGCGAGCTGGACGCCTTCGTCGGCCGGCTGGAGCCCGGCTACGCCGCGCCGGACCTGGCGACCGAGGCGCTGTACGAAGAGCCCATGGTCGCCGTCGCCGCCGCGGGCAGCCCCGTCGCCGCGCTGCCGGCCCCGCGCTGGGCCGACCTGGCCGGCCTGCCCTGCGTCATGCCGCCGCCCTGGGCGTCGCTGCGGGTCAAGCTGGTGCAGCAGTTCCACCGCCACGGCCTGGAGCCCTCGGCCGACCTGATGGAGACGTCCTCCTACCTGGCGGCGCTGTCCTTCATCGTCGAGCGCGGCGCGGTCGGCTTCCTGGCGCGGTCGGCGGCGCTGGGCTTCGAGCGGCAGGGGCTGTGCCGGGTGCTGGACATGGACCTGGCGCTGGACTTGCCGCCGGTGGGCATCATGACGCTGCGCGACGCGCGGCTGTCGGCGGCCAGCCTGCAGCTGCTGCAATGCCTGCGGGATGTCGCGGCCGCCATGAAGGACGCTAGCGATGCGTGCGGTAGGGCTCGTCCTGCGGCACGAAAACGCCCTCGGCGCGCGCCTCGCGCGTCCAGTCCTGCATGGCGGGCAGGCTGAGCACCGCGTCCATGTAGTCGCGCACCGGGCCGGCGGCCGGCACGTCGTAGGTGACGAAGCGGCTGACCACCGGCGCGTAGAAGGCGTCGGCGATGGTGAACTGGCCGAACAGGAAGGGCCCGCGCGCGCCGAATTCCGCGCGGGTGTCGTGCCAGATGGCCTGGATGCGGCTGATGTCCTGCTGCGCGTCGGCCGGCAGGGCGATGCCGGGCAGGTGGGCCTCGACGTTCATGGGCAGGGCCTGGCGCAGCGGCGCGAAGCCGCTGTGCATCTGCGCGGCGAGCGAACGGGCGCGCGCCCGGGCGCGCGGCTCGTCCGGCCACAGGTGCTTGTCGGGGTGGCGCTCGGCGGCGTATTCGCAGATGGCCAGCGAATCCCAGACGGCGAAATCGCCGTCCAGCAGCACCGGCACCAGGCCGGCCGGATTGACCCCGCCCACCTGGCGGGCGAAGTCCTCGGTGAACAGGCCCAGCTTCTTCTCGCGGAAGGCGATGCCGGCCGTCTTGAGCGCCAGCCACGGCCGCA
>Ga0182737_1001524_pt1 | contig 22289 bp, 18 predicted proteins | sample eDN5th30CBELigOP_FD_128878 | JGI IMG/M metagenome (GOLD analysis project Ga0182737, IMG submission 128878) | Enriched Organic Plus compost microbial communities from Emeryville, California, USA - eDNA 5th pass 30_C BE-Lig OP (version 2) (version 2) ...
GAGATGGCCCGCTCGAACGTGCACTACCTCGGTGTCGAGGACCGCGCCACGATGCTCACCGACTTCGCGAGGCAGGACGTCCTCTTCGCGATCGACCTGCGCCGCTACCAGCAGTCCACCATCGATTTCGGCCGCGAGGCCGCGCGCCGCGGGGTCACCGTCGTCCTGCTGACCGACGAGTGGCAGTCGCCGCTCGCCGAGCACGCCGCCCACGTCCTGACGACGAGCCTCCTCGCGCCGCATCCGCTCGACTCGAACGTCCCGGCGATGGCGCTCATCGAGGCGATCGTCGCCGGCGTCGTCGACGTGCTCGGCGACAGCATGACGGCGCGGCTCGAGCGCTACGAGACGGCCTGGCGGACGGAGGGGTTCGCGCCACCGGCCGCCTCGTCCGGCGGACCGTAGCCCCCGCCGCCGGCGGCGACGATCGCGAGGACGTCCCCGCGCGAGAACGACAGCGAGTTGTACTCGTGACCGATGTCCGTCCACTGGGTCGAGCCGGCCCGTCGGATCAGGATCGCGGCGGGCGCGCCCCTGCCGCCGCCGCTCGCGCCGGACGCCCCCGAGGCGGGCAGCTGCTGCTCGGCCTGGATGAGCCCGAACGCGCGCTCACCGAGGAGCTCGTACTCGCGCCGGATGCCGAGGCCGCCCTCCCAGCGGCCCGCCCCGCCCGAGCCCCCGACGAGCTCGGTGCGGACGATCCGCCAGGGATAGTCGAGCTCGACGACCTCGGCGGGCAGCTGCGCGCAGTTCGAGGTGTACGAGTCGATGCCGGACTCTCCGACGCCGCCGGGCCGCGCCCCGCCCCCGCCGCCGACCATGTCGAGCATGGTCCGGTGGCGGCCGAGGCGCTCGTCGTAGGCACGGACGTGCAGCATGGGGAACGAGACGTGGCTGGAGGCCACCGCGAGATCGGGCAGCAGGTCGCCGAGCGCGCGGAACACGATGTCGCTGAGCAGCTGCACGCCGAGATGACGAGTGTCGACCGCGGCGGGACGCCGGGGACGCACGACGAGCCCCTCCGGGGCGGTGAGCCTGATATGGCGCATGTAGCCGTGGTTCTGCCGCAGGTCCTGCCGCAGGAAGCACTTGACGCCGTAGTACACCGCCGCGTGCGTGCTCGCCCAGGGGATGTTGGTGGGGCCGGGCACCTGCGCGGCGCTGTCGGAGAGGTCCACCTCGACGACGCCGTCGACGACGCGCAGTCGCACGACGATCTCGACCGGCTCGCGGAAGTTGAGCCCGTCGCCGTCGAGACGGCCGATCGCGGTGACCTCCCGCGTCGGCCAGGAGTCGAGGACGGCCTTGGTGCGCCTCGACGTGTCCTCGACGAGCTCGGCCATGGCCTCGCGGACCGCGTCGTAGCCGAAGCGATCGGCGAGCTCGCCCATGCGCTCGACGCCACGGACGCACGCCGAGACCTGCGCGCCGAAGTCCCCCGTCGACATGTCCGGATCGCGGACGTTGGCGAGGATGAGCTCCCACACCGCCTCGTTGCGCACCCCGCGGGAGTACAGCTTGGTGGCGGGGAAGAGCAGGCCCTCCTCGATGATGTCGAGCGAGGCCTCCGACTGCCCGGGGATCGTGCCGCGATTGTGGGGCGCCGAGCCGCCCACGTCGACGTGGTGGGCGACCGTCACCGTGTAGCCGAGCAGCCGGCCCCGATGGTGCACAGGCATGAAGATCTCGATGTCGGGCAGGTGGGTCGCGCCGTGGTAGGGGTCGTTCATGAGGACGACGTCGCCCTCGTCGAGCGGGCCGAGCCGCTCGAGCACCCCGGCGAGCGCGAACTCGACGGTGCCGACCTGGGCGGGGATCGTGGCGGCGTCGGCGAGCAGCCGGCCCTCGGCGTCGAGCACGCTGCACGAGTAGTCGAGCATCTCGCGGATGACCGGCGAGAACGAGCTGCGGTACTCGACGATGGCCATCTCCTGGGCAACGGCGGTCAGCCCATTCCAGATCAGCTCGCGGTCGACGGCGTCCAGGCTCATCACGCCTCCTCCTCGATGCGCTCGGCGGTGAAACTGGTCGGGCCGATGCGCCCGATCCGCCAGCCGGCAGGGACCACGGTGGTGCTGTCGCTCTGCTCGACGACGAGCGGGCCGGTCATGCCCGTCTCGATGCGCGACCGGTCGACGATCGTCAGGGTCGTCGGCTCGCCGTCCAGCAGCCGGCCCTCGCGGGTCGTGGTGGCGGCGGACTCGCCGCTCGCCGACTCCTCGGCCCAGTCGGGCGTGGCGCGGGGCACCAGCGCTCTCATCCGCAGGTTCACGAGCTCGGTGGGCCGCTCCGGCCAGGCGTGGCCGTAGGTCCCCCGGTGCGCCTGGTGGAAGCGCTCGAGCACGGCGGCCACCTGCTCGGGTCCGGGTGTCAGGGAATCGCACGGGATGGTCAGCTCGTAGGCCTGGCCCTCGTAGCGGATGTCGAGGTCGAGCTCGATGCGCGCGTCATCCGCGGCATGGGCGGAGGCGAGCATCCCGTCGAGCGTGCCCCGCAGCTCGCCGAGGACCTCGGTCAGCCTCGGGTAGTCGATCCTGGCCGTGTTGCCGATGAAGGTGCGGCTGACATCGAACCGTCCATCGCTGACGACGAGGCCGAGCGCGGAGGTGAGGCCGGGGTAGCGCGGCACGAGGACGCTCGTGATGCCGAGCTCCTCGGCGATCGAGACCGCGTGCAGCGGGCCGGCCCCGCCGAACGCGACGAGGACGCAGCGCCGCACGTCGAAGCCGCGGGCGACGGTGATCATGCGCAGCGCATTCGCCATCTTGCCGTCCGCGATGCGGAGGATCGCGGCGGCCGCGGCCTCGACCGAGAGGTCCAGCGGTCGGGCGACGCGCCGCTCGATCACCTCGCGGGAGCGGGCGACGTCGAGCACCAGTCGGCCGCCGAGGAAACGGTCCGGGTCGAGCGTGCCGAGCACCAGGTGGGCGTCCGTCACCGTCGCCTCGTCCCCCACGCCGTACGCCGCCGGACCCGGGTCGGCTCCCGCGCTCTCCGGACCGACCGAGAGTGAGCCGAAGGCGTCCACCCGCGCGATCGAGCCGCCGCCCGCACCGATCGGCAGCACGTCGATCTGCGGGACGGTGATCGGCATCGAGCCGACCGCCCCGCGATAGCGGCGCTGGGGCTCGCCGCCGGTGATGAGCGCGACATCGGCGCTGGTGCCGCCCATGTCGAGCATGACCACGTCGTCGAACCCCGCCTCGCGCGCCAGGTACGCGGCGCCGACCGCGCCCGCGGCGGGGCCCGAGACGAGCAGCGTGACCGGGGTGCGGGCGGCGTGGGCCGCCGGCACGACGCCGCCGTTGGAGTGCATGAGTTGGAAGGCGCCCGTGTAGTCGCGTGCGGCGAGCTCGCGGTCGAGACCGTCGATGTAGGCGCCCGTCACCGGCAGCAGCGCCGCGTTGACCGCGGTGGTCGCGGTGCGCGGGTACTCCCGGAACTCCGGGGCGACCTGCGAGGAGAGGGTGACCGGGATCCCGGGCAGCAGCTCCTCGACGATCTCCTTCACCTGCCGCTCGTGGGCGTCGTTCGCGTAGGAGAAGAGCAGGCACACGGCGACGACGTCGACCTCGCCGCGCAGCGACTCGACGGCGCGCTCGACGCTCGCGCGATCGAGCGGCCTCAGCACGGTGCCGTCGTACCCGATCCGCTCCGACACCTCGACGCGCCGCTCGCGCGGCACGAAGGGCGGCTCGGCGGGGATCCACGGCTCGTAGAGGTCGGCCCGCTGCTGCGAGCCGATCTCCAGGGTGTCGCGGAAGCCCTCGGTCGCGATGAGGCCGACCCGGCCGAGCCGGCCGGTGAGCAGTGCGTTCGTGGCGACCGTGGTGCCGTGGACGATCGCGGCGAGCTCCCCGGCGCCGAGGCCGGAGGCCGCCCGGATCTCCTCCACCGCGGCGAGGAGCGCCTCGCCCGGCGCGGACGGGGTCGACTTCACCTTGCTCGTGAAGAGCCGGCCGTCGCCGCGAAGCAGCACCGCGTCGGTGTGCGTGCCGCCGACGTCGACCGCGGCGATATGCGATTCAGTCACGGACCCCTACCTTCATTCTCAACAGCTTCGGGATGCCGGCGATCGCCCGGTCGACCGGCGACGGCGGGCGGCCCTCGTCGAGGGCGTCCTCGATGCGCAGCACCGCCTGCTTGATGGTCCGGCCGGCGAGCCAGCGCACCGGCTCGGGGGGCAGCTTCGGAACCCTGCGGGTCGCGAACGGCGAACGCGACCAGCGGTCGTCCCGGCCGAGCGCGACGGACGCCAGCACCCGGCCGATCACCCACGCGGCGTTCACGCCGTGCCCGGAGAGGCCGCAGCCGAAGTAGACCTCGCGGCCCGGCTCCCTGCCGACGAACGGGATCTGATCGGCCGACATGTCGATGGGGCCGGACCAGCACTGCTCGATCCGGATGCCGGCGAACTCCGGGAAGATCCTGCGGAACGACCCGGCCATGCGCACCACCATCCGGCGGTCGCCGATGGCGGGCCCCACGGCGGCGCCGCGCGCGATGGGCCCGGCGGCGGAGCCGAAGACGAGACGGCCGTCGCGGGTGGTGCGGAACCAGTTGAGGAACATCCGCGCGTCCCACATGCCGAAGCCGTCCGGCCATCCGGCCGCCTCGAGCAGCTCCGGCATCGGCTCGGTGGCGAAGGCGTACGAGCTGAGCACCGTGAGGTGGCCGCGGCCGCCCCGGCTGGCGACCTGGCGATGGTTGGTGGCGCGGATCACCCGGCCCGCGCGGATCGATCCGGCGGCGGTGCGCACCACGAGTGCGCCGTCGACCTGATCGATTGCGACGACCGGGCTGTGCTCGTAGACGCGGGCGCCGAGGCCGATCGCGCGGCGGCGCAGCAGACGCACCAGACGGGCCGGATGCACCATCGCGCTGTGCGGCATGTCCACCGAGGCGAGGATGCCGCGCAGCCGCAGATGCGCCTGCTGCTCGGCGCCCTCACGCAGCCGTACCGGGGTGGCGGGATCGTCGGCGAGCATCGCCGCGTGCTGCATGCGCAGCGACTCGATCTGCCGCGGGGCGGTCGCGACGCGGGCCGCGCCCTCGGTGAGCCAGACGTCGTCCGTACCGACGGTGGCGTAGATGTCGTCCTGCGCGGCCTCGCCGGCGTCGAGGATCGCGGCCGCGGGCTCGGCGCCGAAGTTCCGCAACAGCATCTCGAGGTATTCGCGATAGCCGTACATGAACCCGCCGTTCATCCCGCTGGGGGCGGCGCCGGCGAGCCGCGCCTCGACGACGGCGACCTCGAGGCCCGGCTCGTCCCGAAGCAGGCTGATCGCGGACCACAGCCCGACCAGGCCCGCGCCGACGACGACGACGTCAGCGGCGCTGTCCCCCCGCAGCTCCTCGATCGCCGGAGCCCCCTGGACGGCGCGCTCGGACGCGAGCGCCTCGTCCAGCCACCAGGACCCGCCGTCGGTGCGCAGCGGGATAGAGCGCGCGTCGTCGATCATCCCCTATCGGCGACTCCGCAGTGGGCCAGCACGGTGAGCGCGTACGTCTTGGTCGCGGCGACGAGCTGCTCGATCGGAACGAACTCGTCCTCGGCATGGGCGGTCTTGCCGACGCCGGGCCCGTAGACCAGGCCCTCGGTGATCCCCTTGGCGTCGATCCACGTCTGATCGCAGACGCCGAAGAAGCCGCCGGTCTGCGCCGGGGCGGCGATGCCGCCGTGCTCGTAGGCTCGCTCGTGCGCGGAGGCCACGGTGGCGAGCAGGGCGCTGTCGTCGGACAGCCGGTGGGAGGGCCACACCATGTCGAACTCGACGACCGGCGGGTGGTGACGCAGCCAGTGGTCGCTCGCGGCGGCCCGGGCCACCGTCTGCCGGATCTCCTCCATCACCTCCTCGTTGCTGCGGTCGGGGTGGTGGTAGCTGGAGTACTGGACCGTGACCGTGTCGGAGAGGAACAAGGGGGCGAGGATGCCCGTCGGATTGCCCTGGATGACGCCCGGCAGCATGCCGAAGTACCCGGGCGGGAAGAGCGGGTGACGATTGGTCTGCGCCCACTCGTCCTCAAGATTCCGCAGCGCCTGGTAGATGATCACGAACTTGTCGATCGCGTTCACGCCGAGGAGCTCGCCGTCGAGCGTCGGATGGAGGGTCATGCCGCGCAGTCCCGAGTGCGCCGTCTTGCCCTCGATGGTCACGGTGAACGAGACGAGTCCGGGGGTGACGGGGACGATCGGGATCGCGCCCTCGTTGAAGCTGCTCGGCTCGCAGACGATCGCGGCGTCGGCGAGGTAGCCGGCCTCGAGCGCCGCCGTCGTGCCGCACAGGTGGTCGCCCACCTCCTCGCCCACCACGGACGAGAAGACGAGGTCGCCCTTGAGCCGGATGCCGAGGCGGGCGAGCGCGATCGCCGCGTAGGCGTGGCTGATCATGCCGCCCTTCATGTCGGTCGCACCGCGGCCCCACACCTTGTCGTCCTCGACGAGGCCGGCGAACGGAGGGCGAGCCCAGGCCTCGAGCTTCTCGGCGGGCACGACGTCGACGTGCCCGTTGAACAGCAGCGAGGCGCCGCCGCCGGCACCGGGGATGCGGGCGCAGGCGTTGTCCCGGCCCCGTTCGACGGTCACCATCTCGACCTCCGCGCCGGCCAAGCGGTAGAGCTCGGCCATCAGTGCGGAGGCCTCGCCCTCGTGCCCGACGACCTTGTCGTAGTCCTGACCGGGGTACTTGGGGTTGACGCTCGGGATGCGGATGATCTCGGCGGTCGAGGCGACGATGCGCTCGGCGAGCACGTCGACCTCGTCGAGGACCCGCTTGACCAGTTCGTCGGGGAGCGGCTCAGGCATCGGTGGACTCCTTCTTCTCTGTCAGGTCGGCCGGGCCCGCCTTGGCGCCCCTGCGGCGCGCGAGCCGCTTGCGGACGAGGGCGACAAGCCGCTCGACGCCGCCGGCGATGCCCTGCGGGAAGAACCGCAGGACGACGAGGATGATCACGCCCGCGATGATGAAGCTCATCGGGCCGTAGTTGCGCAGCGACTGCTGCAGGATCGTGATGAGGACGGCGCCGATGACGGGGCCGAGGATCGAGCGGCTGCCGCCGAGGAACATCATGCTGAGCAGCAGCGTCGCGTAGCCGAAGTCGAAGATGTTCGTCGAGGCGACGTTGTTCGTGAACACGAAGTAGCTGCCGGTGAATCCCGCGAGCGCGGAGGCGAGCAGGAAGGTCAGCAGATGCTGCCGGTAGATCGGCACCCCGCGGCTGCGCGCCAGCTGCTCGTTGTCCTTGATCGCGAGCAGCGAGCGGCCGAAGGTGCTCTTGACGAAGAACGTCAGGCCGACGACGACGAGGATGAGCGCCACGAGGCCGAGGTAGACGTAGCCGAGCCGCCTGTTCGCCCCGAGGCTCTCCCCGGCGATCTCGAGATTCGGCACGCTGACCAGGCCCGAGGAGCCGCCGGTGATCCAGCTCTGGCCGAGCACGAGGTAGACGCACAGCTGGCTGAAGATGAAGGTCGCGAGAGCGACGTAGATGCCGCGCAGCCGTGCCACCGGGATGAACGCCACGAGCGAGCCGAGCACCGCGGCGAGGACCGCGACGGGGATCGTCAGCCACGGCTCGACGCCGAGTTTCACCGCCAGGATCGCGCTCGTGTACGCCCCGATGCCGAACAGCGCGACGTGCGCGTAGTTGAAGATGCCGGCGATGCCGAGCGTAACGTTCCAGGTGGAGGCGAGCAGTGCGTAGGTGATCATCTGCACGAGCACGAGACGCAGGTAGTTGTCTTGCACGACGAGTGGGATGAGGAGCACGACGACGATGACGACGCCCCAGGCGACCGGCTTCGCGAGCCGCCGCCGACCGAAGGGGGCGACGGTCGCGAGGTCCCTGTCCGCGGCGGTCATCGGCGCGCTCCCACCTTGATCAGGCCCTCCGGCCGGACGAGCATGATGACGAAGATGAGGCCGATGAGGATCACCGGACTCCAGAACAGCCCGAAGAAGTAGCCTGAGGCCGCCTCGATGAGGCCGATCACGTAGGCGCCGATGAGCGTGCCCTTGAGGCTCGCCGCGCCGCCGAAGACGAGGATCATGAAGCCGCGGATCATGAGGTCCGCACCCATCGTCGGGGTCATGAACTGGATGCCGCCGAGCAGCACACCGGCGACCGTGGCGAGCACCGCGGCGACCGCGACGACGCCGGCGTAGACGTACGCGGGCTTGATGCCCATGAGCAGCGAGAGCTCGCGGTTCTGCTCGACGGCGCGCACGATGCTGCCGACGCGGGTCCTCGCCAGCAGCAGCGCGATGAGGCCGATGAGCAGCGGGGCGAGGATGATCGCCACGAGCTGGTTGCCCTGGAGCACCGCGTCGCCGATCGGCACGCGGAGGTCGGTGAGGGTCGGCAGCTGCTTGAGCTTCGGACCCCAGATCAGCTGGATCGCGTTCTGGATGATGCTCGTGGCGACGAGCGTGACGACCATGACCGTCATCGCGCCATCGGGGCCGGAGATGAACGGGCGGAACAGGATCCGCTCGACGAGGAGGCCGAAGGCCGCGCCCAGCACGAGGCCGATGGGCACCGCGATCCACAGCGGCAGGGCGAGGGGCTCGACGGCGAAGGTGTAGACGAAGTACGCGCCGGACGCCATGAGCGCGCCGTGCGCGAAATTGAACGCGCCGAGCGTCGACCAGATGAGCGACATGCCGGAGGCGATGAGCGAGTAGAGCGACCCCAGGATGAGACCGGAGAGCGCGATCGAGATCAGCCCGTCAATCATCGTCCCGCCCGAAGTAGAGGTCCATCATCTCGGTGCGCTCGACCTCGGCGGAGGACTCGGCCGCGCGCACCACGGCGCCGAGCTCGATGACGTAGTAGTCGTCGGTCAGCGACATCACGAAGTCGACGTCGCCGTCCACGAGGAGCAGCGAGACGCCCGACTTGCGGACCTCGGCGATGCGCTCGAGCAGCTCCTCCTTGACCTTCGGAGAGAGGCCGAGGGTCGGCTCGTCGAGCAGCAGCAGCGTCGGCTTGGCCATGAGGCCCATCCCGATCGCGACCATCTGCCGCTCGCCCCCGGAGAGCGTCGAGCCCCACTGCCTGCTGCGCTGCGCGAGCTTCGGGAAGAGGGAGTAGACCTGCTCGAGGGTGTCCTCGACGCCGGCCTTCCTCGCCCGGGGGTTGTACGCGCCCAGGACGAGATTCTCGCGGACGGTCAGCTGCGGGAAGAGCCGGCAGCCCTGCGGGATGTGCACGATGCCGCGATCGATGATCCCCCGCACCGACATCCGGGTGATGTCGACGCCCCGGAACGCGATCGAGCCGGCGGAGGCCCGCTGCAGGCCGGAGATGGTGCGTAGCAGCGTGGTCTTGCCGTGGCCGTTCGGTCCGAGCAGGCCGACCGAGCGGCCCTCGCCGACCGAGATCGAGAGCTCGCGGAGCACGTTGATCTGGCCGTAGCCGCCGGAGACAGCGGCGATGTCGAGCAGGTTCGTCATTCGCGGGCCGCCTTCGAGCCGAGGTACGCCTCGATGACCTCCGGGGCGGTGAGCACCGCTTCGGGCTCGCCGTCGATGAGAACCTCCCCGCCGGAGAGGACGAGAATGCGATCCGCGACGGCGCGGAGTACGGAAAGGACGTGCTCGATGACGACGATCGTGATCCCGGCGGCGTTGAGGGTCCTGATGAGGTCGATGAGCCCGACCTGGTCGTCGGGATTGAGCCCGGAGGCCGGCTCGTCGAGCAGGAGCAGCTCGGGATCGCCGGCGAGGCAGTTCGCGATCATGAGGCGCTTCTTGTCGAAGAGGGAGAGCTCGGAGGCGAGCCGGTCGCGCTGGCCGGTGATCGACACGAGCTGCAGGAGCTCGTCGATGCGCTCCTCGCTCGGCTTCCTCGGCCGGCCTTTGTGCGCGTAGGTCGCGGAGACCCGGATGTTCTCGGCGACGGTGAGCGTGGAGAACACCGCCTCCGTCTGGAAGGTCCTCGCGAGGCCCGCGTGGCAGATGCGGCGGGCACTCCAGGTGCTGATCCTGACGTCGTTGAGGAAGACGTCGCCGCTGTCGGGGCCGAAGGGGATTCCGGTCAGCAGGTTGAAGAGCGTGCTCTTGCCGGCGCCGTTCGGACCGGCCATGCCGAGCACCTCGCCTTTGGCGACGCTGAAGCTGACGCCCGAGACCGCGCGCAGCTCCCCGAAGGTCTTGCTGACATCGCTCGCACGGAGGATCGTCGGCGCACCGTCGATAACCGTCATGCCGATCCTTTCATCGTTCCGATCCGGGAGGAGGGGGTGCGGACGCCGAGTGCTTCGACCCGGCGTCCGCACCGGGCTCAGCGGCCCGTCACTCCATCCACGGCGGGAGGACGAACTCGCCGGTCGCGAACTGCTCGGGGGCGAGCAGGAAGCGCTCGCCACCCTGGATCTGGTACGACTGGATCGGCACGAAGTCGTCCCCGGCCTTGCTGAGATGCGTCGTCTGGTCGAAGACGACGCGGCCGTTCGCGAGCTCGATGTCCGACTCGCCGAGCGCCTGCGAGATGGCGGCCTTGTCGGTGCTGCCGGCCCGCAGGAGGGCGTCGGCGTAGAGCATGATGCCCGTGTAGGTGTTCATGCCCGAGGAGGGCACGAAATCAGTGCCGTACGCCTCCTGCCACTTCTCGCGGAGGTGCTGCGCCGGGGCGTAGTCCGGGGAGTCGACCGGCGAAGCGAGGTTGTTGTAGAGCACGCCGTCGGCGTTCTCACCGGCGGAGTCGAGGAACTCCGCGACGTTCGGGCCGTACTGCAGGAACACCAGCGACTGGGTCGGGTTCTGCACGAACTGGTCCATGAAGGAGACCTCGTTCGAGACCTGATAGTCGGTGTTGATGATGTAGTCGGGGTTGAGCTGGCGGATCTTCGCGAGCTGGGTCTGCCAGTCGTTGACCGCGCCGAAGGGGATGGTCTCGACCGCGACGACCGTCCAGCCCTCCTCGGTGAAGGTCTCGTTGAGACCGTCGGCGATGCCGGCCGAGTAGGGGTTGTCGGACTTGATGATGTAGACGGACTTGTCGCGCGGCGTCCACACGCCAGATTCGACCCAGCGATCGGCGAGCGTGACCGGCTCGGTGTTGTACAGGTCGTAGTTCGGCGTGACCGACCAGATGCTCGAGTAGCGCTCGGGGTCCTTGCTCACGATGTCCGCGGTCTGGACGGTGTTGCCTCCGAGGATGTACGGCATGCCCGCGTCCGCGAACTTGTCGATCTCGAAGTTGGTCGGCGAGGCGTAGGCCGTGACGACCGCGTCGACGTCGTCGTTGATGAGCTGCTCGGCGCCGGCGTTGACCGCGTCGGTGGCCTGGTTCTGGACGTCGACGATCTCGAGCTCGAACTGGTAGCCGGGGACGGCACCGGTCTCGTTGAGCTCCTTGACCGCGAGCTCGGCACCGCTCTGGTAGTCCTTGCCATCGGCCGCGAAGTCGCCGGTCAGCGGGGCGAGGACGCCGATGGTGACGACCGTGGTGCCGTCGGGAGCGTCGGTGGAGGCGCCGTCGCCACTCGAGCAGGCGACGAGCGCGAAGGCGGAGATCGCGACGACCGCGGTCGCGGACGTCGCCCTCCCCCATCGGAACTGGTTGGTCATTGCGGGACTCCTCACAGGGGACTTTCGGACGGCTGCCGGATCGGGCTGGTGCCTCCCCGCGCCCGGCATGTAATTAACGTTCTAACTCACGATAGTAAGTTACGTATGTTACATGCGTGTGAAAACTCAACCGTCCCGCACGACCCGGAGGGCGGAGACCTCCGGGTCGAGCGCGCCGCGCACGTGTCCATAGGGACTCGCGCCCACCGCCTGGAGGAACTCGACGGCTTCCGCCGTCACGGGCTCGCCCGGCAGCAGATTCGGGATGCCGGGCGGATACGCCGAGACAGTGTCCGCCGAGGTCCTGCCGACCGCCTCGCGCGCGGACACGATCTCGGACGGCGCGAAGTAGGCCTCCCGGACGGTCATCCGCGCCGGCGCCTCGTCGGGGACGGGCAAGGGCAACGGCGGACGACCGGCATGCACGGGCAGTGACATCAGGGTGTCGACGAGCGCGGCCGGATCCATCCGCGGCGTCGTGCCTGCGCCGAGCACCCCGACGAGCATCGACTCGTTCGCCAGCTCGACCAGGATCCCCTCGGCATCGAGCAGCGCGCGCGCCTCGTACCCGGTGATACCACCGGGGAGGGTCTCGACGACGATCTTGAGCGGGTCGTCGGCGACCCAGCCGGGCACCTCGCGGAAGTCATCCGAGCCGATGCGGAAACGGCCCCGCCGGCGCAGCTCGTCGCGGACCGCGTCGGCGTAGCGGATGGTCTCGCCGATCGCCGCCTCGCCGAGCACGAGCGCCCGCCGCGTCAGATCGAGCGAGGCACGCAGCACGGCGCTCTCGCTCGTCGTCTGCATCGTGCGATGGGCCCGCTCGAGCAGCGGCTCGAGCCGCTCGGCGAACGGGCCGTCGGCGAGGTGCAGCATCGCCGACTGGGTGAGGGAACCGGCCTGCTTGTGCGTCGAGGAGACCACGAGATCGGCGCCGAGCCGGAGCGCGCCGAGCGGCAGCCGGGGGTGGAAGCCGAGATGCGCGCCCCAGGCCTCGTCGACGACGAGCGGGATGCCCTCGGCATGCGCGACCGCCGCGATCGCCGCCACGTCGGAGACGAAGCCGTAGTAGCTCGGACTCACGACGTACACCGCCGCCGGCAGCCCGCGCTCGGCCTTCATGCGGGCGAGCGCGGCGGCGACGTCCTCCGCGGTGACGCCGTGCGCGATGCCGCGGGCCGCATCGATCCGGGGGCGCACGAAGCGCGCGGCGGCGCCGGTGAGGACCATCGCCTCGATGACCGAGGCGTGCACCGACCGCTGCACGAGGAGCGAGTCGCCGAGACTGCGCAGCGCGATCGAGACCATGTGATTGCCCTGCGAGGCGCCATTGGTGAGGAACCAGGTGCGTCGCGCGCCCCAGGCCTCCGCCGCGAGTGCGAGCGAGCGGTCGAAAGGGGTCGGGGCGGGGCCGAGGTCGATCCCGTCGACCATCGGCATCAGGTCGAGCTCGGCGAGCCGGCCGCCGAAGAGCTCCGTGAACGGGGCGGGGCCCGCGCTGTCGCCCGCGTGCCCCGGCAGATGGAGCCGGAAGCGGCGCGTCGGCAGGTAGGCCTGCAGCGCTTCCACGTAGGGCGCCGTCCGCTGCGCGGACGAGACCGGTCGCACCGGAGCCGGCTCGACCTCATGGGCTGCGGACATCATCACCTCGACGCGGACGCCCCGGACTCCGAGCGACCGGAATGCGGGTTATATGAACTGGACATTACAGATTCGAGCGAGCACAGCATAACTCGGTATATTCGTTACATCGTGAAGACCGTATCCCAACTCGTCAGGGCACAGCTCCCCGCCTTCCCACGCGCGGAGATGAGGGTCGCGCGCGCACTGCTGGCGAACTATCCCGCCGCGGGCCTCGACACCGTGGCCTCGCTCGCGGCCGACGCCGGCGTCTCCGCGCCGACCGTGCTGCGCTTCGTCGAGCGGATCGGCTTCGACGGCTTCGCGGCGTTCCAGGAATCGCTGCGACAGGAGCTCTATCAGCGTTCGCTCGCCCCCATCGAGCAGCTCAGCGACTTCGCCGCCGACGAGGACCCGCTGCTGCGGGCCCGGACGATCTTCACAGCCGGCATCGCCGAGACCTTCGACACGCTCAATCCGGCCGACTTCCACATCGCGGTCGGCCTGCTCGCCGCCGCCGGGAACCGGGTCTTCGCGACCGGCGGCCGCTTCTCCTCCATCCTCGCGAAGAACCTCGTGCTCCAGCTCGAGGTGCTGCGCCCCAACGCGACCTTCCTCGACGTCGAGGACCGCACCACGATGCTCGCCGACATCGGCGGCTCCGACGTGATCCTCATCGCCGACCTGCGCCGCTACCAGCCGAACACCATCGAGTTCGGTCGTCAGGCGAAGGCGCGCGGCGCACGGCTGATCCTGCTCACCGACCGCTGGGTCTCCCCGCTCGCGGAGGCCGCCGACGCCGTGCTCACCTGCGCGCTCGACGCCCCCCACCCGCTCGACTCCATGGTGCCGGCGCTCGCCGTCACCGAGGCGCTGCTCGCCGGCGTCGTCGATGTGCTCGGCGACGCGCCGATCGAGCGCATGCGCCGCTACGACGCGGCCTGGGACAGCCTCGGCTTCAGCAACAACTACGGCGACCGCTTCGCCGAGGCCACGCCGCACCCCGAGGAGACCGCACCTTGAGCATCGCCGATGTCGCCCTGATCGACAGCCACTGCCACGGGGTCCGCACCGACGATCTCGCGGACGACGCGTTCCGCGCGCTCGCCACCGAGTCCGACTGGCTCTCGCTGCCGGGCACCGAGACCCTCGACTCGCCGGTCGGAATCGCGATCCGCGCCCGCTGCGCGTCGCTGCTCGACCTCGAACGGCACGCGCCGATCGAGCGCTACCTCGAGCGCCGCCGCGAACTCGGGGCGCCGGAGGTCAACCGCCGGCTCATGACCGCTGGCCGCTACGGCGGCTTCCTCATCGACACCGGCTACGGCGCGGAAGACGTCCTCGACCCGGATGGCATGGCCGGCTCCTTCGACGCGCGCAGCTGGGAGATCGTGCGACTCGAGCGCGTCGCCGAGTCGATCGCCCCCGTCACGACCGCCGACGGCTTCGCCGCCGACTTCCGCGCGGCCCTCGCGTCCGCGGGCGAGCGCGCGGTCGGCTTCAAGTCGATCATGGCGTACCGGGCTGGACTCGACCTCCCCGCGACGCCGCCGCCGGCGTCCGAGGTCCGGCTCGCCGCCGAGGCGTGGCTGCGCCGCGACGGCGCGAGCGGGAGCTACCGCATCGACCACCCCGTGCTGCTGGCCCACCTCGTCTGGGCGGCCGTCGAGCACCGCAAGCCCATCCAGTTCCACATCGGCTTCGGCGACAGCGACGTTCGGCTCGACCGCTCCGACCCGAGCCGCCTCACCGCGTTCCTCCGGGCCACGCGCACCTCCGGCGCCTCGATCATGCTGTTGCACTGCTACCCGTTCATCCGCGAGGCCGGCGCGCTCGCGCACATCTTCCCCCACGTCCACCTCGACGTCGGCGAGGTGAGCCACTACACCGGACCGAGCGCCATCGCCACCGTGCGCGAGTCCCTCGAGATCGCACCGTTCACAAAGGTGCTGTTCTCATCCGACGCCTACGGCCTGCCGGAGCTCTACTACGTCAGCGCGAGCTCCTGGCGCGCCGCGATGACCAGGATCACGAACGAGTGGCTCGCCGAGGACTGGCTCTCCGTCGCGGACGCCGAGCGTCTCGTCGAGCTCGTCGCCGCCGGCAACGCGCGCCGGGTCTACGGGCTGGAGGCGGCGTGAACGGCATGCCGCTGCCCGCATCGGGGCGTCTCGACATCGACCTGCTGGAGCGGCGGGCGCTCGCGCTGCTGCCCGACTTCCTCCCCGCCGCCGTCGAGCTGCGGCGCGCCATCCACCAGGAACCGCGCGTCGGCGGCGACGAGGACGACACCCGCGAGCGCATCATCGCCGAGCTCGGCGACGACAGCGTCGAACGCGCCCACGGCGGCTTCCTGCTCCGCGTCGGCGCCCAGCACGGGCCGGCGATCGCGATCCGCTCGGAGCTCGACGCGCTGCCGATCCAGGAGCGCTCCGACGTGCCGTGGCGCTCGCGGCGTGACGGCGTCGCCCACCTGTGCGGCCACGACGTGCACATGGCCGCGCTGTCCGCGACGGCGCGGGTGGTCGCCGCGATCGGCGCCCCGGTGCCGCTGCTCGCCCTGTACCAGCCGCGCGAGGAGGTCATCCCCTCCGGCGCCGAGGACTTCGTCGGCGACGCCACGCTGCTGCGTCACGACGTGCGGGCCATGATCGGCGTCCACATGCAGCCGGCGATCCCCGCCGGGACGGTCTCCGTCGCGCCGGGCGTCATCAACGCGGCCGCCGACAACTTCGACATCGTCGTGCGCGGCAGGCCGGCGCACGGCGCGTACCCGCATCTCGCCCGCGACCCGATCGTCGCGGCCGCCGCGCTCGTGCAGGCGCTCCAGCACGTCGTGGCGCGCCGCATCGACCCGATGAACCCCGCCGTCGTCACGGTCGGCCGGATCAGCGGCGGCGAGGCGTACAACCAGATCCCCGGGGAAGTGGCCCTCAAGGGCACCATCCGCACCTATACCGAGGCGGACCGAGAGCTCGCCCACGCGCTCGTCCGGAGCGCCGCCGAGTCGACCGCCGAGGTCTACGGCTGCGTCGCCGAGGTCACGCTGTCGATCGGCGAGCCGGTGCTGCGCAACGACGAGGCGCTCGTGCTGCGCCTCCAGCAGGAGCTCGAGACGATCGGCCTCGAACTCCGGCCGCCGGTGCGCACCTGCGGCGCGGACGACTTCGCCTACTACAGCGCCATCATGCCCTCACTCATGGTGTTCCTCGGGACCGGCGACGGCGACCCGCGCTCGCCGGGGCTCCACCATCCGCGCTTCGTGCCGGACGACTCGGCGATCGGCGACGCCGCCCGCGTCATGCTGCTCGCCTACTTCGCCGCAGCCAGGATCCAGCTCTCCTATGGAGCAGGCGCCGATGACTGAGCCCCGCGAGGGCGTTCGCGCCCTCATGACCTCGTACCTCGACAACGCCGCGATATCGCGGGTGAAGGTCGTGCCGAGCCGGAGGATCGACAGCGTCGCCCGCACCGGCACCACTCTGTCGCTCAGTGTCGCGATGTTCCTCGCCGTCGACGACGCCGTCGTCGCGCCCGGCACGGTCGACACCGCGGTCGGCGACCTCCGCGCCGTGCCGGACCTCGCTGCCCTCGCGACGATCGATGCCGAGTCGGGACTCGCCTGGGCGCCCGCCGATCTGCGCACGCTCGACGGCGAGCCGCATCCCGGCTGCACCCGCGCCCCGCTCAAGGAGATCGAACGACTCGCCGCGGAGGCCGGCTTCGAGTTCCTCGTCGGGATCGAGATGGAGTTCACGCTGTTCGCCGGCGATGAGACCGCCCATCACGGCCCCGGCTACGGCACGCGCCCCTTCTTCGAGTTCGAGCGCTGGCACTTCGACCTGCTCGACGCCATGGAGACGGCCGGCGTCCCCGTCGAGCAGATCCACCCCGAGTACGAGGCGGGCCAGTTCGAACTGTCTTTCGCGCCGCGCTCCCCCGTCCGCGCGGTCGACGACTACGTCCTCGCGAGGCACATCGTCACGCGGGTCACCGAGCGGCACGGACTGCGCGTGTCATTCCAGCCGGTCCCCGTCGCGGGTCGCGTCGGCAACGGCGCGCACGTGCACTTCTCGGCGACCCGGGACGGCGTCAACGTGTTCCACGACCCGGCTGGGGCCCACGGCATCGGCAAGGACGGGCAGCGGATGATCGCCGGCGTGCTGCATCGGCTGCATGAGACGACCGCGCTGCTCGGCGGCAGCACGCTGAGCTTCGAGCGGCTCCGTCCGCACAGCTGGTCCGGCGCCGCGATCGCCTGGGGCATCGCGAACCGCGAGGTCGCCATCCGCCTGATGCGCGGATACGCCGGCCAGGAGGCGCGGCAGTCGAACGTCGAGGTGAAGAGCATCGACCCGGCCGCGAACACCTACCTCGCCGTCGCGACCGTGCTCGCCGCCGCGCTCGAGGGCGTGCGGGACGAGGCGGTGCTTCCGGAGCCTGCCCCGGCGACGCCCGACGCCATGAGCGAGGAGGAGCGCGTGCGCGCCGGGATGACCGCGTTCCCCGCCTCGCTCGCCGAGGCCCTCGACCTGCTCGCGTCGAGCGAGTTCGCCCGGCGGATCTTCGGGTCCTTCCTGCTCGACGGCTACCTCGCGGTGCGCCGTCACGACGCCGAGGTCTTCGCGCAGACGCCGATCCAGGAGGTGGCCGAGGCGCTGCGCTTCCGCCTCTGATCCGAGAGCGCCGCTCAGGAGAGCGGCAGCGCGCGGCCGGCGAGGAAACCGCCGTCCACGGCGAGGACCGCGCCGGTCACATAGCCCGCCGCCGGCGACGCGAGGTACGCGCAGGCCTCGGCGACGTCCTCCGGCAGCCCCATCCGCCGGATCGGCAGCTCGCCGACGAGGGCCTCGCGATAGCCGGCATCGAGCGCCCGCACCTGATCGACGTCGATGAGCCCGGGCGCGACGGCGTTCACGGTGATCCCGTGCGGGCCGAGCTCGAGCGCGAGCACCTTGACGAGCATGTCGACCGCGGCCTTCGAGGCGCAGTAGTGGGCGGCACCCACCCGGGCCGAGGTGGCGGCGCCGGAGGAGATGAAGACGAGTCGGCTGGAGGCCGCGCCCGCGGCCGTCATGGTCCGTGCCGCGGCCCGGCCGACGAGGAAGGAGCCGGTCGCATTGACGCCCATGACCCGGTCCCACTCTGCGAGCGCCATGTTCATCACCGGCACGTTCGGGTAGATCCCCGCGGCGTTGACGACGACCGCCACGTCGGGGTGCCGCGCGAACAGCGCCTCGACGCTCGCCTCCTCGGTGACGTCGATGTGCTCCTGCCCCTCGCCGGGCGCGAGGTCGGCGACGACGACGTGATCGCCCTGAGCCGCGAAGCGCTGGGCGATGCCCGCGCCGATGCCCCCGGCCCCGCCGACAACGAGGACCTTCCTGGGCCGCTCCACGGGGTTCACGCCGGGCCCCCGTCGTTGAGCGTCGCGAGCATGCCGCCGTCCACCGGAAGCAGCACGCCGGTGACGAAGGAGGCCGCGGCGCTGACCAGGAAGACGATCGCCGCGGCGACCTCGTCGACTGTGCCCTGCCGCCCGCTCGGCTGCAGCCCGGCGGCGCGCTCGCGACGCTGCCAGGCCGCGGCGGCGACCGCCGGGTCGAGGAGGGCGAGGCTGCGACCCATGTCGTTCGCGATGTAGCCGGGGAGGACGGCGTTCACCCGGATCCCCCTCGGACCGTAGTCGACCGCCATCTGCTGGGTGAGCGCGATCACCGCGCCCTTGGAGGCGCAGTACGCCGGATAGTCGCGCACGCCGATCGCGCCGAAGGCGGAGGAGAGGTTCACGATCGCGCCGGCGCCGCGCTCGAGCATGAGCGGCAGGGCGTGCTTGGCGACGAGGAACTGTCCGGTCGCGTTGACCGTGACCACCTGGCTCCAGTTCTCGAGCGTCGTCTCGTGCACGGAGCCGGCGAGGCCGCCGATGCCCGCGTTGTTCACGAGGATGTCGAGACCGCCGTGCGCGACGCGCAGCTCGGCGAAGAGCGCCCCCACCGCGGCCTCGTCGGCGACGTCGAGGGCTCGTGCGCTGACGCGACCCGTGCCGTCGTCGAGCGCCGCCGCGGCCGTGGCGCCCGCCTCCGCCTCGCGCTCCGCGATGACGACCGTCGCCCCGCTGCCGGCGAGCGCGGCCGCGGTCGCCCGGCCGATGCCGCTCCCCGCGCCGGTGACCACCGCGACCTTCCCGTCGAGCTCCCAGTTCATCGGCGCCTCCTTTACGATCGTGCGTGGTCATGCCGCTCAGCCCGCGGCGAGCATGCCGTACGGCTTGTGCGGGTCGGCGCCGGCCGACTGCATGCCATCCGGCGAGACGGTGATCCCGTTCGGCCGCGCGAAGTGCCAGGTCGTCGGCTGCTCCTCACGGACCTCGACGGCGAAGCGGCGCTCGAGCAGGCCGAGGGCGTCCGCATCGCGGACGTCGAGCGTCACCGTCCCCTTCTCGGCGTGCAGCCGCGGCGCGTCGATCGCGGCGCCGACCGACGCGCCGGCGACGACCCGCTCGGTGATCTGGGCGACGGCGCTCATGATGCGCCGGCCGCCCGAGGCGCCGAGGCCCGTCACGCCGCCGGCGTGCTCGACGACGATCGGCGCGGTCGCGCTCATGCCGTAGGTCGAGGGGCGGACCGCGTTGACCGCCTCGGGTCGCGGGTCGAAGTACATCATGCCGTCGTTGAACAGCACGCCCGTCTCGGGGTCGACGACGCGGGCGCCGAAGAGGTCGAGCACGGTCTGCGTGAGGCTCACGACGTTGCCGTCGGCATCGGTCGCGGTGAGATGGTCGGTGCAGCCGGGGCGCCCCGCGCCGACCGCGGGGATCGGCTCGGCGACGAGACGATCGGCGTGCTCGGGCGAGAGCAGCGTCGCCCAGTCCGTGCCGCCGTCGGGCGCAGCCGTCATCCGCGTCAGCCGCTCGGCGATCGCGGCGTCGCTGCTGAGCGCCCAGGCGAGCCTCGGGTCGATGCCCGGATCGGCCCGGCGATGCGCCTCGAGCAGGCGCAGCATCTGCACGACGGTGCCGACGCCGGTGCGCAGCGGACCGTGCAGCCGGAAGCCCTCGAACTGCCAGCCGACGGCGTTCTCCTCGATGACGGGCGCATAGCCGGCCATGTCCTCGGCGGTGAGGATCCCGCCGCCGGCCTGGAGGAAGCGCGCGAAGGACCGCCCACTCTCGCCGCCGTAGATCTCGGCGGGGCCCTGTCGTGCGATCCGGCCGAGCGTCTCGGCGAGGGCGGGCTGCACGAGCGTCCCCTCCGGTCCGGTCACGTCGGAGACGATCGGGACGCCGTCGCGGAAGTAGAGTGCGAGCGCGCCGGGGTCGCGGCGGAGGTTGCGCATCTCCGCGACGATGCAGCTCGTCGCGAACCAGTTGACCTGGGTGCCCCGCGCCGCGAGCTCGATCGCCGGCTGCAGGCAGGCGGCGAGACCGAGCCGGCCGTGCTCGGCGGCTGCGGCGAGCGCTGCGACGTTGCCGGGCACCGCCACCGAGCGCGGGCCCATGACATTGGCGTCGTCGACGACCCGCGGCCAGCCGTACAGCCCGCCGTCGGCGCCCCCGGCGAGCGGGAACAGTTCGGGGCTCGCGGCGGCCGGGCTCTTGGCGGAGCCGTCAATGGTGAGGACGCGGCCGGTGTCCGCGAAGCGCGCGGTGACCCAGCCGGAGCCACCGATACCGCTCATGAACGGCTCGACGACGCCGATCGCGAAGGCCGCCGCGACCGCCGCGTCGAAGGCGTTGCCGCCCTCGCGGAGCATCGTCTGGCCGGCCGCCGCGGCGCGGGGATCGGGCGCGACGACGACGCCGTGCCGGCTGTGCAACTCGCCCGCGGAGACGATCACTCCTCGGTCCAAGCGTCGACGAGCTGCGAGCAGGTCGCGAACCGGACGCCCTCGGTCGCGGTGATCTTCTCGAGCAGCCGCTTGAGCACCATGAGGTGGTGTCCTCGGCCGCTCGTCTGCGGGTGCATGGTCAGCACGTACGCCGCCTGATCGAGTTCCTCGTGCGCGAAGTCGAAGAGATCGACCCAGCGCCGTTCCATGACGCGATGGTCGCCGAGGCCAGGGCTGATCCCCGCGACGTACTCCACCGAGGGCCAGTCGTCGAGATACCAGGACACGGGGATCTCGACCAGCCGTGAGGGCTCGCCGAACACGTTCGCCGACTCGAGGTGCGTCTCGAGCACCGGGCGGGGGTGGTACAGCTCGAAGTCGCGGTCCATGAGCGAGGAGTCGTAGTCGAAGCCGCTCTCCTCGAGCAGCTCGAGCGTGACCGGCGAGAAGTCCCACGCGGGCGAGCGGTAGCCCCGGGGCCGCCTGCCCACGATCCGCTCGTGCTGCTCGAGCTGGAGCGCCATGAGCTCGCGCTCCCGCTCGGCGCTGAGGCTCGGGATGTGCTCGTGGTAGGCGCCGTGCGCGCCGATCTCGTCGCCGCGGTCGAGAATCGCGTCGATCTCCGCGGGCCAGGTGACGAGATCATGCCCGGGGGTGAACCAGGTGGCCGGCACCTCGAAGCGGTCGAGCAGTTCGATCAGGCGGGGCACGGCGACTTCGGCGCCGAAGGTGCCGCGGGAGAGATAGGAGGGGGAGAAGAGGTTCATCGCGCCCATCCAGGCGGAGTGCGCGTCGAAGTCGAAGGTGATCGCGACCGCTGTCTTCGCGCCATCGGGAAGGTGAAGCGGCATGATCGGGCACTCCAGTCGATGCTAGGCATTCCGTAATAGGAAGTTCGTGATGCCAGTATCGCTAACTTTTATTACAAGTCAATGTCGGGTGCTGCTGAGCGACGCGCCACCGTCGCGATCGGCGATCCGCTCGTTCGACGCACCCAACCAGACGCCCTCGGGAGTGTCACCCATCGACCGAAGCACCGTTACCCGTCGCCCCGGATGCCGAACGGCACTTCCGATCCCCGGGGCCGCCGGATCGACCAGCCCGAAACGCGACAAGGCTCGATAGACACCAGTCTGGTAGCTGTGTCTGCTTTCGGTTGATGGGTGACACATCTATTCCGGTTGATGGGTCACACTCGTCTTCACCTTAGTTCGGCCTCCGGGAATGGAAGCACGCTTCTTGCGGACCTCGCCGCTGCCCGCGCGC
>Ga0182737_1001526_pt1 | contig 22287 bp, 22 predicted proteins | sample eDN5th30CBELigOP_FD_128878 | JGI IMG/M metagenome (GOLD analysis project Ga0182737, IMG submission 128878) | Enriched Organic Plus compost microbial communities from Emeryville, California, USA - eDNA 5th pass 30_C BE-Lig OP (version 2) (version 2) ...
CCTCGGCCTCGCCGGGATCGTCGCGACGAACACGACGCTCTCGCGCGAGGGGCTGCGGACCGACCCGCACGTCGTCGCGGCGGCCGGCACCGGAGGCCTCTCCGGGGCCCCGCTCGCCGCTCGCGCGAGGGCGGTCCTCGAGCTCGTGCGTCGCGTCGCGCCCGATCCCGCGTTCGCGGTCGTCTCCGTCGGCGGGGTCGAGCGCGCCGAGGACGTCGACGAGCGACTCAGAGCGGGCGCGACGCTTGTGCAGGGATACTCGGGCTTCATCTACGAAGGACCGATGTGGGCGAGACGGATCAACCGAGGACTCGAGCGGCTGCGACGCGCGGGGCGCTAGCCGTGAGCGCGGCGGCCGTGGCGCTCGCCCTCGCGTCGTGTTCGAGCGCGCCGAGCGCGCCCGCTCCGCCGACGCCGTCGAGCGCGGCGACGAGCTCGGCGCCGAGCGAGGCGCCCGGCCCCGTGAGCACGCCCGCGGTCGCCGCGACCGGGCTGCAGTCGCCGTGGTCGATCGCGTTCCTCGAGCGCACCCCGATCATCTCCGAACGCGACACCGCTCGCATCCTCGAGCTCCTGCCGGGCGGGGAGGTGCGGGAGATCGGCGTCGTCGAGGGGGTCGTGCACGGCGGCGAGGGCGGCCTCCTCGGGCTCGCAGTCGACGACGAGCGGCGCCTGTACGCGTACAGCACGGGCCCGAACGGCAATCGGATCGATCGGTTCGCGATCGAGGGCGCGCCCGGCGCGCTCGCGCTCGGCGCGCGCGAGACGATCCTCGACGGCGTGCCGTCCGGCCGCATTCACAACGGGGGCCGCATCCGGTTCGGTCCCGACGGCATGCTGTACGTCGGGACGGGCGACGCGAGCGAGCGCGGCCTCGCGCAGGACCCGGGCTCGCTCGGCGGGAAGATCCTGCGGATGACGCCCGACGGGCAGGCGCCGCCCGACAACCCGTTCCCCGGATCGCTCGTGTACAGCCTCGGCCACCGGAACGTGCAGGGGCTCGCGTGGGCGCCAGACGGGACCCTCCTCGCGACCGAGTTCGGGCAGGACACCTGGGACGAGCTCAACGTCATCGTCGCGGGCGGCAACTACGGCTGGCCCGTCGTCGAGGGCGTCGCCGGCGACCCGGCGTTCGTGGACCCCGTCCAGCAGTGGGCGCCGGGCGACGCGAGCCCGAGCGGACTCGCGATCGCGGGGGGCGCGGCGTTCGTCGCGAACCTGCGGGGGGCGAGCCTCCGGGTCGTGCCGCTCGACGACCTCGCCGCGAGCGAGCTGCGGCACCCCGGGGAGTTCGGCCGCGTGCGCGACGCCGTCGTCGGCCCGGACGGGTCGATCTGGGTGCTCACGAGCAACACGGACGGTCGTGGCGAGCCGGGGCCGGACGACGACCGACTCGTCCTCATCCCGCCCGGCGCGGGCGGCGGCTGAGACGCTACTCGGGGAACTGGAAGCGCTTGACCTGCGGCTTCGGCAGGCGCATCGGCCGCAGCTGCGCGGCGCGCATGACCGCGTACCACCGCACCTTCTCGGCGCGGTCCGTGCCGAACCGCTGCCGGACGCGCCGCTGGACGACCTGGCCGAGGATGACGCTGTCGAGCACGACGAGCCCGATGTAGCCGAGGAGCGCGACCGTCGAGTACTCCTGCACCGCCGGGATCGGGAAGTACATGAGGAGGATGACGACGAACATCACCGGGATGACGAACTCGCCCGCCGAGACGCGCGCGTCGACCCAGTCGCGCACGTACTTCTTCTGCGGCCCCTTGTCCCGCATCGGCAGGTAGCGCTCCTCGCCGGCGGCGTAGCCCGCGTTGATGCGCGCCCGCTCCTCGCGCTCCTTCTCCCGCGAGATGCGACGCGCCTCCTTGCGGTCGGCGACGACGATCGGGCGCTTGTTCGCGGCCTCGCGCTCCTTGCGCTTCGGGGTGGGCCGGCCCTTGCCCGGGGCCTCGGTCTCAGTCATCGCGTCGGCTCGCTTTCGTCCACCTAAGATTACCGGCATGACGGAGACCCCTCGCTCGGCCGAGGTTCGCGCGAGGCTCGAAGAGGCGGTGCGGGACGGTCTGCCCGCGGCGATCGCCGACCTGTCCCGGCTCGTGCGCATTCCCTCGGTCGCGTGGCCCGGCTTCGACGCCGCGCACGTCGAGGCCTCCGCGGAGGCCGTCGCCGCGCTGTTCCGCGACCTCGGCGTGTTCGACGAGGTGCGCGTCGCGCGCGCCCCGGTCGGTGCCGACCCGGCCGTGCTCGGCGAGCCCGCGGTGCTCGCCCGCCGCACCGCCCGTCCCGGTCGTCCGACGGTCCTCCTGTACGCGCACCACGACGTCCAGCCGCCCGGGAAGGACGCGGAATGGGACACACCCCCATATGAGCCGACGCTCCGCGGCGACCGCCTGTACGGGCGGGGGACCGCGGACGACAAGGCGGGCGTCGTCGCGCACATCGCGGCGATCCGTGCGCTCGTCGATGTCCTCGGCGAGGACCCGGACCTCGGCATCTCGGTCTTCATCGAGGGGGAGGAGGAGTACGGCTCCCTGTCGTTCAAGCGCTTCATCCTCGACCACCGCGACGCGCTCGCCGCGGACGCGATCATCGTCGCCGACTCGGGCAACTGGGACACCGAGACGCCCGCCATCACGACGGCGCTGCGAGGAAGCGTCCGCTTCCCGATCACCGTGTCGACCCTCGGCCACGCCTCGCACTCCGGCATGTACGGGGGAGCGGTGCCCGACGCGATGCTCGCGACGATCAAGCTCCTGTCGACGCTGTGGGACGAGCTCGGCGCGGTCGCCGTCGACGGACTCGAGCGCCGGAATGCGCCGACCCCCGAGTTCGCCGAATCGCGGCTCCGCGAGGAGGCGGCCCTCCTGCCCGGCGTCGCGCCGATCGGACAGGGCGGCGTCCTCGACCGCATCTGGAACCAACCGGCGATCACGATCACCGGCATCGACGCCCCGAGCGTCGTCAACGCCTCGAACACGCTGAGCCCGAGCGTGACCGTCGTCGTGAGCGCGCGCGTCGCCCCGGGGCAGTCGGCCGACGCGGCGTATGCGGCGCTGCGCGCGCACCTCGAGCGGCACGCGCCGTTCGGTGCCCGCCTCGAGTTCGGCGAGGTCCTCACGGGCGAGGCGTTCCTCGTCGACACGAGCGCCGAGCTCTTCCACCTCGCGAAGCGCACGATGGCCGAGGCGTGGGGTCGGGAGCCGGTCGAGATGGGCGTCGGCGGCTCGATCCCGTTCATCGCCGAACTCGTCGAGGTCTTCCCCGACGCGCAGATCCTCGTCACCGGCGTCGAGGATCCCGATACGCGCGCGCACAGCCCGAACGAGTCGCTCCACCTCGGCGTGTTCCGCCGAGCGATCCTCGCCGAGGCGCTCTTCCTCGCCGCACTCAGCGCGCGCGCGTAGAATCGCGGCATGACCGACTCGATGCTCGCCACGCCGACGACCGACGCCCCGGCGCACGGGGTCTCCCTGACCGCTGCCGCCGCGGACAAGGTCGCGCGCCTGCTCGAGCAGGAGGGCCGCGACGACCTGCGACTGCGCCTCGCGGTCCAGCCCGGCGGCTGCTCGGGCCTCATCTACCAGCTGTACTTCGACGAGCGCGAGCTCGAGGGCGACGCGATCGTGGCCTTCGGCAACGGCGTCGAGGTCGTCGTCGATCGCATGAGCGGGCCGTACCTCGAGGGGGCCGTGATCGACTTCGAGGACTCGATCCAGAAGCAGGGCTTCACGATCGACAATCCCAACGCGCAGGGGTCGTGCGCGTGCGGCGACTCGTTCCACTGAGCCGGTAGGCTGGAGGGGTGAGTTCCAATCGCCGTCGCTTGATGAGGTGGGCCGCAGCCCCGATCGGAATCGCCATCGGCATCGTCCTCGCGGGGTGCACCCAGCAGGAGATGCAGGGGTGGCTCCCGGGCTCGCCTGACACCACGGATCACACGAGCCGCATCACGGGGCTCTGGGTCACGTCGTGGATCGTCCTGCTCGTCGTCGGCATCGTCACGTGGGGCCTCATCCTGTGGGCCGCGATCGTCTACCGCCGCCGCCGCGGCCAGTCGGGCCTGCCCGTGCAGATGCGGTACAACATGCCGATCGAGATCCTCTACACGGTCATCCCGTTCATCCTCGTCATCGGCTTCTTCGCCTACACGGCTCGCGACCAGGCGGCGATCGAGGAGACGATCGAGGATCCCGACGTCACGATCCAGGCGATCGGCAAGCAGTGGGCGTGGGACTTCAACTACGTCGACGAGAACGTCTTCTCGGCCGGCATGCAGGCCCAGTTGCGCCCGGACGGGAACATCGACGGCGAGAACGTCAACACGCTCTATCTCCCGGTCAACCAGACGGTCGAGATCCAGCTCGACTCGCGCGACGTCATTCATTCCTTCTGGGTCATCGACTTCCTCTACAAGAAGGACATGTTCCCGGGGCGGACGAACGTCATGTACTTCACCCCCACGAAGGAGGGCGAGTACTACGGGAAGTGCGCGGAGCTCTGCGGCGAGTACCACTCGTTCATGCTCTTCAAGGTGAAGGTCGTCTCCGAGGAGGAGTACGAGGCGCACATCGAGGCGCTTCGTGAGGCCGGCAACGAGGGTCAGCTCGGCACCGAGTACGACCGCAACCAGAACTTCCCGAACACGGGCACGCAGCCCGTCACCCAGCACCAGGAAGGCTGAGAATGACCGCGACGCTCGTCAATCCGACGACGGGGCTCTCGCACGGCACCAAGGTCGAGCGCAAGGGCAACGTGCTAGTCAAGTGGATCACGACCACGGACCACAAGGTCATCGGCTACCTGTACCTCATCACGTCGTTCATCTACTTCCTCATCGGCGGCGTCATGGCGCTCCTCATCCGCGGGCAGCTCGCGGCGCCGGGGCTCAGCGTCATCCAGACGCCGGAGCAGTACAACCAGCTCTTCACGATGCACGGCACGATCATGCTGCTCATGTTCGCGACCCCGCTTTTCGCGGGCTTCGCGAACGTCCTCATGCCGTTGCAGATCGGCGCGCCCGACGTCGCCTTCCCGCGGCTCAACGCCTTCGCGTACTGGCTCTACAACTTCGGCTCGCTCATCGCGGTCGCCGGGTTCCTCACGCCGGGCGGCGCGGCCTCCTTCGGTTGGACCGTGTACACGCCGCTTTCGGAGACGACGTTCTCGCCCGGCATCGGCGGGAACATGTGGGTCTTCGGCCTCGGCCTCTCCGGCTTCGGGACGATCCTCGGGGCCGTCAACTTCATCACGACGATCATCACGATGCGCGCCCCCGGCATGACGATGTGGCGCATGCCGATCTTCACGTGGAACACGCTCGTGACCTCGCTCCTCGTGCTCCTCGCGTTCCCCGTCCTCGCCGTCGCGCTCCTCGGCCTCGGCGTCGACCGCATCTGGGGCGGGCAGATGTTCAACTCCGAGAACGGCGGCGTGCTGCTCTTCCAGCACCTGTTCTGGTTCTTCGGGCATCCGGAGGTGTACATCCTCGCGCTGCCGTTCTTCGGCGTCGTGTCGGAGATCTTCCCGGCATTCAGCCGGAAGCCGATCTTCGGCTACAAGACGCTCGTCTACGCGACGATCGCGATCGCCGCCCTCTCGGTCACGGTGTGGGCGCACCACATGTACGTCACGGGCGGCGTCCTCCTGCCGTTCTTCGCGCTCATGACGATGCTCATCGCCGTCCCGACAGGGGTGAAGATCTTCAACTGGGTCGGGACGATGTGGCGCGGGTCCGTCACGTTCGAGACGCCGATGATCTGGGCGATCGGCTTCCTCGTGACCTTCGTGTTCGGCGGGCTCACGGGCGTCATCCTCGCCTCGCCGCCGCTCGACTTCCACCTGTCCGACTCGTACTTCGTCGTCGCGCACTTCCACTACGTCGTCTTCGGGACGGTCGTGTTCGCGATGTTCGCCGGGTTCTACTTCTGGTGGCCGAAGTGGACCGGGAAAATGCTCGACGAGCGCCTCGGGAAGATCCACTTCTGGATCCTGTTCATCGGCTTCCACGCGACGTTCCTCATCCAGCACTGGATCGGCGTCATGGGCATGCCGCGCCGCTACTACTCGTACCTCGAGGAGGACGGCATCACGTGGATGAACCAGCTGTCCTCGATCGGCGCGATCATCCTCGCCGTCTCGATGCTGCCGTTCTTCTGGAACGTGTGGATCACCGCGCGCCGCGCGCCGAAGGTCACCGTGAACGACCCGTGGGGCTACGGCCGCTCGCTCGAGTGGGCGACGAGCTGCCCGCCGCCGCGGCACAACTTCACGGCGATCCCGCGCATCCGCTCCGAGTCGCCCGCGTTCGACATCAACCACCCCGAGGCCGGCATCCCGATCGGCATCGGCCCGCTCAAGGACGCCCCGGATGCTCCCGTCGTCGACATCGCCGAAGGCAAGGTGAAGTAGCGAATGCGCACGAACGTCGGTCTGTTCTGGTTGCTCGCCGCGTTCTTCCTCGTCGGTGAGATCGCGTACGTCGTCTGGAGCATCATCGAGACGGGCGGCGTCGAGTGGGTCGGCGCGGTCGCGATCCTCCTCTCGGCCGCGCTCGCCGCATTCATCGCGTTCTATCTCGGCCTCGTCATGAAGTCGCAAGGCGGTGTCCTCCCGGAGGACCGCGACGACGCCGACATCGACGACGGCGACCCCGAGGTCGGGCACTTCAGCCCGTGGAGCTGGTGGCCCGTCTTCCTCGGCGGCGCGCTCGCGCTGTGCTTCCTCGGCCTCGCGGTCGGCGTCTGGATCACGTTCATCGGCGTCCCGCTCGTCGCCGTCGCGCTCGTCGGCTGGGTGTACGAGTACTACCGCGGCAACTTCGCGCGCTGACGGCGACGTGATCTCGGGCGCACGCGGGGCGCGGACGTCGCATCCGAGCCCCCAGAGTGCACCTTGTCGACGAGCGTGCATGATGTATCGCGCACGTTCGTCGACAAGGTGCACGGTGGGGCGCCGCGAGCCGGGCCGGGTCGAGGACGGGAGCCGGTGAGGCCGGTCCACGGCCTCCCGCCCGCGTACCCCGAGCGCGCCCCGTGGGGCACCGCCGACCGGTTGCGCGCCTGGCAGGAGGAGGCGCTCAACGCGTACTTCGACCGCGAGCCGCGCGACTTCCTCGCCGCGGCGACACCCGGCGCGGGCAAGACGACGTTCGCCCTCCGGCTCGCGAACGAGCTCCTGTCCCGGCGCACGGTCGATCGCGTCACGGTCGTCGCGCCGACCGAGCACCTCAAACGGCAATGGGCCGACGCCGGCGCGCGCGTCGGACTCCGGCTCGATCCCATGTACCGCAACGGGCAGGGCTGGGGCGGCCGCCGCTACCACGGCATGGCGGTGACGTACGCGCAGGTCGCGGCGGACGCGGCGCTCCACCGCCGGATCACCGAGTCCGGTCGGACGCTCGTCATCCTCGACGAGGTGCACCACGGCGGCGATGCCCTAAGCTGGGGCGACGCGATCCGGGAGGCGTTCGCGCCGGCCGAGCGGCGGCTGTCCCTCACTGGGACGCCGTTCCGCAGCGACGACGCGCCGATCCCGTTCGTGCGCTACGAGCCGGACGAGCGCGGCGTCCTCACGAGCGTCACGGACTACCGCTACGGGTACGGGCGCGCCCTCCAGGACGGGATCGTCCGCCCCGTCGTCTTCCTCACCTACGGCGGCAACATGCGCTGGCGCACCCGCGCGGGCGAGGAGATGGAGGCGCGACTCGGGCACCCGGACACGCGCGAGGTGACGGCGCAGGCCTGGCGCACCGCGCTCGATCCGGCCGGCGAGTGGATCCAGGCGGTCCTGCGCTCGGCGGACCGGCGCCTGTCGGTCGTGCGGCATTCCGTCCCCGACGCGGGCGGCCTCGTCATCGCGACGGACCAGCGCGCCGCGCGCGCGTATGCCGAGATCCTCCGTGAGGTCGCGGGGGAGCCGCCCGTCGTCGTGCTCTCCGACGACGCCGGCGCCTCCGAGCGGATCGAGGCGTTCGCGACGGGGGAGCAGCGCTGGCTCGTCGCCGTCCGCATGGTCTCGGAGGGCGTCGACGTCCCGCGCCTCGCCGTCGGGGTGTATGCGACGAACGCGTCGACGCCCCTGTACTTCGCGCAAGCGATCGGCCGTTTCGTGCGCGCCCGTCGGCGCGGCGAGACCGCCTCCGTGTTCCTCCCGAACGTCCCGCAGCTGCTCGCGCTCGCCGCGGAGCTCGAGCGGGAGCGGGAGCACGCGATCGGCGACATCGACGAGGCGCAACCGGGAATGCTCGAGGACGGCCTCATCGACGCCGCGAACCGCGAGGAGCGCGCCTCGGGCGAGCTGTCGGCCGAGTTCGAGTGGCAGGCGCTCGCCTCGCAGGCCGACTTCTCGCACGTCGTGCTCGGCGGCGACGAGTTCGGCTTCTCGGCGTTCACCGGGAGCGACGACGAGCTCGACTTCCTCTCCATCCCCGGGCTCCTCAGCACCGAGGAGCTCCGCGAGGCGCTCGCGCATCGCCAGGCTCGGCAGTCCCGGCGCGCCGCGACCCGGACCGAGGAGCCGCGCCCGCAGGCGCTCTACCGGACGCTCGCCGAGCAGCGGAGCCTCCTCAACTCCCTCGTCGGCCTGCGGGCCAAGCAGACGGGCACGCCCCACGCGCACATCCACGCCGAGCTGCGGCGAGTGTGCGGGGGCCCGGAGGTGGCTCGCGCGACCGTGCACCAGCTCCAGGCGCGCATCGACTACCTCCGCCGGGCCCTCCACGCCTGACGTCCCGGACCGCCGGGGCCACCGTGTCGGCGGTCGACCCTAGAGTTCCCCGCATGGGACGGATCATCTACGAGACGGCGGCGACGCTCAACGGCTGGATCGCCGACGAGCGCCACTCGCTCGACTGGCTGTTCGCGGTGGAGGGCGGCGATGCGGCGCAAGCGCTCGTGCCGAGGCCTGCCGTGTACGTCGAGGGGTCCACGACGTACGAATGGGTCGTGCGGCACGAGTCGCTCCTCGAGCGACCAGCGCGCTGGCGCGAGCTGTTCGAGGACCGCCCGACGTACGTGTTCACGACCCGCTCGCTCCCGACGCCCGAGGGCGCCGACGTGCGGTTCGTGTCGGGGCCGGTGGCGCATTCGCTGCCAGAGATCCGGGCGGCGGCGGGCGACGGCGACATCTGGATCGTCGGCGGCGGCGAGCTCGCCGCACAGTTCCTCGACGCGGGCGCGCTCGACGACATCGTCGTCACGGTCGCGCCGGTGATGCTCGAGCGCGGCGCGCCGCTCTTCCCGCGGCGGCTCGAGTCCGAGCGGCTGCGTCTGCGCTCGACGCAGACGATCGGCCAGTTCGTGCGCCTGGCCTACGAGGTGCGCGGCCCGCGCGCGGCGTGAACGGCGAAGGGGCCCGGCGCCGCCGGGCCCCTTCGTGCGTTTGAGCCTGCCTCAGTGGTGGCCGTGGCCCGACTCGAGCTCCTTCTGCGTGACCGGGGCGATCCGATCCTCGAAGAACCACCGCGAGAGCGCGCCGCGGACGTTCTCCCAGAAACCGATCTTGCCCTCGGCGTTCGGCCGCACCATGAGCGGCTTGTAGTCGGTGTAGCTCACGAGGCGCCAGCGCTCGTACTCGCTGAGCGGCTTGTGGACCTCGATGTACTCGCCGCCCGGCATCCGGACGATGCGACCCGACTCGTAGCCGTGGAGCGCGATCTCGCGGTCCTTCTTCTGCAGGCCGAGGCAGATGCGCTTCGTCACCCAATACGCGACGAACGGACCGAGGACCGCCATCGCCTGGATGCCCCACGTGACGTGCTCGACCGCGAGCTTGAAGTGCGTCGCGATGAGGTCGGAGCTCGCCGCGGCCCACAGCGCCGCGTAGAACGTGACGCCGGCTGCGCCGATCGCGGTCCGGGTCGGCGCGTTGCGCGGGCGGTCGGCGATGTGGTGCTCGCGCTTGTCGCCCGTCAGCCAGCTCTCGAAGAACGGGTAGAACATCACGACGACGATGAAGAGCCCGAGCACGATGATCGGCACGAGGATGTTCATCGAGACCGTGAGCGCCCCGCCGGTGAACCACGGGATCGTGAACTCCCAGCCCGGCGGGATGAGTCGCAGCGCGCCGTCGGCGAATCCGATGTACCAGTCCGGCTGGGTGCCGGCGGAGATCGGCGACGGGTCGTACGGGCCGTAGTTCCAGATCGGGTTGATCGTCACGGTCGCCGCGATGAGCGTGATGACGCCGAAGACGAGGAAGAAGAAACCGCCCGCCTTCGCCGCGAACACCGGGAGGATCGGCGTCCCGACGACGTTCTCGTTGGTCCGGCCGGGGGCCGCGAACTGGGTGTGCTTGTTGACGATGAGCAGCACCATGTGGATGCCGATCGCCGCGATGACGAGCGCCGGCAGCACCATGATGTGGAGCATGTAGAGCCGCCCGACGATGTCGGTGCCCGGGAACTCCCCGCCGAACAGGAGGTAGGAGATCCAGGTGCCGATGAGCGGGATGCCCTTGACCATGCCGTCGATGATCCGCAGGCCGTTGCCGGAGAGGAGGTCGTCGGGGAGCGAGTAGCCGGTGAAGCCCTCAGCCATCGCGAGGATGAAGAGGATGAAGCCGACGACCCAGTTGAGCTCGCGCGGTTTGCGGAACGCGCCGGTGAAGAACACGCGGAGCATGTGCAGGCCGATCGAGGCGACGAAGAGGAGCGCCGCCCAGTGGTGGATCTGGCGCATGAGCAGGCCGCCGCGGATCTCGAACGAGATGTCGAGCGTCGAGGCCATCGCGACCGACATCTCGACGCCCTTGAGCGGGACGTACGCCCCCTCGTACTCGACCTCCGCCATCGAGGCCTGGAAGAAGAGCGTCAGGAACGTGCCCGACAGCAGGATGACGATGAAGCTGTAGAGCGCGACCTCGCCGAGCATGAAGGACCAGTGGTCCGGGAAGATCTTGCGGCCGAGCTCCTTGACGGCGCCCGAGATGCTCGTGCGCTCGTCGATGTAGTTCGATGCCCAGTTGACGAATCGCGTGCCGTTCGGCTGCTTCGTCCGCGGCTGGGGCGGGGTCACGGTCGAGGTGCTCACAGTTCGCGCTCCCAGAAGCTCGGGCCGACGGGCTCGGTGAAGTCGCTCCGCGCGACGAGGTAGCCCTCGTCGTCGACGGTGATCGGCAGCTGCGGGAGCGGCCGCTTCGCCGGGCCGAAGATGACGGCCGCCTCGCGCTTGATGTCGAACTGCGACTGGTGGCACGGGCACAGCAGGTGGTGCGTCTGCTGCTCGTAGAGCGCGACGGGGCAGCCGACGTGCGTGCAGATCTTCGAGTAGGCGACGATGCCGTCGTAGTTCCAGTCCTCGCGGCCGGGGGAGACCTGGAGGTCCTCGGGCTTGAGCCGCATGAGGAGGACCGCCGCCTTCGCCTTCTCCTCGAGGCGACCGTGGTGCATCTCGTTAAGACCCTCGGGGATGACGTGGAACGCGGAGCCGAGCGTCACATCCGCGGCGCGAATGGGCGTGCCCGTCGGGTCGAGGACGAGCCGGACCCCCTCGTCCCACATCGTGTGCTTGAGGAGCGGGACGGGGTCCTCGGCGGGCGCGAGGTCGCGCAGGAGGACGACGGCGGGGAGCGGCGAGACCGCGAGCGCGCCGATGAGCGTGTTGCGCAGGAGCTTGCGGCGGCCGAAGCCGGACTCCTCGTTCGCCTGCTGGAAGATCTCCACGGCGCGCGCGCGGGTCGCGTCGGAGCCGCGGGTCTCATGACGGTACTCGACGAGGTCGTGGCCCTGCATGAGCGCCTTCGACCAGTGGACGGCGCCGAGCCCGATCGCGAGGAGCGCGAGGGCGACGCCGAGCCCGAAGAAGAGCGTGTTGAGGCGCACCGACATGAGGTCGCCCTCGTGGATCGGGAACGCGATGTACGCCGCGATCGCGAGGACGCTGCCGATGATCGACAGGAGGAAGAGCGAGACGACGACGCGCTCGGCGCGCTTCGCCTTCGCCGGGTCCTTGTCGGTGACGCGCTCGCGCTCGGGCGGGAAGCCCGGGTTCTGGATCGCGTCCGGCGAGATGACGGCGGTGCCGGCTGGCCGTTCAGGGAGGACGGGGGCCGAGCCGCTGCTCGGCACGACTCCGTGATCAGATGCCATGAATGCTGTTTCCTTCCGCCGGCTCAGTTCGACTTGGCCGTCAGCCAGATGGTGATCGCGACGACGGCGCCGAGACCGAAGATCCAGATGAAGAGACCCTCCGCGACCGGGCCGAGCGACCCGAGCGAGAGGCCGCCGACCGAAGGCGCCGTCTCGAGGTACTTGAGGTAGGCGATGACGTTCGCCTTGTCCTCGGGGGAGATGTTCGCGTCGTTGAACACCGGCATGTTCTGCGGGCCGGTGAGCATCGCCTCGTAGATGTGCGCGGCGGAGACGCCTCCGAGCGGCGGGGCGTACTTGCCTTCGGTGAGGGCGCCACCGGCGCCCGCGACGTTGTGGCACATCGCGCAGTTCGTCCGGAAGATCTCGCCGCCGCGCGCGAGGTCCGCGCCTTCGCCCGTGAGGTAGCGCTCGTCGGGGATCGCCGGTCCGGGCGCGACGGATGCGACGTACGCCGCCATCGCGTTGATCTGCTCCTGCGTGAACTGCACGGGCTTGATCGGCGCTTGCGGCGCCGACTGCGCGAGCGGCATGCGCCCGGTGCCGACCTGGAAGTCGACCGACGCGGCGCCGACGCCGATGAGCGACGGACCCTCGGTCGTGCCCTCGAGGTTGAAGCCGTGGCAGGTCGCGCAGTTCGCGACGAAGAGCTTCTCGCCCTCCTCGACGAGCGCCGCATTCGTCGCGGTCGTCTCGGCCGTCGCCGGGATCGTGGCGAGCGCGTACACGCCCCCCGTCCCGAGGAGTCCGAGCGCGAGGAGCGCCACGGTCGCGAGCGGGTGCCTACGGCCGCGCTTGCGCGCCGCCACATTCGACTGATTCTTCACGTTGCCAGTACTCCGTCGTCGCTTCGTGGTCACTTCAGGAGGTAGATGACTCCGAAGAGGCCGATCCACACGACGTCGACGAAGTGCCAGTAGTAGGAGACCGCGATCGCGCTCGTCGCCTCCTTGTGCGTGAGGCGTCGGACGGCGTAGAAGCGCCCGATCACGAACAGGAACGCGATGAGACCACCCGTCACGTGGAGCCCGTGGAGGCCCGTCGAGAAGTAGAAGATCGTGCCGTACGCGCTCGAGTTGATCGTGAGGTGCTCGGAGACGAGGAGGGCGTACTCGTAGACCTGGCCGACGATGAACGCGGCGCCCATGACGAACGAGAGGTAGAACCACTCGACGACGCCCCAGCGGCGCAGGTTCCAGATGCTCCCGGTGCGGTGCGCCTGCATGCGCTCGGCGGCGAAGACGCCGAACTGCGCCGTGAACGAGGAGAGCACGAGGATGATCGTGTTGACCGCCGAGAACGGCACGGTGAGCTTCGCGCTCTCGGTCGCCCACAGCTCGGGGGAGGTCGAGCGGAGCGTGAAGTACACCGCGAAGATGCCCGCGAAGAACATCACCTCGCTGCCGAGCCACACGATGGTGCCGACCTGCACCACGTTCGGCCGGTTCAGGCTCGGCGCCGGGGGACTGGCTAGCGTCGCACTGGTCACCCGTCCATTATGACGGACAGTCGAGCGGCCCGACGCATCGCCCGGGCCGCGGCGAGGCGCCGCGTAGGATCGCGAGCATGACGAGCGGAACGACGTGGTCAGCGATCCTGGGCGCCCTCATCGAGGGCCGCGACCTCTCGATCGCCGAGGCGACGTGGGCGATGCGCCAGCTCGTCGCGGGGGAGGCCGCCCCGGCGCAGATCGGGGCCCTCCTCGTCGCCCTGCGGATCAAGGGCGAGACGGTCGACGAGATCGTGGGGTTCCGGGACGCGGCGCTCGAGGCCGCCGCGCCGTTGCCGGTCTCCGCGCATTCCCTCGACATCGTCGGCACCGGGGGAGACCCGCACGGGGTCCTCAACATCTCCTCCGTCGCGTCGATCGTCGCGGCCGCCGCCGGCGTCCCCGTCGTCAAGCACGGGAACCGCGCGGCGAGCTCGGCCTCGGGCGCCTCCGACGTCCTCACGGCGCTCGGGCTCGACATCCAGATCCCGCCGGAGCGCGTCGCGGCGGTCTTCGAGGAGACGGGCATCACGTTCGCGAACGCGGCGCTCTTCCACTCCGGGTTCCGGCATGCGGCGGGGCCCCGGCGCGAGCTCGGCGTCTCGACGCTCTTCAACATTCTCGGCCCGCTCTGCAATCCGGCCCGTCCCGACGCGAACGCCGTCGGCGCGTCGGATCGGGCGCGCGTCCCGCTCCTCGTCGGCGTGTTCCAGACGCGCGGCGCGACGGCGCTCGTCTACCGGGGCGAGGACGGCATCGACAAGCTCACGACGACGGGGCACTCGCACCTCTGGGAGGTGTCGATGGGGGCGGTGACGGAGCACGACATCGATCCGCGCGAGTTCGGCTTCCCGCTCGCGAGCATCGAGGACATCACGGGGCGCGACCCCGAGTACAACGCCGAGGTCATCCGCCGCGTCCTCGCGGGGGAGCGGGGACCGCAGCGCGACATCGTCCTCCTCAACGCCGCCGCGGGGCTCGTCGCCTTCGACCTCCTCGAGCGGCCCGAGGCGCGCGAGGAGCCGATCCGGGCGCGCTTCGCGGCGCAGATCGATCGCGCCGCCCGCGTCATCGACTCGGGCGCGGCGCAGGCGAAGCTCGAGGAGTGGGTCGCGGCGACGCGGCGGTAGGGCCTCGAGTGTGCGCCCCCGCGCCGAGTGCGCGGGCGCGCGCCCGCACACCGGCCGCGCGAGCGCACACTCGGTGCGGCGGGCAGCGCCTCAGTCCGCCCAGTCGAGCGACTTCTCGATCGCCCGGTGCCACCGTTCGAGTAGGCGGTCGCGCTCCTCGCGCGGCATGCGCGGTTCGAAGCGCGCGTCCTCGTGCCAGTTCGCGCGGAGCTCGTCGAGGCCCCGCCACACGCCGACCGCGAGGCCCGCGGTGTAGGCGGCGCCGAGCGCCGTCGTCTCGATGACGCGCGGGCGGACGACGGGAATGCCGAGGATGTCCGCCTGGAACTGCAGCAGGCGGTCGTTGACGGTCATCCCGCCGTCGACGCGGAGCTCGGGCAGGGGAGCGGGCGCGTCGCGGTTCGCCGCGTCGATGACGTCCCACGTCTGGAAGGCGGTCGACTCGACGGCCGCGCGAGCGATGTGCGCCTTCGTGCTGTACCGCGTCAGCCCGACGATCGCGCCGCGCGCGTCCGGCCGCCAGTACGGCGCGAAGAGCCCCGAGAACGCGGGGACGAAGTACACGTCGCCGCTGTCCTCGACGCTCGTCGCGAGCGGCTCGACGTCGGCCGAGGTCTCGATGATGCCGAGGTTGTCGCGCAGCCACTGGACGAGCGACCCGGCGACCGCGATCGAGCCCTCGAGCGCGTAGTGGGGTGCGGCGTCGCCGAGCCGGTACGCGACGGTCGTGACGAGTCCCGCGCTCGAGTGGACGAGCTGCTCGCCCGTCCCGACGATGAGGAAGCACCCGGTGCCGTACGTGTTCTTCGACTCGCCCGCCTCGAACGCCGCCTGGCCGAACGTCGCCGCCTGCTGGTCGCCGAGGATGCCCGCGATCGGAACGCCGCGGAGGGGACCCTCGGCGACCTCGCCGTACACCTCGGAGGACGAGCGGATCCGGGGGAGCATCGCCTCGGGAATCCGCCATGCGGCCAGGAGCGCGGGGTCCCACTCGAGCGTCGCGAGGTCCATGAGCAGGGTGCGGCTCGCATTCGTCACGTCCGTGACGTGCGCCCCGCCCGCCGGGCCGCCCGTCAGGTGCCACACGAGCCAGGAGTCAACCGTGCCGAAGGCGAGCTCACCCGCCCCGGCGCGCTCGGCCGCGTGCGGCACGGCGTCGAGGATCCACCGGACTTTGCTCGCGGAGAAGTACGTCGCGAGCGGCAGGCCCGTCCGCTCGCGGAAGCGCCCGGTGTCGCCGTCCGCGACGGCGCCGACGAGGGCCTGCGTGCGCGTGTCCTGCCACACGATCGCCGGGTGGATCGGCTCGCCGGTCGCCCGGTCCCAGACGATCGCCGTCTCGCGCTGATTCGTGATCCCGATCGCCGCGATGCGCTCGCGGGGGAGACCGGACTCGGCGAGGGCGTCCTCGAGCGTCGCGCGCGCATTCGCGAGGATCTCGATCGCGTCATGCTCGACCCAGCCGGGGTGGGGGAAGTGCTGGCGGTGCTCGCGCTGCGCGCTGGCGACGGGCCGGCCGGCTCGGTCGAACACGATCGCGCGCGTGCTCGTCGTGCCCTGGTCGATCGCGATGACGTGGTCGGCTGCGGTCACGGTCGCTCCTCGTTGGTGTCGTCGTGCTCGGTCGCTACTGGGAGATCGGGCGGTAGTGGAATCCGACCTCGCCGAGCCAGGACCGGATGACGTCGCGCTGCGCGGCGTCGCACACGCGGCCGTAGCCGGTCGATACGCTCCAATACCAGTTGTCGGCGATCTCTACGCGATGCTCGAGCGACCAGCTGTCGGTCATCGTCAGTGCATAGCAGTCCGCCATGAATTCGTGGTCGTTCCCGAATGCGGCGAGTGCGGATTCCGTGGGGACCGGGTTCGTGAATTGCAGCACGTGCGCGAATTCGTGGTACGCGAGCATCGAATGCGTCCACTCGTCATTCGGCCCCGAGAAGTACGCTTCCGCATCGAGGTGGATCGTCGTCGGATCCGTCGAGATGACGCAGCCCGCCGCGTCCTGCTGGCACGTCGCGCTCGCGTCGTCGAACACGGTCGAGACGAGGCCGGCGCCGAGATCGTCGATGATCGCCTCCGCCGTCGTCCCGGAGGAATTCTCGGCGCGCTGCGCGTGCATCGCTTCGGACCTCGCGCGAAGGTCGGCGACGTACTCGCGAGCGACGGTGGTGTGCGCGGTCCACGCCTCGGCATGATTCCGGTCGCTCCAGGCCTGCCTCGCGAGTGCTTCGAATACGTCGATGGGGACGAGGCTCGCCATCGGAATGCCGTCGAATTGCGCGGCTTGCGACATGAGCTCGTGCATTGCGGCGCCGAATACCTGTTTTTCGTCGATGATCCGCTGCTGCTCGTCGATCGTCTCGTGAGCGGCGAGGACCTGCTGCGCGAGGAATGCGATCGCGGCGAGGAACGCGATGACGATGATGATGAGCGCGGCGGTGCCGCCCCGTCCGGCGCTCGAGCGGTCCCGCTTCGGCCGTTTTGCCCGTACCGGCGGGTCGGCGCGCTCGCCCACGGGGGCGCTCGGGGCGGACCGCGGTCGGCGCGGCGGGGGCGGGGGCGAGGCGTCGAATCGCACGGTGCCGTCGCGGGCCGCCGCGGCATTCCGCTCGATCCAGGTGACGAGCGCGGGGTAGGCGTTCGGGTGGCCGGTGATCGCCGGCCACAGGTCTGGGCGGCGCGTGGCGATCTCGGCGAGCGTCGCGCTCGTGGTGCCGAGATCGAACACCGCGAGGGCGTCCTGGAACTCGGCGGTGCTCACGCCGCCAGCCTAATGAGCGCGCTGCTGCGGACTCCCGCTCGCCGCCGCGGGCGTCGCGACGTGCTCGGGGAGGAAGCCGATGCCCATGAGCCGCGTGATGCGGGGGCGCAGGATCGGGAGGAATGCGCGCAGGAGGCGGCGCGCGAGCGGCGGCATGGGCTCGCCGGACCCGGTCGCGGCCTTCGCGATGCGCGCGTGGACGAAGCGCTGGAGGCGCTGCATGCGCTTGACCGGCCGCTCGCGCCGGCGCTGCACGGCGGCGAGGACGCCTTCCGGGACCGTGCCGGCGGCGAGCGGCGCCGCGACGGCGTTCGCGAGCGCGACGGCGTCCTGGATGGCGTAGTTCACGCCGACCCCGCCGACCGGCGACATCGCGTGCGCGGCGTCGCCGATGCACACGAATCCGGGCCGGTGCCAGCGCTCGAGTCGGTCGATCCGGACCGAGAGGAGCTTGACCTGCGCCCAGTCGTCGACCGCGCCGATGACGGGCGCGAGGAACGGGGCGGTCAGGGTGACGCGGCGGTGGAACTCCTCGAGCCCCGCCGTCTTGAGCGCGTCGAGGCCGCCCTTCGGGATGACGTAGCCGCCTTGCCAGTGGTCTCCGCGCGGGATCGCGAGCGCGAAGCCGTTGCCGTCGAGGGCGAAGAGCGTCGGGGGCGGCGGGTCCGCCGGCACGGGCAGGTCGAACCAGAGGACGTCGATCGGCACGCCCGATCCGCGCGGGGTGAATCCGGCCGCGGGCCGGAGCGTCGAGTGCCGCCCGTCTGCCGCGACCGTGAGCGGCGCGCGGAGCTCGATCTCGCCGTCCGGACCGCTCGCCCGCACGCCGACGATGCGCCCGTCCTCCTCGAGGAGTCCCGTCGCCGCCGTGCGCATTCGCAGCTCGTAGCCGGGGAATGCGGCGCTCTCGGTCGCGAGGAAGTTCAGGAGGTCCCGCTGCGGGGCGAGCACGAGGAAGTCGTCGGGCTCAGGGAGCGTCGTGAAGTCGAGCGGCGAGACGCGCTCGCCCGAGATGAGGACGTCGAGCGCCTCGACGCGGTGGATGGGGAGGTCGAGGAACCGCTCCCGCAGGCCGAGCTCGCGGAGGATCGTGATCGTCGAGGGGTGGATCGTGTCGCCGCGGAAGTCGCGGAGGAAGTCGGCGTGCTTCTCGAGGACGGTCACGCGCAAGCCGGCGCGGGCGAGGAGGAGGCCGAGGATCATGCCGGCGGGACCGCCGCCGGCGATGACGCAATCGCGTTCGAGGACGTCAGTCACCTGTTCAGCGTGGCACGGCGCGGACGCGCTCGCACGTGCGTTCAGCCGCACTCGGCCCGGTCGACCGCCGCGATGAGGTCGTTGAGCTCGTCGCGCAGCGCTTCGAGCCGCTCGATCGGCAGGCCGAGCCGCTCGACGACGTCGCGCGGCACCGCGAGGGCGCGTTCGCGGAGGGCCGTGCCGGCGTCGGTCGGCTCGAGCACGACGGATCGTTCGTCCCGTTCGTCGCGGCGGCGGCGGACGAGGCCCATCTGCTCGAGGCGCTTCGCGATCGGTGTGAGCGTTGCGGGATCGAGCCGGAGGCGCTGCGCGATCTCGCCGAGGCGCTGGGGCGCGCGCTGCCAGAGCGCGAGCATGACGAGGTACTGCGGGTGCGTGAGCCCGAGCGGCTCGAGGATGGGCCGGTAGAACTGGACGACGCTGCGGCTCGCGGCGGCGAGGGCGAAGCACACTTGCCGGTCGAGGTCGAGGGGGTCGGTCGTCTCGAGGCCAGGACCTGTCATGCGGCCAGCGTACTGCTACAATTGCTTCGTGCCCAAACTATTTGCCCGAACACCTTGGGACGGTCAGCCGGGATTCTGGGCGGCGCTCAACCGCTTCTTCTACCAGTTCGAGGGTCCCGCATCGCTCGGGGCCGGACACCCGGAGGAGCCCTATCGGCCGCCGGAGAACCCAACGTGCCCGGTGTGCGGGGGAGCGATGGCCGACCACGAGATCCGCCGGGGCGGGCCGGGGGAGCGGACGCTCCTGCGCTGCCCGCCGAGGGATCGAAGCGGCGAGTAGGCCCACGCACGCGCGCTCGCGTCGTCTCGCGGCGACGCGCGAGTCGCCTCCGGCGCTGTACCGCCGACACATCGGCGCCGTTCCGCGGGTCTTGCCGTTGCGGGGCCATTGGGTCGGCCCTCCGTGCGGTTCGCGGAGGAGGCCGCTGTCGCTTCGCCGATCGTCGAACTGACATAATGCCGATTATCGGCAAGCGGTGGAGCGCGTTCAGCCGAGCCGCTTGCGATACACCGCGATCGCGAGCCCGAACGCGACGACGAGCAGGCCGAGGCACCACGCGAGCGCGACCCACAGGTCCGCGCCGATCGGTCGTCCGCCGAGCAGGTCTCGGATCGCATCGACGATCGACGTGACCGGCTGGTGCTCGGCGAACCAGCGCACGGGCCCGGGCATCGTCGCCGTCGGCGCGAACGCCGAGCTGATGAACGGCAGGAAGATGAGCGGGTACGAGAACGCGCTCGCGCCGTCGATCGACTTCGCGGTCAGGCCCGGGATGACGGCGATCCACGTGAGCGCGAGCGTGAACAGCACGAGGATGCCGGAGACCGCGAGCCATTCGAGCACGCCGGCATCGGAGCGGAACCCGACGAGCAGCGCGACCCCGACGACGAGGACGAGCGAGACGAGATTCGCGACGAGCGAGGTGAGCACGTGCGCCCAGAGGACACTCGAGCGCGCGATCGGCATGGAGCGGAACCGCTCGAAGATCCCGCCCTGCACGTCGAGGAACAGCCGGAACGCCGTGTACGAGATGCCGGAGGCGATCGTGATGAGCAGGATGCCGGGCAGCAGGTAGTCGACGTACGGGACCGATCCGGTGTCGATCGCGCCGCCGAACACGTAGACGAAGAGCAGCATGATCGCGACCGGCACGATCGCGGTCGTGACGATCGTGTCGGGGCTTCGAAGGATGTGCCGGAGCGATCGCCCCGTGAGCGCGCGGGTGTCGCTGAAGAAGTGCGTGGTCATGGTGTTGTCCCTACTCTGTGTCGCGGCCGACGATCGCGAGGAAGATCTCCTCGAGGCTCGGCTGCTTCTCGACGGTCTCGACGGTCGTGGGCGGGAGCATGCGCTTGAGCTCGGCGAGCGTGCCCTCGGCGATGATCCGCCCCTCGTGCAGGATGGCGATCCGGTCGGCGAGATGCTCCGCCTCGTCGAGGTACTGCGTCGTGAGCAGCACCGTCGTGCCGCTCGCGGCGAGCCCGCGGACGACGCTCCACACCTCGAGGCGCGCCTCGGGGTCGAGCCCCGTGGTCGGCTCGTCGAGGAAGATCACGGCCGGCTCGCCGATGAGGCTCATCGCGATGTCGAGCCGACGACGCATGCCGCCCGAGTAGGTCGACGCGGGCCGCCCGGCCGCCGCGGCGAGTCCGAATCGCTCGAGCAGCTCGTCGGCGACCCGGTGCGGGGCGGGCACGTGCCGCAGACGCGCGACGAGCACGAGGTTCTCGCGCCCGGTGAGTTGCTCGTCCACCGCGGCCGACTGGCCCGTGAGGCTGATCGACGCGCGCACCTCGGCCGCCCGGGTGCGGACCTCGGCGCCGTTGACGGTCGCCGTGCCCGCGTCGGGCTCGAGGAGCGTCGACAGGATGCGCACGAGCGTCGTCTTCCCGGCGCCGTTCGAGCCGAGGAGCGCGACGACGCTCCCCCGCGCCACGTCGAGGTCGACGCCCCGCAGCACGTGCACGCCCCGGTAGGACTTCTCGACGCCGCGCACGCTGATCGCCGGCGCGCTCATCGCTGCTCGCCTCGCTCGGCCTCGTCGATCGCCTTGCGCAGCCGCTCGCGCTCCTTGTCGATCCACTGCCGACCGGCGTACGCCCGCACGAAGTCCTCGGCGAACGCCACGGGGTCCTCCCCCACGATCTCCCGCACGGGCGTCCCGTCGACAGCGGCGCGCTCCCACAGCTCGACGAAGTCGCGCTGCATCTTGACGAGCGTCTCGCCGTCGACGATCCCGCCCTGGTGCAGGAAGTAGCGCTGGAGCGCCTTCGCGGCGCTGCCGTAGGGCTCGGGCAGCGCGGCGATGCGGGCCTGGAGCTGCTTGTACTGCTGCTTCTCGGCGAGCGAGCCGGTGAGCTTCTCGATCCACATGGTTCAGTTCCTTTCGTTCCGGAGTGCGTCGAGCCGGCGCGCGAGGAAGTCCCACGTGCTCCAGAACTCGTCGAGGTAGGCGCGCCCTGCGCCGTTGAGCGTGTAGACCTTGCGGGGCGGGCCCTTCTCGGATGGCACTCGCTCGACGTCGACGAGCCCCTTCTGCTCGACGCGCACGAGCAGCGCGTAGACGGTCCCCTCGGCGATGTCGGCGAATCCGCGCTCCCGGAGCCACGTCGTGATCTCGTAGCCGTATGCCGGTCGCATCGAGATGATCGCGAGCACGATGCCCTCGAGCGTCCCCTTGAGCATCTCGGTCATCTGTCTGCCGACCATGCCCGCCTCCTACTCAGCCTCACTAGGTACCACTAGATAGTAACACTGAGTACCGACGACGCAAGCGTCGACGGACCGCTTGCGCGGCGAGCGGAGCGACTAGGCGGCCGGGCCGAGCCGCCGGGCGAGATCCGGCAGGTCGAGCGGCGAGAACAGCTCGCCCGAGCGGACGAGCTCCTCGACGTCCCACCACCGCCACGCCTTGACGTCGACGTGCTCCTCCGGCGTCCAGTTCGCCGTCGAGGGCTCGAACGGCTCGTCGACGACGTGCCGGTAGAACGTCCAGTGCGCGAACGAATGCCGCGCATTCGGACGGTTGACCGGGAACTCGAGCGTGTGCACGACCTCG
>Ga0182737_1001527_pt1 | contig 22286 bp, 16 predicted proteins | sample eDN5th30CBELigOP_FD_128878 | JGI IMG/M metagenome (GOLD analysis project Ga0182737, IMG submission 128878) | Enriched Organic Plus compost microbial communities from Emeryville, California, USA - eDNA 5th pass 30_C BE-Lig OP (version 2) (version 2) ...
CAATGGATCAGGCCGGTGAAGGCGCCCTTGTCCATCTCCGCGCGCAGGATGGCGATGGTGTCGTCATCGGCATCACGGGTATGCACGACCACCGGCAGGCCTGTGGCGCGGGCGGCGGCGATATGGCTGCGGAAATTGCGCCGCTGCGGATCGCGCGGGGAATGTTCGTAATAATAATCCAGTCCCGTCTCGCCGATCGCCACCACCTTGGGATGGGCGGCCTCCGCGACCAGAACCGCCGCATCGTCCAGCAGTTCCTTTTCGGACTCGTGCGGATGCACGCCGACGCTGCACCAGACATCGGGGAACTGCTCGGCCACCGCCTTCACGCCGGGAAAGCGTTTCAACTCGGTGCCGATGCTGACACAGACGCCCACCCCGGCGGCGCGCGCGCGGTCCAGCACCGCGTCCACCTTTCCCGCATAGTCGGGGAAATCCAGATGGCAATGGGAATCCACCAGCATCACAACGATCCGTTCCGTGCCACGCCCGCCAGGTCGCGGGCCGCCGTCAGCACTGTCTGGCGCGGCTCCAGATGCAGGCCAATGGACCGTGCAAAGCCCTGTTCCAGCCGCGCCACCAGATTGACCCAGCGGTTGAGGTCGCCCGTACCGCCACGGGCTTTTGCACGAATGCGGTCGGCCAGCGCCCCGGTCAGGAAGCCGCCGAACTGGTCCAGCCCGTCACGCATCCGCCCCAGCTTTTCACCCAGCGTCAGCAGCGCCAGCAGGTCGGGATCGCGGGCCTGTTCGATCAGCCGGTCAGCCTCCTCGGCCAGTGCCGCGCCCTCGCCCGTCGCCAGGGTCAGCGCCGCGCCGATGCTGCCGCCCGACAACCGCGCCAGCGCCGCGCGGGCGGAAGGATTGGCCTCCGGCAGATGATGTTTCAGGGCCTGCTCCAGCGTCGCGTCGTCCAGCGGACGCAATTCCAGCCGCTGGCAGCGCGAGCGGATGGTGGGCAGCAGCCGTCCCGGCGTGTTGGACAAGAGCAGCAGCATGGCGTTGGCGGGCGGCTCCTCCAGCATCTTGAGCAGCGCGTTGGCGGCATTGTCGTTCATGTCGTCGGCGGTATCCACGATGGCGACGCGCCAGCCGCCCGCCCCACTGGTCATGCCGAAGAAATCCGCCAGCCGACGGATCTCGTCCACCGGCAGCACCGTCATCAGCTTGCCGGTGCGGGGATTGACGGCGCGCTTCAGCACCAGCAGGCCCGGATGCGACTGGGCCGCCACCTGCCGCGCCGCGCCGTCATCCTCCGGCACGGCAAGGTCTTCCGCGCCCGCAGCGGTCGCGCCATGCGCCAGCAGATAGCGTGCGATGCGATAGGCCAATGTCGCCTTGCCGGTGCCCGGCGCGCCGGTGATCAGCCAGGCGCTGGGCGGCCGCCCGGCGCGCAGCGCCCGCGCCGCGCGCGCCAGGGGCACATCCTGGCCCAGCAGCGAAAAGGTCTCGCGCGGATGCGCGAAACCCTCGATACGGTCGCTGTCGGAAGCCTCGACGGGCGTGGAACGCTTGGCCATGCGCCCTTATAGATCGAAACGGCGGCAGACGGCGGCCAAAATCGCCTCGGCCACCTGGTCCTCGCTGCCCGAGGCGTCAATCACCCGGCAGCGTTCGGGAAAACGCCGGGCGATGTCCAGGAAGGCCTGGCGCAGCTTTTCGTGGAAATCCGGGCCGAACTTCTCGAACCGCGTTTCGGCCCCGCTGCGGGCCAGCGCCCGCGCCAACCCGGTCGGCACATCCAGGTCCAGCACCAGTGTCAGGTCGGGTGAAAAATCGTCCAGCACCGCACTGTCGATGCGGCGGATGGTTTCCCGGTCCAGCCCGCGTCCCACGCCCTGATAGGCGAAGGTGGAGTCGCTGAACCGGTCCGAAATCACCCATTGCCCGGCCGCCAGCGCCGGGCCGATGGTGCGCGCCACATGATCGGCGCGCGCGGCATAGGCCAGCAGCGTCTCGGTGATGGCATTCCAGCGGCCCGGCTCGCCTTCCACCATCAGCTTGCGGATTTCCTCGGCGCCCGGCGATCCGCCCGGCTCGCGCGTCGCCAGGACCGTGATGCCGCGCGTCTCCAGCGCCGCCGCCAGGCGCCTGATCTGGGTGGACTTGCCGGTGCCCTCGCCGCCTTCCAGGGTGATGAAGCGGCCGGTTCCCGTCACGTCAGTTCCAGACCTTGCGCTTCACCGCGTTCCACATCCCGCCGATGAAGCCGACCTTTTCCACCGGTTGCGCCGCGAAGACCGGAACATTCAGGGTGGGGAAATTCGGCGCGGTCACGACGAAGCTGCCGACCCGCTGGCCCGCCTTGACGGGCGCCGTCAGGCCGGGATCGAGCCGCAGCTGTGTCTTCATGCCGGGGCGCGATTCCACCTGCAGGGTGACGTTGAGCGGCTTGCCTGCCGTCACCGGCACACTTTCCACCGCGCCGTCCCGCACCGGCGCATTGCCCACCACCTGACCCGCCTTGAGGATGGGATAGGAGCGGAATTCGCGGAACGCCATCTCCAGGATGCGCGAGGCTTCCTCGGCGCGGCGGATATTGGGGAAATAGTCGTTCTTGTACTGCGGATAGCGCAGCCCGTTCAGCACCAGGATCAACCGCTGGTCGCCGCGCTTGGCCGAGGCGACGATGCCGTACCCGGCCGCGTCGGTATGGCCGGTCTTGAGGCCGTCCGCGCCGGGCAGCATGGTCAGCACCAGGTCGCGGTTGGGCTGGCGGATCTTGTTCCAGACGAATTCGCGCTCGCTGAAATAATGATAATATTGCGAATATTCATTGATGATGTGGCGGGCCAGCTTGGCCAGGTCCAGCGCGCTCATCATCTGGCCCGGCGGTTCCGGCAGGCCGTCGGGATTGACGAAGGTGGATTGCTGCAGGCCGATCTGCTTGGCCCGCTGGTTCATCATCTTGACGAAACCTTCGACCGTGCCGCCCAGCGCCTCGGCCACCACCACGCAGGCATCGTTGCCGGACTGGATCACGATGCCGCGGATCAGGTCTTCCACCGATACCCGCGACCCCAGCTCCAGGAACATGCGCGAACCGCCGGTGCGCCAGGCGCGCTCCGAAACCGGGAAGGTATCGGTCAGCTTGACGCGTCCGTCCTTCAGGCGGCCGAACAGCAGGTCGATGGTCATCAGCTTGGACATGGAGGCGGGTGGCATCGCCACCAGGCCGTCCTTCTGCCACAGCACCTGGCCGGACGCGCCGTCCATCAGCAGCGCATGTTCGGCGCTGGTGTCTATAGCGGCGCGTGCGGGCAGAAGTCCGGCAGCGAAAATGGTCAGGCAAAGGACGAGACGGCGGAACATGCGAACTCCGAAAATCTATTGATCGACGACGATCTGGGCATCATTGGCGCCCGCGCCGGTGATGCGGGACAAGGCGGCATCGGCCTCCTGGACCGAGGAAAGAGGTCCGCTGCGGACCCTGTAAAGCGTCTGCCCATTGCGCTGGAGCGTGGCGATGCGCAGGTCGCCGCCGATCCGGTTCAGCATGGCGCGGGCATTCTCCATTTTCGAGAAAGCGCCCACCTGCACATACAGCCGTGTGGCGGCGGGCACCGGCACTTCCGTCACCTTTCCGGTGGGTTGGGCGTCGGCGAACATCTGGGTGGGAATGGGTGGCGGCGCGGGCCTGGCCGGCGTGGCGGGCGGCGGCGCCACCGTGGCGCCCGGCAGGATGGCCAGCGCGGCGCTGTCCACCTTGCCGCTGGGCGCGGCCGGCAGGGCGCTGGCGACGGCGGCGGGCGTCTGGGACGGCGGCGCGCCGTTGATGTCGGCACGCGATATATAAGTGACGCGCACCCGGGCGGTGCCCGCGCGCTTGACGTCCAGAAGTTCCGCCGCCCGCTCGCTGAGATCGATGATGCGCCCACGGGCGAAAGGCCCCCGGTCGTTGACGCGCAGCACCAGCGACTTGCCGTTGTCCAGGTTGGTGACGCGGACATTGACCGGCATGGGCAGGGTCTTGTGGGCGGCGGTCAGGTCGCCCGCATTGTAGATTTCCCCGTTGGCGGTGCGCTTGCCATAGAAGGTCGGCCCGTACCAGGAGGCGATGCCGGTTTCGTCGTAATCGGGCTGCTCGCGCGGATAGTACCAGATATTCTCGATCTGGTAGGGCTGGCCGACCTTGTAGACCCCCGCGCTGGAGGGAACCGTGACCACCGGCGGCGGCGCGGGCGGCTTGGGCGCCGTCGAACAGGCCGCGGCCAGAAGACCGGCGGAGGCAAGGGCGGAGAATCGGGCGGCAAGCCGCATGGTCGAATCGTGTCCGGGGTGACCGCCCGACCGTAACGGGGCGGGGGCACCGGCTCAACGCCTTGCCGAAAAAGCTTACCAAAGCTACACGAATTGACCGGATGGCCGGACCGGATGGGTGGCCGAGTGGTTTAAGGCAGCGGTCTTGAAAACCGCCGGGCCCGCAAGGGTCCCGTGAGTTCGAATCTCACCCCATCCGCCAACCCTTTCATAACAGCACCCCACGCCTGGGGGCGCAGGGAGATGTCCGCAACTGGGAGATAGCCGCCGACAGTTCGGTACGGTCAAATCTAAATTGTGGGTTTGAAAGGCAGGGGTTGCGTCGCCGCGGGACATGGATAGCGATTGTCCATGATCTCCCCGAAAACTATCCTCAGTTCGCGGCGCTGTGAAACAGTCGGAAGCTTATTTATTTCCAGCATGAGATCTTCTGCGGAAAGCGAGACTTTGCTTGGTGGACATGAACGCGGAACGCGCCCTGCATCCTGAGCAGATTCAACCTCAGCTCGATAACTTCTAGCCGCCTCGCCTATTTCGTTGTTGATTGCGGTAAATTCAGGACTTGCAAGCGCCGCGTTTCCGAGCATCGAAAGCGTGGTCAACCGCACAACAAACTCAGACGCAGTCATTGCGAACGCGGCATTCGAAGCAGAGAGAAGGATCAACAGGATAAAACTTCGCTTCATATTACCAGGCTTTCGCACGCTGTATCATCGCAAAAGTGGCGGCATCTCTCGATGTCCGCAAGCAGGAAAATCAAGCAGGTGTCGAAAGTGATCTTATCCTTGGGGCTGACGCGAGCGCCGAAGCCCTTGCGCCACGGCCTCCCAATGAAACGAGTCCTGGGGCCGGACTTGCCCTATCCGCCCCCGCCGATTGCCCTCAGCCGATGATCATTATGCATGACACCCCTTAAAGCGGGCGCTACGCTGGCCGAAGCTGTCGCATGATTTGGGTTTTTTACGACATGCCGAGGCCGGGGGAACAGAACAATGAATAAGTATCTGGCGATCTTTATCGGGGCGGCGTCCGAGGGACAGAAGCAAGAAATCTCGCAGGATCAGGGCCAGGATCAGGGCAAGGCATTCATGGAGGCGTGGAGCGCCTGGGCGCAGAAACACGGTAGCGCCATAGCCGATCCAGGTGCACCGCTTGCAAAAACCAAACGCGTTGACGGCGCCGGCATCTCCAGTGTGCAAAATAAATTAACGGCCTTCATGATCGTTCAGGCAGCATCCCACGAGGAGGCTGCAAAGGTTTTCAGTGACCACCCACATGTTTCACTTCTGCCCGGAAATGCGGTGGAGGTCATAGAATGCCCGCCGCTTCCCAACAGCTAACCCAGGTGTAGGGATGCAGAAGCTTTCAACAGGTCTGGTGACCGCGTCGGCGATATTTGCCACCACCCTGCCCGCCTTCGCGCAGGAGAGTGCAGTTCCACCCGAGACAGCCGCCATCGTCGCGCAGCATCCGGACTGGGCCGCATGGCTGGCCGATCCCGCGCTGGCGCGGCTGGTGTTGGCCGGTCCGCAACTGCCGGACTCGCAATGGCGGGTGCATGATATCCGCCGCCCCCAGCCGCCCGCCGTGAAGACCGGCACGGCCTGCGCCGCGCCGCCGCCCGGTGACGCGCAACATCTGTTCGACGGCACGGACCTGTCGCAATGGACCGGCGACAAGATGGGCGAATGGACGCTGGCCGATGGCGAAGTCACGGCGGGCGGGCGTGTCTATAATTTCCTGCGAACGAAACAGTCCTTCAGTGATGTCCAGATTCACCTGGAATGGAAGACGCCCCCGCAGCCCACGCCGCCGGTCAATCCGCAGCGGCGCGGCAATAGCGGGGTTTTCCCGATGGGCCTGTATGAAATCCAGATCCTGGATTCCTATGGCGTGCAGACCTATCCCGACGGCACCGTCGGCGGTATCTATGGCCAGACACCGCCGCTGGTGAATGCGGCGCGCGCGCCCGGCACATGGCAATGCATGGACATCGCCTTCCGCGCGCCCCGCTTTTCGGGCAACACCCTCACTCGCCCCGCGCGCGTGACGGTGCTGCTGAACGGCGTGCTGGTGCAGGACAATACCGCCCTGATCGGCGCGACGGTGCATGGCAAGGTGGGACAGTACACGCCTCATGCCGCCGAACTGCCGCTGGCGATCCAGGATCACGGCAATGCCGAAAGCCGCGTCGCCTTCCGCAATATCTGGGTGCGCCGCCTGACGCCGGACTAACTAGACGGGTTTGAGGCCCAGCTTCGCCAGCCCGGCATTGAGATGCGCCAGGGCTTCCGGCGTGGGACCGGGATAGTCGCCCGCCATCGGCCTGTTGCCCAGATAGCCGATATCGGCCATGCCCTCCGGCAGCGAATAGAACCCGCCCAGCATCAGCGCCCGCAGCCGCGCGAAGAATTGCGCGGGCTTTTCCAGGCCGGGGGGCACCCGATCCTTATAGGCGATGGTTTCGAACAGCTGGCGGCGCTGGTCGTCGGAAATCGCGGTAAATCGCGCCCCGAACCGGCGGACGCATTCCGCGTCCAGCCAGCGCAGCCCGGACAGGATCAGCGCGCGGTCTTCCTGCTGTTGCGGATAAGGCGCGCTGATCCATTCATCCAGGAAAGCATCGAGTGGCAGCGTCGCCGCCGATGGGGAGTGTGCGTCGGCGGGGAGCATCAGCCCGGCCATCGCCTTCAGCGTCGCGCGCTGTTGCGGCGCCAGCGTGAGCGGCCAGGGCACCACCGGCTCGGTCAGCCGGGCATCCTTGCCGATCCCGCGCGCCTTGATGGGCGCCAGCGCCAGGTCGCGCCAGGGGCTGGCCCCAGCCACCGCGCTGTTGGGCGCGCCTTCCGCCGCCGTGGCGATATAAGGGCTGGCGGACGCCGCCGCGATCCAGGCCAGGGTCAGGCGGCGCGAAATATCCGTCATCACACCTCTCCTTTCCGCATCCGCTCGGCCAACCGGTCCATGCTGCGCCAGGCCAGCGCCATCAGGGTGAGTGTCGGATTCTTGTGCGCCGCCGACGGAAACACGCTGCCGTCGGCGATCACCAGATTGTCCACTTCCCAGGTGCGGCCGAACTGGTCCGTCACCGAGTCCGACGCGTCCACACCCATGCGGGCGGTGCCCAACTCATGGATGATCCAGCCGCCCACCGCGATCGCCTCCTCCGGTGGCAGTTCGGGAGTCAGCACCGTGCCGCCCAGTTTTTCGGCGATGGCGCGGGCGGTGGCGATGCCGTGCGCCACCTGACGAAGCTCATGCTGTGACCATTGCCAATGAAAGCGCAGCACCGGCAGGCCGAACTTGTCCTTCACCGCTGGATCCAGTTCGCAATAGGACCGGGCATTGGGGATCATCTCGCCGCGCACCGTCATGGAGATCTGCGCGCCGTAATAGCGCCGCGCATCCTCCTTCAGTGCAAGGCCATAACCGTCCTCGCGCCCCGACAGCGCAAGTCCAGCGCCCGGCATGGCGAAGCGCCCGCCCAGTTCGTAGTGATAGCCGCGCGGGAAATCGAGCTTGCCCGCCGCCTGCTCTTTATAAAGCCACCAGGGGATATAGAGATGCGCCACCGACATCCCGTCCTCGTTATAGCGCGGACGCCCCTCCAGCGCCGGGATATGGGCGGTGACATTGGTGCCGGTGGTGTCCATCAGGTTGCGCCCGACCTGACCGCTGCCGTTGGCCAGCCCGCCGTCGCGCGAATTAAGCAGGATGCGCGCCGTCTCGCAGGCGCTGGCCGCCAGCACCACGGCGCGCGCCCTGGCGACATGCGCCCTGCCCGTTTTGTCGAAATATTCCACGCCGGTCGCGCGGCCCCGCGCATCGGTCAGCACCCGCGCGGCGAAGGCGTCGGTCCTGATCCGCAGCCTGCCGGTGGCCATCGCCATGGGCAAAAGAGAAGTCGTGGTCTGGAAGGCCGCGCCGATGGAGCAGCCGCGCCCGCAGGGGCTGGCATAATAGCAGGCCTGGCGCGGCGCATGGGGGTGGTCAATAGCGCGGCTGATCACCGCCTGATGCGCCGGCACGCAGGGGATACCCAGCGCATTGGCACCCGCCTTGATCGCCAGTTCGGGGATGCGCGGCGCGGCGGGCGGTTGCAGGACGCCGGGGGATGAATCCGGATGGTTTTCCAGCCCCTCATTCGTGCCCGAGACACCGACCAGCAGTTCGGTCCGGTCGTAATAGGGCGCGAGGTCCTCATAGGAGATCGGCCAGTCCATCCCCAGCCCGTCGCGGCTTTTCGCCTTGAAGTCGTAAGGCCCGAAGCGCGGCACATGACGGCCCCAATGATTGGTGCGGCCGCCCAGCATGCGCGAACGCCACCATTTGAAGGTGGAGCCTTCCGCGCAGGTATAAGGCTCGCCCGGCACTTCCCAGCCGCCATTCACCGTGGCGTCGTAATAGCCGAAATGCTTGTCGGGCGTGGACGCGCCCCGCAGCGGCGCCTCGTGATTCCAGTTCAGCATCGGCGTTTCCGCCTGGGGATCATAGTCGCGCCCCGCTTCCAGGATCAGCACCTTGACGCCCGCCTGGGTGAGCACATGCGCGGCCATGCCGCCGCCCGCGCCCGATCCCACGATCACGACATCCGGTTCAAACCCCTGCGATGCTTTATTATTGTCCGGCATTCTATGGCCTGTGCATCTTTGGCACGAGGGTATGGCAGCTTTCCGCCGCGATCCAGAACTATCCTTGGCCGCCCGGCCACGGATATTGTGATGGCGCGCGAATTACCCCACACTTGTTCAAAACACGCATCACGGGGTGGGACATGAAATTGCTGGGAATGGCGGGCCTCGCGCTCGCGCTGATGACGACTGCGGCGCTGGCGCAGGACGCGCGCAAGCCGGGCGACTATCCGCTGACCGCCGAGTCGTTGGTCAATCCGAACATCGCGCATGGCCGGCTGGAAGGCCCGTTCGAATTCCGCAGCACTGTGATCGCGGGCACCGTCCGCCGCTACTGGATCTATGTCCCGGCCAATTACGATGCCAAGACGCCGCCCAACCTGCTGGTGTTCCAGGACGGCCAGCGCGCCACCAATCCGGACGGCCCGCTGCGGATTCAGAACGTGCTCGACAACCTGATCGCCAAGGGCGACATACCCGCCACCCTGGGCATCTTCATCACGCCGGGCAACACCGGCACGGAGCATTATCCCGACAATCTGGGCACCGGAAATCCCAACCACCGCGCGCCCGAGTATGACGCAGTCAACGACACCTATGCCCGCTTCTTGATTGACGAGATGCTGCCGGAGGTCGGAAAGAAATACGCCTTCACCAGGGACCCGATGAAGCGCGCGATCGGCGGCACCTCCTCCGGCGCGATCTGCGCCTGGACGGTGGCCTGGAACCGGCCCGACGCCTTCGGCAACGTCATCAGCTATATCGGCAGCTATACCTCGATCGGCTACAAGCCCGCGACCGCGACGGCTCCGCTGGTGGTGGGCGGCGACACCTATCCGGGACTGGTGCGCAAGACTCCCATCCGGCCCATCCGCATCTTCCTGCAGGACGGCAGCAACGACCTCAACAACCTGCACGGCAACTGGTTCCTGGCGAACGAGCAGATGCTCTCGGCGCTGCATTGGGCCAACACCAATGCCGACCAGCAACGCACTCCCGGCCCGCGCTATGACATCCGCCATGAATGGGGCGATGGCGCGCACAGCGACCAGCATGGCGGACGCATCCTGCCCAATGTGCTGCGCTGGATGTTCGGCAACGGCTGACCGGGATCAGGCCCGCAGCTTCAGCAGGCGGTGGGCATTGTCCCAGACCAACTTGCGGAAGACCGGCGCCTTCACGCTTTTCGACAGCAAGGTGAGCGTCTCGCGCGCCACGCATTTGCCGCGCATGCGCGGCGCGACATTGGGGCTGTTCTGTGCCGCGCCGCCGCCCTTGCCGTCCGTGCAGTTGCAGTCGCTGCCGAACATCAGCTTGTCCTGATGGCGCTGCAGGAAATCCCGCGTGAAAGCCGGATCGCGCGACAGGCCATTGTTGCCGGAATTGGCCGACAGATCGCCATACAGGTTGGGATAATCGGCCAGCAGCCGGTCGGTGATGCCGCCGCGCGCCACCGGCCCGGTGGGATAGGAATCCTGCTCGGCATAGTCGGCACTGATATTGGCCCAGAAGGCATCGGCATGGCCGATGAAGCGGGTTTTCGGAAACGCTTTCAGGATCGCGGCGAAGCGCTTGAAGCCGGCGGCGAAGGTGCCTTCGGTGGGCGTGTGGCCCACCTCCTGGAAATGCACCAGGATCGGCACATCCAGTTCGGCGGCCAGGGCATACATGCGGCGCAGTTCCGGCCCGTCGGCGGCGACATGGAATTTGAGTTCGCCGACCCCCGCCGCGCCCTGCTTCACCGCCTGGGTCAGCAGGCTTTCCGCATCGGGGCGGGCGATGTCGGCGGCTGCGAACCAGCTGCTGAACCGGCCGGGATAGGCTGCCTGGGCTGCCGCCACCTGTGCGGCGGCGCCGCTGCGGGTCAGCAGATTGGCTTTCGCGATACCGCACCCATCCATGTGCGCGATATCCGCTTCCGGCGCCGGACGCATGTGCCAGTGCATATCCAGCACCGGGGAACTCCAGCTTCCCGCCTGCTGCGCCCGCACCGGTGAAGCCAGTGCCGTTGCGCCAAGACCTGCCAAAACCGCGCGCCTGTCCATGTCACTCTCCTGCTTTTGGCCCACTTGGACAGAGTTGCGCCCGGCATGGAAGCCTTTCGGATATGTTGCACCGCAGCGAAGGACGCTACCTGTGGAACTGCACGATTTGTCAGTAAAGCCTTTTCCAGGTTCACATTTCCTATCGGATCGCCGATAACTGGTCCCTTGACGGACTCACACGGTATGGGTGGGTATAGTTGTGATCACCGCGCGGAAGACGCGGGCCAGTGCCGGCAGTGCCGGACGGATCGGGGCAGGATTTGTTGATGGCTTGGAATGGCATGCGCCGGCATGGTGCGAAGCTTTTGGGCGCTAAGTTTCTGTTTTCGGCGGGCGTGCTGGCGGCCGCCGGACTGATCGTATCCCCGATGACCGGCCAGGCCACTGCCGAAACCGTCGCGGCCAAGACAGCGTCGGTTGCGTCGGTTGCCGCGCCTTTCGATGCCTCGGTACCCACCGCCGAGCGCAAGAAGATGCTGATGCAATACTGCACCGGCTGCCATAACGACAAGACGCGCACCGCCAACATGTCGGTGATCCCGCTGAATGCCGACAATCTGGGCGCGGACAACGCCACCTGGGAAAAGATCCTGCGCCGCCTCAGCCTGGGCGAAATGCCGCCCAAGGGCATGAAGCGCCCGCCCAAGGAACAGCTCAACGACTTCGTCCACTGGCTGGAACATTCGCTGGACAAGCGGATCGCCGCCAATCCCGATCCCGGCCGCGCCACGGTGCGCCGCCTGAACCGCACCGAATATGCCAACGCGGTGCGCGACCTGCTGGCCCTCGATGTGGACATGAGCAAGGACCTGCCGGTGGACGATACCGGTTACGGCTTCGACAATATCGCCGACATCCTGACCGTCTCGCCCACCCTGATGGACCGCTATATCAATGTGGCGGGCAAGATCAGCCGCCTGGCGACGGGCCAGGCCTCGCGCAATCCCGGCACCACCGATCACAAGATCGAAAAGGACCTGTTTGAGAACGCCTTCGGCATCGCCTCCTACAACGAGCGCGCCAGCGACCTGCTGCCGCTGGATTCGCGCGGCGGCACCGCGTTCAAATATTACGCGCCCTATGACGCCACCTATGCCATCCAGGTCTTCCTGAACGCCGGCACCTCGACCGAATCCGAGATCGACGCCAACAACCGCTATGAACTGCGCGTGCCGCTGAAGGCGGGCCTGCGCACCATCGGCGTGTCCTTCCGGCGCAAGATGACGCTGAACGAGGACCTGATCCCCGCCACCACCAAGGGGCCCCGCGTTCCCAAATCCACCAATGTCACCATGCTGCCGATGGACGTGCAGGTGGACGGCGCCCGCGTGAAGACGCTGGAGGTGCCGTCGGTGGCACTGGGCCCCAATGTCTCGCAGTCTTTCTACCTGCGCGACGTGATGCAGGTGTCGGTGGTCGGCCCCTATGACATCCAGGGCCCCGGCGACACGCCCAGCCGCCGCAAGATCTTCACCTGCCGCCCCGCATCCGCATCGGCATCGGCGGAAAATGCCTGCGCCAGGAAGATCCTGGGCACCCTGGCGCGCCAGGCCTATCGCCGCCCGGTATCGTCATCCGACATCAATCCGCTGATGAAGATTTATGCCGAGGCGCGCAAGGGCGCCGACTTCGAGCATGGCATCAGCGCGTCGGTGCAGGCCATCCTGGTGTCTCCCAGCTTCCTGTTCATGGCCGAGGGCGATCCGCGCGGCAGCAAGCCCGGTTCGATCCATCGCATCACCGACCTGGAACTGGCGACGCGCCTGTCGCTGTTCCTCTGGAGCAGCATTCCGGACGAGCAGCTTCTGGCGGTGGCGGAAAAGCGCAAGCTCAGCGATCCGGCGGTTCTGAAGCAGCAGGTTTCGCGCATGCTGGCCGATCCCAGGTCCAAGGCGCTGACCGACAATTACGCGGGCCAGTGGCTCTATCTGCGCCGCCTGGAGTTCCAGAAGCCGGACCGGCGCGCCTATCCCGACTTCGATGTGCGCCTGCGCAACGCCATGAAGACCGAGACGGAGATGTTCTTCACCGGCGTGGTGCGCGAGAACCGCTCGATCCTGGACTTCCTCAGCGCCGACTATACCTATCTCAACCAGCGCCTGGCCGAGCATTACGGCATCAAGGGCGTCAACGGCACCACCTTCCGCAAGGTGCAGCTGGAACCGGCCTTGCATCGCGGCGGGTTGATGGGCCAGGCCAGCGTCCTGACCGTCACCTCGTATAACAACCGCACCTCGGTGGTGCTGCGCGGCAAGTGGATCCTGGAGAATATCCTGGCCGCGCCGCCGCCGCCGCCGCCGCCGGACATTCCCGCCCTGAACGAAGCCAAGAACGGCAAGGTTATGACGGTGCGCGAGCAGATGGAGATGCACCGCAAGCATCCGGTCTGCGCCTCCTGCCACAACAAGATGGACCCGTTCGGCTTCAGCCTGGAGAATTACGACGCCACGGGCGCCTGGCGTTCCGCCGATGCGGGCAAGCTGCTGGACGTTTCGGCCACCCTGCCCGACGGCACCAACTTCGATGGTCCCAAGGGGCTGAAGGATGTGCTGATGTCGCGCAAGGACCAGTTCGTCGAGGCCTTTACCGAACGGCTGATGACCTACGCGCTGGCGCGTGGCGTCGAGGCTTATGACATGCCGGCGGTGCGCCTGGTGCGCAACGCCGCCCGCGAAGACGGCTACCGCATGCACACGGTGGTCATGGGTATCGTTCAAAGTGTGCCATTTTCCATGAGAAGGACTCCGGAAAAATGATCATCACCCGAAAGACCATGGACCGCCGCACCCTGTTGCGCGGCACCGGCGCCGCCCTGGCCCTTCCCATGATGGAGGCGATGCTGCCGCGCAGCGTGAAGGCGGCCGAAACCGCCGCCGCGGCGCGCAAGCGGCTGCATGTCATCTACACGCCCAACGGCATGATGATGGACAACTGGACCCCGGCCCAGGCGGGCGAGAACTACGCCATGACGCCGATCCTCAAGCCGCTGGAAGCCCACCGCGAGAAATTCCTGGTGATCTCCAACCTGGATCATGCCCAGGCCGAGGCGCTGGGCGACGGCGCGGGCGATCATGGCCGCTGCTGCGGCTCCTATCTCACCGGCGCCCATGTGAAGAAGACCGAAGGCGCGGACCTGGCCAGCGGCGTCTCTATGGACCAACTGGTGGCCCAGAAATATGGCGAAGTCACCCAGATCCCGTCTCTGGAACTGGGCCTGGAACAGCCCAGCCTCGCGGGAAGCTGCGACACCGGCTATAGCTGCGCCTACACCAACACCCTGTCCTGGAGCACGCCCTCCACGCCGCTGCCGGTCACCACCAATCCGCGCGCGGTGTTCGAGCGGCTGTTCGGCGACGGCGACAGCCTGGATGCCGCCAGCCGCATGGCGCAGTTGCGCCGCCAGGCCTCGATCCTGGACTTCGTGGCCGACGACGCCAAGCGTCTCTCCGCCTCGATGAGCGCCAGCGACAGGCGCAAGCTGGACGAATACATGACCTCGGTGCGCGATATCGAAAAGCGCATCCAGAAGGCCGAAGCGGCGGGCGGCACGGCCGGCAGCGTCACCACCTTCGCGCGTCCCGCCGGCATCCCGGACGATTTCCAGGAACATGCCCGCATGATGATCGACCTGCAGGTGCTGTCGGCCCAGTCCGACCTCACCCGCGTCACCACCCTGATGCTGGCGCGCGAAGTCAGCGGCCGCTCCTATCCGGAGATCGGCGTGCCCGACGCGCATCATCCGCTCAGCCACCACGGCAACGACCCGGAAAAGGTCGCCAAGCTGACCAAGATCAACACCCTGCACATGGAGCAGATCGCCTATTACATCCAGCGCATGAGCGAGACCAAGGACGGCGAAGCCTCGCTGCTGGACAATACGCTTCTGCTGGCGGGCGCCAGCCTGGCCGATCCCAACAGCCATTCGCACCGCAACCTGCCGACCATCGTGGCGGGCGGTCTGGTCAAGGGCAACCGCCACCTGGTGGCGGCCAAGGACACGCCCATGACCAACCTGATGCTGTCCATGATGGACATGCTGGATGTCCGCGTGGACAAGCTGGGCGACAGCACCGGCCGCCTGCCCGGCTTTGCCAGCGTCGCCTGATCACCGGGACTGAGGCATGGGACTGGGGCATATGAAAACGGCATTCGGATTGGGTATCCTCCTTGCGGGGGCGCTGGCGGCCAATGGCTGGGCCGGCGCCGCCGAGGATCAGCTGGCGCAGGCGGTGCGCGACAATGACGCCGCCGCCGTGAAAAGCCTGCTGGCGGCCAAGGCCGATCCGAACCTGCCGCTGCCCGACCAGTCCACGGCGCTGGCCTGGGCGGTGGACCGCCAGAATCCCGAAACGGTGAAGCTGCTATTGGCGGCGGGGGCGACCCCGAACGTGGCCGATATCAACGGCATCACACCGCTGGCGCTGGCCTGCGAGATGGGCGATCCGGCCATCGTCGCCGACCTGGTCGCCGCCGGGGCCGATGTGAAGACGGCCCGCGCCGACGGCATTTCGGCCCTGGCGCTGTGCGCGGGCAATTCCACGCCGGAAACCGTCTCCGCCCTCATCGCCAAGGGTGCCGATGTGAACGGCGCCGATCCGGAAGGTCAGACGCCGCTGATGTGGGCCGCCAGCAAGGGCAAGACCGGCAACATCACGGTGCTGGTCAAGAATGGCGCCAATGTGAATGCCCGCTCGCAAAAGGGCTTCACCCCCCTGTTCTTCTCGCTCAAGAGCAAGGTGCCGGCGGCCTCCGACCTGCTGATGGATGCGGGCGCCAATATCAATGCCGACCTGCCCGACGGCACCTCGATCGTCCAGGCGGCCCTGCTGGAAAACAACGTGCCCTTCGCCACCCGCGTCTTGAACAAGGGCGTGGACCTCCAGCACCGCGACAAGGAAGGCCGCCAGTTGATCCATGCCGCCGCCGCCAGCGGCGATGCGGCGTTCGTCAAGCTGGTGCTGTCCAAGGGCGCCAATCCCAATGCCCTGACCACCCCGCCCGCCCCGCCGCCGCCGGTGCAGGTCGCCTCGGCTGCTCCGGCCGCCGCCAGCGCGGATGGCAAGAAGCTGGCGCGCGCCGACGGCAGCGCCGGGCCGCCCGCCCCGGTGACGCCGCCCATGCCGCCGCTGCTGTTCGCCGCCAGGGCCGGTTCGCTGGAGGCCATGAAGGCGCTGGTGGCCGCTGGCGCCAATCCCAAGTTCAAGGCCAAGGACGGCACGACACTGGCGCTGGCCGCCGCCTATGGCGGCAGACTGGATGCGATGAAATACGCCCTGGAACTGGACCCCAATATCAACGCCACGGCCACGGGCGGCCAGAGCATCCTGCACATCGCGCTGATGAACAAATTGTCGCCCGAGCCGCAGGAGGTCATCACCTATCTGGCCGACAAGGGCGCCAAGCTGGACGCCAGGAACGATCGCGGCGGCACCCCGGCAGATCTGGCCAACCAGTCCAGCCCGGAGCCGGTGCGGGTCTTCTATGTGCAGCTGCTCAAGGACCGCAACGTCGCCCCCAGCACCAATCACTAGGGTCAGGCCCGGCTTTCAGGGCGGCGTGATCTTCAGCAGCGAGTCCACATCGGTCAGCACGTAAAGCGCCCCGTCGGGGCCTTCGCGCACATCGCGGATGCGCTGCCTGCGATCGGTCAGCAGCGGCTCCTCCGCCACCACCATGTCGCCGCGGATTTCCAGCCGGTCCAGCACCATGCCGCGCAGCCCGCCCACGAACAGGTTGCCGCGCCAGGCGGGGAACAGCTTGCCGGAATAGAAGGTCAGGCCTGATGGCCCGATGGTGGGATCCCAGTAATAGCGCGGCGGCTCCATGCCCGCCTGGTGGGTGATGCCGTCACCGATCACCGTGCCGGGATAGTCAATGCCATGCACCGCCACCGGCCAGCCATAATTCCTGCCCTTCTGGACGATGTTGATCTCGTCGCCGCCGCGCGGGCCGTGCTCGCTCTCCCACAACCGGCCCTGCGCGTCGAAGGCCAGCCCCTGCTGGCTTCGCATGCCATAGGCCCATATCTCCGGCATCGCGCCGTCCACGCCGATGAAGGGATTGCTGGGGGCGGGCGCGCCGTCCGCGGTGATGCGGATCACCTTGCCCAGATGGGTGTTGAGGCGCTGGGCGATGTCCCAGGGCGGGCGCTGGGAATAGTCGCGGTCGCCCACCGTCACATAGAGATATCCGTCCCTGCCGATGGCGATGCGGCTGCCCTGCTTGCTGCGATAGGTGACGGGCACGGCGGGGCGGGCGCGGAAGATCACCGTCACATCGCGCAGGGCATGGGCGGCGCGGTCCAGCACCGCCCGCGCCACCACGATGCGGTTCTGCTTGTTGGGCAAGGGCTCGTCATAGGTGAAGAAGATGCGGCCGGTGCGGGCGAAGTCCGGGTCCAGCACCACGTCCAGCAGTCCGCCCTGCCCCAGTTCGGCCGATACCGGCGGCACCCCGTCCAGCGGCCGGGAGATCGCGCCATTGGCGTTCACGATCACCATGCTGCCCAGCCGCTGGGTGACCAGGAACGTCCCATCCGGCAGGAAGGCCACGGCCCAGGGCCGCGCCAGGGCCGAGGTGATGGTGGTGACGCGATAGGGCACACTCTTGCGGTAGGGCGCGTGCGTCTGCTGGGGAAATTCGGGGGCGTCGTCGGCCTTTTCCGGCGGGCGGATGTCCACCGGCTGCCCCTCCACGAGCCGCCAGGCGATGGGCGGACTGAGCGGCGGATCGTCCAGGGTGCGGGCCGCCTTGTCCTGCGGGCCGGAAGGGCCGAAATGCTGCGCCAGATACGCCACCGCCTGCTCCACCTCGGCGGGCGTCATCTGCGCCCCGTTGGCGATCATGGTCTGCACGGTCTGGGTCCATTGCGCGGCGCTGCGGCGCTGGATGGTGACCTGGGCGGCCTCATGGCACTGGGTGCAGACCCTGGCCACCAGGTCCTGGCCGGGGCCGGGCGGGAAATCCTCGGCGCGCGCCGCCGCCGGAATCAGGATCGCCAGAAGGTAAAGCCCGCCGCGTCCCAGTCCCTTTTTCATGGTTTCCCCCATGTCTTTTCGGCCAGTAAAGCGGCGGCGGCGGGAGGGTGCAAGCAGCCCCCTAAATACGAAAGCGGCGCGGTTGCCGTGTTCCGGCGCTTATGGTCTAGAACCCTGATGAACCCGCAGGCCGTCCTGAACCAGGCGATCCAGGCGCACCAGACCGGCAATCTGGCGGCGGCGGAACGGCTGTACCTCCAGCTGATGGCGGAGGTGCCCGGCGATGTCTCCGCCCGCCACCTGCTGGGCGTGATCCGGGCACAGCAGGGCCGCAATGCCGAGGCGCTGGAGCTGATGGCCGCCGCGCTGGCGATCCGGCCCGACGCGCCCGAAATCCTGGCCAATCACGGCAATGTGCTGATGACCCTGGGGCGGCTGGACGAGGCGCTTGGCAGTTACGACCGCGCCCTAGCTGCCAAGCCGGATCATGTGCCCGCCTGGGTGCGGCGCGGCATGGCGCTGCGCGAGATGGGGCGGCTGGAACAGGCGCTGGACAGCCAGGACCGGGCGCTGGCGCTGGCGCCGGGCTTCGTGGAAGCCCACAGCAATCGCGGCATGGTCCTGTCCGACCTGGGACGGACGGACGCGGCGCTGGAGGCCTTCGACCGCGCGCTGAAACTGGCGCCCGATTTTCCCGATGCCTTGAACAATCGCGCCCTGATCCTGAAAGCCCTGAAGCGGCATGACGAGGCCCTGGCCAGCTGCAACCGGGCGCTGGCCCTTTATCCCGATTTTCCCGAAGCTCTGAACAATCGCGGCATCATCCTGTCCGACATGAAACGGCAGGGCGAGGCGCTGGCCAGTTACGACCGCGCCCTGGCGCTGCGGCCGCATTACGCCGAGGCCTGGAACAATCGCGCCGTTGCGCTGTGGGAGCTGAAACGCTTCGCGGAGTCGCTGGAAAGCTGTGAGCGCGCCCTGGCGGCCGCGCCGGATTTCAGCGACGCCCATTACAATCGCGGCAACGCCCTCAGTGACCTCAACCGGTTCGAGGAGGCGCTGTCGGCCTATGAGGCGGCGCTGCGCACCGACCCGGCGCATCGCCATGCCCTAAGCGGACTGGCCAATGCGGCGCTTATGATCGGCGACTGGCGGCGCACCGCCGAGCTGGCGCCGCGCCTGAAACAGGCCGTGCAGGATGACAGCGCCGTGATCCAGCCTTTCGTCCTGATGGGCTATTGGGACGACAACGACCTGCAATTGCAGGCCTCGCGCAACTATGTGCGTCATGCCGGTCCCGGTCCGCAGAAGCCGCTCTGGACCGGCGAGCGCTACACGCATGACAGAATCCGCATCGCCTACCTGTCCGCCGACTTCCACCAACATGTCACCGCCGCGCTGACGGTGGAGATGTTCGAGCGCCACGACCGCGCCCGGTTCGAGACCATCGCGGTGTCCTTCGGCCCCGACGACAAAAGCCCGATGCGGGCGCGGCTGGAAAAGGCCTTCGACCGTTTCCACGACGCCCGCGCGCAGAGCGACCGCGCGGTGGCCGAACTGTTGCGGCGCTGGGAAGTGGATATCGCGGTGGACCTGGGCGGCCATACCAGCGGCGCGCGTCCCTGGGTGCTGGCGCACCGGCCCGCGCCGGTGCAGGCCAAATATATGGGCTATCCCGGCACATCCGGAGCGGATTTCATCGACTGGCTGGTGGCCGATGCGGTGGTGGTGCCGCCGGACCAGGAAGCTTTCTTCAGCGAGAAGATCGCCGCCCTGCCCGACACGCTGTGGGTGACCGACACCGCCCGTGCCGTCGCCGCGCCGCCCAGCCGCGCGGAAAGCGGATTGCCGGAAGACGGGTTTGTCTTCTGCTGCTTCAACCACAACTGGAAGATCACCGCGCCTTTGTTCGATATCTGGATGCGGCTGCTGACGGCCGTGCCCGGCAGCGTGCTGTGGCTGTTGCAGGGCAATGCCAGCATCGGCGAAAATCTGCGCCGGGAAGCGGCGGCGCGCGGCGTGGACCCGGCGCGTCTGGTATTCGCAGGCCGCGCCACGCCGGAGGCGCATCAGGCCCGGCAGCAACTGGCCGACCTGTTCCTCGACACCCTGCCCTACAATGCCCATACCACCGCCAGCGACGCGCTGTGGGCGGGCCTGCCCATCGTCACCACGCCCGGCAATTCCTTTCCCGCCCGCGTCGCCGCCAGCATCGTGACCGCCTGCGGCATGCCGGAGATGATCGCGCCCGATCTTGTTGCCTATGAGGCGCTGGCGCTGGACCTGGCGCGCGATCCCGCCAAGCTGGCGGCGCTGCGCGCCCGGCTGGCGGCCAACCGCGCCACCGCTCCTCTGTTCGACACCGCCCGTTTCACCCGCAACCTGGAAGCGGCCTATGCCGCCATGCTGACCGCATGAGCGATCCGCGCGACACACTGGCCGCGCCAATCCACCTGTCGGTGGCCGCGCCCGCCTATAACGAGGCCGAAGGACTGGAGCGGGTGATCGCCGAATGGCTCGGCTTCCTGTCGGGACGCGAAGACGTGGCGTCATTTGAAATCGTGATCTGCAATGACGGCAGCAGCGATGGGACCGGCGCGCTGCTGGACCGGCTGGCCGCCCGCCATCCCGAACTGAAGCCGCTGCATTTCGCCCGCAACCAGGGCGCAGCCGCCGCCCTGACCGCCGCCATCGCCGCCACGCGGGGCGACTGGGTGCTGCTGATCGACTCCGACGGCCAGTTCCCCATCCAGAACCTGCCGGACATGGTGCAGGCATTGCGCCGCAGCGGTGGCCAGGCCGCCAGCGGCATCCGCCAGAAGAAAGACGTGCTGTTCGCGCAGGTGGGAAGCTGGGCCAGCGGCGTCACCGCCAACCTTGTGCATGGCAGCCGGGTGCGTGATTTCAATTCGGCCTTCAAGCTGGTCTGGGGGCCGCGCCTGCGCGGCCTGCGGCTGGAAGCCAAGGGCATGAACTATTCCACCGAGGTGACCTCACGCCTGCTGGAATGCGGCATCACGCCCGTGGAGGTCACGATCGAGCATCGTCCGCGCATCGCCGGGGTCAGCAGCATGAAACTGCTGCGCGGCGCGGCGCACCGCTTCCTGTTCGTGCTCTATATCGCCCTGCGCCAGTTGCTGCTGCGGCTGGGCATCCTGGCCCGTCCCTCATGAGCGAGACGGTCCGCATCGTCCTGTTCTGTGGCGGGCGCGGCAGCGCCACCATCATCCGCGCCCTGCTGCGGCGGACCGATGTGGAACTGACCCTGATCGTCAACGCCTATGACGATGGCCTGTCCACCGGCGCGCTGCGCAATTTCATTCCCGGCATGCTGGGACCGTCGGATTTCCGCAAGAACCTGTCCTATCTGCTGGGCACCTGGTCGCACGGCCAGTATGCCCTGCGCAGTCTGATGGAATACCGCCTGCCGCCCTCCATCACGGCGGTGCAGATCGGCAACCTGGCCCAGTTTTCCCGTGACGGCAAAGATGTGCTGCCGCAGCCGCTGCGGGACTGGTTCGCCCAGCTTGCACCCGCCACGGCGGCACGGATGCGCGGGCTGCTGGCCCGTTTCTTCGACCATGCCGCCGCCACGCCGCAATCCTTCGACTATCGGGACTGTTCGCTGGGCAATCTGGTCTTTGCCGGGGCCTATCTGGAGGCGCAGGGCGATTTCAATGCCGCCGCGGCCCAGGTCGGCGCGCTGGTGGGCAGCCGCGCCCGGCTGCTGAATGTCAGCGACGTCCAGAACCGCATCCTGGTGGGACTGAAACGCGACGGCGCATATCTCGCCAGCGAGGCCGAGGTCGTCGGCACACAGTCGGCGGAGCCGATCACCGGCCTGTATTTCCTGCAACAGCCGCTCGAACCCGCCGCGCTGGACGGGCTGGGTGCGGCGGGCCGCGCCGCGCTGTTGACGGCGCGCGAGTCCGTGCCCGGCCTGTCGGCTGCGGCGGCCGATGCGCTGGCCCAGGCCGACATTCTTCTTTATGGGCCCGGTACCCAGCATTCCTCGCTGCTGCCCAGCTATCGCATCGCGGCGGCGGCGCTACGGACCGCGCCCGCGCCGGTCAAGGCGATGATCGTCAACCTGGATGGCGACAACGACATCCAGGGCCTTTCCGCCAGCGACCTGGTGGACCGGGCCATCGCCTATGGCGCGCCGGTCAGTCATGTCCTGTACAGCCGGACGGCATCGCTGGCGCCCGGTGGCCTGGCGCAGGACAGCTATCGCGGCGCGCAGGTGATACGCGGCGGTTTCGCGGCGCCCGCCCGTCCCAACAGCCATAATGGCGGCGCGGTGACCGATGCCGTGCTGGACCTGTGGCGCAGGCGGGACGCGGCCACAGAAGCCAGGGTGGAAATCTTCGCCGA
>Ga0182737_1001528_pt1 | contig 22274 bp, 33 predicted proteins | sample eDN5th30CBELigOP_FD_128878 | JGI IMG/M metagenome (GOLD analysis project Ga0182737, IMG submission 128878) | Enriched Organic Plus compost microbial communities from Emeryville, California, USA - eDNA 5th pass 30_C BE-Lig OP (version 2) (version 2) ...
ACAGGAACAGCACCGCTGGGGCTCACCGTCGACCGGTGAACGGCAACGCACGGGTCCCGCGACGGTCACCTCCCCCGGATGAACCGAAGCCTGACACGAAGCACCAACACGTGTGAGGAAGATTGAAGCCCCTGTTCCATCGTCTGCTGTCCCGCTCGAGAGAGCACGCCGTCCTGTACTGGCCCGACCCTGACCAGCCGGTCCCCGAGGTGATCGTCACCTGCTCAGCGGGGGAGGCGATTCTGGTCCGCGACCGCATCCGGGCGCAGCAGCGCCGGATGAGGAAGTGCGCCGAGGTCGTCCCGGTCGATCGGGCGCACTGACCGCGCGGGTAGCCGCGACCTTCGCCGACCGCTGGTACCGTCCAAGGACGCCCACCGACACCACAAGTGCGAGGACCCATGGACGCTCTCACTCACGAGCACGTAGACCAGTACGCCGACGTCATCTCCGGGGTTGCCCGCCTCGTCGCCGCCGGTGAGCTGGCCGCGGCCGCGAACGCGCTCGCCCCGATCGCGGGTGAGGTGTGGACCCAGCGCAGCCCCGTGCACGTGCGCACGAACGCGGAACCGTCCGGCCTCAAGCGCGGGTACGTGTCCAAGGTCACCAAAGCGCGCGTGTACCTGCGCGACGGGTACGTGTGCACGTACTGCGGCGGCCGTGCGGTCGCCCTGCCTGTCCTTGCCGGGATCAGTGCCCTGTTCCCGAGCGCGCTCCCGTACAGCCAGCACTTCAAGCTCGGCGCCACCCACCCCGTCTACTGGCTGCTGGCCGCCGAAGCGGACCACAACGTCGCGTTCGCTGCGGGCGGCGCGGACGACGAGTCGAACTTCACCACCCTCCACGCCCTGTGCAACACGCAGAAGGCGGACGCTGCCCGCGACCTGCTCCCCGAGGTGACCCCGCGCCCGGCGCCGGCAGGGTGGGACGGGCTGGTGTCCACATACCCGCCGATCGCGTCCCTGGCCGCAGCTGCCGGTGGGGAGCACGGCCCCCGGTACTACGCCGACTGGGAGCGGGCGTTCACCCTCGCCGCCATCGACTGAGCCTCGCGGTCACGTCCACCGCGCCCACCGCGCATGGACGTGGGTATGAACTCGACTGAGCTTCTCGCCACCTGGCACGCGTACCGTGCCGCAGTCCGCGCACAGAACGCCGCCATCCGTGCCGAGGGCCCGCGGCCTGACCTGGAGCGGTTCCCGCTGAACATCCGGTACGTCCACCTGCCGACGTTCTCCGCGCTCGCCCACGCACAGTTCGCGTGGATGGACGCGGTCGCCGTGTACCGCCGTGAGCACCCCCGCCCCGGCACGCAGGGCGTCGGGTTCGTCGCGAAGAACGGGGGAGCGTACGAAGCGAAGTGCCCGGCTCACCCCCGGTTCCGACGCATCGCCTGGTCTCGGCCGAGCACGCCAGCGCGCTCAGCCTTCGAGCACAACCTCGAGCACCACCACGGTGCACCGGTCGTCGTCATCGACACCCCCGACCTCGTCCCCTCAACCCTCCTCCCCGCCGCATGAGCGCCCCGGCCCTGTTCACCGAAGACGACATCGAACAGCTCGGTGACTTCATCGCCGAACGACGCGACGAGCACCCCCGTCACGTCTCCGACATGGACTCGTGGGAGCTGGCCGAAGCCGTCCTCGACTGGGTGAGCGCACGCCTCGCCGGTCTCGCCGAAGGAGCCGCCGACGAGCAGGCCCTCCGTCGTGACGTGTTCGCCGCGCTCGAGGAACGCTCGTCATGACGGTCGACAGCATTCGCGCTGAACTGGAGAGCATCGACACGGAGATCCGGGCCCGGAACCACTACGGAGTGCGGGACCTCCTCGACCGACGAGTGCAGCTGTTCCGCGACCTCCGGTGCGCAGAGCACCGGTTCATCTCCCGCGGCATCACCCACACCCTCACCGTCGAACCGGAAGACGACGGGTGGCTGTTCGAGCTGTCCTCCTGGGCCCTGGACCTGTCCGTCGGGATGCTCGCCGACGACGCGATCGCGCTTGCCGCAGCCCTCACCAGCGGCACCCGGTTCGAGGTCGCGGACGTGATGACCGACGCGAGCGTCACGTTCGAGCTGGACCCGACCCGTACCGCGTGGGCGGTCGTCGTCCGCGCAGGCTGCGACGTGCGCGGTGCCCGCCTCACGGGCGGGGAAGCCGCCGAGCTTGCCGCCATCATCCGCGAACGCCACCAGCACGCATAGACGCCACCATGACCACTGCCGCCCGTACCGCCGCCGACTTCGACGCGCTCCCCACCGGCGCCCTCATCCTCGCGATCGAGCTGCGCGACGCCGCCCGGCGCGACTACCGGGTCCGCACCGCCTGGCAGAAGCTCGGCCGCGAGTGGGTGAACCTGGACCCCACCGACCGGAACAACGGCGAGGAGACGAAACCCGCCGGGTACCTCGAGAACCTCCTCACCGGGTTCGGCAGCCGCAACGCCGCACCCGGCGTAGCGCTCGTCTTCGGAGCCGGACGCACCGTGGACGCCTTCGACGCGGAGAAGCTCCCGCCCCGCAGTCTCGTCTGCATCGGTGAGCTCGACGAGTGGAGCGCCGAGGTCTACCACCACGAAGGTGGCGGCCGGTTCACGCACATGAACCCCGCCGACCCTGACGACGGCGACTACCCGTACACGACCGCGCAGATGTTCGCCGCAGCCGGCGAGGCTGGCGTCCATGTCCTGTACACGCCCGGCGACGAGGACCCGCACCTCTGACCGGGGCCGTCGCACGGGACGACATCATCCGTGCCGGCCGGGACCGGGCCCGCTCATCACGTTCACCGACGACGGTGCCGAGGTCGCCGCGTGGGTGCGGAACAGGGTGGAGAAGACCCTTCGGATGTGGGCTGCGTGGGCGGCATCCCAGTACGAACCGGAGTGGGGCTGGTAGAAGGAGGGCACCGCGCATGTAGGTGTCATGCTCCGACCCGACCCGAGTCTGAACGCGCTGCCCGCGGCCCTGTCCGCGCACCTGCGCGCCGAGCGCCCGGTGCTGCTGCGCCTGGCGGCGATGGAGCGGGGCGCGTGGCGTGCTGCCGCTGCCGGGCCCGCCGTGTTCGGTGTCGCGATCGTCGCCGCGTTCGGTGTGATGGCGGTCGCCGGTGTGAACGCGTGGGCACCTGTCCTCGGAATCCTGGCCGCGGCGTTCGCCCTGAACACGGGGGCGCACCACTTCGCCCGGCTCACCACCCGCGCCCGGAAGCGCATCGACGAGCTCGCCCTGACCGGGTACAACGCGACTGTCGAAGCGCTCGACACCCGCCACGTCATCCTCAGCCCGAACCGCCACCTGCCCCGGAGCGCGACCTTATGACGACCCTCGCCCACCACATTGGCGCCGCGTTCACACCCGGGGTGTGACGCACACCGCGGACCGGACCGCGCATGGAGGAGGTACAGACCGACCGACCGAGAGGACCCCGCCATGACCCGCCTGCACCGCCTTCACCGTTCCGCTCTCATCAGCTTCACCGTGTGCATCGTCGCACTGGTCCTGAGCGCACCGGGGGCGGCGGAGTTCATCGCCGGACGCCCGTTCTTCCTCATCGTCATGCTCATCGCCGCGACCGTGTTCGCCAGCGCCGGAGCCCTGTTCCTCGCCGTCGCCGACAAGGTCGACACCCGCCACCAGGCCGTGGACGGGGCCGCGCTCATCGAGGACGCGCTCGCCGCCTGACACGGTCGCGCAAAGCGCTTCGCGCGGCGTGCTCGCGCATAGGGGCCGGGACCCACCCCAACCTCCTGTGAAGGCGAGCCCCGTGACTCTCAGCATCATCGACAGCGACAAGCTCCACCAGCTGTCCAACGTCCGCGCGCACAAGCCCGTCGCCCGGCTCAGCGTGACCAAGAAGGGTCGCGTTCACCTGACCACGGTCCATGTCACCGTGAACGGCATCCGGTTCTGCCTGTACGCGAACACGCACACCACCCCGGAGGCTCCTGCGGAAGCCCGCGACGCGGTGGACGGGTTCAACGCCGACCCGGGCGCGTGGGTGCGTCTCGTGTCCGACGCGCTCGACGCTCACATCCTCCTCATCGACGAGGACCGTGAAGACCTCGATGACCGTGCCGCCGAGATCGCTGAGCTCCGACGCCGGCTCCTCCCGTGAACGCCCGCGAGTACGCCACCGATGACGGGTTCGTCGACGCCGTCGAGAACCGGCTCGACCGCAGCGTCGCCCGCTACCTCATTCGCGCGTTCGCCCTCGTCATCGCCGCCGGCATCTTCCGGGCGCTCGGGGCATCCCCGCTGTTCTCCTGGATCCTGTTCGGTGCCGCGTTCTGCTGCGGGCTGTACCTGAGCGGGCTGCTCATCTACCGGGTCACCCGGATGCGGCGTCTGCGCGGGCTGCGGGAGAGCACTCCGCCGGTCACGATCGCCGACGACACCCTCACCCTGTCCACCATCCCCGTTCCGTGGGAGGACATCGCCGACGTCCACATCCTCGACTACCGCACCGGCGACCACCGGGAGCTGCTGGCGGCCGGGCTCGACATCGTCGCGCCCATCTGCCTGGATGTGGTCACCCGCGACCAGGTGTCCTACAACATCGAGCTGCACCCGTACCTCAGTGAACCGGTCATCGACCGGCTCCTCGCTGACCTGCGGGCCACCGCCCACACCCACGACGTTCCCGTCACCGTCGCCCGCAACCCTGTTGAGGACCGTGCCTGGATGAAGGGCAACGGGGGAGGACCGCGAACATCATGACCCTGTGCGTCCTCGCCCCGCACCTTCTCGAACGGCTGACCGAGATGCCGGAGAACCCGCACGCGACTGTCACCCTCACCCCGTACGAACCGCGCGGGTACCTGACGACCGTGCTCGCCGAAGCAGGCGGCCAGTATGTCGCCCTGTACTCGGAGACGCACCAGGACCCGCAGGTGCCCGCCGATGTCGTCGAAGCGGTCGCCGAGTTCAACGCGGACCCGGGTGTGTGGCGGCGGCTGGTGGCCGAAGCGCTCGACGCGCAGCTGGACTCCTTCGACGAGGAGTTGCGCGACCTGGCGGCCCGCACGAACATCGTCCGCGCCACCCGCCGTCGCCTGCTCGGCACCGCGCGTGGGTGATGACATGACCAGCCGCATCGTGGTGCTCACCGGCGCTGGCATCAGTGCCGAGTCCGGCATCCCCACCTTCCGAACCCCCACCGGGGGAGGCCCCGCCCTGTGGGCTGAGCATGACGTCGAAGACGTGGCGACCCCCGCCGGCTACCGCCGGAACCCGCACCTCGTCCACCGGTTCTACGAGGAGAGACGCGAAGCGTGCGTCGCCGTCCTGCCGAACGCCGCCCACGTCGCGCTCGCCGAGCTCGCGGCAGCACCCGGCATCGACCTGCTTGTCGTCACGCAGAACGTGGACGACCTCCACGAACGGGGTGGGCTGCCGGCGGGGAACCTCATCCACATGCACGGAGCGCTCGCGACCGCCCTGTGCCCCGCGTGCGGGGAGCGGGAGACCGGGGGTCGGTTCGGGGACCACTGCGTCGTCTGCCGTATCGGTGTCCTCCGCCCGGACGTGGTCTGGTTCGGGGAGCGTCCCTACGACATGCCCCGCATCGAACGAGCTGTCCGCCGTTGTGACCTGTTCGTCGCCGTCGGCACCTCCGGGGAGGTGTACCCGGCCGCAGGGCTCGTGAACCTGGCGGCTGAGCGCGGGGCACGGACCGTGGAACTGAACCTGGAACGCACCAGCGGACTGTTCGACGAGACCATCGTCGGTCCCGCCACCGTCACCGTCCCCGCGCTCGTCACCGACCTGGCCGGTTAGGCTGCGCCCTCCCGGCGTGCCTTGTGCGCGGCGAGCTCCTCCCGCTGCCGGGACGACAGCCAGGTCGCGTTCTCCGGGTCGTTCTCCTCCGTCCACCCCTCACGGCGGGCACGCCGCATCGCGAGGATGACGCCCTGCTGCACGATCGCGAACAGGATGACGAAGTACAGCAGCGTCCCGAGGATCGGGAGGATGAGGAACATCGGGTTGAACATGTGACTCCTTCCTTGCGGTCGCCGTGATCGTATCGACCGGCGCCGACACGACATGCCCACCTGGAACAGCGCAACCGCGCATGGAAGGAGGACCACCACCGCCGACTGGAAGGCCGACGAGTCATGCCCATCACCGTGACCCGCACCCCCGACACCGACCAGGGAGTGCAGCTGCGCATCCCCGGGGACGTGTTCCGGGACGTGAACCCCGCCGAGTTCGGCTTCCCGCCCGTGGACCTGCACGCCGAGGACGCCGGGTGCGGGACCGTGTACACCGTCACCGCTGAGGTCGACGGCATCGGCACCCTCTACCTGCTGGACACCGTCGACGCTGAACTGGACGAGGTCCGCACCGCCGTGGACGTGTTCAACCATGACCCGATCGCCGGGTGGGAGGGCCTGCTGCGCCGGTTCTTCACCGAGCAGCGCCGCGCGAACGCGGACGCCCGCGCCGTCCTCGACCAGGACGAAGCGTTCCTCCTCAACCTCGAGGCCGGGTTCCTCCGATGACCGACACCGCCAACGCCAAGGTGCTCGGCGCACTTACCGAGATCTCCGACACCATCCAGTCCAAGGCGACCACCGCCGAAGGGCTCGCCGTCTTCCTGCAGGAGGCCGGCCGGAATCTCCCCAAGTTCCGGTATCTCAAAGCCATCCAGCTCGGGTTCGGAACGGTGTTCAGGTACGGCCCGCCCGACGACGGCATGTACGACCTGTACTCGACGATCGGTCCCGCTGAGCTCAGCTACGACGGCTCGAAGTCGGGGTCGTACCGGTGGATCACCGTGGCGGCTCCCCGCGTCGATGACCCCGAGCGCCCCCTCATCCTTTTCCAGAATCGTGTCGACCGCGACCGGGAGCGTGCCGTCCTCGCCGAGATCGACAGGTTCAACGAGGTCCCGAACGCGTCCCTGCGTAGCATCGCAACCGCTCAGGTCATCGAGAAACTCGACGGCAACGCGGGCTTCATTCGGGAGCTCGCCGAGTCGATGAGCGCGTGTGTCGCACACCTCGAGCGACTCCTGTAACCGACACGCGCCATACCGAGGAGGAGCCTCCCCGCCGACGTCATCCGCTCCCGGTATCCTGACCGCCACATCCGATGGGGGAGGTCCAGATGACCGTGATGCCGAAGGCCGGGGCCGAGACGTGAGCGACGTGGAAAAGTCTGGCGCGGCGAAGTTCTTCACGAACCCGCTGGTGCTGCTCGTTATCATCGGCGGTGGCATCCTGTGGGCCGTGACCGGGTTCCGCCCGTTCGGGTTCCCCGAAGGCGAGTACGTGTGCACCGCGAAATCCGGCGTCCAGGAGTACCCCATCTCCGTCTACCACGTTGAAGGGCAGCCGATGAAGGTCATCGAGTACCGGCCCGGCGACCCGCAGGACGTCTCCCAGGGCATGACGTATGGGCACGGTATGTTCAACCGACATCTGACCCTCGACCTCCGCGGTGAGGAGTACCGGTGCGACCTCCGCTGACCTGACGCCCATGCCGGCCTCTTCGTACGATCGAGCCGACGAAGGGGAAGCCATGACAGCCGACAGCATGCGCGCGCAGATCGACACCACCATCCAGGACCTCAGTGTGGCGCTGGAACAGATCCAACTCGCGTTCCGCGACCTCCCTCCCGCGGAAGACCGCACAACCACCCAGGACGCGCTCGTGACCCTGGCCTCAGGGTTCGCCACCTGCATGGCCAGCGTCGCCGCATCCCTCGTCGAACTCCGGGATGTGGCAACGTCCCGCTGACGGCTCAAACCCGGAGCACGCGGGCCCTGTGGCTTCACCCGTCCGCCGCACCTCTGTGACGTGTTCCTTCCGCTACGGGTTGAGCTTCTTGATCCCGAGCTTCTTCAGCGGGCTGGCCGGCTTCGTCTTCGCCGTCGCCCTCAAGAATGCATCCATGCTCGCGCTCGTCAGCACCGGACCGTCCGGCTGAACCGGCAGTAGCTCAGCCAGTAACGTGCTGACCTTCGTCTGGTCCGGTACACGGTTGTCGGTGACTTTCGACCAGGCGATCATGCACTCGTCGAAGACCGCTCCCACCGTCCAAGCGTGGCGGTCGCTTTGGCGGGTATTGGCCAGGAACTGCCGGTCGCTGCTCATCAGGACGAAAGAGTAATCGAACACCACGGGCCGCCAAACGAACTGCCCTGCCGCTCGTCCCGCCTCACTCCAAACCTGGTGCTCGGAGTTCGCGCCGATGTGCGTGCCGAACACCGTCCGCAGGCCCACCGCCGACCCTGTGGCGTTCAGGTGCTCCCAGCGCACGAGCGTGAACCCGGTCACCCACGGGGTGAACCGGACCGTGTACTGGCCGGCATGCCCGTCCGCGTACACGGGCTCGCTCTTGTTCGCTTCCAGGAGGTCCGCGCCGAACCGCAGCTCGACCCAGTCCCCATTGTTCGGCAGCGCCATCCCGGACCCCTCCCGCTTGGTGAGTTCACCATAGGGCGCACGGCACCTGCCGACTAGGGGCGAGTTCGGCCCCGCCGCAGGGTGTGGGGCACCGCCCGCGGCAGGTCGCTGGGCGGTCCACCCAGGAGACCGACTCATGCGCCACCGCACCCTCACCGCCGCCACCCTCATCTTCGCGCTCGTCCTCGGCGCCAGCCCCGCCACCGCCGCACCGACCACCGCCGCCGGAAGCCCGAACGTACTGCAGGACGCGGGGGTCGACGACCTGACCGTCGCCCGCGGCGAATGGGACAAGGTGTGGGGGAAAGCCCTCGCCCTGTTCGCCAGCGACACCGGCAAGGTCGCCACCGCCGAGCGCACCGCTCTCGAAACGCTGAAAGCGTCCGCAGACATCGCCGTCACCGTGCCCGCCCTCACGAACCTGACCGCGTCCGCGAAGGCGACCGTCGCAGCGGGAGAGAAGAAGGTCAAGGAGTACTTCGCGCTCGCCGACGCACGCAAGCGGTTCGCAGCGGAGCGGGCAACCGCGCTCAAGCTCATCCCGCAGCTCGAGAAGCTCGGCTGGGGCATGTCCGGGTACAAGACCTACATCGCCGAACTGAAGCAGGCCGTGGACGGGGTCATCACCTCCGCCGGGGTGGAGATCCGCACCGCGTCGGTGAAGGCGATGAACGCCACCATGACCCGGATCATCGCCGACGAGAAAGCGAAGGCCGCGAAGCAGGCGAAAGCGCGGGCTGCCGAGCTGAAGAAGAACATGAAGAAGGCGTGGTTCCGTGACGCCCGCGCGAAGCTGAACAAGGTCGGCGGGAAGAACATCTACCTGAAGACCTTCAACGGCAAGTGCGGGAAGGTGAAGGCGCACGGGTGCGCGTGGTCAGACGACCAGATCGGCCTGACCGCGGCGTACAAGAAGTACTCGAAGAAGCAGCGCTGGTGGATCATCTGGCACGAGTTCGCTCACCAGAAGCAGTACGACCACTGGACGAAGATGCAGAACTCGAAGCAGTTCAAGAAGCTGTTCAAGAAGAACGTCGAGAAGCTTGCGAACTGCATGGCAGCCGTGAAGGGCTACTCCGTCACGAAGTGCACCAAGGCGCAGAAGAAGTACGCGAAGGCCGCCTGGAAGGGCAAGTTCTAGTCCGCGTACGGGTCCATCCCCTCCACGACGTCGATCGTCTCCGGCTCCGGCTGCGGGTGCTCGGTCGGGATGGAGTCCGCGCAGCACATGTCGGTCGCCGGGTTCCCTCCCCGCCACTCCGAATATCCGCAGTGCCGGCACCCGATGTACGGGCGCTGACGGCGGCCGCGGCGGGCGATGAACACGGACAGGTCGCCGCAGCCGTGCGGGCAGATAAGAGTGGACATGCCGACGACCGTAACTGCGACCCCCGACACGACATGTTCATTCCAATAGTTGGACATCGGTCATGCATAATGGGGGCGCACGGTAGGCCACGAGCGGTCCGGTAAGCTGTTAGACACGTCCAAGGGGTGTCTTCAGCAAGCACCCGCCCGCGCAGAAAGCCGTGTGAGGCACCACCCGATGCAACACCAACAGTCCGACGAGCTCCGTAAGGCCGAGCTCCTTGCTAATCGTCTGCGGACGCTCCTCGATGTGATGGAAACGCGCCGCGGGACCGAGGTGACGTATCAGGAGGTTGCTGATGAGCTGGAACAGCGGAACATCAAGCTCAGCCGAGCCCGATGGTCTTACATGATCAACGGGCACCGGTACGTGCGCGATGAGAAGCTGCTGACAGCTCTTGCCGACTTCTTCGGGGTGGGGCACGACTACCTCTTGGGTGAGAAGGAGCCGGCGATGGCGGCCGCCGAACTGGACCTGGTACGTGCGATGCGTGCCGCGAAGGTGAAGACGTTCGCCGCAAGAACACTTGGAGACCTGTCGCCGGACGTGCTCGGCGCGATCACGAAGATCCTGGATGAGGAGGCTGCGCGAGCTGGGGACAAGCACAGCGCTGAGAAGTAGGCCAAACCACCACATGTTCCTGAAGCGTCAGACGTCCCCCGCGCTGCCCATCAACATCCCCACCGGTACCGCACTGCCGGACCTCATCTCCGAGGTCGAAGCGTTCCGCGGCAAACCCATGCGCATCCTCGAGGTGCCTGCCCTCGCCGGCGGCGCCCTGTGCGGGGTGTGGTTCGCCACCGAGGCCGAAGACCTCATCCTCCACGCACCCAGCGAGTCCCCGCTGCACCGTGAGCAGTTCATCCTCCATGAGCTGTCCCACATGCTGCTGCGCCACGACGAGCGCCACGACCGGCACGTCGATTCCCTCCCCGCCGAACACCAGCCGGCACCGGAGCTGACCGCGCTCGCCGAAGGTCCCGTCGAGAAGGTCCTCACCCGGGCAGGGCTGGACCGTGAGGAGGAGCGGGACGCTGAACGTCTCGCAGACCAGCTCGCGATGCACATGCGCCGGCACCCGTCCTCCGCGTTCTCCGACATCTTCGGCTAGGCCGGTGTCGCCGACCTACCTGGTGATCGTCCTGCTGTGGGCGCTCACCGTCACCTTGTTCGTCTTCCGCGGCCGCCGCCGGGACCGGTCCATCCTGTACTCCGCCGGCATGATCGCGGTCGCCGCCACCCTCGACGACCCGACCCTGTACGAGGCGGTCGACACGGCAATCGGAGGCGTGGACCTCGCTCACCTGGCGAAGGCCCTCACGTTCATGTGCGGGGTGTACTTCCTCGCCCGCGGGCTGTCCGTCGCGCAGGGGCGCCGGCGTGCACACCGGGACCTGACGGACCTGGTCGTGTCCGCTGTCGTCGTCACCGTCTGCTTCATCTGCGTTCCCACCGGTCCCGGGTCGCACGTGAACTTCATGGGCGAGTACGGGCACGTCCCCGCCGCCTACTTCTACAACATCGCGCAGTACCTCTACATCGGGTACGTGTTCGTCGGCATGGCGGTCATCAGCATCCGCACCCTGACCGGAGGTGTTCTCCGGGAACGGGCCGCCGCCGTGCTGATGCTACTCGGCGCCGTGTTCGGGATCGGGGTGACCGTGACCATGGTCATCGCCGGTTACGCGCACGTCACCGGGCAGCATGAGCTTCACGAGACCGTCATGGGCGTGTACACCGTCATGAACTCGGGCGCGATGGTCTTCCTCGTCTTCGGCGTCGGGTACACCCCGGTCGCCCGGTGGGTGGAGCAGGCCCGGTGGAACCGGCAGACGGCCCGGTACCTGGACGAGGTGACCCCGCTGTGGGAGAACGCCACGCAGCTGCGCCCGTCCCTGCACCTCGAGGACGAGTCCTCGCCGACAGAGCTGCGGCTGCACCGCCGCATCGTGGAGATCCGTGACGCGGCCGCCGACAGGGCGGCGGGGTTCACCCTCAGCCCGGACCAGCAGTGCATCCTCACCGTCGCCGAGAGCCACCTCATGGCGGGCAGGGCGTAACCGCACAGTCTCGTCCCGCTGAGCGGGCGGAGCCACCGCAGGCGTGGATTAGACGCGTCTAATCTGCGGGTAGAGTGTACGGAACATCAGTGGTCAAACAGTCGGGGGCGGGTGACATGACCGATACGGACAGCGATGCTGCACCGCTGTCCCTGGCGGCCCTGTACGCCGAGCATCACGGGTGGGCGCTGCGGGTCGCGCGCGGTGTCGTCGGCGACCCGCACGAAGCCGAAGACATCGTCTCCGAGGTGTTCCTCGCCATCCACCGCGCCCAGGCTAACGGGGGAGGGCCGACCGGGAACGCCCGCGGGTACCTGCGCCGGGCCATCCAGAACGAAGCCACGAAGCTGTGGGCGCGCCGGAAGTTCGAGCAGGTCACCGATGAGGTCCCCGACACCGAACAGGAAGACCCGGCCGAGGCGCTGCTGCGCGCCATCTCCCGGCAGCGTGCGCTCGCCTCGTCGCCGCCGATGTACGTGCAGGTGCTGTACCGCATGGACATCCTCGGACAGTCCGCGGAGGAGACCGCGCTGCAACTGCAGCTGACCGTTCCATCGGTGAAGTCGATCCTGCACCGGGCGAGAGGGACCCTGAAGCTCGCGGCCTGACGCATAGCGGACGTGTGCTTCACACACTCGCCACTGTTCAACGCCACCTGACTTTGGTGTGGGCTGCCGTCGCCGGCACGTCCGCCGGTCTTGGCCTGATCAACGTCGCATCCGCGGTCGCCTTCATCATCGCCGGTGTCGTCGTGGTCTGGGTCGCGTCCGCCCGCTGGACCACACGGGAGCGGTGGACGGTTCGTGTTCAGGCGACCGCTATCGGCGCGTCCCTCGTCCCGGTGCTGCTCGTGCAGGACGACACCGCAGTCGCGACGGTCGCAGTGGTGGTCGCCGTGTTCGCGTTCGTGTTCCTGCACGTCACCCACATCATCGTCCAGGCCCTGCACCGCCTTCAGGCAGGGGTTGTCACCATCCGCGGGCACCTCGCTGTGGAGTCCGCCCGACAGTCCCTGTACGTGGCCACGTTCGTCATCCCGCTCACCATCGCCTTGTCCCCGAACCTGACCGGCGCCGTGTTCGTCGCAGCGACCACGTTCGCTGCCGGGCGTATCGCCCGCGCTCTCGCCCGCCGCCGGATCACCCAGACCACGGAGGCGGAGTGACCCTGGACCTCATCTACTTCTCGTCCATCTCCGGCAACACCGCCCGCCTGGCAGGGAAGGTCGCCGAGCAGGTCGACGGGCTCGACCCTGCCCGTCTGCCGCTGCGCCGCACCGACCCGGACGTGCACGCGGTGCGCCCGTACCTGCTGATGACCCCCACCTACGGCGGGGGAGAGGAAGGCGGCGCCGTCCCGAAGCAGGTGATCCGGTTCCTGAACAACCCCGACAACCGGGGTCTGCTGCGCGGTGTCATCTCCTGCGGGAACACGAACTTCGGGACCGGGTACTGCATCGCCGGGGACATCATCAGCGTCAAGTGCGGGGTGCCCCATCTCGCCCGCATCGAGCTGTTCGGCACCCCGGAGGACGTGACCCGTGTCGCCGGTCTGCTCCGAGACCGCGCATGAACACCCCGTGACCACTTCGACCGACATGACCTTCACGCTGCAGCTGCCGCGCCTTGCCGGCTCCCGGCAGGACGCCCGCGACCTCGCACTCACCGTGCCCGGGTACGTGGACACCGTCACCCTCGACTTCACCGGCTGCGTCAGCGTCGCCCAGGGCTACTGCGACGAGCTCGTCATGGTGCTCTGCCAGGAATGGGACTTCGCCATCGAGCTGGTCGGCGCGAACGACCGCGTGCGCGCCTACATCGACCGTGCGATCGAGCTCCGGGTCCGCTGATGGACACGGACGTCTGCCAGCGCTGGCGTGACGGCCGGCACTCCTGGCGACCTGCCGGCGAGGGCGGGTTCGACCCCGACCGGTTCGCTGTCACCGAGGTCCCCGAAGCGATCGCCCGCGCGTTCGTCACCCGCCATCACTACGCCGGCTCCTACCCGGCCGCCCGGCTCGCGTACGGGCTCGTCACCGACGACGAATCCCTCGCCATCGACGGGACCACCGTGAACGGGCTGCCGCTGGTCGGCGTCGCCGTCCTTTCCGTCCCCATGCAGGCCGCGGTCGTCACCAACGTCTTCCCGACCCTCGAACCGTTCGCCGAGTCCCTCGAACTGGGCCGGTTCGTGCTCACCGACACCCCCGCGAACACCGAGTCCTGGTTCCTCGCTCGCGTCTTCGAGCAGGCCGCCGAACGGGGCCTGCGCGGCATCGTCTCGTTCGCCGACCCGATGGCACGCACCCGGGTCGTCACCGACATCGACGAGCACGGAGCCATCCGCACCCACCGGGAGACGGTCACCCCCGGGCACGTCGGCACCATCTACCAGGCCACGAACGCGCTCGCACTGGGCCGGTCCACCGCCCGCACCCTCACGTACGTCCCGCGTGCGGGCCTAGTCCTCTCGGACCGGACCCTCTCCAAGATCCGTGCGCAGGAGCGCGGCGCCGACGCCGCCGAACGGCACCTGGTCGCCCTCGGTGCCAGGCCGCGACGCGCCCTGGAGGACCCTCGCACCTGGCTGCAGACCGCGCTCGACGACGTCGGCGCAACGAAAGTCCGCCATCACGGGAACTACCGGTACGCCTGGACGCTCGGCCCCGGCGCCAAGCGTCTCCGGTCACGTATCCCGCTGGCCCGAACGCCCTACCCGAAAGCGGCCACCGCACTCATCGCTGCGTGACCGACGGCAGGGGAGCGGTCTTGCCGGAAGCTGCGGACCGAAAATCCCTGGTGTCGCAGGGTATGCGGATAGAACCGCCCACCATGCCTCTACCCGGGAGTCCGTCATGGCAAACCCTTTCCTCACCATCGGCGCTGTTGCCGCAGGTGTCGTCGTCGCCGGCTTCGGGATCCTCGCCGTTCCCGGGTGGGTGGCTTCCGCGCAGGACGCGGCCGCCATCCAGGACCTCACCAACCTGCGCGCCGCACAGTCGAACGCGTATGACGTCCGCGGGGAGTACGCCAGCTCCGTCGATGAGTTCGGCGGCGAATGGGGCACCGACATCACCCTCTCCGGCAGCGCCAACCTGGTCGCCATGGACGCGGACGCCGAATCGTGGTGCGCGATCGTGAAGTCCGGGTCCGGCTCCTACTTCGCTGTCTCCGACACCACCCCCGGTCCGCAGAAGGGGAGCACTTCCACCGAGGCCGGCACCCTCGCCGGCTGCGACACCCGCCCCGCCGCCGTGTTCACCCTGAACTGCCCGGTCGCCACAGACATGACCCTGCCGGTGTCGTCCTTGAAGGGCACCATCAAGTGGGGCGACGGGACGAAAGTGGACGTGAACGGAGTCCCGCCGAAGCACCCCGTCCCCGCGAACACGCCGATCACCGTGACGGTGCGAGGAACCTTCCCGCAGCTGAACGCGGCCGGCCTGCCATACGCGTCCGCGGACTGCATCCGCGGAATGCCGCGCTGGGATGAGGGCACACAGACCACCCTCGCCGCCAACGGGTTCTACCAGCTGAAGAACCTCGTGGACGTGCCACCGTCCATCCCCTCTACAGTCACGAGCCTGCGGGAGACGTTCTACGGCGCGACCTCCATGAACGACCCCGACGTGGGCGAGTGGGACGTGTCCAACGTGACCACGATGCACTGGACGTTCCGTGACGCGAAGGCGTTCAACCAGCCCATCGGCAAGTGGAACACCGGCAAGGTCACCACGATGGAGGCGATGTTCGCCGGCGCCACCGCGTTCAATCAGCCCATCGGCAACTGGGACGTGCGCAAGGTGACGACCACCGCGAGCATGTTCTCCGACGCCCCGAGCTTCAACCAGTCGCTCAACGACTGGAAGACGGACAGCCTCACCACGATGACCTCCATGTTCACCATGGCCAAGTCGTTCAATCAGGACCTCGACCGGTGGAACATCAGCAAGGTCAAGTCCCTGAGCTCTGTCTTCAGCCAAGCGTCCGCGTTCGACGGGGACGTCAGCGGCTGGGACACCAGCAACGTTGAGACGATGTCCTCCGTGTTCAGTCAGGCGGCTGCGTTCAACCGCGACCTGCACACCTGGAACACGTCCAAGGCGAAGACCATGGCCAACATGTTCAGCGGGGCGGCACGGTTCAACGGCAACGTCGAGACTTGGGACGTGCGCGAGGTCACCACGATGGCCAGCATGTTCGCCAACGCGTCCGCCTTCAACCGGCAGATCGGCGGCTGGGTCACCTCCAAACTGACGAACACTCAGAGCATGTTCAACGGCGCGTCCGCCTTCAACCAGCCCATCGACGGTTGGGACATGTCGAACGTCACCACGACAGCGGGCATGTTCAAGAACAGTGCCGCGTTCAACCAGCCGCTGAACAGCTGGAACCTGAGCAAGGCCACGAACCTCAGCGCCATGTTCGAGGGGGCCACGGTCTTCGACAGGCCACTGTCGAACTGGGACGTGAGCCGGAACACGGCGTTCTCGGCGATGTTCCAGAACGCGAAGGCGTTCAACCAGGACATCAGCGGGTGGGACGTGTCGAAGGGCACCACCTTCGCCTCGATGTTCCGGTACGCGTCCGCGTTCTCCCGCGACCTGTCCAGCTGGAACCCGGCAAGCGCGACCGCCTGGTCGTCCTTCGCGCAGGGCGCCCCGATGCCGAGCTCGCACCTGCCCGCGAAGTTCCGCTGACCGGGGTCGCCGCAGGGCGCCCGCCGCAGAGTGACAGAGAGAACTCCCCCTCGTTCTGGACACCCTTCGGAGGTTGCTGTGGCTAACCCGTTCCTCGCGATCGGCGGCGTCGCCGTCGGCGTACTCGCCGCCGCGTTCGGCATCCTCATGGTGCCCGGCGAGCGGGGTGACCGCGTCGGTGGAGACGACCGGTTCCCTCTCCCGGCAGGCGGACATCGCGAACCTCGCCACAGGTGCGGCGGTGTTCGGGAAGGCGGGGCTGCTCATCGGGTCCCTCGCCCCGGACAAGAAGGTCGACACCCGCGAGCTGTACCTGCACGTGCGCGGGAAGCAGCACTGGGTCGCGAAGGTGCACCCCGACAAGGGTGAGATGGCGCGGAAGTTCGCAGCCGCCGTCAACACCGCGGCGGGACGCGTACCCGCCCCGGCCCGCCCAGCGTCCGCCCCCGCGCCCCGGCCGGCGGCCGCACCGGCACCCCGCGCTTCGGCGGCGGCTGCCCCTCCCCGGGACATCGCCGCGCAGCTGAAGGAGCTGAGCGACCTGCGCGCGTCCGGGTCGCTGTCGGAGGAGGAGTACCAGCTGGCGAAGGTCCGCGCCCTCCGCAGCTGACACCAGTGGCGGGGTGCGCCGCGCATGGGTGAGGGGAACACCTCCGGCGAAGGGACCCCCACCGTGGCACAGGACGACCTGCGCACCCAGCTTCATGATCTGCTCGTGACGCAGCTGAGCGACCTGCAGACCGGGCCGCTGAGCGACACCCCGTACGTGAGCGCTGTCGAGGAGCCGGATGGGATGCTGTCCCTGTTCGACGGCGGCCTTCCCGCGTTCCCGGCGGCGTCCGTGGACATCCCGCAGCTGGTGGACGCGATCCTGCCCCTGTTCGAGAAGGACCCGGCGTGACGACCAACCCGTACGCGTACCGAGTGGACGCGGAGGAGCTGAAGCGAACCCTCGCCACCGCCGCCTCCGAGCGGGACCAGCGCAACACGTTCGAGAACGGCGAGCTGGAGTGGGTGCTGTACGAGCGGCGGACCATGCATGACGCCGTGAACCGGCTCCGCGCCCGCTACGGTAAGCCTCCTGTCACCGAGGACGCCATCCGCCAGGTCGAGTCGCGCGCTGTGGGGCACATCGACTACATGCAGAAGTTCGCGCTCGGCGCTCTCGGCCTCGTCCACGAGGACTGACCGGTGACCGCACCTATCCCGGAGGGACGACCCCGGGTCACCGTCCGCGGCATCATGACGACCGTCGGGCTCGTCGGCGCGTTCATCCCCGCGGTGGCGGTCCTCATCGCGCTCGCCACGAGGTCAGCATGAGTGCCGGCCAGCGGCTCCCGCTCCGCGCCCGCATCATCGCCATCGTCGGCGGAGCGGTCGGCATGGTCATCCCCGTCCTGCTCGTGCTCTCAACGCTCGTCGTGAGGTAGCCGACGCGCATAGGGGAGGGGTCTTCCGCGGCCGCGCGTTTCTGTCGTGCGCCGCGCACATGATGACTACCTTCACCGGCCCCTCTCATCCGCCCCTCCGCGTGGGTGGGAGGGGCCGGTTCCACCCTCCCGACCAGATTGGATGCCCGCATGACAGCTGCGCCCGTCACCTTCAAGAACGACCCCCGTTTCGACGGCCTCGACTACCACGCCCTCAACGCGCTGCTGAACCTGTACGGGCCGAACGGAGAGATCCAGTTCGACGCCGACAAGCGGGCAGCCCGCGAGTACTTCCTCAACCACGTCAACACCAACACGGTCTACTTCGGGTCCCTCGAAGAGAAGCTCGGGTTCCTGTTCGACGAGAACTACTACGAGAAGCCGGTCTTCGACCAGTACCGCCCCGAGTTCGTGAAGGGCCTGTTCAAGCAGGTCTACGCCCACCGGTTCCGCTTCGCGACGTTCCTCGGCGCGTTCAAGGCGTACACGTCCTACGTCCTCAAGACCTTCGACGGCAAGCGCTACCTCGAGCGCTGGGAGGACCGGGTCACCGTCACCGCCCTCTACCTCGCCCGAGGTGACGAGAAGCTCGCATCCAAGCTCGCTGACGAGATCATCCTCGGCCGCTTCCAGCCGGCGACCCCCACCATCCTCAACGCCGGCAAGGCGCAGCGTGGCGAGCTCGTCTCGTGCTTCGAGGCAGGAACCCCCATCTCGACTCCGGACGGACCTCGCCCGATCGAGAGCATCGTGGTCGGCGACCTCGTGCTGACGCACAACAACCGGCACATGCCTGTCACCGCCACCGGCAGCCGACTCGAGAACGACGAGTTCGTGACCCTGGACATCGCCGGAGTCGCCCGCCCGCTGCGCGGCACTGGAGAGCACCCCGTTCTCGTCTCGACGAAGCGCGACATCGCATCCGTTCACGACGGTGACGGTGCGGAGGACGGTCTCAAGTGGGTGTCCCTGCGTGACGTGCGCCCCGGCGACTACGTCTTCCTCGGTGCCACCGACCTCGCGAACTCGGTCTACGACACGGTGAACGTGATGGACTACCTGCCCAGCTCCACCAGCGTCGCCTGGACGGCGGAGAAGCACATCGGTCTGGTCACCGTGGACCAAAAGAACAACGCCGCGAAGGGCGACAACATCAGCCGCCAGGCAGCGGACATCCGCGGGACGCTGGATCTCACGGAGGGGTTCGGTCGCCTCGTCGGCTACTACCTCTCTCAGGGTTACGTGCACCGCACCAACGGGGCTGTGAAGGGTATCCGACTCACGTTCGGCTCCGAGCGCGTGCGCGACATCGAGGACGCAGTGCAACAGCTCACCTACTTCGGCCACCGGCCGATCGTCCGTGAGAACGGCGACGGCTCCACAAGCGTCAGCCTGTGGTCGCGACTGGTCGGCGAGTTCTTCGAGGGCTTCGTCGGCACCGGCTTCGACAAGAAGCGACTGAGCGCACACATCAAGACCGAGACCCCTCGTGAGTTCCTCTGGGGGCTGCTCGTCGGCATCCTCCGAGGGGACGGATGCACCGTGCCGCACGGCGTGAAGATGGCACTCTCGAACCCCGGCCTCGTCCACGACGTCGCTGACGTGCTCCTCAGTCTCGGAGGAGTCCCCATGGTCCGCGAGTTCGTCAGCGCCAGCGGCGCGCCGACCGCCGAGGTGACGATCGCCCAGGGCGCTGATGTCAACACCGAGCTGGTCTACGCGATCGACCGAGACATCGAGAAGTTCGTTCCGTCGGCCAGCCCGAACACGACGCTGCACAAGCGGATCATCAACGGCCGCGCTGCCTACCGGGTGCGCGAGGTGAGCTTCGAGGCACCGGCCGAGCCGATCCGCGTCTACAACCTCGAGGTGGAAGAGGACCACACGTACGTGGCCTCGCGCGTCATCGTGCACAACTGCTTCCTCCTGCGCGTCGAGGACAACATGGAGTCGATCGCCCGCGGCATCAACTCGGCCCTGCAGCTGAGCAAGCGCGGCGGCGGTGTCGCCCTGAACCTCTCGAACATCCGCGAGCACGGCGCCCCCATCAAGCACATCGAGAACCAGTCGTCCGGCGTCATCCCCGTCATGAAGCTCCTCGAAGACTCGTTCTCGTACGCGAACCAGCTCGGAGCTCGGCAGGGTGCCGGTGCCGTGTACCTGTCGGCGCACCACCCGGACATCATGCGGTTCCTCGACACGAAGCGTGAGAACGCGGACGAGAAGATCCGCATCAAGACGCTGTCGCTGGGCATCGTCGTCCCCGACATCACGTTCGAGCTCGCGAAGCGGGACGAGGACATGTATCTGTTCTCCCCGTACGACGTCGAGCGTGTCTACGGTGTCCCGTTCGGCGACATCTCGGTGTCGGAGAAGTACCGCGAGATGGTCGACGACGCCCGCATCAAGAAGACGAAGATCAGCGCCCGCGAGTTCTTCCAGACGGTCGCCGAGCTGCAGTTCGAGTCCGGCTACCCGTACGTCGTCTTCGAAGACACCGTCAACCGCGCGAACGCCATCGACGGCCGCATCAACATGTCGAACCTGTGCTCGGAGATCCTGCAGGTGAACACCCCGTCCACCTACCGTGACGACCTCGGCTACGAGCACGTCGGCAAGGACATCTCCTGCAACCTCGGCTCCCTCAACATCGCGAAGGCCATCCGCGGCGGCGACCTGGGCGGCACCGTCGAAGCCGCCATCCGCGCGCTGACGGCCGTCTCCGACCTGTCGGACATCTCGGCCGTCCCGTCCATCGCGAACGGGAACAGCAAGTCGCACGCGATCGGGCTCGGCCAGATGAACCTGCACGGGTTCCTCGGCAGCGAGCACATCCACTACGACTCGCCGGAGGCCATCGACTTCACCTCCGCGTACTTCGCGACCGTCGCGTACCACGCTCTCCGCGCGTCGAACCTCATCGCCGCTGAGCGCGGCGAGGCCTTCGACGGGTTCGAGCGGTCGAAGTACGCCCCGCAGGAGGACGAGTACCTCACCGTCACCGTCAACGACGTGAAGCAGCCCGTCGGCGCCTTCTTTGAGAAGTACCTGACCCGCTCGTGGAAGCCGCAGACGGACACGGTGAAGGCCCTGTTCCGCAAGTACAAGCTCACCGTCCCCTCCAAGGCGGACTGGGCGGCCCTCGCCGCGGCCATCGCGCAGACCGGCCTGTACAACCAGAACCTGCAGGCGGTCCCGCCGACCGGTTCCATCTCGTACATCAACGACTCGACCGCGTCCATCCACCCGGTCGCGTCCGCCATCGAGATCCGCAAGGAAGGCAAGCTCGGTCGCGTCTACTTCCCGGCGCCCGGTCTCGACCAGGACAACCTCGAGTACTTCCGCGACGCCTACGAGATCGGCCCGGAGGCCATCATCGACGTGTACGCCGCGGCGACCGAGCACGTCGACCAGGGCCTGTCGCTGACCCTGTTCTTCAAGGACACGGCCACCACGCGCGACATCAACCGCGCGCAGATCTACGCGTGGCGCAAGGGCATCAAGTCCATCTACTACGCCCGCATCCGCCAGATGGCACTCGAAGGCACCGAGATCAGCGGCTGCGTGTCCTGCGCCCTCTGACCGGCTGAACACGAAGGCCCCCGGAGCACTCCGGGGGCCTTCGCTGTGTCGCCCCGGCGAATCTTCGCGGCCCAGCGCATAGGTGCCGATACCGCGCCCTCAGTGGAGCGCGCCCACACTGCCCGACCTGAGAGACCTACCATGACCCACGCCACCGACCTCATCAACACCGTTCGCGCTCTCATCGCCGACCCCACCGTCGCGGGAATCTCCATCCGCACCTGGTACAGCTCGACCGGCCCGACCGTCACGCCCCCGGCCGGCACGCTCGTCCACGACGGCAAGGACTCCGAGTCGGCGTTCTTCACGCTCCCCGACGGCCGCAAGGCCATCACCATCGACTCGTGGGGTTCGCAGGCCCGCCGTGCCAGCCTCGGCATCAAGCGTCACGCCGACCAGCTCGGCTACCCGCTGGTCACCGTCTACTCCGACGACGACCGCATCCCCGACACCACCAGCCTCGACTGGTCGCACCGTCACGCGGACGCCACGTGGCGCGCCGTCGCCCCGGAGGCGACCGCCGCCGGCATCCCGTTCGAGCACATCCGCGACTCCCACATCGGTGAAGGCGACGCGCTCCTCGAGCACATGCCCATGTCCATCGTCAGCGGCTTCTGGGACTCGCACACTGCCTCCGACAAGGAGAAGGCGATCGGTGCGACCGCCGACCTGAAGGCGCTCAGCGAGCGACTCAAGGGATGGGGCAAGGCGTCGGAGCGCCG
>Ga0182737_1001529_pt1 | contig 22249 bp, 16 predicted proteins | sample eDN5th30CBELigOP_FD_128878 | JGI IMG/M metagenome (GOLD analysis project Ga0182737, IMG submission 128878) | Enriched Organic Plus compost microbial communities from Emeryville, California, USA - eDNA 5th pass 30_C BE-Lig OP (version 2) (version 2) ...
TGGTTCTGGCCTTCGGCATCGATAAGCTGAACCCGGGGAACCCGGATATCACGGTTGGAGCGCGGTCCGTCTTTCTGAACCGGCGTCGCTCTGAAGGGTCGGCGAATGGTCGTTATCTCCTGAATTGTTACGTCTCATGCGGTCGGATACTTGCTGCCAGACGGCATGTCCCCGATCAAACCACAGTTGATCGCGGAAATGTCGTCAAGCAGGCGGCGAAGTCAATAGCATCTTTGACAGGAAAAATCACCCCCGCGTGATAAACGTTCTTTTTGTCGTCATTTCACGGCGGACAAGCGGCATATCGGTCACATTTGCCGTCATTTCAAGGGCCTCGCCCCACATGGCGGGTTTTCTCTCTTTTCCGAACATGCCAAAACAATCCCGAAAATTGAGGAGATTTGACATGAGTGTTGCGGGGCCGGAATTCATCGACGTGGACGGAGCGAAAATCGCCCTGCGTTACAGAGCCGGAAGCAAGTCCCCGGGTGTGGTCTGGCTCGGCGGCTATCGTTCCGACATGATGGGCACCAAGGCCGTGGTTCTCGACGAATGGGCGGCTGAGACCGGACACAGCGCACTCAGGCTCGATTATTCGGGCCACGGCGAATCCGGTGGCGATTTCAATCAAGGCACCATCTCGCGCTGGCTGAACGAAAGCCTCGCCGTTTATCGCAAATATGTCAAAGGACCGCAGATTCTGGTCGGTTCCTCCATGGGCGGCTGGATTGCGCTGCGCATGGCGCAGGAGCTGAAGAAGGAAGGGAACCCGCCTGCTGGGATCGTGCTGATCGCGCCTGCTCCGGATTTTACGGCTGTACTTGTGGAGCCCTCGCTCTCCGATGCGCAGAAAAACGACCTTCAGGAAAAGGGCTATTTCGAAGAACCCTCCGAATATTCGCCCAATCCTTATGTCTATACCCGCGCGCTGATCGAGGACGGACGGAAGAATCTGATTCTCAAGGGCATCATCGAGACCGGCTGTCCGATTCATATCCTGCAGGGCATGCAGGACCCCGATGTTCCTTACAGGCATGCGCTGACGCTAGTGGAACACCTGCCCGTCGATGACGTGACCCTGACGCTGGTGCGTGACGGCGATCATCGCCTGTCGCGACCGCAAGATCTCGATCTTCTGACCCGCACCGTATCCGGTCTGGCAGAACGTATCGGCGAAAAATCGTAACGGAGCACAGTCATGCGGTTTTCGGTTTTCGCTTCCTCGGCGGTTGCGGCCATTGTCGGTTTCGGCGGCACGCTGGCACTCATCATCGCCGCAGCGCAGGTGCTGGGCGCCACACAGGCCGAAACCGCAAGCTGGGTGACGGCGATCTGCCTAGCGATTGCCGCCTCATCCGCCTGGCTCAGCATCCGCTACAAGATGCCGATCATCGCGGCCTGGTCCACACCGGGGCTGGCGCTGATCGGCGCCAGTGCCGGTTTCACCATGCCGGAAGCGGTGGGCGCATTCATCGTAACAGCACTCGCACTGGTCGCCACCGGGCTGATCCGTCAATTGTCGGTACTCGTTTCCCGTATTCCAGCCTCCGTCGCGTCTGGTATGCTGGCAGGTGTGCTGCTGAGTTTCGTCATTGCCGCTGCCAAGACAGTGCCCGGCGACCCGGTTTTCGTCCTGCCGCTGGTGGCGCTATTCTTCATCATCCGCCTGTTCAACCCGTCGCTCGCCGTCATTGCCGTTCTGGTGATCGGAATGATCTTTGCGCTGCTCACAGGGCGCTCACCTGCCCTGCCCGCGCCTGAAATCTCCACGCTCACCCTCATCTGGCCAGAGTTTCACATGGGCGCGATGATCGGCATCGCGATCCCGCTCTATCTGGTAACCATGGCCTCGCAGAACCTGCCGGGCTTTGCCGTGCTGCGTGCTTCAGGCTATGAGCCGCCAACCAGCGCCTGCTTGCGCGTGACCGGCCTCTTTTCACTGCTGACGGCTCCTTTTGGCGCTTCCACCACCAATCTGGCCGCTATCTCGGCAGCACTTTGCACCAATCCCGACGCACATCCAGACCACACCAAACGCTGGCTTACCGGCCCGGTCTACGCCGCGATCTATGTGGTGTTCGCCCTCTTCGGGGCATCATTGGTCGCGATCTTTGCCGTATTGCCGGTAACGCTCATCGCCCTTGTTGCCGGGCTTGCCCTGACCGGTCCGTTCATCAACGCCATGTCATTGGCGCTGAAGGACGAGCATGAGCGCCTTGCAGCGACCATAACCTTTGCCGTGACGGCCTCCGGCATGGCATTTTTCGGGGTCGGCTCCGCCTTCTGGGCGCTGATCGCCGGGCTTGCCGTCACTTTTCTCGAACATTTTCGTAAAAAAATTTCGAGATAATCGCATTGGTTAGCGGAAACACGGTCTGAATCCGCAGGTTGCATTCTTGAAAAGTCGCAATCTTTTCACCACGTCGAAGTCAAGCCGCCAGAACAAAATGCCCGCACAGGGCGGGCTGGCAGGCCTTGGTTTTGCGCATGTTGCCGGACGATGTCGAACGGTTGAATGGCATGCGCTTTTCGACGGAGCAGACCATGACCAATACTGCATTGATCCGCCCGGCATGGACGCCAGCCACGATTGCGCTGATGGTGCTCGGCTTTTTCCTGTTCTGGCCACTTGGCCTTGCCATGCTCGCCTATATCCTCTGGGGTGATCGCCTCGAAGGGTTCAAGCGCGGCGTGAACGAGAAGACCGATTCCATGTTCGGCTCGTTCCGCAACTGCCGCAAGGGCGAAAGCTTCAACTTCGGTAGCACCACCGGCAACGAGGCTTTTGACGACTGGCGCCGCGCCGAACTGGAGCGACTGGCCGAAGAACGCCGCAAGCTTGAAGAAGCACGTGCCGAGTTCGAGGCCTATGCCGCAGAACTTCGCCGCGCTCGCGACAAGGAAGAATTCGACCGTTTCATGGCTGAGCGCCGTGCGAGCGCGAAGAAGACGCCTGCCCCGCGCGCGAAAGGCGGCAAGGACGACATCACCGATCTTTGATAAGGTATAACACCCTGAAATCTCTCGAAACGGCGCGGTTTGGCTGCGCCGTTTCGGTCAAAATAGCAATTTTTTCTGGCTTTTTAAACGAATCGCTTATTCTTACGCGATGGGCTTATCCTTTCTTCGGCAAATCAGCGGTAAAGGGGCATCCGCTGGGACGACAACCGTTCGCAGCGAACGTATTCACGCGGTCGCAGGACGGGAACTTCCCTTGCGTATTTTCGAAAATCCGCGTGCCAAACGACTGACCCTGCGTATCGAAGCAGGTGGCAGGGGACTGCGCATTACGGTCCCGCCCGGCCTTCCCGAGCGCGAAGTGCTAAGCTTTCTCAACCGTCACGAAGGCTGGATCGAAAGCCGCATCGCAAAACTGCCCGACCAGCCGGGCGTGCGTGCCGGTATCAAAATTCCCCTGCGCGGCGTGCCACACAAGATCGTGCATCAGCCCGGGCGCGGCACAACACAGCTTCTTGACGGCAATATTCTGCTGGTCCATGGCGACCCGGCACATCTGCCGCGCCGCGTCGCCGATCACATCAAGCGCGAAGTGAAGCGCGAGATCGAGGCGCTTGTCATCCGACACACCGCCACTGTCGGCCGCAAGGCCAAGGCAGTGCGTTTCAAGGATACGAAGAGCCGCTGGGGTTCCTGCACTTCCGACGGTGTGCTTTCCTTCTCCTGGCGCATCGGCATGGCTCCTGCCCCGATTATCAACTATCTTGTCGCCCATGAAGTGGCCCATCTCATCGAGATGAACCATGGGCCAAAATTCTGGAAACTCTGCCATGAGCTTTGCCCCGATACGGAGCGCTGCAAGGCTTGGCTGAAGCGCAATGGCAGCGCATTACAGGCTATCGACTTCACATGACTGCATCCATACTGACCGCCGCCAAGGTGCTGTGGGATTATCACTGCATCTATGATCCGCTGGAAACCGCCGATGTCATTATCGGGCTTGGCAGCTACGATCCGCGCGTTGCCGAGAGGGCAGCCGATCTGTTTCTGGCCAGCATGGCGACATGGCTGGTGTTCACCGGCAAAAGCGGCCACTGGACGGACAAGCTCTACAAGACAAGCGAAGCGGAAGCCTTTGCCGAAATCGCAATCAAACGCGGCGTACCCGCAGAAGCGATTACCGTCGAACCCAATGCAACCAATATCGGCGAAAACATAAGGTTCAGTCGTGAACGGCTTGCGCCCGGCGCAATCAGCGCCATCCTTGTGACCAAGCCGCAGACGCAGCGCCGCGTCCTGGCGACCGTGGCCCGGCAATGGCCGGAAGCGCGCGCCCGTATCACGGCGCCGCTCGTTTCCTTCGAGGACCAGCCGACGGCAGATCATCCGATCAAAATGCTTATCAATGAGATGACCGGCGATCTTCAACGCATTCTGGAATATCCCGCCAGGGGCTATCAGATCGCACAGGCAGTTCCCCTCGAGGTCATGGAGGCGTATGATTTTCTGATCGCACAGGGTTTTGATGGCCATCCGGTCTCCGAATAGTTCCGGAACAGACGGAATAACTTGAGTAGCCCCCGGATTTATGCGACGGAAAACCATGGTTCTCGATATCAAGATATGCGGGCTTAAAACCCCTGACGCCGTTGCCGCCGCCCTCGACGGCGGTGCGACGCATATCGGTTTCATCTTCTTTCCCAAAAGCCCGCGTCATATAACCCCGCAGACAGCGGCGGATCTGCGTGATGCGGTCAACGGACGAGCACTTGTCGTTGCCGTTACAGTCGATGCGGACGATGAAACACTGGATGATATCGTGAAAACCGTGAAGCCCGATATTCTGCAGCTTCATGGCCACGAAACGCCGGAACGCGTGGCCTTCATCAAGGCGCGTCATGGCCTGCCGGTCATGAAGGCTTTTTCGGTGCGCGAAGCCAGCGATCTTGCTGCGATTGCAGCCTATAAAGGCATAGCCGACCGTTTCCTGTTCGATGCCAAGCCGCCGAAGGGATCGGACCTTCCCGGCGGCAACGGCGTGTCATTCGACTGGGAACTTCTGGCTGCGCTTGACGCGGATATCGATTACATGCTTTCCGGTGGATTGAATGCGGACAATATCGCCGAAGCGCTGCACAAGACGCAGGCGCCGGGCATTGATATATCGTCCGGCGTCGAGCGCGCGCCCGGCGAGAAGGATGTGCGTCTCATCGAGAATTTTTTCCGGGCTGTCGCCGATGCGCGCCGATGCCCTGTAGACAGCCTGAACTGACGGAGCGGAAGCGTTGAACAAGCCGGTTGCACCCAATTCCTATAAGACAGGCCCCGATGAAGAGGGCATGTTCGGTATTTTCGGCGGACGCTTCGTCGCCGAAACGCTGATGCCGCTGATCCTCGAATTGCAGGAAGCCTATGAAACGGCGAAGAATGATCCTGAGTTCAAGGCTGAGTTGAACGCGCTTTCAACCTATTATGCCGGTCGTCCTTCCAAGCTCTACTATGCCGAAGGCCTGACCCGGCATTTGGGCGGCGCGAAAATCTACTTCAAGCGCGAAGACCTCAATCACACCGGCAGCCACAAGATCAACAACTGCCTCGGCCAGATTCTGCTTGCCAAGCGCATGGGCAAGACCCGCATTATCGCCGAAACCGGCGCCGGACAGCATGGCGTGGCTTCGGCCACCGTTGCCGCGCGTTTCGGCCTGCCCTGCGTGGTCTATATGGGCGCAACCGACGTCGAGCGCCAGAAGCCGAATGTGTTTCGCATGAAGCTGCTTGGTGCCGAAGTGATTCCGGTTTCGGCAGGCAACGGCACGCTCAAGGATGCGATGAACGAAGCCCTGCGTGACTGGGTGACGAATGTCGAAGATACCTATTACCTGATCGGCACTGCTGCCGGTCCGCATCCCTATCCCGAACTGGTGCGCGACTTCCAGTCGGTGATCGGCAATGAAGCACGCCAGCAGATTCTGGAGCAGGAAGGACGCCTGCCGGATGTGATCGTGGCAGCGGTTGGCGGCGGCTCCAACGCCATTGGTCTGTTCCATCCGTTCCTTGACGATGCCTCGGTGAAGATCGTCGGTGTCGAAGCGGGCGGACGCGGTCTCGACGGTGAAGAACATTGCGCTTCGATGAGCGCAGGTCGTCCCGGCGTTCTGCATGGCAACCGCACCTATCTCCTCCAGAACGATGACGGTCAGATTCTCGAAGGTCACTCCGTTTCTGCTGGTCTCGACTATCCGGGCGTAGGTCCAGAACATTCATGGCTGAAAGATAGCGGGCGCGTCGACTACGTACCGATCCTCGATGATGAGGCGCTGGATGCGTTCCAGCTCTGCACCCGCACCGAAGGCATCATCCCTGCCCTCGAATCCGCCCATGCCATTGCGCAGGCCGTGAAAATGGCACCGACCATGGGCAAGGATCAGGTCATGATCGTCAATCTGTCCGGTCGTGGCGACAAGGATGTCCACACGGTCGGCAAGCTTCTCGGCATGGACATCTGATATGGGTAATGACGTCGCCGAAATCTCCGTCTACAAGCCGCGCGCCGCATGGTTCGACGGCCTGACGACGTGCGGTCCGGCAACGATCAAGCTCAACATCATCGAAGCCGATCCGGCCAATCCTGTCGCGGAGGCTGCTGTCGGCCTCGCCCGCAGACAGATCGAAACCGCCGCTGAAAAGCTCACCGCATTGCCACATATGGGGGTTGGTTTCGCCATTCTTCATCAGGGCGAGGAGGGCCTCTGGCTGCTGCTGCACTGGTGGCTGGAAGGCGGCATCGCCACGGAAATCCTCTGGCAGTCGGAACTCGGCGACGAGATTGAATTCATGCCCGCACAGCCACTGCTGATGGCCTGCGTGTGGGAACTGGGAATTATAGACTTTGAACGGCGTGCATGGATGGAAACGGCGATGGCGGGCAAGCCCGTTGCCGACTATCTGGCACGCACTTTGCCACGGGGCACGGTATGACTACTCGCATCGACACCAAATTCGCTGAACTGAAGGCCGAGGGCCGTCCGGCGCTCGTTACCTATTTCATGGGTGGCGATCCCGATCTGGAAACCTCGCTCAAGGTGATGAAGGCCCTGCCAAAGGCCGGTGCCGACGTGATCGAACTGGGCATGCCCTTCTCCGATCCGATGGCAGACGGACCCGCCATTCAGGCCGCTGGCCTGCGCGCCCTCAACGCCGGTCAGACGCTTGCCAAGACGCTGCACATGGCAGCAGAATTCCGCAAGGAAGACGACACCACCCCGATCGTCATGATGGGCTATTACAACCCGATCTACATCTATGGCGTGGAGCGCTTTCTGGCCGATGCCAAGGCTTCCGGCGTGGACGGGCTGATCGTCGTCGATCTTCCCTCCGAAATGGATGCCGAACTCTGCATTCCGGCCATGAAGGCGGGCATCAATTTTATCCGCCTCACCACGCCGACCACGGACGACAAGCGCTTGCCGAAGGTGCTGCATAATTCATCGGGCTTCGTCTATTACGTCTCGATGAACGGCATCACCGGTTCGGCCATTGCCGATACGGCAAAGGTCGGCGAAGCTGTGCGTCACATCAAAAAGAGCACCGATCTGCCGATCTGTGTCGGTTTCGGCGTCAAGACGCCGGAGCAGGCAGCAGCCATCGCCACCCACGCCGATGGCGTCGTCGTCGGCACGGCGATTGTCAACGCGCTTGCCGGTGAACTGGACGAAAACGGCAAGGCAAAGGGCGATCCTGTCGCCGCTGCAACCAGACTTGTCCACGCCCTTGCGGAGAGTGTGCGTGCCACACGCCTTGAAGCCGCCCAATAAATCGTCCATTTAGAGCGCATCCTAAAAGTGCTAGGCGGCTGAAGCTCTTTGCCGAAGAACAAGAAACGGAACCAAACGTCATGAACTGGATCACCAACTACGTCCGTCCGAAGATCAATTCGATGCTCGGCCGTCGTGAAATGCCGGAAAACCTCTGGATCAAGGATCCGTCGACCGGTGAAATGGTGTTTCACAAGGACCTTGAGAGCAACCAGTTTGTGATCCCGTCCTCGGGTCATCACATGCGCATCAAGGCGAAAGATCGTCTGCGTTTCTTCTTCGACAATGGTGAATACACCACGCTTGAAGCACCGAAAGTGCCGGTCGATCCGCTGAAATTCCGCGACGAGAAGAAATATATCGACCGTCTCAAGGATTATCGCACCCGCACGGGCATGGATGACGCTATCGTCAACGGCCTCGGCAACATTAACGGCCTGCCGATTGTCGCCACCGTCCAGGATTTCGGCTTCATGGGCGGTTCGCTCGGCATGGGTGCCGGCGAAGCGATCATCCAGGGCTTTGAAAAGGCCATAGAGCTGAAGCGTCCGCTGGTCCTGTTTGCCGCCTCTGGGGGCGCACGCATGCAGGAAGGCATCCTGTCGCTCATGCAGCTCCCGCGCACGACAGTTGCAGTGGAAATGCTGAAAGAAGCAGGCCTGCCCTATATCGTCGTGCTTACCAATCCGACTACGGGCGGCGTAACGGCTTCCTATGCCATGCTGGGCGATATCCATATTGCCGAACCCGGCGCATTGATCGGCTTTGCTGGCCCCCGCGTCATCGAGCAGACGATCCGTGAAAAGCTGCCGGAAGGCTTCCAGAGTGCCGACTATCTCATGGAACACGGTATGGTCGACATGGTCGTCTCGCGTCTGGAACTAAAGGACACGATTGCGCGCCTTCTCAAGATCATGACCAGGCAGCCCGGCAATAGCGACGCTCCGGAACACAAAAAGACGGAAGCAACCGACAAGGCAGCTTGATCGTGACAGAAAAAGCCGCCGCCGCAATCGAGCGGCTTATGCAGTTGCATCCAAAGGGCTTCGATCTTTCCTTGGACCGCATTCGCGGTCTTCTGGAAAAGCTTGGCAATCCGCATCTGAAGTTACCGTCGGTCATTCATATTGCCGGAACCAACGGCAAGGGATCGGCGACAGCTTTCTGCCGCGCGCTTCTGGAAGCTGGCGGCTTTGATGTTCACGTCCATACCTCGCCGCATCTCGTCCACTGGCACGAGCGCTACCGCCTGGCAGCGCCCGGCGGCGGAAAACTGGTCAGCGACGATGTTCTGGCCGACGCGATAGAGCGCGTTGCGGCAGCCAATAACGGCCAGCACATCACCGTTTTTGAAATTCTGACCGCTGTGGCTTTCGTGCTCTTTTCCGAGCATCCGGCGGATGTCGTCGTCATGGAAGTCGGTCTCGGCGGGCGTTTCGACGCCACCAACGTCATTACCGATCCCGCCGTCTCGCTCATCATGCCGGTTTCCATCGATCATCAGGCCTATCTTGGTGACCGCGTGGAGCTGATTGCCGCCGAAAAGGCCGGTATCATCAAGAAGGACTGCCCGGTCGTCGTCGGCTTCCAGCCCTTCGATGCGGCGCGGGAAGTGCTCGTTTCGACTGCAGATCGGCTCGGCTGTCCGGTTTCGGTCTACGGGCAGGATTTCCTCGCTTTCGAGGAACATGGTCGCATGGTGTTCCAGAACGAGGACGGCCTGATCGACCTGCCATTGCCGCGCCTGCCCGGACGCCACCAGATTTCCAATGCCGCAGCGGCAATCGAGGCTGTGCAGATGGCTGGCTTCAGCCTGACCGACAAAGCCGTCGAAAAGGCGTTGATGGTGGTGGACTGGCCAGCACGTATGCAGCGGCTGACCCATGGTGCGCTCGTGGATATGGCCCCGGCAGCCTCCGAAATCTGGCTTGATGGCGGCCATAATCCCGGTGCAGGCGCAGTCATCGCCGAGGCGCTTGGCGATCTGGAAGAGCGCAATGAACGCCCGCTATTCCTCATCACCGGCATGATCAACACCAAGGACCCGGTCGGCTATTTCGAGGCTTTTGCCGGTATGGCGCGGCATGTTTTCACCGTGCCCATTCCATCCAGCGATGCGGGCATTCCCAATGACGAGCTGGCGGTTGCAGCCCAGAAAGCCAATCTGTCCGCAGAACCCGTACATTCGGTTGCCAATGCACTGAAACTTCTGCGCGACACATGGCCCTCGGATGAAGCGCCACCCCGCATCCTGATCGGCGGCTCGCTTTACCTTGCGGGTGAAGTCTTGAGAGAGAACGGCACACCACCCGCCTAACGGCAAATTCTAGAGCTGTTCCAGTAAAACAGAGTCGCCGGAACCGCTCTAAGTATTTATTTCGTCGCATTATCCTGCGCAAAAACCGCTTCACACTTTTGCTGGAAATGCTCCAAACAAAAACCCGGCTCGAAGGCCGGGTTTTGCATTTTTTATGATGCTGTTCTTATGCAGCCGAAGCCTTGATCCAGTCGGCAAGGCGGCTCTTCGGAGCGGCGCCAACCATATTGGCGGCGAGTTCGCCGTCCTTGAACATCAGAAGCGTCGGGATCGAACGCACGCCGAACTGGGCAGCCAGCTCAGGGTTTTCGTCGATATTGACCTTGGCGATCTTGACCTGACCGGCCATTTCGGTCGCGATTTCGTCCAGAGCCGGAGCGATCATCTTGCAAGGACCGCACCATTCTGCCCAGAAATCCACCACAACAGGCTCGCTCGACTGAAGAACGTCCGACTGAAAATTGCTGTTATCGACCTTAACGGTTGCCATAGGGCTATCCTCTTTTCTCACCAAGAACGGCAGACATCTCTTCAGACTCACAACGCGATCCGCTCTTCATTCGCTATATCATGTGGCGTGTCTGCTGCCATCCGTCAAGTTCTGGTTCGTCACCTTTCCTTGAGAGTCTTTCAGAGACTGCAGCGCTTCGTCCAGAACCACATCAGGCAACGGCATCAAAAACGGACCTTCGGTGAACAAAAGCGCCGTTTCGACAATCCGTCCTGGATAGAGCGGAGCCAGCAACTCGCGATAAAGCGCAAGCTGTGCTCGATAGGCGAATGGAACCGCTTCGACGGTTTTCGGTGGCGGTCGATTGGTCTTGTAATCGACGATGAGTACGCGATCCTCCCCGACGCTGATGCGGTCGATCTGACCGGACACCGCATGATCGCGCCCGCCAAGCTCGATTGTGCCCATGATGGCGACTTCCCCGCGCGAACCTTCCGCAAAGACCGGTGCATAGGTGGGGTCGTCCAGAATGGTCCGCACGCTTTGCCAGGCAATCTGGCGCTCCGTTTCCGGCCAGTCGGCGGCGATCCGATCGAGATAGTCACGTGCCAGCGTTTCACGCCCATCCTGCGGGACATCCGGCAGATATTGCAGCAGCATATGAATCGCCGTGCCGCGTCGCAACGCGAAGGCTGGCGTCCCATTGGCCGGCCCCAGAACCGGCGAAAACGTATCGAGCGGCGGCTCCTCATCCGCTTCGATCAATGCCGACGCTCCAGACGGCGCCAGCGGTCGTGGCAGCCCGATTTCCGGCTTTATCGGTCGTAGATAATCGAGCGGCAGTGACGGCAGCGCGTGGTCCTCGGTTCTATCCTGATCGGCAATCTCGACCATTCCGCGCGGTGTGTTGCGATAGCGCCTTGCGGCGACTTTCAGCACGGGATGCGCGAATGTCTCGGCCTTGGTGGCCAGCGCATCCTCGACAAGACGGTGCCATGTTTCGCCACTTTCGCGCGCGCCGCGATAGCCGCAGATGATGAGCCGGTCTTCGGCCCGCGTCATGCCGACATAGAGCAGGCGGCGATATTCTTCCTCTGCCCGCGTCTTCAGCTTCTCGATCTGGGCCGTCGTGAAACCGGTCTGGTATCCGGTGTTCGGTTGCCAGAGGTAGCCTTTTACCGAAGGATTATCGTTCGAAAAGTCAAAAGGAATGAGTTTTGGCGCACGACTGCCAGTCCAGACCGCGCTTCCCGGATCAACCAGAAACACCACCGCCCCTTCCAGCCCCTTGGCGGCATGGACGGTCATGATGCGCACTTCATTGCGCCCCTGATCCAGTTCGCGCTTGATTTCAGGCGATGCCGCTTCCAGCGTTTCAAGGAAGGCTTGCAGGCCGGGCAGACCGGCACGCTCGGCGGAAAGCGCATAATTCTGGAATTCGTCGATGATGTCACCCGCCTCCGGCCCCAACCTCGCCAGAAGTTTTCGCCGCGCACCATCCGCACTCAATATACGTGCATAGAATTCGAACACCGGCATCGTATCGGCCATATTGCGCCAGCGGCTCAGCGTCTTGTGCAATTCGGCCAGCGCGGCATCGCCACGCGAGACCTGATAAAGCCGCTCGAACAATGTGAGACCTGAACCGCGCGGATGGGCAAGCTCGAAGAGCTGGTCGTCATCCCAACCGAATAGTGGGCTCTTCAATACCGATGCCAGCGAAAGATCGTCCGAAGGCTGGAGCACGAAACGGCCGAGCGCCATCAGGTCCTGAATGGCGATATGGCTGGTGAGCCGCAGGCGGTCTGCACCGGCCACCGGAACGGACAGGTTTTTCAGCGCCCGCGACAGAGCAGGCATGAACTGGTCGCGCTTTCGTACCAGAACCATAATGTCACGCGGCATGATCCGCCGGTTCTGGCCCGGAATGGGTTCGCCGCGATCCAGCCAGTGGCGAATGGTAGCCGCGATCTGATCCGCCAGCCGGACAGCGGGTGCGGCCAGATGATCGACCGGCACGCGCCAGTCGTCGGGCTCTTCCACCACTTCCGGCGTCAGCATATCCCAGATTTCCACCTCGCCCGGCGCATCGGAACGGATGGCTTCATGGACCGTTGCGCCTGCAAGGCCTCGATTGGCCTCGGGCCTCGCAAAAACCTCGTCCACCGCCTGCAAGACATCGGGTGCGGATCGGAACGAGAAATTGAGGCTGACGCGCTCGAACTTCAGCTCGGCATCTTCCGCGCGAAGACTGACGGACCGCCCCTGTGCCGCGAAATCCTCCGGCACCGCGCCCTGGAACGAATAGATCGACTGTTTCTCGTCACCGACTGCAAAGAGCGTGCGACTGATATTGCGCTGGCCGAGGCCGGAAAAAAACTCTTCCGACAGCATGCGGATCACCTGCCACTGGTCGGGACTGGTATCCTGCGCCTCGTCGACCAGAATATGGTCGATGCCGCGATCGAGCTTGTACTGCACCCACTGCCCTGCCCCATTACGGGCCAGCAGTGCCACGGTCCGGGTGATGAGGTCCTCGAAATCGAGCAGGCCGCGCTGACGTTTCAGGTCGTGATAGCGTTGCAGCAGATTGTCGATCAGCGTCAGCGCGGCCAGATTGAGCCGCACAAGGCGTAATTCCTTCAGCCGGTCGAGCCCCTGTTCGACACGCGCCGCTGCCGCGTCGAAATCCTCTTCGAAATCCGGCAGAAGTTTCTTGACCGCTGCCGAGCCGACATAGGAGCCGGATTTCGGTTCGCCCGTGCTTTTGAGGAAGGCCGCACGCAACACGGCCTCGCGGTCACGCTGGCTTGTCACCTTTTCGAAACGCCGGAGTTGCAGCGCAAAATCCTGTGCGCGCGACGCACCCTTCTGGATCGACATGATGAGGTCGAGTGCGTCGTCGGAAAATTCCGGTATCGGCCAGAGATCGGCGACGAGATCGTCTTCGCTGGTTAGCGGATCGAAGCGGAAAGCCCGGTGCAGGGCTTCGCTGCGATGCGCCGCCACGCCCAGTTCGGCTATATAGGTCTGCAGGCCGTTGCGCCTGCTCACCGCCTCATCCAGAAGCGATTGAAGCCCCATCTCGCCCGATGCCTGCAGAACATCGGCAAAGGCCGCTGCGAGCTCAATATCGCCGCCGCCATGCGCGGTTTCGAGCAACTGACGCCGTGCTTCACCGACAAGGACTGCCTGCATCAGATCGTCCATCATCTCGAAATGACCGGCAATGTTCGCCTCAAGCGGGAACTGGTGAAGGATCGCTTCGCAGAAAGCATGGATAGTCTGGATTTTAAGTCCGCCCGGTGTTTCCAGCGCGCGCGCGAACAGCCGACGCGCTGCTGCAAGACGGGCATCACCCGGTCTGCGGCCTTCAAGCGACTTCAGACGTTCGGCAAGTTCGATATCGGGCAGGACAGCCCATTCCGAAAGCCGCATGAACACACGGTTCTGCATCACCGCCGCCGCTGCCTTCGTATAGGTGAGGCAGAGAATCTTGGACGGGTCCGTGCCTTCCAGCAACAGACGGATAACACGTTCGGTCAGAACATGCGTCTTGCCGGAACCCGCATTGGCCGACACCCAGACGGAAGCTGCCGGATTTGCTGCGTTGCTTTGCGCCCGCAGCGTTTCTTCAGGGATAATAGGTGCTTTTTTCACTCGCCGCCCTCCCCGCCAGCATCACCCCCGGCAGACCATTCCAGCACCCGCGCCAGATGGTCGTAATCGCCTGTCAGGTCCGTCTCGCGAAACGGCAATGCGCGCGACAGGTAGCCCTTATCCGGCTTCTGGTACTCCGCCAGCAATTGCGCCAGCCGCTGCCAGGATTCCTCGCCAAGCGCCGGTGCGGTTTTTTCCGATGGCGGTCGTCCGATCTTGAGGATCGATTCTGGCTTCACCTCGCCGCCCGCCTTGAGGCGCACATAGGTCAGATCGGAAGCGCGGACCGAGCCCAGTTCCCGAAACGCACCGCGCACCAGAAGCGCTGCTTCCAGCGCCAGCTGCGGCGACAGCAACACATGCGCCTGCTTGGGCGATGGTGTCGAGCCGGTCTTGTAATCAATGATCTCCGCGGTCCCGTCACGCATCAGATCTATGCGGTCAGCACGTCCGGAAAGCGTGATGCCAAGCCCTTCGACCTCACGTTTATCGGATGAAATCTCGGCAAAGCGGGTCTGGACATTGTAGGCGCGCTCGCGTTCCCAAGCCAGAAACTGCGGAATGAGCGCCGTGAAGCGCGGCCACCACACAGCCTCGATTTCTGTCGGCAAATCCATGTCGGCAAAAAGGATGCGCCCCAGTTCCGCCAGCCGCTCTGCGGCATCGGGTGCCAGTGGATCGATTGCCTCCTGCGTGAAATGCCCCAGAATATCGTGGAACAAAGTGCCGCGTTCGGCGGCAGCCGGATCACGGATCAAGGGCTCCAGCGGCCGCAGCTTCAGTATTTTCTTGGCGAAGATCGCATAAGGATCGCGGCGCAGCGTTTCGATTTCCGTTACCGAAAAATGCTTCGGGCGTGCAAGGACCGGCGGTGCAGGCTCCGGGCGCTTGACGAAAGGCACGTCAGGCGCCTGATCGATTTCGCGTGACCACTGGATGAAACGCGCCCCACGCTTGCGCATTTCGGCGGTCACATCTGCGCCCAGCACAGTTTCAAGCCGCTGCAGCCAGCGCGATGGCACCGTCGGCGCATTATCGGAACGCTGTGAGCGCGTCAGCACGACATGATCCTGGCCCAGCGCCATCTGGAAGTCATGGGCGGCAAGGCCGGTGCGACGCTCTGGCGGATCGAGCGCGATCATCGACTTCATGGGGCGTGACATGAACGGATCATTGCGGGTGCGTGCAGGCCAGCTTCCCTCGTTGAGGCCGCCGATCACCACCGTATCCATGGTTTGCAGGCGTGCTTCAAGCGCACCCCAGATGAAGAGGCGCGGATGACCACCCGGATGCGGCTTGACCGTCTCGCCCGCCATCAGTGCATCGAGCACAGCCGGCCATTCCGAAGCTTCAAAGTCGAGCCCGGCTTCGCTTGAAACCAGACCACGCAAAAAGGCAGCGAGCTGTTCTCCGCGTTCGCCGGAATAGAAAGGCGCGATGCTGGCCTTTTCATTGCGCGCAAGATTTTCCAATGCTTCGACCGTTGCACGCGCGATTTCGCCGATCTCGGTCCGGCGTCCAGCGATGACGAAAGGCGCCAATGGCGCCACCGCCTTAGACAGGCTTTCGCAAAGATTGCGGGCGGCGGCGATCATGTCTGGCGTGACCGTATCGTGCCATACGGGTTGCCAAGGCTGGCTGGCGCTTTCCTCCAGCCGCCGGTCGAAAAATGCGGGAAGATCGAGAACGGAGGCGCGGCCCGTGCCGCCGCGAAAGGCAATGAGTTCCAGAGTTTCGGCGGCAAGGCGTCGCTCGATGCGGGGAGCTTCCAGCCGCAGCAGCGGATGCTTGACCAGCGCCAGCAAAGCAACCGGGTCGCCCGGGCTGAAAACCGTCTCGACCAGCAGCCGCAACAATGTCGTGGTCTCGACATCACGCAGATGTCGTCCGCCGGAATCATCGGCATCAATGCCGAAACGGGCAAGCTCGCCCACCACGCGCCGCGCCAGATTGCGGTCTGCTGTAACAAGCGCGGCTGTTCTGCCTTCATCATTGATCGCATCGCGCAGGACGAGAGCCACAGTAAGCGCCTCTTCCCGCTCATTCGCGGTTTCAATCAGGTCAATCGTCTGCGCCGCCGCCTGCAAGGCGGTCGGCTGCATATCGGGATCGCGCGCAAGCTGCCCCCATGCATCGGTGGTCTCCGCCGGGCGAAGCGCTTCGCTGACCACCCGCTCGCGCAGGCGCTTGGAGGCAGGCATAGCGTCCAGATGTTCCACGTCCCCGCGCAATGTCTGCATTGCATCGAGAAGCTTGCGCAAACCGAACTGGGGATGACCGAAGGTCGAAGGATTATCGGTTGCTGAAGCCAGCATTTGCCAGGCTGCATCATCCAGATCGCGATCCAGCCCCGGCAGCACTACCGCGCCATTCGGCAAGTCCGCAATGGCGGAAATAAGCTCGGCAGTCGCCGGTATGGAACCGGTGGAACCTGCAACGATAACCGGCCCGGCGGGCGGATGATCCCGCAGGCGCTTCACTTCGCTCCAGATGAGATCGTTGCGATGCGCGGCGGGATTTGAAAGCCGGCGTTCTGCCAGAATATCCGGCCACAGATTGGTGACGATGTTGAGAAAGCCGAGCGTAACCTGCCACCAGTCGGCGAGGTCTTCCGGAGCAATTCCCGCAAGCTCGCTCCATTTAGCCCCATCGGTTTCGACCTGATCCATCAGCCCCGCCAGATCGCGGGCAAGCCAGATTGCATCGGCAGTCGTTGCCGGAACCGAAACGTCGTCAACACCGAAAAGGGCACGTACATGCGAAGGCAGCGATTCCCGCCACGGGCGGATCAATCGTGCCAGAAGCAGAAGACGCTCTGCTGTACCAATCGGTGGATTGATGTCAAAGACGCCTGACGAGCCGGCATTGAAGAAAGCGGCATCTTCGTCCACATCGCCAAGCGGCTTTATCGTCGGCAAAATAGCGCTTTTAGCCGGATTCCTATCGACCAGTATCGATCTCAACGCACGCGCCGCACGGCGCGTTGGCACATAGATGGTTGCATTGGCCAATGCCAGCGGATCGGATGGACTGCCGGGAAAACCTTCGACCAGCCGCCCCTCCAGAAGCGCTTTTGCAAAAGCAGGTAGAAATGGCGTGCCGGGAGGAATTGAAAACAGACGCTGTTTCCCATCTCCGGGCCTGCGTGCGCTCATGCGTTCTACCTCCTCATGCAAATGCGGTAAGCGCTGCCTCCGCCTCGCCGATTGCGTCCGGCGTTCCGACAGTCAGCCAATGTCCGGTCATTGGCATACCATAAAGGCGACCGGCTGCAATCGCTTCGTCGAAATAGCGGTTGAGCGACGACACGCCCGGCTCGGCGTCAGCGAAGATGCGGGGATGGATGATCCCTGCTCCCGCATAGATCACCGGCTCGCCCGAGACGTCCCGTGCGCGGCGCAGATGCCCGTTTTCGTCGGCAACGAAATCACCCTTGCCTTCATAGCCCGTTTCCTGATCGAGACGCGCCGTCATCAGAAGAATATCCATCCGGTCCGCGTCCCAGGCCTCAGCAAGCGCCGACAGATTGGGAACCTTCTCGTCGCCGACCCAGAATGTGTCGGCATTCAGAATAAAAAACGGCTCTGCTCCGAGCAGCGGCAGCGCCTTCACAATACCGCCAGCGGAATCGAGCAGCATTTCGCGTTCGTCCGAAATCACAACACTGAGATCGTTGCGATGACGCAAATGCTCTTCCAGTTGGTCGGCTAAATAGTGCACATTGACGACTGCCGTACCAATGCCCGCCTGTGCCGCTGCATCAAGCCCCCAGTCGATCAAGGGCCTGCCCGCTACCTTGACCAGCGGCTTCGGAATGGTTTCGGTGATGGGACGCATGCGCTTGCCAAGTCCGGCGGCAAGAACCATAGCCGTCTTCGGGCCCATTTCAGGCATTTTCATTGCGCGGCCTCTTCCTGCTGCATCAATCCCAATTCCTCAAACCACGCCGCCACTGGCGCCATGACGGGATGCTTCAGCACACGGCCGAGATAGTCATGAATGCGTGATAGGTGTTTTAGGTAATCCGGCTTACCATCGCGCTCATCGAGCCGGACGAAAAGGCCGAGCAGCTTGGCGTTACGCTGTGCACCCATCGCCGCATAGGCCTTGCGGAACAAAGCCTCGTCGAACGCATGTCCAAGCGCGCGACGCTCATCGCAATAGGCAGCGACCACAGCCTGTTCCAGCTCCGGCGAAATCGTCACACGCGCATCAAGGGCCAGCGAGGCCACGTCATAGGCTGCCGGTCCAATCATCGCATCCTGAAAATCGATGACACCGATCTTGTCCTTGCCTCCCGCCTCCGGGAACCAGAACAGGTTGGGCGAATGATAGTCGCGCAAGAGCAGGCTCTTCTCAACATCGGCAATGTCGGCGATCACATGACCCCATGCGGCTTCGTAAGCTTGCTTTTCTGCGTCTGTAAGTTGCCTGCCCATCATGCGCGGCGCGTACCACTGGCCGATCAGGCTGACCTCGATCATCATCGCATCGCGGTCAAAGCCAGCAATGATGTGGTCGGGATGCCCCGCCACAGGTGCATGGTCTGGCCAGGCAACGCCATGCAGATGCGCCAGAAAACGTCCGGCGGCCTCATAGCGTTCCGCAACAGGTTCACCCGAAGCTGCCCGCACGCCCTCGGTTCCGAGATTCTCAAGGATGAGAAAACCGGCATCGAGATCGGCGGCACGCATTTGCGGCACGCGAAAACCATGGCTGTCGAGAAGCGCATCGACAGCGACAAAGGCAAGGATGTTTTCCGCAAGATGCGCAATCTGCCGATAGGTTTTTCCGTCGCGCAGCGGCGGATCATAGGGCATCTGCGGCGCATTCATCAAAATCTCGACGCCGCGCGCAGCCGTACGGATCGTCTCGTATTTGCGTGGTGACGCATCACCCTGCAAATAGCGGCGCGTTGCATCGGCACGGTCATGGAGGTCCAGAAATGTGCGTATCGCATGGCTGCGATCCAGCCGCTGGATCGCAGCCGCTGGTCCCGACACGGTAATACGCCGCCCTGCCCCTTCATGGCTCAGCGTGACAGCAAGTGATGGTTCAGGCAGGAAACCCCCGGCCTGCTCCGGCCATTCGGCCAGAACCACGCCATCTTCCAGAAACTCCGGCAGTCCCAGCTCATCCAGTTCTTCGCCGTGTGAAATACGGTAGAGATCGGCATGGGCAACAGGAATGCGCAAAGTCTCGTAGCTTTGTACCAGCGTGAAAGTCGGACTTGGTACGTCCAGCTCCTCATCATCGGCGATTGCCCGAATAATCGCGCGGGCAAGCGAGGATTTTCCCGCCCCCAAATCGCCGGAAAGCGTGACGAGATCGCCCTTTTGCAGGGCGAGGGCGAAATCCTCGCCGAAACGCTGCGTTGCAGCTTCGTCGGGCAAGAAATAGCTGATGCTGGATTGTGAGGCGCTCATGGGCACCCTTTACCTTATTCGGCGGCGACGCGGAAGCTGCGCGTTTCCGATGGAAAACGGCAAATCACCGTTGTTCCACGACCGGAACCCGTATCGATATCGACCGATCCGCCATGCAGCTCGACAAAGCTCTTGACGATGGCAAGTCCGAGTCCCGCACCACGGCGGCGGCCGCCATTCGGATAGGACTGGAAGCGCTTGAAAACCGTGTCGAGCACTTCTCCGGGCATGCCGGGACCGTCATCGTGGACGGCAAAGACCACTTCCGACCCCTCGCGCGCTACCTGCAACTGGATGCTGGAACCTTCCGGCGCATAGTTGGTCGCATTCGACAAAAGGTTGAAAAGCACCTGACGGACGCGGTTCGCATCGGCCTTGAATACGTCCACGTCGTCGGCAATGTCGATGTCGAGCCCGATATCGTGATCGCGCATGCGCTCACCGACGCGAGAGGCAGCGGCGGAAATCGCTTCCACGACGGAAACTTCACCCACCTCCAGTTCCATGATGCCTGCATCGACGGTGGCAAGATCGAGAATATCATTGACGATGGTCAGCAACACCGATGATGACGTGCTGATATGGTCGAGATATTCGATCTGGCGCTCGTTGAGCGACCCGAAAGCCGGTGTCTGCAACAGTTCGGTAAAGCCGATGATGTTGGTCAGCGGTGAACGCAGCTCATAGGAAACGTGCTGGACGAAATCGTTCTTGATCTGGTCGGCCAGTTCCAGCGCCTCGTTCTTTTCCTTGAGCGCCCGTTCGACGCGCACCGTATCGGTGACGTCGATAAAGGTCAGCATGGTCTGGCCTTTCGGCAGCGGCACCACGGCGAAGGAAAGGATGGTGCCGTCATCCAGCTCCACCTGCCCCATGCGCCCGTCGCGTTTGTCGAGGAAGCCGGTGACGGTGGAGACGAAATCGTCCCACAAGCCGTTGCCGCCGCGCTCCCCGCAAATCTTGGCAATCGACGAAATATGCGTGCCTTCGACAATGAGCGGCATCGGCAGCGCCCAAAGGTCGGCAAAGGACGGATTGGAAAGCCGGATACGGCCATCGGAACCGAACACCACCACGGCTTCCGCCAGATGGTCGAGCGTTTCGCCCTGTACCTTGATGAGCGTGTTGTAACGGCCTTCAAGTTCGAACTTTTCGGTCATGTTCTCGAAGAACCAGGTCACGCCGCCTTGCGGATGCGGATTGGCGACGACGCGCATCGTCCGTGTATCCGGCAGATGCCACATATGTTCCTGCGGCTCGACAGCGCGATAGGCGGAAAGCACCGAATCCTTCCATTTGCGCCATTCCGGCTGTTCCGGAAGTTTGCCTTCCGAACGCAGACGGTCGAGGATCAGCGTGTTGCTCGGCTGTGATTCCAGCCATGCCGTATCGAGCGACCACAGCTTGGCAAAAGCCTGATTGAAGAATTGCAGCTTCATCTCGGGATCGAAAATCGCCACAGCAGTCGAAAGCTGGTCGAGCGTTTCGGCATGGCTCTTCATGGTGCGGTTCAGTTCTTCGCGCACCGCCTGCACTTCGGTCTGGTCGAAACCGAGGCCGACAGAACCCGTTTCCGCGCTTACATCCGTCACGTTGAAAAGGCGGCGGTCACCGTGCACCACAGCCGTCAGCTGGTCCTGCAGGACAGGCTCGGCAAAGCGGTCACGCTCCAGACGCTGACGCGCCTGTGCGCCGAAAAGCTCGCGCCCTTCGGAAATGACCTGGCTTGCGTCGGCCATATCGACAGCCTGCGCATAGGCAGCATTGACCCATTCGACGCGGCCACCGGCGTCGCGGGTCCAGACCGGCTGGTCGATCCGATCAAGAAGACGCCGGAATAATTCGATACGCTCGGAAAATTCGCGGTTTTGCGCCTGCAGCGCCGCGCGTTCAGCCTGCACGCCCTGCAGGCTGAGGAAGCGCGCCACGGCAAAGCCGCCCGATGTGCGTCCGCGCACGTCGAGGAGGGTGCCGTTGACGGTTTCAACTGTGAGGTCGAAAGACCGCGCCTGTTCGCGCAGCGATCCGATGGCGCGCTCAAGCGCCACGACCGATTGGGGACGCAGCCAGCGGCCAAAAGCCAGAAAGGTCGAACGATCCTGCGGGGCAGCGCTTTCGTCCGGCAGCAGCCCCACGACTTCAGCGCGCGTGTTGTGGCCATCCCAGACCACGATGCGCTGATCCTTGAGGTTGAGCAGGGCTTCATTGCGCTGGGCGACAAGATTGAGGTCGGCGAATTTGGAACGCAGTTCCTTGTTTTCCGCGGCAACGCGCGACCGTTCGCGGATCAGCCAGCCGGCAGAAAGCAGCGCTGCGCCCATAACGCCAAGGAACATGGAAAACTGGATGACCTCGAAAGCACCGATACTGCCGCCGCCAAAGGGCAGGGCGATGCGCGCCGATTCCGTACCTTGCGCGAAAGCGGGCACGGCTGCGAAAAGCGTCGCGAGAGAAACGGAGGCCTTCATCAGGGCTTTTTTCGGGGCAAGCCATGCGAACGGCTTTGCAACATGGGCGGCAGGACGCCATTGCCTGCCAGTAACGATTGCGGAAACATTCCGCAAAATCCCCGTTGCGCCGAACTCTGGCATGTTGTCCTTTTCTCCGCCACCCGGCCATGAAA
>Ga0182737_1001531_pt1 | contig 22234 bp, 14 predicted proteins | sample eDN5th30CBELigOP_FD_128878 | JGI IMG/M metagenome (GOLD analysis project Ga0182737, IMG submission 128878) | Enriched Organic Plus compost microbial communities from Emeryville, California, USA - eDNA 5th pass 30_C BE-Lig OP (version 2) (version 2) ...
AACACGGCGGCGCCCAGCGCGCGTTCGAACGGATAGTAGTCGTCGCACGAACCGTCGCGGTGGCAGCTTCGGGCCGCAAACTTCAGACCGGCAATGGCCAGCTCGCGGAGCCGCTCATCGCCGTACCAGCGGTTGCCCGGCAGCCGGTGCGCAAACACCAGCGCCATCGGCAGCACGCCTTCCTGGTACATCTCTGAGGGGAAGCTGGCCGTGCGGTAATGCCAGAACTGCCGGTCCAGGCAGCCGTAGGTCGGTCGATAGGGGTTACGGTCGATATTCCCCCACAGCCGCGGCAACATTGGCAGGGCCGCAGCCAGGTAGCGGTCGCGGAGCCGCTCGTCGCGTGTTAGCCGAGCAGCATCATCGGCTTCGCGCTGAACCACATCGGGCAGCGGAGCCACCGCGGGCGAGATCGTCCAAGCGGTCATGGAAACTTTCGGCAGGTAGGTACGGGAAACCCGGTTTCGCCCGCCGCAGGTCTGAGTCTGCGGCCAGGAAGCGAAACCGTAAAGGTTGTGAGTTAGCGGCGATGGTGGGCCACGATCACTTCGGCCAGCAAGCCCAACATGCACGTCATGAAGCCGGCCACCAGCACCACGATGTCCGACTCCTGCATGCTGCCGGTCGTGCGGAAGCTCCACCAGCTTTTGAGCACGCCGGAGCCCATCAAGAAGCCGGCCAGCGGCAAGAACACCTTGAGCGGACGGAAGTACAACACGATCCGAATCACGGTACTGAGGTAGCTCAACGTGTCCTTGATCGGATGGAACTTGCTGCGACCGATCCGCTTGCGGTACGGCACCGGCACGTACTTCACCGCGTAGCCATTGGTGAGGTGCGCCAGCGTCATCGTGGTGACGCAACTGAAGCCGTCGGGGATCACCCACAGCCAGGGCACCATCGCCTCGCGTTTGAACGCCTTGAGGCCGGTATTCAGGTCCGGAATCTTGCAGCCGGTGAGGTAGCAGGCCAGGCGGCGAATCAGCCACTTGGCCGTCGAACGCAGGATCGGCAGGGTGCCTTGTTCACTGGTTCGGGCGCCATTCACCTGGTCGTATGCCGGGAAATACTCCATCAAGTGCGGAATGCAGGCGGCATCATAAGAACCGTCGGCGTCGAGCATGACGATGATCTCGCCGCGGGCCTCGCGGATGCCGACTTTGCGAGCGGCTCCGGCACCGCGGCGGATCGGGCAGCGAATCAGCCGCACCTGGGCGTTGAAACAATTGGCGGCGAATTGCTCGACGATTTCGGCCGTGCGGTCGGTGGAACCATCGTCGACCACCACGATCTCGTAGGAGTAAGCTTCCTCGGCGAGCGCCGACACGATCTCCTCGAGCACCGGCGTAATGGCGTTCTCTTCGTTGAACGCCGGCAACAAGACGGTGAGCTTGGGAGCGACCGGCACCGACGTCGCCAGCGTGGCGACGGTTTCCATTTGCCAACCATCCATGGCTTCATTCCTTCGCGGTGGAGTACCGCCTGGGTCTGGCGGGGCCCCATGTATAACACGGACGCTGGCGTCTCCCCAACGGCACTTGCCGCCGGCATTGCTAGCGACAACTAGGGCAGGGGGGAGGGCAACGGGGAATCGGGCAAATGCAAGCCGCCATTCCACCATGCCAGACAATCTGCCCGATGCGGGGGAGCCGCCGGGGAAATAAGTCGGCCCCAGCAGCCAGAACCGTGGCGGCAGGCCCATGCCCGATTGGGCTACAGGATGCTATAACCGAGGGAAGTTGCCCGGTTTCGTATCCGTTTTCGCCCCAATCCCTCGCCAGCCGCCTAGCATGGGTCACCCTTCCGACCAGATTTCGCCTGCCACCCGCGCAGCCGCCGCCGTCGAACTGTTGGCGCCGGCCGGCGACCGCGTCTGCATGCAGGCAGCCGTCGAAAACGGGGCCGACGCCGTGTACTTCGGGCTCGACCGTGGCTTCAATGCCCGGGCAAGGGCCACCAATCTGTCGCTGGAGGCGTTGCCCGAGGTCATGCAGTACCTGCACGCCCGGGGCGTGAAGGGCTACGTGACCTTCAACACGCTGGTGTTCCCCGATGAGTTGCCGGCCGCCGAGGAATCGCTGCGGGCAATTGCCGAAGCCGGGGCCGATGCCGTGCTGATCCAGGACATCGGTGTGATGCGGCTGGCCAAGGCCATTTGCCCGGACCTGGCCATCCACGCTTCGACCCAAGCCACGATGACCAGCGCCGAAACCATCGCGGAGCTGACCGACTTGGGCGTGGAGCGGGTGGTACTCGCGCGCGAGCTTTCGGTCGACGAGATCCGGCAGATTCGCCAGGGCACGACCATGCCGCTGGAAGTGTTCGTCCACGGCGCGCTGTGCGTGGCCTACTCGGGCCAATGCCTGACCAGCGAATCGCTGGGCGGCCGCAGTGCCAACCGTGGCCAATGTGCCCAGGCCTGCCGCCTACCATACGACTTGCTATGCGATGGCCGCGAGCGCGACCTGGGGCCGGTGCAATACCTGCTCAGCCCTCAAGACCTGGCAGCGTACGACCTGGTGCCACAACTGATCGAGATCGGCGTCTGCTCGTTCAAGATCGAAGGGCGGCTGAAAACGCCTGAGTATGTGGCGAACGTTACGCAACATTATCGCCGGGCCATTGATGAGGCCTTGGCCGGGCGTGAGGCGTCGTTTACTCGCCGCGATGTTCAGGAACTGGAACTTTCGTTCTCACGAGGCTTTTCGCACGGCTGGCTGCAAGGCTGCGACCACAAGGCGCTGGTGCCGGGCGTGAGTTCGGCCAAACGCGGCATCCGCCTGGGCCGGGTCACCGGCGTCCAAGGCCGCCGGGTGCGTGTGCGACTTGAGGCTGCAATCGCCGCGGGCGATGGCGTGGTGTTCGCCGGCAATCGTTTCCAAGGCCAGGAGCAGGGCGGCCGGGTTACTGCCGTTTGGCTTCGCGGCAACAAGGCCAACCAACCGTGCGAACAGGGCGAGGTCGAGCTGGAGTTCTTCCGCGAATCGATCGATCCGCGGCAACTCCACATTGGTCAGGAAGTCTGGAAGACCGACGATCCGCAGCTGACCGCCCGGCTTCGCAAGTCGTTCACGGCGGCCGATCCGATCCGCCGGGTCCCGCTGCGACTGCGCGTGCAGGCAACCGTTGGTCAACCGCTGATCGTGGAAGCCACTGCGGCGAACGGAGCCCAATGCTGCGTTGCCACCGAACAGCCCTTGGAAGCGGCTCAGCGACACCCGCTCACCGCTGAACTGCTGGAAGCCCAGCTTGGGCGACTGGGTGGCACGGTGTACGCGCTGCACCAGATTCAAGCCGAGATCAGCGGCGAACCGATGGCACCGCTCAGCGTGCTAGGGCAACTGCGCAAGCGCATGGTCCAGGAACTGGACGCGTCGCTCGCCAAGTTAGCGATTCGCGAAGTAGCCCCAGCCGGCGTGCTTGCCGACTTGCGCAAGCCGATTGAAGCCCTCATCGCGGCCGAGACAGCGAGCGGCGGTAATCGTGTAGCCGGCGAGCGAGAAGAACACCAACTGCGCGTGCTGTGCCGGTCGCTGCCGCAACTGGAAGCCGTGCTGGCCGAAGGCGTGCGCGACGTTTACGTCGACTTCCATGACATTCGCGAGTATCGCCAGGCGGTGGCGATCGCCCATGCCAGCGGGGCAACGATCTACCTGGCAACGCCGCGGGTTCAGAAGCCAGGCGAGCTGGGCATCTTCCGCGCGCTGGCCAAGCACGGGGCCGACGGCATCCTGGTGCGGAATCTGTCTGGCCTACGGTTCTTTAATGAACGGTCGGTGCCGTGCGTGGCCGATTTCTCACTGAATGCGGCCAACGAACTGACGGCCGCCTGGCTGATCGAACGCGGCGTGATGCGGCTCACGGCCAGTTACGACCTCAATCGCGACCAGTTGCTCGATCTGGTTTCGGCCACGCCGGCGGCCTGGTGGGAAGTGGTGGTGCATCAGCATATGCCCATGTTCCACATGGAGCATTGCGTGTTCTGTGCCGTGCTGTCGCCGGGCACCAACAAGACCAACTGCGGCCGTCCCTGCGATCGGCACCAGGTGGCGCTGCGTGACCGGATCGGCATGGAGCATCCCCTGCACGCCGACGTCGGCTGCCGCAATACGCTATTCAACGCCGTGCCGCAAAGCGCCGCCGAAGTGGTGCCGACGCTCCTGGCACGCGGCCTACGAGACTTCCGCATCGAACTGGTCGACGAATCGGCGGACGAGGTGCAGCGCGTGGTCGGCCTGTACCGCGATCTGCTCGCCCGGCGTGTGACCGGCAAGCAGGTTTGGACGCAACTCCAGGCAATCAACCGCGTCGGCGTCACGCGCGGCACGCTCGAAGAACGCCGCGACCCTCTGGCCATTTTGTAATGGCTCGCCGGGCGACCGCATCAGGTCTACTGCTGTTTCGATCGCCGAGCTACTGTGCTGGCACGGTCGGTTGCCACGGCTCGGGTCCGCCCGGCTTGGCGCGCAGGAACTGCGCGTTCACCTCGCCATACCAGCGATGCAGCTTGGCCCGCAGCTCATTCACCCGCTGGGGCTGTTGCTGGGCCAGATCATTCCGCTCGCCCACGTCGTCCTTCAGGTTGTAGAGATGGACGCGGCCGTCCTCGAACCGCTCGATCAGTTTGTAATCGCCCAGGCGAATGGCGCCGCCGGGGAAGCCGCCTTGGTTGCTGTAGTGCGGGTAGTGCCAAAACAGCGGGCGGTCGGCCAGGTTGTTCGGCTGGTCACGCAGCAGAGGAACCAGGCTGACGCCGTCGCGATGCTGCTGCGGACTGAGCGGAACGCCGGCGATCTCGAGGATTGTGGGATAATAGTCGGTACTGGTCACCGGCACGTCACAGGTGCGGCCGGCCGGGGCATCCGCCCAGCGGATGATGAACGGCTCGCGGATACCGCCTTCGTACAGCCAGCCTTTGCCGCCCCGCAGCGGCAAATTGCTGGTTGGTGAACCTTCGGCGGTGGACAAGCCGCCGTTATCCGACATGAAGCACACGACCGTATCCTTCGCCAGGCCAAGCTCGTCGAGCTTATCGAGCACGCGCCCCACGGCTGCGTCCATGCTTTCGACCATGGCCGCATACACCGCGTGCCGCTGCTGAACGCGGACTTCCCGAGGCTTGTTGACGGGCCAAACCTGTTCCTCAGGTTCGAACTCGGGCCCCTCAAACTTCAATCGGGCAGCCTTTTCCTCGTATTTCTTGACCAGTTCAGGCTTTGCCCGAAGCGGCGTGTGAACCGAGTAGAACGCCAGGTACAAGAAGAAGGGTTCGTCCTTGAATTTCTCGATCACGCCGACGGCCTCATTGGCCAGCCGTTCGGTCAGGTGTTCGCCGTCGGGACCGTCCGTCAGCTTCGGATTCTTGTAGGGGGAAAAGTAGCTGGCTGGCGCGCCGCGCTGGCAGCCGCCGATATTGATCTCAAAGCCCTGGTTTTCTGGCCAGTACTCCTCAGTGGGGCCAAGGTGCCACTTGCCCAGGAAAGCCGTGCGATAACCGGCGGTTCGTAGAGACTCGGCCAGCGTCACTTCCTGCGGTGCCATGCGGTCGTTGAGCGGGGCAGGCAGAAAGCGCCCCTCGCGCGTGCCGGAAAACCAGTTCGTGGCCCCAACGCGGCTGGGATACTTGCCGGTCAGGATGCTGTACCGCGTCGGGCTGCACACGGGATTGGCCGCGTAGCCGTTGGTAAAGCGGACGCCAGACCGGGCAAGCCGGTCGACATTGGGCGTTTCATAGAAACAATCGGGGTTATAGGCCCCGATGTCCATCACGCCCAAGTCGTCAACCAGGAAGAACACCACGTTGGGCTGCCGCGCGGAGACATCGCCCGACACGATGCCCAGCAGCACCACCCACAGAACGTATCGCGTCCATGACATAACTGTCTGGTCCCCGCGGTTGGAAGGTTGGAACCGCACGCCCATAGCGCAGCACAAATGTGCCGCGTCTTATGGTGCGCTGACGGCGGGACGTGTGCAACCGCCGGCTGGGATCAACGGCAAGCGGACAAGTGCGAGGGACGGCAGAGACCGGATCCCTGGATATGCACCGGGGTCAGCTGGCCCGTTTGCGGCTGGTACGGCTTGCCCGTTTGCCGCCCGGCGAGGGCTCTTTGCCGTCGAGATTCGGTCCGCGCTTGAGGCAGCCGTTCATCTCCAGGAATTCCTGCTGGCAGCGGTGCGGCGTCTGGTCGCCAGGCGTGACACGTTCCCAGGTGCCATCGGGCCGCAACACCCGAGCCCGCACGTTGTCGCGCAGGTACACCGGCACGATCTCATTGAGCACCTTGTTCTTCAGCTCCGGTGCTTCGATCGGGAACATCACCTCGACGCGGCGGAACATGTTCCGCGGCATCCAGTCGGCACTGGCCAGGAACACCTTGGCCTCGCTGGGCGGGTTAAACACGTAGATCCGACTGTGTTCCAGGAACCGGTCGACGATGCTCCGCACACGGATGTTCTCGGAGATGCCTGGCAATCCCGGCCGCAGGCCGCAGATGCCGCGCACCACCAAGTCAATCGGCACGCCGGCCTGGCTGGCACGATACAGAGCCTCGATGATGCGGTGATCGACCAGCGAGTTGAGCTTGGCGAAGATCCAGCTTGGCTGACCTTGCCGCGCACGCTCGGCTTGCTCGTCGATCAGTGCGATGGTGCGGCGGAACAGGTCCTGCGGCGCGACGATCAGCTTGCCCCAGCGATGCCCTTGCGAGTAACCGGTGAGCAGGTTGAACAGGGCCGAAACGTCGTCGGAGATCGACTCATCGACGGTGAACAGGCCCAGGTCGGTGTAGACCGAGGCCGTGGACGGGTTGTAGTTGCCGGTGCCCAGGTGGACGTAGCGTCGAAGCGTATCGCCTTCCTGGCGCACCACCATCGACAGCTTGCAGTGGGTCTTCATGTCCATGAAGCCGAACACCACGTGCACACCGGCGCGTTCCATTTGCCGCGCCCAGTTCACGTTGGCTTCTTCGTCGAATCGGGCCTGGAGCTCCACCAGGGCGGTCACGTGCTTGCCGTTCTCCGCCGCCTGGATCAACGCTTTGGTGATCGGCGAGTCGGAACCGGTGCGGTAAAGCGTCTGTTTGATAGCCAGCACGTTGGGGTCGGTAGCCGCCCGGCTGACAAACTCCACCACCGGAGCGAACGAGTCGTATGGGTGATGCAGGAGAATGTCGCGTTGGCGGATCGCGGCGTACAGGTCTTCCTCACCGTGCCGGACGCGGGTTGTAAGCGGCCGCGGTGTGAACGGCTCATCGCGCAGCTGTGTGTAACCGGGCAGCCGCACCAGTTCCCACAAGCCGGTGAGATCCAACGGACCGTCGATCCGGTAGATTTCGTCGTAGGGCGAGGTCCGCGTAGGCTCGCGCAACTGTTCGCTGGCGACGATCGTTTTGATCAGGTCCTCGTGGGCCGAGGCCGAAACTTCCAGCCGCACGGCTTCGCCACGCGCCCGGGCTTTGAGCCGTTCCTCGATCAGCCGCAACATATCGTCCGATTCCTGCTCCAGCAGGTTCAGATCGCTGTCGCGGGTGATGCGGAAGGCCGTGGTATCGAGCACCTCCACGCCGCCAAACAATTCCGGCAGCTTCGCCCGCACGGCCTCTTCCAGAAAGATGAACTCCTGGCCGTCGTCGCAGGTGAGCGGCACCAACCGCGGCAATACCTGCGGCACTTGCACCACGGCAAACAACTGCTTGGGGCCCAAGCCGCTTTGGCGCCGCAACATGGCCGCCAAATACACCGCCCGGTTGTGATAGCGCGGGCTGGGGTGGCTGGGGTCGATCGCCATCGGCGTCAGAATGCGAAACGCCCGCTGATGGAAGAACTGCTCGATCTCTTCCCGCTGCGGAGCGGAGAGCTGGTCGTAAGTGAGGAACCGCAGCCCATGCTTGGCAAGCTCCGGGGCAATGCGTTCGTTCCAGCAGCGGTACTGCCGGGCGACCAGTTCCTGCATGCGCTTGGCGACGCGTTCCAACTGCTCCGTCGGCGTGAGGCCGTCGGCCGCGTAGTCCTGCGGGGCGCCGTCGCCAAACACTTGTTCGCGCAGCCCCGCCACGCGAACCATCACAAATTCGTCCAGGTTCGAGCTGAAGATCGCCAGGAATTTCACCCGTTCGAGCAACGGGTTGGAATCATCCTCGGCTTCTTCGAGCACGCGGGCGTTGAACTCCAGCCACGATAGTTCGCGATTGATGAAGTGTTCCGGCAGAAATCGCTGGACTTCATTGCTCGCCGGGGGCGTCCCCGTCGATCCGCCGTTGCTCGACTGAAGCACTTGGACCTCGAACTGGAACAGTTAAGCGCGCGGCGAACCTCCCCTGGTGGCAGAAGCCATCCAGCCTGCGGCTTGCCGATACAGTGGGGGGACGCTGGCCGCGCTAACGTCTATGTCAAACGCCGCAAACCTTTATCATACCGTGCCATCGGCAAACCGCCAAAGCCGGCCAATCAAACGCGAGCGCGCATCGGCAGGCCACAAAAACCTGGGGCTTTGCCGCGCGCAGGCAGGGTGGGCAAACCGGCCAGAACGGCTAAGCCATCCTGGCCATGTTACCCCGGCACTAGCCGCCCCAGCGGCTAGCGTTACTGTCCCACGGCCTTAGCCGGCTGAGCCAGCTTCTCGCGGAAGAAGGCAACCGACTTGTCAATCGTTTCAACCAATTGCTCGCCGCCCCAGCCATGCCCGGCGCCTTCCAGCTTTTCCAGCCGGTGCGACAGGCCGGCCTTCTGGCAGGCGCGGTCCAGCAGCTCGGCCTGTTCGAACGGCACGATCTTATCTTCGGTGCCGTGGAAGGTGAGGATGGGGGCGTCGTTGCCGTCGATGTACGTAATGGGGCTAGCCGCCTTGGCTGCCGAAGGCTTCTCCGTCGGCAGGCCGCCCAGGAACTCCGCCAGGATCTTCTCGACCGCTTCCGGATAGTTGCTGGAGAGGTCGGCCGGCCCGAAGAAGTTGACCACCGCTTGGACCTTGCTGCTTTGATCGCCGTGGTTGCCGTCGGCGGTCGGGCGGTCCTTGTCTTCCATCAGGCCCAGCAACAGCGACAGGTGTCCGCCGGCCGAGAAGCCGATGGCGCCGATCCGTTCTGGATTCAGTTGCAACTCCTTGGCGTGTGCCCGCAGCCAGCGGACGGCAGTGCGAACGTCGTCGACCTGGGCGGGGAAAAGATCCTTGGGAGCAAAGCGGTACTGCACGGTCACGGCCACAAAGCCTTCCTTCGCCAGACGCTTGGTCAACGCATCGAGCGAAGCCTTGTCGCCAGCCCGCCAGCCGCCGCCGTGGATGCAAATCACGCCGGGATACTTGCCCGGGGCCTTGGGCCGAGCCAGGTCGAGCTTCAGCGTCTGGTCGCCCACTTTGGCGTACTCGATGCCGGTTTCGGTGACAATCTCCAGCGCCGCGGCAGCCTGACCGTTGCGATCTTGAGCCGTCACCAGCGCTGGCGAGCCCACCGCCCAGGCAAAAGCCGCCACCGCCAGTGCGCGCAACCAGTTGGACCGAGCACGTTTCGCCATCGCGAGATCCTTTCTGAGAGAAGCCTTGAGGGGGGCCCGTCCCCCGACCATGCTGGGGGCAAACGGTACGATAGCCTACTGCCGCCAGTTCCGCGAGCGAGCGGCGGCCCGATTTGGCGGCCGAACCATTTTCTGAAATGCAGTACCCAAGCGGCGAGCAAAAAGTTGAAACCACCTGAGTATGGCGATTAGAATCGCACCGTCCTGCCGGCCGCCGCCCCCCAAATGTGCCAACCTGGCAGCGGCTCATCCCTTCCCACCCTCGGAGGTTTGGTTCATGAAGCGCATGTTGGTTTTTGCATCGTGTCTGTTGGTTGCCGCCTGCAGCGTCGCGTTGCTGGGTGGTAAGGCTGTGGCCGAGGGCGACGTCCCGCCGGCGCTCAACTTCACCATGGAAACCCTGGACGGCACGCCGGTTCACCTGAAGAAGTATCAGGGCAAGGTCGTGCTGTTTGTGAACGTGGCCAGCCGCTGCGGCAACACCCCGCAGTACAGCGCCCTGCAAATGCTGCACGATAAGTACGCCAAGGACGGGCTGGCCGTGGTCGGCGTGCCCTGCAACCAGTTCGGCGCCCAGGAGCCTGGCTCGGCCGCCCAGATCGCCGAGTTCTGCTCGTCGAAGTACGGCGTAACGTTCGACATGCTCTCCAAGGTCGACGTCAACGGCGACAACGCCTGCGATCTGTACAAGTACCTGACCAGCAAAGAGGCTGGCGAAGCGACCGCCGGCAAGATCAAGTGGAACTTCGAGAAGTTCCTGATCGGCCGCGATGGCAAGATCGTCGCCCGGTTCTCCCCGCGCACCAAGCCCGACGCGCCGGAAGTGATCAGCGCCATCGAACAGGCTCTGAAGGCCCAGTAAATCTAGGGTAGCCCGGCTTTGGGGGCGTCAACAAACGGCCCTCGGCCAGGCACTGGGATGCGTCGCAGGTTACCAAGCAAAAACGCCCACTTTGCTAAAAAGTTGTGCTCGCTAAGCCGGCCGGGTACCGAAAACCCGTAAGGAGTTCCGGACCCGGCCGCTGTGCATTTCGTACGGCTTACGGCATATCAGGCAAGGGGTTTTGAACAGGCTGGGCTTGTTGACAGCGGCCAGAGCCGTCGCTACTTTGGACAAAAGTGGAGTAGAGAGATGTTTTAAGATTTGGCGCCCGAACAAGTTCGGCGGCGTGCTAGCGTCTGACGCCATACGCCGGTTCGGGCGTCTGGGCCGCTCCTGGTATCCAGGACGGCGGCCGCAGTTCCCCTTCTGGGCCTGGCCGAGCCCCGAAGGTTTCCCTGTCTCGTCTGGCCTCTGAGTTGTGCAGTATTTCTAGGCTGCCTGCCTCAAGCCCCCCAGCAGGGTTCAACGCGATCTGTCGGCCAAATGCTGAGGCACACCTAAGGTGTTTGCGCTTCCGGTCTTGCGCCGGTGCCGCGGAGGGAGAAGACTGCACATGTCGAGCAATGGCATGGGAGAGTTCGAAGCGTATCTGATCCGCAAAGGCATCGCCTCCGCGGACCAGATCAAAGAGGCCCAGCGGATGGCCCAAAACTCCCGCAGCAACGTCGGCGACGCCCTGGTTACCTTGGGCTACGCCACGAGCGACGAGGTCATGAGGGCCGTCGCCTGGCAACACGGGATGAACTTCGTCGACCTGCGCGAGGTGGACATCCCCCCCAACGTCGTAGAGCTGGTTCCCGAATCCGTAGCTCGCGAATGTTGCGTGCTTCCCCTCTCCTCCGATGAAGACTCGCTGACCGTCCTGATCAGCGATCCCAACGACGTCGAAACGCTCGACAAGCTGCGGTTCATTCTCGACCGCCGAATCACCACCGCTCTGGCCTCGCGGGAAAGCATTTCTGAGGCAATCAACCGGTACTACGGCCAGCAAGACGCCGAAAGTGCCGACTCCATGCTCCAGGAATTCACCGAAACGGCCATCGACTTCACCGAAACGGCCGAAGAGGTCCAGGGTGCGTCCGATGAAGAGGTGATCGACGAAACCAGCGCCCCGATCGTCCGCCTGGTGCAGTTGATCATTGCCGAGGCCGTGCAACTGCGGGCTTCAGACATTCACGTCGAGCCGTTCGAAGACCGGGTGCGGATCCGCTACCGCATCGACGGCGTGCTGGTCGAACGCGATTCCTGCCCCCGCCGGTTGCTGGGGGCGATGCTCTCCCGCATCAAGATTCTGGCCAAGATCGATATCGCCGAACGCCGCCGGCCGCAAGACGGCCGCATCAAGGTCACCGTGGGCGAGAAAGAGCTCGACCTGCGTGTGAGCGTGCTACCCACCAACCACGGCCAGTCGGTCGTGATGCGCATCCTGGACAAGGACAGCATCAAGGTGGGGGTGCGGCAACTCGGCCTTAGTGAACAAGATTTCAGAACGTTCAAGCAGCTTATCCGCCGCCCCAACGGCATCATCCTGGTGACGGGTCCGACAGGGTCCGGTAAGACCACCACCCTGTACGCAGCCCTCAACGAGCTGAACCGGCCCGACCGCAAGATCATCACCGCCGAAGATCCGGTGGAGTACTATCTGCCGGGCATCAACCAGGTGGAAGTGCGGCACGACATCGGGCTGGATTTCGCCCGCATCATTCGCGCCATGCTGCGTCAGGCCCCCAACATCATCCTGGTCGGCGAAATGCGCGACCAGGAGACGGCGGAGATGGGCATCCAGGCATCTTTAACTGGACACTTGGTATTCAGTACACTGCACACGAACGATGCGCCCGGCGCTATTACGCGCATGGTGGACATGGGCGTACCCTCCTATCTGGTGGCAAGCAGCGTGGTCGCGGTGCTGGCACAACGTCTCGTCCGGGTCATCTGCCCCAAGTGCAAAGTGCCGCATCGGCCGACCGACGCCGCCCTGGAAGCCGCCGGCATTCCGCTGGAAGTTGCCGCGAAGGCCAATTTTGCCCGGGGCAAAGGCTGTAACTACTGCCAGAAAAAGGGTTTCCGCGGCCGCCTGGGTATCTTCGAGCTAATGCTCATGACCTCGCGGATTCGCGAGCTGGCATTCAAAGGTGCTTCCACCCAGGAAATCCGTAAGGCCGCAATCGCACAAGGGATGCGCACGCTGTATCAGGACGGCCTGCAAAAAGTCATCAACGGCGTCACCACCCTGGAAGAGGTATTCCGCGTCGCCAAGCGAACCTCGCAGGACTAACGGCGTCGCCGCCTAACATAAGTATCGCTACTGCTTTGCTTTATGGAACCTGTCCGCAATTGCCACGGAATGCTCGCATCAAGCGGCAGCTAGCATAAACTGGGTAGTAAAGACAAACATCGCAGCTAAGGAGAAACCAACAAAGCGGTTGGGACGGAGAAGGTGGCCAACGGAGCCGACCACCGAGGCACTGAGGATGCGACATGCCCCAGCACGGCGACACCTTGACGCGTTATTTTTGCCTGCTTCCGCCACGGGTGCGATAATCAGGCACGGGTCGAGCGACGCACCGGGGGGGCGTACCTCACATATCTCAGCGAGTCGTCGTGGTTTTCAAACCGTCTGGTCCCAGGCGCGGGCTGCTCGTGGCTCGCGCGGCTGCCTGCACCTTTTCCTTCTCCGCCGCCATTCCGCAAGCTGCACATCACGGTGTGTACAGGCCGAGACGTTTCCGCTGAGCCCCCGACCTGGGCAAGGCGCAAACGGATACCGCACGGCTGAAGAACGATAAGGAACAGGCATGGCCACGCTCTTGATGGATAAGCTGCTGCAGACCGTGGTGAACACGGGCGCCAGCGATTTGCACATCACGGTCGGACAACCGCCGGTGATCCGGTTGCACGGGCGCATGCGGCGGCTGGAAACCAAGGAACTGGAAGGCGAGGATACCGTCTCGCTGATGAAGCAGATCGCCCCGGAACGCTGCCAACAGCAGCTGCAAGAAGTGGGCGGCTCCGACTTCGGTTTCGCCTTCGGCGATCAGGCCCGGTTCCGCGTGTCGCTGTTCAAGCAACGCGGCAAGGTTGCCATGGTGTTGCGTATCATTCCCAACACCATTCTGACCGTCGAACAGCTCAAACTCCCCTGGCCCTGCACCCAGCTCGTGCAGCGGCCTCGTGGTTTGTTCCTGGTGACCGGTCCGACGGGGTCGGGCAAAAGTACCACCCTGGCCGGCCTGGTGAACTATCTCAACGAGAACTTCGATCACCACATCATCACGATCGAAGACCCGATCGAGTTCTACCACTATCACAAGAAATCGACGATCAACCAGCGCGAGGTAGGCGTCGACGTGCCGAGCTTCGCCGCGGCTCTCCGCGGCGCGTTGCGTCAGGACCCCGACGTGATCCTCGTCGGTGAAATGCGCGACTTGGAAACGATCGAAGCCGCCATTACCGCGGCTGAAACCGGTCACGTGGTGTTCGGCACGCTGCACACCAACTCGGCCGACGGCACGATCAACCGTATTGTCGACGTGTTCCCCAAGGAACAGCAGGACCAGATCCGCACGCAGTTGGCCAGCTCCATCATCGGCGTGCTCTGCCAACAGCTTGTGCCCAAGGTCGGCGGCGGCCGTGTGGCCGCGCACGAGATGCTGGTGGTCACGCCGGCCATCGCCAACCTGATCCGCGAAAACAAGATTTTCCGTATCCCCTCATCGATTCAGACGGGTGCCAAGCAGGGCATGATCCTGCTCGACGACTCGCTCTACAACCACTGGAAAAACGGCAACATCACGCCCGAGGATGCCCTGGCCAAGGCCAACAAGCCCGACGATCTGGCCCAGCGCATCAAGAAGGCGCAAGAGGCGCTCGAGGCCGGGCACGATCCCGACGAAGACGAAGATTGAGCAACCGAACGAGCCAAGCGATTCGCTCTTGTCCAACACCAACCGCCGCCTGAGCCCGCAGCAAGCCGCTCGCCGCCCAGGCGCCTGATGAAATCGCAGGAATCAACTTTTCTATGGCCATTCGCCGCATCGGACAGATTTTCGTCGACCTGGGCTTCATCGATGAAGACCAGCTGGAGATGCTGCTGGAAGAGCAGCAGGAGAATCGCCCCAACGAGCTGTTGGGCAAGATCGCCGAGTCGCTCGGGATGGTCACCGAGGAGCAGGTGGCCCAGGCTCTGGCCGAGCAGATGGGGATGCAGACCTTCTCGCTGAGCGAGGCCGTCATCCCGCCCGAGGTGCTCAACTACATCACCGAGCCGATGGCTCAGCTCTACCGCATCATCCCGATCGCCTTCAAGGATGATACGCTGACCATCGCCATGTGCGATCCGCAGAAGCTCCAGATCCTGGACGAGTTGCGGAACTTCCTGGGTTACGACGTGCGGGCGGTGGTCACCACCGAAACCGAAATCGTGCAGGCCCTGGACCGGTATTACTCCACGGTCGAAAACCTCAGCTCGATCATCGAGGACATCAAAGACGACAACGCCCTCACGGCGGCCGCCTCGGCCCTGGAACGCGAGGGACCGATCGATATCGGCAGCGTGGAAGAACTGGTGGACAGTGCCCCGGTTCGCAAGCTGCTCAACATGGTGCTGCTGCTGGCCATCAAGGACAAGGCCAGCGACTTGCACTTCGAACCGTTTGAAGACGAGTTCAAGATCCGCATCAAGGCCGACGGCGTGCTGTTCGAAATGGTTCCGCCGCCGCGGCACCTGGCGTTCGCCATTACCACCCGCTTGAAGGTGATGGCCAACCTCGATATTGCCGAGCGGCGGTTGCCGCAAGACGGCCGTATCGAACTCACCGTGGGCGGCCACCCGGTCGACCTCCGCGTGAGTGTGCTGCCCACCATGTTCGGCGAGAGCGTGGTCTGCCGGGTGCTCGATCGCTCGGTGGTCAAGCTCGACCTGAACCAGGTCGGCATGGACGCCCACACGCTCAAGCTGTTCCGCGAGGTGATCCACAAGCCCAACGGCATCGTGCTGGTGACGGGGCCCACGGGCTCGGGCAAGACCACCACGCTGTACTCGGCGCTCAACGAACTGAACACCATCGAAGACAAGCTCATCACCACCGAGGATCCGATCGAGTACGACATCGACGGCATCGTGCAGGTGCCCATCGATGCGGAAATCGGCGTCACGTTCGCGAGCTGCCTGCGGGCCATCCTGCGGCAAGATCCGGACAAGGTGCTGGTGGGCGAGATCCGCGACGTGGAAACGGCCGAAATCGCCGTGCAGGCGTCGCTCACCGGCCACATGGTGTTCAGCACGCTGCACACCAACGACGCCCCCAGCACGATCACCCGCTTGCGCGACATGGGCGTGCAGCCGTTCTTGATCACGGCCACGGTCGAGGCCATTCTGGCGCAGCGGCTCGTGCGCCGCGTGTGCACCGGCTGCCGCCAGGAGATCACGCCTAGCGCCGAACTGCTGGCCGACCTGCAACTCACCCGCGCCGACATCGAAGGCAAGAAGTTCTACCGCGGGATGGGCTGCGAACAGTGCAACAACTCCGGCTACCGCGGCCGGACCGGTCTGTTTGAACTGATGATCATGACCGACGAAATCCGCGACATGATCGTCAAGAACGCCTCCACCGACGAACTGCGCGATGCGGCCCGGGCCAACGGCATGGTCACGCTCCGCGACGCGGGCATGGCCGCCGCCTATGCCGGCTTGACCTCGCTGGAGGAGGTCGTGCGAGAAACCATCGTCGAAGGTTAACCACCGACGCGTTACCCAAAAAATCCCTGATCCTGGTATCCAGCGCCGGCCACGTGGGCGGCCACAACGTTTGCCGCGAACCGGCGCCAGACACAATCCAGCCAACTCCCCTTCAGCTTGCGGGGTGCGACAATGCCAACTTTCCAATTCGAGGCGATGGACGCCACCGGGCAGGAAATTAAGGACGTCATCGACGCCCCCAATGAGGAAGAAGCCCAAGCGACGATTCGCCAGATGGGCTACTTCGTCACCAAGCTCACGGTCAAGAAGGCCAAGAAAGGCGCCGCGGCCAAGGGCAAGGGCGGCAAGCAGAAGTCGCTGGCCATCGGCCGCGTGAATACCAAGATCCTCTGCACCTTCACACGGCAGCTCAGCATCCTTCAGGACGCCGGCCTGCCGATTCTGCGGAGCCTCCGCATTTTGGAAGGGCAGTGCAAACCTGGTCCGCTCAAAAACGCCCTGATGGATGTCTGCGACGACATCGAATCGGGGCTTTCACTTTCCGAGGCCATGGCCAAGCAGCCGCGGGCCTTCAACCGCCTGTACGTCAACATGATCAAGGCGGGTGAAGCGGGCGGTGCCTTGGAAGTCATTCTCCAGCGTCTGGCCGACTTCCTCGAAAAGGCTCAGTCGCTCAAGCGGAAGGTCAAAGGCGCCATGGTCTACCCGGTGGTGGTGGTCATGGTGGCCGTCGGTATCTTGGTCTTCATCATGTTGAAGATCGTGCCGGCGTTCCAAAAGATCTTCGAGGACTTCGGCACCGAGCTGCCGGCCATTACCCAGTTGCTGATCAACATGTCCACCTGGGTGGGCAACTACTGGTACCTGATCCCGTTGTTCCCGATCCTGATCTTCCTCATGGTCAAAATCTCGCGGCAGTTCAAGGAGGGCCGCGCCGGCTGGGATACCTTCATCCTGAAGATTCCGATCTTCGGGCAGATCATCGAGAAGAACATCGTGGCCCGCACCACGCGAACACTGGGCACCCTGGTGACCAGCGGCGTGCCGATTCTCGAAGCGCTCAACATGACGCGCGAGACGAGCAACAACTACGTCTTCGAGAACATGTACGGCAAGATCTACGAAGCCATTCGCGAAGGCGAAGCGATTGCCGGCCCGATGAAGCAGCACTCCATTCCCAAGTTCAACTTCATCGCCGTCTTCTGGTGGTGCTTCTTCCTGGGCCCCATCGGCCCGCTGCTGTACCTCATGAAGCGCAACCAGCGCGTCGTCGACGACCTGGTGGTGAACATGGTCGACGTGGGTGAAGAGACGGGCGAACTGGACACCATGCTCAACAAGGTCGCCGACACCTATGACGAAGAAGTCAAGGTGCTCACCGACAGCCTCACCAGCTTGCTGGAACCGTTGATGATCGTGGTGCTGGGCGGCATCGTCGGCTTCATCGTGATCGCCCTGTTCCTGCCGCTGATCAAGATCATTGAAACCTTGAGCTGAAAACGCCACGAACCGGGTCCGTCCGCGCTGGGGGCCGCACTCGTGCGCGGACGGAACCGTTGCCACACGGATTCACGTAGGGGATCCCCCACAGGAGATTTCGACCATGCCCGCCAACCCAAGCTCCCACACACGACGCGCGCCCCGGCGCGGCTTCACCCTCGTGGAGCTGTTGATGGTCGTGGTGATCATCGGGCTATTGATGGCCATCCTACTGCCGGCCATTGGCCGGGCCCGGCTCACCGCTCAGCGTGCCGCCATTACCGCGGAGATCAGCCAGCTCAACGCGGCCATGGCGCAGTTTGCGTCGTCCGTCGGCGAGTACCCGCCCAACTACCTGGGCAACTCGATCCCCAACTACGGGGACAGGGTTGTCGTGCGGTACGTTCGCAAGGCGTTTCCACGCTATCAGGTAGGCAACTGGTCGCAGCTGCAGAACAACATTTTCATGGAGAACGGAAAAGACATCGACGAAATGACGGCGGCCGAGGCGTTGGTGTTCTGGCTGGGCGGGTTCAACGACTATGTCAACAACACGAAGGAGATGCAGGGGTTCAGCAAGAATCCACTCAATCCGTTTCAAGGGCTCGGGGCTGGCCGCCAGGGCACCACGCCGCTGTTCGACTTCGATGCCAACCGCCTGGCAGACGTCAATGGTAACGGCTGGCTGGAATACTATCCGGCCAACACCAACATGCGGGCTCCGTATGTGTATTTTGGCGCCCTGTACGACGGCACCTATGTGGGCAACTTCACCCAAACCGTGAGCAGTGGCAGTAACCCAGGTGCCTCGGGTGCGGCCCTGCCCTACAAAACCGATGCCGGCGGCTTCGTGAATCCCAAGACCTGCCAGATCATCTGGTCGGGCTTCGATTTCGATTACGGGGCCAACAGCCCCAACAAGGCGTTCCCCAGCGGCACCAACTACAACGCCGGCGACTACGACAACCAAACCAACTTCGTCACCGGCATCCTTGAGGATTCGCTGCCATGAGTCGCGTAACTCTCGTTACGGCAGCGCGGCGAACCTCGCGGGCGTTCACGCTGCTCGAACTGCTCGTCGTGCTGTGCATCATCGGCATCCTGGCCTCGATCCTGTTGGGCGCGCTGTACGCCTCGCAGGAAAAAGCCCGGGCCGACCAAACCCGTAAAACCATCACCAAGCTCGACGCGCTGATCCGCGCCCAGTGGGATACGTATCGTACCCGGCGGCTGGCCCTGAATCGGGGCGGCATGAATACGCGTGCGTTTGCGGCCCTACAGCTCAGGACGCGCTGGGCGCTCCAGCGGGCCGAAATGCCCGATCGCTACAGCGACATCACCACCAACGGCACGGCTCCGACGCTGCTGGGTCTGCCCGGTGAGAACGCGCTGCAAAACGCCTACATCAGCGCCATCAACTTTTATCGTGAGCAGTACAACGCCCAGAATGCCGCCAGCGACGATGAGGCGGCCTACCTGGCCCGCATCCGAGCGACGAATCAGAGCGCCGAGTGCCTGTTCCTGACCATCACGGTCGGCCTGAACGGGCTGGACGAAGTGCAGTTCACCGAGGCCGAAATCGGCGATACCGACGAGGACGGCATGCCCGAGTTCCTTGACGGCTACGGCCAGCCGATCAACTTCCTCCGCTGGGCGCCGGGCTTTGAGTCCGAGCTGCAAGCCCGCAATCCGGACACGTCGCCCGATCCGTTGGACCCGCTCGGCGTGGGCCGCGAGCTCAGCAGCCAAGCGGCGATCGTCAAGCCGTCGGGCGGTGGTGCCGGCGATTACGGCTTCAAGCTGTACCCGCTGATTTACTCGCCGGGGCCCGATGGCGAAGGCGCCATCATGCTGCTGGGCGAGTCGGTGGACGACAACCCGTACGAGTTCTTCGATTTCAACGGCACGCCCTACCAGCGTGGCGCGGCCATGCCGGCCAGCGAAGCTCCTGAGGGCGGCCGGTTCGACAACATTTACAACCACTACCTGGGAGGACGTTAATGCGTAGCCGTTCGTACCTCCCCGCCGCGGCCAGCCGCGGGGCGTTCACCCTGATCGAACTGCTGGTGATCGTGGGCATCATGCTGATGCTGACCATGATCACCGTGCGGGCGGTGGTGCCTAACACCGAAGCCCGCCGCATCCGCGAATCGGCCCGCATGGTCGATCAGTTCATTCACGGGGCACGGGCCCGGGCCATTGAGACGGGCCGTCCCTTTGGCGTGCAGTTGGTCCCCCGGGCCGACGGCAAAGCATTCGTGCTGGAGTATATCCAGGTTCCGGAGCCGTACGCGGGCGATACGCTCTCGTCGCGGGCTCGCGTGATCGCCAACAACCAGATCGAGGTCGACGATACCGGCTGGCGTGGCCTGGTGCAGGTGGGCGACACCGTCATGCTCAACCACAGCAGCCGGATGTTCCGGATCGACAACATCGTGGGATTTGCGCCGGCCCGCTGGGAACTGATCTCGACCGACGGCGGCTATCCCGAGTACCTGCCCAATACCGAAGTGGCGTACAAGGTGCTGCGGGCTCCCGAGAAAGCCGGCGGCGAGCTGGAACTGCTCGAGCCGGCGGTGATCGATACGTATGTGTCGACCGTGGGCGATGATCCCCTGACGTTTTCCTCGGGCTCGATCGCCTTGTTGTTCTCGCCGGGCGGCACGCTGATGAGTGCTTACACGCCCACCACGGGCTGGCACCGGCCGAACGAACCGCTCTACCTGCACGTCGGTAAAGTGGAGAACACGCCGCAGCAGAGCATTGTCGACTTCGATTCGTACTGGATTTCGATCAATCACCAGACCGGCCTGGTGGTCGCGGCCGAGAGTGCCGGGCCTGCTCCGGGCTATGATCCCGAGTCCGCGGCCGATTTCAGGAAGCATCTGATCTACTCGCGCTACCTGGTGCGGTCGAAGAACACGCTCGGCAGCCGCTAAGCCGCGTAGGAAACAGCAGAGAACTGAAACAGAGCAACCCATAAGAGGCCAAGTATCCGCGAGGGGGAAACCGCGGAGAACCACCATATGCGAAACCACTTCCGAATCAGAGGTCGCTCACCGGAAAACGGCCGCAGGGTCCGCCATGCGGACCGTCGCCAGGGCATTCCCAGCCGGTGGCATGCGCGCCTGCGGCGCGGCATCAGCCTGCTGGAAGTGCTGTTTGCCGTGTTCATCCTGTCGATGGGCATGCTGGGCCTGGGCGCGTTGATCCCGGTGGCGAATTTCCAGGTATCGCAAGGGCTGCGAGCCGATCACTCGTCGGCCTGCGCCCGGGCCGCCTTCCGCATCCTAGAGGCCCGCGGCCTGCTCGACTCGCGCAACTGGAGAAACGTAGACGGCGATCCGCCGTCGTTTATCTCGGGCGGCAACGCCCAGTGGCCAACGTTCATGCTCGACCCGATGTTCATCGCCCGCGGCGGCGAGGGCACCTATCCCGTTTCCGGAGGCTTAACTCCCACGATGGGTCGGCTCACGCTGCCGGGGATGAAGTTTGACGCAGACACCGATGTCCGGCGTCAAGCCATAGCCCGGGCGGAAAGCATTTTCCGCTGGCGCGACGACCTGCCCGGCGGCTCCAAAGGCGAGCGGCCGGTGCTGATTGCGGGCAACGGCGACAACTCGATTTCCGCGCACGAAGGCAGCTACTCGTGGATGGCGATGGTCACGCCGTCGCCGCTGGAAAGCACCGTGGCGGCCAAGATCGGTGCCGCAGCAACCAAACGGATGACGTACAACGTCGCCGTGATCGTGTTCTACAAACGCGACTTGGCCCCGGCTGCGGCTGGAAAGGAGGCCGATCACAATGTGCAGCAACTATGGCCGGCCAGCTTTAACCCGGCGACGTTGACGCTCACGTTCGATGTCACTGGCGGTATGACCGACCTCAAGATCGTGCCCGGCCAGTGGATCATGCTGAGCCACCGCATTAACAACGGCACGGGGGTCAATAACTCCATGCCGTATCACCGCTGGTATCGCGTGGTGAGCGCGGGCAACCGGTACCGGGCGACCGGCAGCGGCGCCAACATCCCGCTGCACGTGCAGTTGGAGGGGCCGCCGTGGCCAGACAACGCTCTCTTGGCATCAGCGGATCTGCCAACCGTGACCGTTCACCAGGGCGTCGTCGGCGTGTATGAACGCACCATCGAGTTCGACCCCAGTATCCAGTAAGCGGCTTCCGCACCCGCCACAACGTGCGTGAAGCGGTCTCAAATCAATTCATCAGCGAAGCGGGTCAGGACGAGGGCTGTTCGCTTCGCAAGGTACATATCGCCCATGAAAACCCAGACTCACATTTCCGCCTTGGCTCCGGCCTGCTCGCGGCGACGGCGCGGCGTCATCCTGTTGGTGGTGATGGGCTTTCTGGCCCTGCTGACGATGGTCGCCGTGACCTATGTGATTGCCTCGCGCGAGTTCAAGATGACCGCCCGCGCGGCCACCGCCGGCGAGCGGTACGACGCCAGCTTTGAAGAGCTGCTGCACCGGGCGTTCCGGCAGATCATCCGCGGTTCCAAGAATCCGTACTCGGCCGCCAGCATCCACAGCCTGCTGGAAGACGTGTACGGCAGCGATTCCGTTCCCGGAATGGTGGGCAGCGCCAGTTGGAACCCCACCAGCGGCTGGCTGAACGTAGATGTGCCGGTCAACATGGCCGAT
>Ga0182737_1001532_pt1 | contig 22231 bp, 21 predicted proteins | sample eDN5th30CBELigOP_FD_128878 | JGI IMG/M metagenome (GOLD analysis project Ga0182737, IMG submission 128878) | Enriched Organic Plus compost microbial communities from Emeryville, California, USA - eDNA 5th pass 30_C BE-Lig OP (version 2) (version 2) ...
CGAGACCGGAACCACGATCGCGACGGGTGACGTCCTGACGTACACGCTGCGGTTCGAGAACACCGGCTACGTTCCGGCACCGGTCGACTACACCGACGATCTGTCCGATGTGCTCGACGATGCCGATGTGACGGTCGCGCCGGCACCGGAGAACGGTCTGTTGACGGTCACGTCGAACGCGGACGGGGCCGATATCACCGGAACGCTGCAGGTGGGTGAGGTCGAGACCATCACGTACACGGTGCAGGTCCGGCCGCGAGCCGAACGTGACAACGACACCTTGGCGAACTTCCTGCTGACCGGCAACCAGCAGCCGCCGGTCAACGGTGCCTGCGATCCGGCCGGAAGCATCCCGTGCACGGCCAACCCGGTCTCCGGTGACATCGACGTGGTCAAGTCGGTTGATGCCGACGGCGAGGTCAAGGATGGTCAGACCGTCACATACAAGCTGATCGTCACGAATACCGGGGTCCACGCGGGCACGGTCGATCTGGTCGATCATCTGGGCAACGTGCTCGACGACGCGTCGTTCGGCACGATCGTCTCGGCCGGCGGCCTGACGGTCGAACGCGACGGCGATCTGCTCCGCATCACCGGCGCCCTCGACGGTGGCGAGTCCACCGCGGTGGTCTACACCGTCAAGGCCAAGGCCGGTGCGAAGGACGGTGACGGCATGCTGCTCAACGCGGTAGCCGGCAACGGTGTCGACGTCGACCTGAGCGCATGCGACGACGACGATGCCCAGTGCACGCTCACACCCGTCGCGCCCCCGGCCAGCACGCTGCCCGCTGCGGGCAGCACCTTGGGCCTGAACGGTTTGTTCGGTGGAGTCGGACTGGTCGTCTTCGGTGCGATGCTGATGATCGCTGCCCGTGGGAAACGAGGCAGGCACATTCTCGGTTGAGCCGATCGAAGACCGCGCAGTGTGAGGCATCTCGTGCGGCACAGAACCGGACGCCTTCTCCAGGAGGCCCCGGCCTCTGCGCCGCACGGGCGCCCCGGCTCAAAGCCTGGCCTCCGCCGAGCAGGTATCAGCCGAGCAGGTAGAGCACGTCGCGTGCGTGCTCGGTGAAGCCGAGCCGGCGGTAGACCGCCAGGGCCGGTTCGTTGTCGCCCTCGACGTAGAGATCGATCGCGGAAACGCCGGCCCCGACAAGGTGCTGAAGGCCACGCGCGGTGAGCGCGGTGCCGAGGCCCGTGCCCTGCTGATCGGGATCGACGCCGACCACGTAGACCTCACCGATCCCGTCTTCGATCTTGGTCCAGTGGAAGCCCACGACTCGGCCATCGCGCTCGGCGACGAACAGGCCCGCGGGATCGAACCAGTCCGAGGCGGCGCGGCGGTCGAAGTCCGCACGGTCCATCGCCCCCTGCTCGGGGTGACGGGCGAACGCGCGAGCGTTGACGGCGATGACGGCGTCGACGTCGCCGGGGGTCGACGGCCGGATCGTGAACCCGTCGAGCGACGGCACGTCGACCGGGTCGACCGGGCGGCGCAGGACCAGCAGGGTGCGAGCCGCGTGCAGTCCGGTCACTGTGGCAAGGGCCTGTGCCGCGGGCAGGTCGCCGTGCGCCCAGAACCGAGTCTCGCCGTGAGCGATGAGGCCTTCGAGCAGGCGGCGGCCCCACCCGTGACGGCGCCGGTCCGGATGCACGGCCAGCTCGACGGGAGCCTCACCGAACGCGATCAAGGCGTAGTCGTCGGTGACGTCGCCGATCCGCGCGACGTCACCTGAGGCGATCGCCAGGAGCGTCGCCTCGTTGAATGGCATCACCCCGTCGGCGGCCTCGCAGGCCCTTGCCAGGTCAGTCAGCATCGGGCCGCTCCGCCGTCGTAGGAGAACAGCCATGATCGTGGGGAAACTTCCCCACGATCATGGCGGTTTCCCAACTTAAGTTGGGAAACCGCCGACCAGCGGTAGCGCCTCATCGGCGGAGCTCGATCAGTCGCTGGGCGATCGTCGCGGCCATCGCGGTCGCGAAGGTCTCCGGGGTGTCGTCGTCGAGTTCGGGGACCACGTGGTGGACCGTCCCGGCATGCAGCAGGTCGATCGCACCGACCCGCTGCGCCTCGGCCAGTTCGGCCGCGTGTTCCAGATCGCCGTGGACGATCGCCGACGCACCCTCGGGCGGCAGGGGCGACAGCCAGGCGTTCTCGGCCGCGATGACCACGTCGGCCGGCAGGAGGGCGAGCGCGCCCCCGCCACATCCCTGGCCCAGCAGGACCGAGACCGTCGGCACCCGCATCGTCGACATCCAGCTGATGCAGCGCGCGATCTCGCCGGCGATCGCACCCTGTTCGGCCTCGGGCGACAGCTCGGCACCCGGAGTGTCGATGACCGAGACGAGCGGCAGCCGCAGCTCGTTGGCCAGGCGCATCCCGCGGCGCGCCTCGCGGAGCGCGGCCGGGCCCATCGGCGTGGCCGGCGTCTGCTTCGTGCGGTCCTGGCCGATCACGACGCACGGCTGGCCGTCGAGGCGGGTCAGGGCCACGAGCATCGCGCTGTCCCGCTCGCCCTTCTCCGTGCCCTGCAGGCGGACCAGTGAGTCGCTGCCGTAGCGCAGCAACTCACGGACACCCCCGCGTCCGGGGCTGCGGGTGATCTGGATCGACTCCCACGACGAGCGACGGCGCTCTCGGGTGCCCGGCCGCGGCGCCCGGGTCTGATCCGTCGGCGGATCGACCAGGATGCTGAGCGCCCGGTCGACCATCGACGGCAGTTCGTCCGGCAGCACGACGGCATCGATGATGCCCCGGTTCGCCAGGTTCTCCGACGTCTGCACGTTCGGGGGGAACGGCCGTCCGTTCAACAGCTCGTACACCTTCGGGCCGAGGAAGCCGATCAAGGCGCCGGGCTCGGCGATCGTGATGTGCCCCAGTGATCCCCACGAGGCGAAGACGCCGCCCGTCGTGGGATGGCGCAGGTAGACCAGGTACGGCAGGCCTGCCGCCCGGTGATCCATCAGGGCGCGTGAGATGTCGATCATGTGCACGAAGGCCGGGGTGCCCTCCTGCATGCGGGTGCCGCCCGATGCCGTGGTGGCCAGCACCGGGATGCCCTCGGCCGTCGCGCGGCGCACGGCCGCGACGATGCGTTGGGCCGCGACCGCACCGATGGACCCCGCCAGGAAGCGGAACTCGCTCGCCACGACGGCCACCGGGCGGCCCCGCATCGTGCCGCGGCCCGTGATGATCGATTCGTCGGTGCCGGCCCGTTCGGTCGCGGCCTGCAGTTCGGCGCGGTACGTCTCGTCGGCGTCGGTGATGTCGATCGGTTGGTCCCACGACTCGAAGGAATCGGCGTCGAGCACCAGGTCCAGCAAGGCCTGCACGGTCAAGGTCGGCATGGGTCCACCATGACGGTCACGATTTCGCAGTGTCGACGGGGGTGTCCACCGGGGTGTCGGAGTCGCCCTCGGCGACCTGAGTGGGCGTCTCGTCTTCGCGCACGGCGACGAACCGGTATCCGACGTTGCGGACGGTACCGATCAGCGTCTCGTGCTCGGTACCGAGCTTGGCGCGGAGGCGACGTACGTGGACGTCGACCGTGCGGGTGCCTCCGAAATAGTCGTAGCCCCACACCTCCTGGAGCAGCTGCTGGCGCGTGAAGACCCGGCCGGGGTGCTGCGCCAGATGCTTGACCAGCTCGAACTCCTTGAACGTCAGGTCGAGCGTGCGGCCCTCGAGTTTGGCCGTGTAGCTGGCATCGTCGATGACCAGGCCGCTGGTCGAGATGACATGGGACTCCTCGGTACCGCTCTGCGCCGCGATCCGCCCGCTGCCCAGGCGCAGTCGCGCCTCGAGTTCGGCGGGTCCGGCAGTCGCGAGGATGACGTCGTCGATGCCCCAGTCGGCGGCGACGACCGCGAGACCGCCCTCGGTGAGGACCACGATCAGGGGGCACTCGATGCCGGTGGTGCGGATGACGCGGGTGAGGCTGCGCGCCTGGGCCAGGTCGTGGCGGCCGTCGACTAGGACGGCGTCGCAGGGGGGCGCATCGAGGAGCGCGCTGGCCTCGGCCGGCAGGATGCGGACATGGTGCGGGAGCAGGCCGAGCGCCGGCAGGACCTCGACCGACGACTGGGGACTCTTGGTGAGCAGGAGCAGGTGGGACACCGGGCTCACCTCCTGTCGGTGTGCTCGTATCGGGCCTGGATACACGTCGAGGCCAGACGGTCCTGGTCAGGAGCGTCATGGCCTCGTTGCATGCACCAGAATAGGCGATGTGACCGCCGGACTGCCAGTCGATGTGAGCGACGGCGCGTTGGTCACGGTGCGGTACTGGGGTTCGGCCCGTGCGGCCGCGGGGTCGAGAGCGAGTCGGTCGAGGCACGTGACCTGGCTGATCTGCTGGCCCGGATCGACCGCCGCCACCGTGACCGGGACCGCTTCCGCGACGTCATCGGGTGCTGCGCGATCCTGGTGGGGGACCTGCCCGTCGGTGACCGTGACCCGGCGACCGTGACGCTGACACCGGGTGACCGTGTCGACCTCCTGCCGCCGATGGCCGGGGGCGCCTGACAGGCTGGCAGGATGCCACCTGTGTCCCGTGTCCGTTCGTCGCTGCTGTCGGTGGTGCTCGTCGGCGTCATCGCGCTGGCGGCCCATGTCGACGTGTGGCTCGTCGCGGCTGCGGTCGCGGTGGTGCAGGTGCTCGTGGCGGCCGCGCCGAGCCTGGCCGACGTCCGTGGACGCTCGGTTCCCACGCCTCGGCTCGTGCCGACCCTGACCGCCAGTGCGGTGGCGACCGCCTTGGCCTTGTTCCCCCATGCGATCCAGGGCGCGGCGGGCACGTCCGATGCGTTCGACGCCGCCGACACGGGGTCACTGGCCGGTGTCGTCCCGGCGATCGCGGTCGCGGTGTTCGTCACGGGGATCACCCAGATGATGCGCACCGACGGCCGGCGCGAGCTCACGACGGCGACGGCCTATGCGGTGTCGCTGGCCACGGGTGCGGCGCTGGCGACCGGATGGATCGGCGCCGCCCAGTCGTTGGCGAGTCCCGCTGTGGTGGTCGCGGGGGCAGCCGGCACCGCCGCCGGTCTGTTGGTCTGGGCGATCCCGGGCGATCGCTATCTGATGGGCGCGCTGGCGGTCGTGGCAGGTGCGGCGGCCGGAGGTGTCGTGCCGGTCGTCGCCGACACGTCGGTCTTCTTCTCGATCGCGTTCGGTATCGCCGTCGGCTCGGGCGCCGCGTTGTTCGGCGTGCTCGGCCAGGTGCTGGGTCGTGCGCTGATCAGCGGACGTCGCCATGCCTCGACCGGCTGGGGCTTCCCCGCGGCCATGTCCGTGGCCCTCGCGGCCCCGGTGGTCTTCGTCGGGGGCCAGATCGCGGTGTCCGTCCCCTTCTGAGCGGTGAGTCTGTTCCCTGACGCCCGGCGAAGCGGTGAGCCTGTTCCCGAACCAGGCTCTCGATAGGGAACAGGCCCACCGCAAGCATGATTGATAGGGAACAGACTCACCGCCTCGGGGGTGGGTTTCTATCCTGGTGGGTATGACCGGTCTGATCGTCCTCGGTGTCGCGCTGGCAGCGAGTGTTGCCCTCGGCGTCTGGTACCAGCGCAGCAACGGCCGGTTCCGCAACCTCGAGACTGCCGACGCCGCCATGCAGGACAGCGAGCGACTCAGCGTCCAACAGATCGGGGCCCAACAGATCGGGGCCCAACAGATCGGGGCCTCACTGGGGGAGCGGGCGACGCTGGTGCAGTTCTCCTCGGCGTTCTGCGCTCCCTGTCGCGCGACACGGGCGCTGCTGACCGACGTCGCGAGCGGGCTGGAGGGCGTCGAGGCCGTCGAGATCGATGCCGAGTCGCACCTGGATCTGGTGCGCGAACTGGACGTGATGCGCACGCCCACGACCTTCGTCCTTGATGCTCGAGGGATGATCGTGACGCGTGCGGCTGGGCTACCGAAGCGCGATCAGGTGCTGCGAGTTCTGGCTGCCATTCCAGGAATAGAGCGTCCGGAATCTTGAAATATGGACTATAATCTCATATTTCGAGATTCGAACGCGACGGTTCGCGCCGCACGGCCTACTCTGGATGACATGTTCGTGACGACACACCTCACCCGGCGCCTGGCGGTCGACAACTGCCGCACGCGCTCGGCGCTGTGTCGAATGCGCTGATCAACCGACCCGTCTCGATCGATCCCTCTCCGCACGACGCCACGTCGTCGTGCGCCAGCGCAGGAGAACACCCATGTCCACACCCAGTTCCGTCCAGGTAGACCCGCGTGGTCTGCGCGTCGCCGCGGCCATCACCGCGGTCGTCCTGGCCCTCGTCCTGGTCCTGCCGTCGCCCGCGCGCGAGATCGTGCTGGCCGTCCAGGTCGCCGTGTTCGCGTCGGCGGTCCTGGTGGGGCTGAACGCGTCGCCGTACTCGCTGTTCTTCCGTACGGTCGTCCGTCCGCGGATCGGCGCACCGACCGAGACCGAGGACGCCCGCCCACCGCGCTTCGCGCAGCTGGTCGGACTGATCTTCACGGTCGCCGCCCTGGCGACCCTGCTGGCCGGCGGCACCACCGTCGGTCTCGTGCTCACGGCGTTCGCGCTCGTGGCCGCTCTGCTCAACGCGACCGTCGGCCTGTGCCTCGGTTGCGAGCTGTACCTGGCGTTCCGCCGGCTCGCACCGGCGCGGGCAGTTTGAACGACACGGTCTGAAAGACACACCCCACCCATCAGCCCACCCCACGGGCACACTTCAGGAGGTAACACCATGAGCCGCGACACCGCGCTCGTCACTGCGGACTGGGTCGAGGAGCACCTCGGCGACCAGAACGTCGTCCTGGTCGAGGTCGACGAGGACACCGAGGCCTACGACAAGGGCCACATCCGTGGAGCCGTCAAGCTGGACTGGAAGAAGGATCTCCAGGACGGCGTCCGCCACGACTTCATCAGCAAGGACCGCCTCGAGGCGCTGCTGTCGGAGAAGGGCATCTCGAACGACGACACGATCGTGTTCTACGGCGGCAACAACAACTGGTTCGCCGCGTACGCCTACTGGTACCTGACCTACTACGGCCACAAGAACCTGCGCCTGCTCGACGGCGGCCGCAAGAAGTGGGAACTGGACTCGCGCGAGCTGACCGACGAGGTCCCCACGCGTGAGAAGACCACGTACGTCGCGCAGGAGCCCAACAACGCGATCCGCGCCTTCCGCGACGAGGTCGTCGAGGCCATCGGCGTGAAGAACCTGATCGACGTCCGCAGCCCCGACGAGTTCGCCGGCCGGCTGCTCGCCCCGGCGCACCTGCCGCAGGAGGCCGCGCAGATCGGTGGCCACATCCCCACGGCCGGCAACGTTCCGTGGAGCAAGGCGGCCAACGACGACGGCACGTTCAAGAGCGACGACGAGCTCAAGGAGCTGTACTCCGAGGTCGGCCTCGACGAGGGCAAGGACACCATCGCGTACTGCCGCATCGGCGAGCGCAGCTCGCACACGTGGTTCGTGCTGAACGAGATCCTCGGCTACCCGAACGTCAAGAACTACGACGGCTCGTGGAGCGAGTACGGCTCGCTGCGCGGCGTCCCGGTCGCGCTCGGCGACGAGCCCGGTGCCGCCTGATGTGCGGCGCGATCAAGGGCGGCCCTTCGCTCGACGGTGTCGACGTGGCCAATCAGGCCGTGATCCAGGGTGTCGTGACGCGTGACGGCGAGCCGGTGGGTAATGCCTACGTGCGTCTGCTGGATCGCACGGGTGAGTTCACCGCCGAGGTCCCGACGTCCGCGACGGGCCAGTTCCGGTTCTTCGCCGGCCCGGGCGAATGGACCCTGCGGACCCTCGCCCCGAGGGCCGAGTCGGTCGACCGTCAGGTCCGGGCCGACAAGGGCGTCGTGGCCGAGGTCCTCGTCGCCGTCTGACCTGCGACGATCCCGGCGAGACCAGCTCAGGTCCAGGTCTCGCCGGGATCGCACGCTTCCGCTACTATTTCTCTGGGACTGCGGTCTCAGGACCCCCGTTCGGGGTCATGTATGGCAAGATGACCTCGAAAAGCTCCCATGGTGAAAGTCGGTTACAAAATGCGCAACGTGATTCGGGTGGCGGCCGCCCTGGCTTTGTCCGCGGTGTTCGGTCTGTCGTTCGTCGCGCCGGCCCAGGCGTATCCCGACCCGACCATCACGATCCATCTGCCCGATGACGAGATCTACGGCGGCGACACCTTCTCGTTCAGCGTGACCTCCGGCAGCACCGAGTGTGACTGGGTCGTCGACTACGAGGGCAAGCAGAAGACCGGCTCCGGCACCTCGATCTCCGGCTCGTTTGGCACCGTCAAGGTCAGCAAGCGCACCCCCACTCCGCTCTCGGCCGTGTGCACCTATGTGACGACCGCCTCGGGCAACGGCGCGGCCACCGCCGACGTGCAGTCGGCCGCTACGGCCAGCGCCACGGCCACCGTCTACCTGCTGCCGCGCGGCGGCAACGGCAACGGCGGCTCCGACAGCTCCGGCCTGCCCGGCACGGGCGGCTACTCGCTGTGGTACGTCGTCGGGGGCATCGCGCTCGTCATCGCCGGTGGTGGCGCTCTCGCGCTGTCGCGCCGTCGCTCCCACTGAGCCGGTAGCGCCCCTCCGTGCCTACTGCGCCTCGACGCCGTAGGTCCTCCAGCAGTCACCAGGCCACGTTCTGGGACAACATCAGGTACCAGATCGACCTGCGGTGGCCACCCAGCCGCACCGCAGTCGGTCTGACCCTGGCGGCTGCGGTGGGCCTGGTCCTGGTCGTCTTCGCCTTCCAGGTGATGTCGGCCCGCAGCACGCTGAACCGGGCGGCCGACCAGGCCGACCTGCTGCAGACGCAGATCGTCGCCGGCGAAGTCGACGACGCCAAGGCCACGCTGTCCGATCTTCAGGCATCGGCTGACGACGCGCACGACGCCACAGGCGGATTCCTGTGGCGCTTCGGTGCCAAGATTCCGTGGCTGGGCCGCAACGTCGACGCCATCCGGGTCGTTTCGGCCGAACTCGACCGCGTGTCCGATCGGGCTCTGCCGCCCATCGTCGACCTGGCGGGCGATCTGAGCGCCAAGTCGTTCAGCCCTCAGGGCGGCACCGTCGACATCGCGGCGATCGGCTCGGCAGCCTCCGGTCTGGCGGCGTCGTCGCAGGCGCTCGAGATCTCCCGCAAGGAGCTCGACCGCATCGACATCGCGGGCCTCCTGGCGCCGCTGCGGGCGCCGGTGGCCACGGTCCAGGACAAGATCGGCGGCGCTTCCGCGGTCGCCCGGAACGCCGTGGTGGCCGCAGATCTGCTGCCGGGCATGCTGGGGGGCGACGACACCCGGCGCTACCTGCTGTTGATGCAGAACAACGCCGAATCGCGGCCGACCGGAGGCATCGCCGGATCATTCGCCGTCATCAAGGCCAAGAAGGGCAAGGTGACCTTGGTCGAGCAGGGCTCGGCTCCGGACCTGCCGCCGTTCCCGGACCAGGTCGTGAAGCTGACCAAGGACGAACGCCGCGTCTTCCCGTCGACCATGGGCAGCGACCTGCGCGACGTGAACACGACGCCGGATTTCCCGAGGTCGGCCGCCATCGCCAAGAAGCTGTACGAGCGCAAGTTCGGCACCGACATCGACGGCGTCGTCACGATCGATCCGGTCGCCCTGAGCTATCTGCTGCAGGGGCTCGGCTCGGTGAAGATCAAGGACAATCTGGAACTGGACTCGGCCAGCGTCGTTCCGGCGCTGCTGCACCAGGTGTACCGCGTGTACAACGACCGCACGATCCAGGACGACTTCTTCCATCTGGTGACCGAGAAGGTCTTCGACAGCTTCCGCGGCGGCGAAGGCGATCCGGTCATGACGCTGCGCGGCCTGGTGCGCTCGGTCGAGGAGAACCGCATCGCGCTGTGGTCCGATCACGCTGACGAGCAGAAGGCGATCGCGCCGACCGATCTGTCCGGTGCTTATGGCGACGACACCGGCGGTGTGCCCCGGGTCGGCGTCTTCCTGAGCGATGCCGCGTCGACCAAGATGGAGTACTTCCTGACCCAGAGCACGACCGTCGTGCCACAGAACTGCCTGGCCCGCGGGCGGCAGGTCCTGGCAGTCACCACGCAGCTGGGCTCATCGGCTCCCTCCGACGGACTGCCCGTCACGATCACCGGCAGCGGCGACTTCGTCAAGAAGGGCAGCATGCGCCTCAACGTCCGGCTGATCTCACCGACCGGCGGTCAGTTCACGTCGGTTCGCGTCGATGGCAAGCCGGTCACGGTCAACGCCGACCGGTGGCACCAGCGCAATGTGACACGAGTCGAGGTGCTTTTGAAGCCGGGCGCCTCGCACACGATCACGGCCAACGTCACGTCCGGAGAGAACCAGACGGCCGGAGCCCGGGTCACGACCACACCGGGTGTCACGGCCCAGCGCAATGACTACCAGATCGCCAGCGCCTGCACCTCGTGAGTGAGCGGCCTCGGGGTCAGTCGACCTGGTCGCCGAGCGCGGCGTCGGGGTACTTGGTGAGGTAGGCGGCCACATCGTCGTCGCGGAACGCGGTGTACAGCTCTTGTGACTTGGCCTGGTCGAGGCGCACGATGCTGCCGTAGACCGGGATGGTCTCGGTACCGGCGACCGGTGCCGTCAGGAACTTCACGTCGTCGGCCGAGATGCCGCGCAGCGACAGCGCCAGGCCGCGCATGTCGCCGGCCGTCCACTCCTCGTCGACCGTCAGGTTCTCGGTGAGCGCCGTGATCGTCTTGAACAGTTTCGTCGGGCTGGTCATGGTGCCCTTGTCGAGCATCTTCTTCATCAGGGCGCGAAGGAAGTTCTGCTGGCGCGCGATGCGGTCGAAGTCGCCGCGGATCAGGCCGTAACGGGTGCGCACATACGCGAGGGCCTCCTTGCCCTCGAGCAGATGCTCGCCGGCCTCCCACTGGATCTTCTGCTTCGGATCGTAGAACGAGCGGGGAATCGTGACCGGGACGCCTCCGACCGCGCGGGACAGATCCTTGAAACCCGCCCAGTCGATGATCGCCATGTGCTTCATGCGCAGGTTCGTGAGGTGCTCCACCGTGGCGAGCGTGCCCTGAGGTCCGTACTCGGAGAAGGCGGCATTGATCTTCTCCTCGTGCTGTGGATTGCCCTTGGCGTCGTAGAGCATCGTGAACGTGTCACGCGGGATCGACATCAGATAGGCCGATTTCCGGTCCGATGTGATGTGCACGATCATCAAGGTGTCGCTGCGGTACTTGCCCGCCGGCCATTTCGCGGCCTTGGCGTCCTCGGCCACCGTGGTGTTCGGGTCCTGGCCGTCGATCGCCTTGCCCTTGTCGGAGCCCAGCAGCAAGATGTTGAGGGCCTTGCCGGCATCGGGATCGGGCCGGTCCTCCTCGCGCAGCGTGGTCTTGACCTTGTCGATGTCGTTGAGCTTGCTGTTGAGCATGTAGGCGTAGCCCGCCACACCGATGAGCGGCAGCACGATGAGCGCGACGAACAGCGACACCAGCAGTTTGCGGTGGCGCCGATGGAAGGGCTGGCCGCCGAGGCGCCGCTTGCCGGCCTCGACAGGGCGTGACTTCCGCAAGGGCATGGTGCTCCGTCGTTCGTGGGGGGATCCGCTCTATTGTGCCGGACCGGTGGTCGAGACGCCCCTTCAGATCTCCAACAGCACGGTCGTGGGTCCGTCGTTGACCAGACTGACCTGCATGTCGGCGCCGAACCGGCCGGTCTCGACCGGGGCGCCGAGGAGACGCAGGTGGCGGCAGACGTGGTCGTACAACGGTTCGGCGACATCTCCGGGCGCTGCGGCCGCCCAGGTCGGCCGGCGCCCCTTGCGGGCATCGCCGTAGAGCGTGAACTGACTGATGGCGAGCACGCTCGCGTCGCCGTCGGACACCGACCGCTCACCGCGCAGGATCCGCAGGCCCCAGATCTTGGTCGCCATCCGCTCGGCCGCCGCGAGGTCGTCGTCGTGGGTCACGCCGATCAGGACGAGTAGCCCCGCGTCGATCCGGCCCACCGTCTCGCCGCCGACCCGTACGGCGGCCTCACTGACCCGTTGCACCACTGCTCTCACGGAATTCACACTAGAGCCGCCCGATAGGATCGGGTGCATGCCGTTCGTGATCCCCGAGGACCTGCACCCCGACCTGATGCCGGTCGTGTGGCTGCTCGACACGTGGCACGGCAGCGGCAAGGGCGAATACCCCGGTGTCGACCCGTTCGGTTACGACCAGGAGGTCGTGTTCGCCCACGACGGCCGGCCGTTCCTGCACTACTTCAGCCGCACCTGGATCACCGACGACGAGGGCGAGCGGGTCCGGCCCGGAGCCCTCGAGACCGGATTCCTGCGGCCGGCGGGCGAGCATCAGATCGAGCTGGTGCTCGCGCACCCGACCGGATACGCCGAGGTCTGGTACGGCCAGGTCGACGGTGCCCGCATCACCCTGGCCACCGATCTGGTGGCTCGCACCTCCACGGCCAAGGAGTACACCGCGGGGCAGCGGATGTACGGCCTGGTCGACGGCGCCCTGATGTATGCCTACGACATGGCCGCTGGCGGCCACGAGATGCAGTCGCACCTGTGGGGGAAGCTCGAACGTGACTAGAAGCATCCTCCTGGACCGCCCGGGTGCCGTCGAGGCCGATCCGCCCGATACCGGCGTGGCGGCACACTACGGATCGATCGCCGGCGAACAGCGCGCCGTGCTGTCGGGTGCCGCGGTGGTCGATCTGTCCCACCGTGACGTCCTCGCGATCAGCGGGCCGGATCGTCTGACGTGGCTGCACGCCCTGAGCACCCAGCACCTGGAGTCATTGCAGCCCGATGTCACGACCCATGTGCTCCTGCTGAGTCCCCAGGGTCGCATCGAGCACGGATTCTCGGGGTACGACGACGGCGAGACGTTCTGGGCGCACACCGAGCCCGGGGCTGCCGCACCGATGATCGAGTTCCTGGAGCGGATGAAGTTCTTCAGCCGGGTCGAGCTGTCGCCGGTCGATGACCGCGTCGTCATCGGTCGTGTGGTCGGCGGCGAGCCGGTCGAGGAGCTGATCGCCCGTAGCGACCTCGAGGGGCTTGAGCACGTGGCGGGCACGTGGGCCTGGGAGGCCCTGCGCATCGAGGCGGGGCTGCCGCGCATCGGTGTCGACACCGACGAGCGCACGATCCCCAACGAGGTCGGTCTGCTCGGCCGCGCGGTTCACCTGGACAAGGGGTGCTACCGGGGACAGGAGACCGTCGCCCGCGTGCACACCCTCGGTCGTCCGCCCCGGCGACTGGTGCGACTCCTGCTCGACGGCTCGGCCGACCGGCTGCCCGGCCACGGCAGCGCGATCGAGCACGACGGCAAGACGGTGGGCACCTTGGGCAGCAGCGCCCGGCACCACGAGCTCGGTCCGATCGGACTGGCGCTGGTCAAGCGGTCGGTGCCGGTCGACGCGACTCTGCTCGTCGACGGCGTCGCGGCGGCGCAAGAGCTCGTCGTGGACCCCGAGGTCGGATTGCACGTCCGACCGGCCCTGCGATGACACCACGCCGATTCGCGGTCCTGGCCGTCTGCACCGCGAACATCTGCCGTTCCCCCATGATGGAAGCGATGCTTCGGGCGCGCCTGGATCCTGAGCGCTTCGAGGTCGCGAGTGCCGGCGTCCAGGGTTGGTCGGCCCATCCGATGGACCGGATGGCCGAGATGGAGCTCCGGCGCTTCGGGCTGACCGCCGAACGGTTCCGCTCCCATCCCATCGACGCCTATCTGGTCGAGTCGGCCGATCTGATCCTGACCGCCGAGCGATCGCATCGGGCGAGGCTTCTGGAAGACGAGCCTCGCGCGCTGCGGTGGACGTTCACGCTGCGTGAGTTCGCCGGTCTGTGCCAGGAGCTTCCCGGCGATCTCGCCGACGCGCGCGAACTGGTCGCCGAGGCCGCGCGGCAGCGCCACCGGTTCTCCGGTGAGTACGACATCCGCGACCCGTTCCGGCGCAGCCCGGACGTGCATCGCGAGACGGCCGACGCCATCGACGCGGCCACCGACCAGATCGTGCAGCGCCTGAACGCCTGCGCTTGACGCCGGGTCGATATCAGCGCGGCACGGTGTGCACCACTCGACGGGACCGGAGGGTGATGCGCGACTAACGTCGGGCGCGTCGCCCCTGTTGCTCGGAGGCGCGCGGTGACGGCGCCGAACTGTAGCCGTATCCGTAGCCGTACTTGTCCGATCCACGCGCTGGAGCCATCGTCAGCACCACGCCGTTCAAGGTGGCCCCGACGCCGTCGAGACGGTCCATCGCGGTGCGCACCTGGCTGCGGGTCGTGCGACCGTGCCGGACCACGAGGAACGCCCCGTCCGATTCGGCGGCGAGCAACGCACCATCGGTGACCGGGAGCAGGGGCGGCGCGTCGATCAGGACGACGTCGTACTGTCGGCCGAGCGTGGTCAGCAGATCGGTCATCGCCTGAGTCTGCAGCAGTTCGGCCGGATTCGGCGGGCGCGTACCGCTGGGCAGGATGTCGAGTCCGGCCACGGCCGTCGAGGCGATGGCGTCGTCGAGATCGATCTGGCCCACCAGCGTCGTGGTCAGGCCGACGGACGACGACACGTCGAAGCGGCGGGCCAGCTTCGGCCGCCGCAGATCTCCTTCGACGAGCACGACCGATTGACCGCCACGCGCCAGAGAGATGGCCAGATCGGCCGCCACCGTCGTCTTGCCCTCGCCGGGGACCGCGCTCGTGATCGTGATCACCGAGCTCGGCTGGTCGATGCCGATGAACTGCAGATTCGACCGCATGATGCGGGCAGCCTCGGAACGCGGGCCGTGGGGGTCCTGGTCCGCTGCGGAGGACTGCCTGGCGGCGGTGCGGTCGAAGCCGAAGGCGCCGATGAGCGGCAGTCCGGTGAGTTCCTCGAGGTCGTCGGCGGATCGGACGGCCCGATCGGTCGCCCGGCGCACGATCGAGACGGCCACGAAGAGGACGAGACCGATCAGGCCGCCCCACAGCGCCCAGGTCGGGCGGCTGGGCGACCCCGCCGCGGTCGAGCCGCCGGCGTCGTCGGCGACCGACAGCAGCACGGTCGGCGTCGGAGCCGCCGAGGTGTCGTCGCCCGACGCCTCGTCGTCCGCCCCGGTGTCGGCGTCGTCCTTGGATTTCTTGCTCGTGGTGTCCTGGCCCGACCGAATCGCTGCACCGGACTTCACCAGACGGTCGACGAAGCTCGTCGCGGCGGTGGTGCTCATCTGCCGGGCGACATCGGGGCGCGCCTGGCGGGCGGTGACCCGGATGACCGTGCTGCGATCGACGATCTTTGCGGACAGGGCCTCCTCGACCTGGCGTACCGACAGGCCCGACTCCAACTCGTCATGGACCGCCTCGGCGGTGGGGCGGCTGTTCAGCAGGGTCACGTACGAGCGCAGGACCCGGTCGTCGATCGCCTCGCTGATCTGCGCGCCCGGTGCCGCCGCCACGAACACATCGGTGTGCGCCTCGTAGCGGACCGGCGCGGTGAAGCTGGCCGCGAATCCGAGGACAGAGCCGACGAGCAGTCCCGCCACGGCGGCGCGGATCATCCTGCTCAGTACTTCCGCACGTTTGTCGCCGATCACCGACAGTCCTTTCGTCGCAGGTCACCCTACTGGTCCTCCTGGAACACGTGCGTCATCGCGGGGGTGTGGTTCCCGGCGGACCCCTCCGGCCGTGTCCGGCGTCCCGGGAATTGGTCCGACGGTCATAACCTCAGCGCTCCTCGTGCGTTGAACGTGACGACAGTTTCAGACGGTCGATCAGGAGCGGAAGGTAGACGGGGTGATCCGGGAGACTCCAGCAAGCATGCTGCGTGTGGTGCTGGCCTTCACGGGCACGATGTTCGTCGCCGTCCTGCCGGTCGTCGTTCTGGTCCTGGTGGCCCACGGCGTCGACCCCGATCCCATCGCCTTCGTCAGGCGGCACGGTGAGCTGTTGGTCCTCGTGGCCGCGGGACTCGTCGTCCTGTCCGTCCTGGCGTCACTCGTGGCGTCGGCCCTGCGCAGCGGTGCTCGTGCGGTCCGCGCCTGACGAGGAGATCGCTTCGGCGGGCCCGCTGACGACGTCACCACGCACGACCGGCCCCCGCGTCCGGTGGCATCGCGGGTACGCCCGCCTCCTCGTGCTGTCCGACGTGATCGTGTTGATCTGGGTGTTCTCCACAGCACACATCGCCTGGGCCGTGACGGTGGGCGCCGATCTCGAGACGGGTTCGCCTTACGACGCCGGACCCATCGTCGTGTCGCTGGTGCTCATGACGCTGTGGCTGGCCGCCCTGTCGATCGCCGGTACGCGCGAGCCGATCGTCCTGGGCGCCGGGCCCGACGAGTACAAGCGCATCGTGACCGCGTCGATGATGTGGTTCGCCCTGATGGCATTCGCCGGGTACATGATCCGGTTCGAGGTGCCCCGGTCCTATGTGGCGGTCTCGGTCGCGTTCGGGCTCGTCCTGCTGATGCTCAGCCGCTGGTCGTGGCGGCAGTGGCTCGTGGTGCGACGCCAGCGCGGGGAGATGTCGAGTCGCACGCTGGTGGTGGGCACCAGGGGCGCGGTCGAGCGCATCATCGGCGTCGTCGGGGTGACGTCGCACTTCGGCTACCGGCTCGTGGGCGTGTGCGTCCCGTCCGCGGGTGACGGCTCCGAGTCGGTGGCGGGCCTGCCGATCGTGGGTGCACTCGACGACGTCGTGTCTGTCATCGCCGACGGCTTCGCCGACACCGTCCTGGTCACGTCGACCGATGCGACACACGCCGACATGGTGCGCCGTCTCGGGTGGGACCTCGAGCCGTACGACGTCGACATCATCGTGGCGCCGTCGCTGGCGAACGTCGCCGGTCCCCGCGTGCACATCCGGCCCGTCGCGGGTCTGCCCTTGCTGCATGTGGAGGAGCCGTCGTATCGCGGTGCGACGCGCTGGGGCAAGTCGCTGTTCGACCGCGCCGGCAGCATGGCGCTGCTCATCGTCGGCCTGCCGATCTTCCTCGCCACCGCCGTGGCCATCAAGATCACCAGCCCGGGACCGGTGTTCTACCGCCAGGAGCGGGTCGGCCGGGACGGTCGCGTGTTCCGGATGATCAAGTTCCGGTCGATGGTCGTCGACGCCGACCAGATGCTCACCGATCTCGAGGCCGATTCGGGCAACGAGGTCATGTTCAAGATGCGCGACGATCCTCGGGTCACGCGGGTCGGCAGATTCATCCGCCGCACGTCGATCGATGAGTTGCCGCAGCTGCTCAACGTCCTGAAAGGCGACATGAGCCTGGTCGGCCCGAGGCCACCGTTGCTGTCGGAGTTCTCGGGCTACGGCACGGATGCGCGCCGCCGCCTGCTCGTGCGTCCCGGCATGACCGGTTTGTGGCAGGTCTCGGGGCGATCCAATCTCGATTGGGAGGAGACGGTCAGACTCGATCTGTACTACGTCGAGAACTGGTCGTTGATCGGCGATCTGCTGATCCTGTGGAAGACTCTCCGCGCCGTGATCTCGTCAGAGGGGGCCTACTGATGCATCGGCTGCGGAACCAGCGTCAGGACTACGACTGGGGGTCGAGCCTCGACATCCCCCGGTTCGCCGGCGAGGAACCGCACGACGATGTCCTGGTCGCCGAGGAATGGATGGGCACGCACCCGCTCGGTGAGTCCACGACGGTCGACGCCGAGGGGCGGGCGACGTCGCTGTCCGATGTCGCCGGTCCGCTGCCGTTCATGATGAAGCTGCTGGCCGCCAGCCGGCCGTTGTCGGTGCAGGTGCATCCCAGCCGAGAGATCGCCGCCGAGGGATTCGCGGCCGATGAGGCCGCGGGACTCGCGCTCGACGATCCTCGTCGCACCTACAAGGATCCGCACCACAAGCCTGAGATGGTGTACGCCGTCACCACCTTCGACACGCTCGTCGGATTCCGTCCCACCGCAGAGATCCTGCGCGTGCTGCACGGACTCGACCTGCCGCTCACCCGTCGCTTGGCCGCCGACTTGGCCGACGATCCCGGCTACGCGGGCATCGTGCGCCTGGTCGAAGACCTCCTCACGACGCCGCCGGGGGCTGACGAGATCCGCAGCCTGGTCGCGCGCTGTCGCCGGCTGGTCGACCAGAACATCGACATCAAGCGCGCGTACACCACGGTGGTCGACATCGCGGAGGAGCACCCCGACGACGTCGGGCTGGCCGTCACGTTGCTGTTGAACCGGCTGACCCTGCAGCCGGGCGAGGCGGCGTTCCTGGCCGACGGCATCATCCACGCGCATCTGCGCGGACTGTGCGTCGAGGTGATGGCGGCCAGCGACAACGTCCTGCGTGGGGGGCTGACGTCCAAGAGGGTCAACCCGCCGGAGCTGGTCCGCTGCCTGGGCGCCGGCATGTCGCGCCTGGCGCGTGTCACGCCGTCGTTGTACGGCCTGTCGACCGAGGTGTTCGCGCCCGACGTCGAGGAGTTCGCACTCGCGGTCGCCCAGTGTTCGCTCGGTCAGCGTTCGGGTACCCCGTTGCCGTCGTCCGAGCATCGGATCGTCGTCTGCACCGGCGGTGAGGTCGAGGTGGTCGCCGGCGAAGCGGGAGAGCGCATCCTGCTCAAACGAGGTCAGTCGCTGTACGCGGGTGCCGACGATGGCGAGCTGACGATCCATGGCATCGGCGAGGTGGCTCAGGCGTTCGTGCCGTCAGGCGATCTCAAGGGTCAGCTGGTCGACCTGGTCTGAGGCCCGAATTCTGATCGGAAACGTGTCGTTTCGGGGCGCTGGTTCTGACGTTTCGTGATCAGAACTCGGTACGTCCGATCTGGCGCAGCGTCTTGGGGATCTCGCCGACGCGTTGGGCCAGGTCGCGCGTCGTCACCAGCAGGGCGTCGGCTGTGCGGACCACGACGACGTCGTGCAGGCCGAGCACCGCGACGAGTGTGTCGTCCGTGGCCAGCGCCCATCCGTCGGCATCGAGGAACATCGTGCCGGGACCGGAACCGCGCAAGGTCGCGAGCGCGGCGAAGTCTCCGATGTCGTCCCAGTTGAACGTCGCAGGGACGACGGCCATGCCCCCCTCGAGTGAGACCGGCTCGGCCACAGCGTGATCGATCGCGATGCTGGTGAGCGACGGCCAGGTCGCTTCGAGGCGCGAGGGGTCGGCCGCGAGAGCACGCAGTCCGCTGGCGAGTGTGGGCTGCAGGCGGTCGAGGTGGTCCAGGAGGGTCCCGGCTCGCACCACGAACATGCCGGCGTTCCACGTGTAGCCATCGTCGGCGACGTAGCGCGCGGCGGTCGCGGCATCGGGCTTCTCCACGAACGCGTCGACCGCCGTGGCCGAGGGCGCCGAGTCGACCGACAGGGCGGCACCGGCCCTGATGTAGCCGAAGGCCGTCGAGGGACCGGCGGGCGTGATGCCGATCGTGGTGACCAGGCCTGTGCGGGCCGTCGCGACGGCTTCGCTGATCGCCTGTGCGAACGCGGCGTCACCGGTGATGACGTGATCGGCGGCGAACGAGCCGATGACCGCATCGGGTTGCCGGGAGGCGATCACGGCGGCCGCCCATCCGATGGCCGGCATCGAGTTGCGCGGCGACGGTTCGACGAGCACGTTGACCAGATCGGGCAGTTGCTCGCCGATCGCCTCCGCGTGCGCCGCGCCGGTCACGACGTGGATGCGGTCGGCCGGTACCAGGGCGCGGAGCCGATCCCACGTCTGCTGGATCAGCGATCGCCCCGAACCGTCGAGATCGAGCAGGAACTTGGGCCGGCCCGCCCGCGACAGGGGCCACAGCCGGGTGCCGGCACCACCGGCAGGGATCACGGCATGGAAGTCGTCCAGGTCGGAGCTCACGCGGTCACTGTAACGACGTCAGCGCCGGACCGGGCATCCTCGTGACCTTGGTGGACTCTCCGATGTCGGTCTCGATGCTGTCCAGCGCCACCTTGGCCGAGATCGGGTTGTGGTCCGATACGACGGGCCGGGTGTACGCCCCGTTGGACATCCGCACCAGCTGCTCCCACTGGAGCACCTGGAACTGGTGCGAGGCGAAGATGTGATCGACGTGCGCGCCCGACCGCAGCACCCGCGTCGAGAACGTGTGGCCGGTGTTGATCGACTCGTTGACCGTGTTCTTCGTCAGGTCGACCGTGTCGGACAGGCCCGCCCGGCGCATCAGCGCTCCGGGGGAGTCCGAACTGCGATGCTTGCCGGAGTTGAAGTCGCCGGCGTAGATGATCGGATCGTCCTGCGTGTTGATGGCGGACATCCGACTCAGCAGCGTCCGGGTCTCCGCGGCGCGCTTGCGGTCGTTGCCGTGACCGTTCTCCAGGTGGACGTCGACGACGTAGAAGGCGCGGCCCGAATCGATGGCCTGGAACCGCGCCCAGGTCGCGTGGCGGCCGTGGCCGACCGCGAAGTACCCGCCGCCGAGCTGCTTGAACAGCGCGGGACGGTAGAAGATGTAGCGCGCCTTGGCTCCGCCGGTGGCGCGTTTGAACCCGCGCTTGCCGCCGCTGAAGATCGCGTTGGTCGTGCGCCCGACGCGAACTCCTCCGGACTCCTGCAGGGCGAACATGTCGACCTCATGGTCGTTGAGGAAACCGGCCATGATGCGGGCCCGGGAGGCGTATCCCGAGCACTTCTCGGAGCACACGTTCCAGGTGGCGAGCCGGAACGTGACGGAGGGCGCGCGAGTGGAGAAGGCGATCGGATCGCTCCACGTGCCGACCAGATCGTCGTTGACCGCGCGGATCTGGGCCCAGTAGGGGGTGTCGGACTCCAGCCCGCGGATCACGAACAGAGGATCCGAGGTGGCCGTACGCGCCCGTGTGACGGGCTGGGTGAGGTCCTTGTCGGTCGCGATCACCACGTCGTACTGCCGGGCGTTGGCGACGGGCTTCCAGGCGAGACGGACGCCGTCGGCGGATACCTTCGGCTTGTCCGGTTTGCCGATCTCGCCCGGTTCGAGCAGGAACCGTGCGGTTCTGGACGAGGCCTTCTTGTCGCCGTCGACGGCGTCGACGCGGAAGTAGCGGTCAGAACCGGGTGAGCTGGCCTTCAGATCCGAGATCGTGACCGACGACTTGGAACCCTCGACCTTCGTCGTGTGGGAGTCGCTCAACGAACGATCGGTGCCGACCGTGACGAGGTAGTAGTCGGCCCCGGTGGCCTGCCACGTCAGCCGAGCCGCCGTCGGCGAGACGGCGCTGTAGTCCAGCCGCGTCGGCACGGCATCGTCGGCTGTGGCGACATACGTGATCGTGAGCCCCAGCGCGAGTGCGACGACGCAGCCGATCGCAGCACCGACGCCGAGCAGGCGTCGACGGTCGCGCGACCGCCGCCGTCGACCACGGGGACGGCGGTCGTTGACGCGATCTGCACGACGGCGCGGTTCGATGCGTCTGCGTGTGACCACCACGAACTCCGGGACGTACTGACTGGATCAGCGACAGTCTAGGCCATGTTTCCCGTGTCGCCGTTGGGTTCGGCGACCTGTCTCACCGGCTCGGTCCACGCCGGATGCTCAGTGAGCGGGAATCGTCAGATCCACCCGGATCGCATTGTGGTCGGTCATGAACGGGGTGGCGTAGGACGAACCGCTCATGCGGAGCAGCATCGACCACTCGTCGACGTCGATGCGCGGATCGAGGTAGATGTGGTCTACATGATCGCTGTACTTCATGGGCGGGTTCTTCGCCTGGTTCGCGCTGTTGTAGGTGGCGTTGACCGCCTTGCCGGCCACGCCTAGGGAGTCCGGGATGCCCGCTGCTGAGAACACGCGCGCCGGAGCGTCGTACCCGCCCGGGTACCTGGACTGGTTGGCATTGCTCTTGTTGGAGTTGTAGTCGCCGGCGTACACGACCGGCAGCTCTTCGGGATTGGCCGTCGCGATCCCGGCGAGCAGCTTCTTGGACTGCGCCTCCCGGAGGCGGTCGTACGACACTCCCTTGTACGGCTCGAGATGGGCGTCGGCCACGATGAACCGGGCGCCGCTGTCGATCGAGCGGAACAGTGCCCAGACTGCGTAACGCTTGCGCGTCGAGTCCAGCGTGATCGTGCCGGACCGCTCGACGACCAGTTCGGACTTGTCGTAGTACAGGGACTTGGCGCTGTAGTAGGCGGCGATGCCGTAGCCGGGCAGCTCGGTCTCGAACCGGGTGTCCTTGGCGTGCGACTCCTGCGTGGCGATGACGTCGACGTCGAACGTGCGGATCCAGGCGCCGGCGATCGCCTTGCGGGTCGTCCACTTCTTCATTCCGTTGGACGACGTGACGCACTTGTCCTGACCGCACAGGTTCCAGGTCATCACCGAGACGTCGGC
>Ga0182737_1001533_pt1 | contig 22225 bp, 17 predicted proteins | sample eDN5th30CBELigOP_FD_128878 | JGI IMG/M metagenome (GOLD analysis project Ga0182737, IMG submission 128878) | Enriched Organic Plus compost microbial communities from Emeryville, California, USA - eDNA 5th pass 30_C BE-Lig OP (version 2) (version 2) ...
GTCGCAGAGGATGCCCTCGACCACGCCGAAGTCGCTCGGCCCCGGCGTGTCGAGGCCGAAGCCGATCGCGCGCGCCCCGTCCTCGACGTCGGCCTCCTCGACCATCGCGCGGGTGACCTCGTCGGCCCGGTTGTAGACGCAGGCCACCCGGGTGTTCTCGTAGACCTTGGCCTTCGCGTCCCGGTAGGCCGCGAACGAACCGTGCCAGTCGAGGTGATCGTCGGCGAGGTTGAGGCACACACTCGACCACGGATGCAGCGCCCCGGGGCCGGCCGTCGGCACGTGGTGCAGCTGATAGCTCGAGAGCTCGACCACGAGGACGTCGAACCCCGCGGGATCGCGCACCGCGTCGAGCACCGGGACGCCGATGTTGCCACACGGCGCGGCGCGCAGCCCGTTCGCGGCGAGCAACGTCGCGGCGAGCTGCACGGTCGTCGTCTTGCCGTTCGTGCCGGTGACGAGGATCCAGCCGGCCGCGCGCACCTTGTCGCGCACCCGCCAGGCGAGTTCGATGTCGCCCCAGACGGGCACCCCGGTCTCGGCCGCCCACTCCAGCACCGGGTGGTCGGGGTGGAACCCGGGCGACGCGACGACGAGCTCGGGCGCGAAGGCCGTGAGCTCCTCCGGCGCCGCTTCCAGCGGGTCGACCAGGAAACGAGCGCCGATGACCTCGAGGATCCGCGCGCGCTCGTCGTCGGGCTTCGACGCGAGCACGAGCACCTCGGCGCCGAGTTCGGTCAGCGTGTCGGCGACCGCGAACCCGGTGACGCCGAGTCCGAGCACCACGACGCGCAGCCCCGTCCAGTCGGCATGCCAGCTCGTGAGCGCGTCGAGTCGGGAGGAGGGTGAGGCATCCGTCACTGCTGCAACCATTCGAAATAGAAGCTGCCGACGCCCGCGGCGACCAGCAGCCCGCCGATGATCCAGAAGCGAACGACGATCGTGACCTCGGCCCACCCCTTCAGCTCGAAGTGGTGATGGATCGGGCTCATCAGGAAGATGCGTTTGCCCCTGGTCAGTTTGAAGTACGCGCGCTGCACGATGACCGAGCCGGTCTCGATGACGAACAGGCCGCCGATGAGCAGCAGCAGCAGCTCGGTGCGGCTGAGGATCGCGAGCGCCGCGAGCGCACCGCCGAGCGCGAGCGAACCCGTGTCGCCCATGTACACGTGCGCCGGGTTGGTGTTCCACCAGAGGAAGCCGATGAGCCCGCCGACGATCGCGGTCGCGACGATCGCGAGGTCGAGCGGGTCGCGCACGTCGTAACAGCGGTACGCATCGGCCGGATCGAGGCCGTCGCCGAAGCAGGACTGGTTGAACTGCCAGAACCCGATGACCACGAAGGAACCGATCGCGAGGATCGACGCCCCCGCCGCGAGCCCGTCGAGACCGTCTGTGACGTTCACGCCGTTCGAGGCCGCGGCCGTCAGCAGGCAGATCCAGATCACGTACAGCACGATCCCGACCACCGTGCCGAACACCATGAAGTCCAACGGGAGGTCGCGGATGAACGAGATCTTCGTGGTCGCCGGCGTCGCGTTCTGCGCGTTCGGGAACTGCAGCGCGAGCAACGCGAACGCGCCGGCCACGATGACCTGACCGCCGACCTTCGCCCAACCACCGAGCCCCAGACTCTGCTTCTTGCGCGTTTTCAGGAAGTCGTCGATGAACCCGACGATGCCGAGCCCCACCATCATGAACAGGACGAGAAGCCCGGACGGCGTCGGCGGCTCGTTGCTCACGAGCAGCGTCGCCACGAAGTACCCGAACAGCGAGCCCAGGATGAAGATGATGCCGCCCATGGTGGGCGTGCCGCGTTTCACGTGGTGCGACTGCGGGCCGTCGTCACGGATGAACTGACCCCAGCCGATGCGCCGGAACAACCTGATGAACAGCGGCGTCAGGAAGAGCGTGAACGCGAGCGACAGCGCGCCTGCCGTCAGCAGCGCTCTCATGCGAACCACGCTCCCAACCGGTCACCGAGGTGGCGGAGCCCCGCCGAGTTCGATGATTTCACGAGGATGGTGTCGCCGGGCCGGACCGACGACAGCACGAGGTCGTACGCCTCGTCGTCGGTCTCGACGAACGCCGACTCGCCGTCCCATGACCCTTCGTTGATGGTCGAGATGTGCAGCCGCCGCGCGCCCTGCCCGACGACGACGAGCTGCGAGATCCCGAGCCGGACGGCGAGCAGACCGATACGGTCGTGCTCCTCCCCCGAGAACTCGCCGAGCTCGCTCATCTCGCCGAGCACGGCGATGCTCCGTGCACCGGGACGCTGCACCTGCGCGAGCGTCTTCAGCGCGGCGGCCATCGAGTCCGGGCTCGCGTTGTACGCGTCGTTGATCACCGTGATGTCGTCGCGGCCACCCATGACCTGCATCCGCCAGCGCTCGGCGAGGGTGACTGACTCGAGTGCTTCGGCGATCGTCGCGAGCGGCACGCCGAGCTCGATCGCCGCGGCCGTGGCCGCGAGCGCGTTCATCACGTGGTGCTCGCCGAGGACGCCGAACCGCACGCGCGCCGACTCGCCGCCGCGGACCGTGATCGTGAACTCCGTCCCGCGCGGGTGGACGACCACGTCGGACGCCCGAACCTCGGCCGAGTCACCCAGCCCGAACCAGACGACCCTGGCGGGCGTGACCTCAGCCATCGGCACCACGCGCGGGTCGTCCGCATTCAACACCGCGACATCGGTCGGCAGCAGATCGGTGACCATCTCCGACTTCGCGCGCACGGTCTGCTCGATGCCGCCGAACTCGCCGGCGTGCGCCAGGCCGACCTTGAGCACGATCCCGATATCGGGACGGGCCATCCGGACCAGGCGGGCGATCTCGCCCACCGCCGACGCGCCCATCTCGGCAACGAGGAACTCGGTGTCCTCACTGACCTCGAGCATCGTGATCGGTCCGCCGACCTCGTTGTTGAAGGACTTGCGGGACGCGACCGTCGAACCGACCCGCTCGAGCACCGTGCGCAGCAGGTTCTTGGTGGTCGTCTTGCCGTTGGAGCCGGTCACCCCGACGACCCGGAGCCGGCCGAGCGCGCGGACCCGCGAGACCACCTCGGTCGCCAACGCGCCCAGCGCGTCGACCGAGTCGGCCACGACCACCTGCGGCACGGTCACGTCGAGCGGATGCTCCACGACCAGCAGCGCCGCCCCGCGCTCCGCCGCGGACCCCGCGAAGCGGTGTCCATCGTCGAATTCACCCCGCTTGGCCACGAACACGCCGCCGGGCTCGACCTCTCGTGAGTCCGTCGTGACGGCGCCGTCGACGACGGTCTCGGGCGAGGCATCCGTGCCCGTCAGGTGGAGTCGGCCGTCGACGGCCGCGGCGACCTCCGCGAGCGTCAGCGCGATCACGCCGGCCACCCCGCTTCGCGGAGCGCCGACCGGGCATCGTCGCGTGCTGAGTAGGGGATCTTCACACCGTTCACCTCGTGGTAGTCCTCGTGTCCGGGTCCGGCGTACAGAATCACATCGCCCTCCGAGGCGAGGGCGAGCGCGGCACGGAACGCGGCGCGCGGGTCGGCGACCTCGTGGATCTCGCGATCGGGCACCGCGGCGCGGGCGCCCGCGATCAGGGCGGCGCGAATGGCGGCAGGGTCTTCGGTCCGGGGGTGGAAATCGGTGACGACCACCACATCGGCACCGCGCGCGGCGATCGCCCCCATCTCGGCCCGCTTGGTCGTGTCACGGTCGCCGTCGGCGCCGAACAGCATGATGAGCCGACCATCGGCGAAGCGGCGAATGGCCGCGAGGGTCTGCAGGAAGGCGTCGGGGGTGTGCCCGTAGTCGATGTACACGACCGGTCCGCGTTCGCCCGACACGCGCTCGGCGCGGCCCGGGATGTAGGCGCGGATCCCGCCGTCGCGGGTCAATGCCGCCGCGATGCGCTCGAACGCGATACCGGCCTCGACCAGCATGACGAGGGCGAGGGCCGCGTTCGCGGCCATGTACCGGCCGAGCAGCGGCACGCTGGTCTCCAGCCGGCGGCCGTCAGACGCCTCGATCGTGAAGTCCGTGTGCGTCGCGGTCTCGGCACCGAACGTGACGCGCCAGTCGGCATCGACGCCGGGCTCGGTCGCGATCGTGACGACGGGGATGCCGGCTTCGGCGGCCAGCCGCCGGCCCCACGTCGAGTCGACGATGACGACCCCTCGGCGCGCCCGGTCGGGCTGGAAGAGCGCGAGCTTGGCCTCGAAGTACTCCTCCATCGAGGAGTAGTCATCGAGGTGGTCGTGCGTGAGGTTCGTGAAGCCGGCGACATCGAACACGAGCCCGTCGACGCGATGGCGCGACAGCGCCTGCGCGGAGACTTCGACGCCCACCGCACGCGCGCCCAGCTCGCGCCCGCGCGCGAGGAGGGCGTGCAGCTCGCTCGCCTCCGGCGTCGTGAGTGAGCTGGTCACCGCCTCGTCGCCGATGCGACGCTCGGCGGTCGAGGTGAGGCCGGCGACCTCCCCGAGCTGCTGCAGTACGCCGTACGCGAGGTACACCACGCTCGTCTTGCCGTTCGTGCCGGTCACGGCGAGGAGCGTCGCGGTGTTCTCGTCGGACCCGTACACCCAGCCCGCGATCTCGCCGAGCGCGGCGCGCACCGACGGTGTGACGAGGATCGGCAGCCCGGGAGCGGTCGCGGCGGCGCGCTCGGCGCCCGCGGCGTCGGTGAGGACGGCGACGGCACCCCGGGCGGCCGCGTCAGCCGCGAAGTCGGCCCCATGGGCGTTCCGCCCAGGCACGCCCGCGTACAGGTCACCGGACTGCACCGCGCCCGAGGCGAGGCTCACGCCGGTCACGTCGATGCCGTCGATCGCACCGCGGACGTCGAGCGCGAACGCATCCGCGAGATCGCGGAGCGATCGCGGACGCGGATCCCGCGGCCGGAGGGCAGCCGAAGACGATCCGGTCACGAACCCAACTTTCTCACCAGGTAGCTGGCAGCTCAGGCGCCGGGGCGCCGGATGGAACAGTCCGATACTTCTTGAGCACCTGGCTCATCACGTCACGGAAGACGGGAGCGGATGCGGCGGACGAATTCATCTTAACGGGATTCATGATGCTCACCGAAACGACGAACTGGGGGTCATCCGCCGGCGCGAAACCGGACACCGACACCAGATATCCGCTCTGGTAGCCGCCCTGGCCGTCGGGCACCTGCGCGGTTCCGGTCTTGGCCGCGACCCGGTAGCCGGGGATCTCCCACTGCTTCGCGAGCCAGCCGTCCGCGTACACGCGCTCGAGCATCTGCGACGTCTGCTGCGCCGCCTGCTCGGAGATCACCGCACGGCCCTCCGTCGACGGCTTCTGGGTCACCGTGCCGTCTTCGGCGACGCAGCCGTCGACGAGCGACACCGGCATGCGGACGCCGCCGTTCGCGATCGTCTGGTACGCGCTCGCGATCTGGATCGCGGTCGTCGTCAGACCCTGCCCGAACATCGTGGCGTACTTCGTCTGGTCGTCCTCGGCCCACACCGACGGCCCTCCGTGGAGGTCGCCGGGGGCCTCGGCGGGGAAGCCGACCTCGCTCTCGGTGCCGAGTCCGAAATCGAGCATGTCCTGGTAGCGCTGCTCGTCGGACACCCGCTCGCCGAACAGCGACATCCCCGTGTTCGACGAGTCGATCATGACCCCTGTGAGGGTCAGTCGCTCGTCGCCGTGCACGTACGAATCGTTGATGTCGGCGTTGCCGGGCGTGATGCGGTAGGGCGCGACGACCTGGCTGGTCGGGTCTGCCTGGCCGGCATCGATGACGGATGCGGCGGTCAGCGCCTTGAACGTCGAACCCGGCTCGAACGGGGCGGTGAACGCCCGCGAACCGCGGTTCTCCGCATCGATCGCCGACGGCGTGTTCGGGTCGACCGTCGGCACGTCGGCGACGGCCACCAAGCGCCCGGTCTTGACCTCCATGACGGTCACGGTCGCCCATTCGGCGCCCGTGGCCTCGACCTGCGCCTCCGCGGTGCGCTGCACCGAGTACTGCAGGTCCGAATCGATGGTGAGTTTCAGGGTGCCGCCCGCTCGCGCGTGCTTCACCACGCGCTCGCTGCCCGGGATGGTGACCCAGTCCCGGAGACTGCGCAGCCGCGACACCTCGCCGTCCTCACCGGCCAGGCACGCGTCCTGCGCCAGCTCGAGGCCGGCGACCGAGTTCCCATCGGGGTCGACGAACCCGATCAGGTTGCCGCCGACCGCGCCGTTCGGATAGCGCCGGCTCGGGTGCTCCCTCGTGTACACCCAGGGGATGTCGAGCGCGCGGACACGTTCGTAGGTCTCGGTATCGACCAGTTTCGTCACGTACGCGAAGTCGGAGTCGGGATCCGCGGCGAGATACTCGTCGATCGTGCCGACGATCTGGTCGCCCGACATGCCGAGGACCGAGCCGAGCTCGGCGGCCGCCTGCTCGGTCGTGACCTCGACCTCGACGGTCTTGGCGGGATCGGCCGGATCAGGCGTCTCCCGATCGAACGAGCCGGCGCGTGCCTGCTTCGGCGACAGCACGATGTCGTACCGCATCACGGTGTCGGCGAGCACGACGCCCGTCGCATCGACGATGTCACCGCGCGGGCCGTACACCGTCTCAGAGCTTGAGCGCACGTCTTCCGCGGCGGCGTTGTACTCCTCGGCGCGAACGACCTGGATGTCGACGAGCCGGGTGAGGAAGACCCCGACCACCGCGACGAGGACGACGGCCGAGGCGACGATGCGGCGCCTCGTCTGCCTACTCGTTCCGCGCATCTGGACTTCCCCCGATCGCCAGGTCAGTGGGTGGCGGGCGTCGGAAGCCCGCCGCTCGCCGGCGACACGGGTGCGGTTCCGGCGGGAACCGCCGCATCGACGGCACCTCCAGTCTCCACGGCCGACTGCTCGGTCACGAGCGGCACCCCGGCGATCTGCGAATTCGCCACCGTGCCCGCCGCAGCGGCCGCTCCCCCGGCCGCGGCCGTCGGGAGGCCGAGCACCGCGCCGTCGGACAGCCGGAGGTAGACGGGCGCCGCGTTCGGGACCATACCGATCGCTTCGGCGTTCGCGGCGAGGAACTGCGGGGACTCGAGTGCGTCGATCTGCTCGCGGAGTACCTGCGCCTCGCGGCCGAGCTCCACCTGCGTGACTTTGTAGCCATCGATCTCGTAGGCGCCTTCGGTCATCGCGACCGACAGCAGCAGCTGCGCGATCACGATCGCGGCGATCCCCGCGAGCGCGGTGACGGCGTAGGAGAGGCGCGGACGACGGCGGCGCTCGGGTGCGGGCCGGAGCACCGGTCGTTCGCGCTGCGGGCGACGCGGCCGGAAGTCGGGAAGGGACATGGCGGGTACGGCGCTCATGACCGCCTCCTCACTCGTTCGGCGGCGCGCAGACGCACCGGTTTCGCACGCGGGTTCTCCGCCTGCTCGGTCTCGCTCGCGAGCTCGGCCCCGCGGACGAGGAGCCGGAACTGCGGCCGGTGCTCGGGAAGCTCCATCGGCAGCCCCGCGGGCGCGGTGGAGGCCGATGCGGCCTGGAGCGCGCGTTTCACGATGCGGTCCTCGAGCGACTGGTACGAGAGCACGACCATGCGGCCGCCGACGGCCAGCACGTCGAGCGCCGCCGGTACCGCGCGCTCGAGGACGGACAGCTCTTCGTTGACCTCGATGCGCAATGCCTGGAACACGCGCTTGGCGGGGTGTCCGGCACGCTTCACGGCGGCGGGGGTGGCGTCGTCGAGGATCTCGACGAGCTCGGACGATCGCGTGATCGGCCGCTCGGCCCGCGCCCTGACGATCGCCCTGGCGTATCGGGGCGCGAGCTTCTCCTCGCCGTACTCGAAGAAGATCCGGCGGAGCTCCGCCTCGTCCGACTCCGCAATGACCTCGGCGGCGGTCCGGCCGCGGCTCGGATCCATACGCATGTCGAGCGGCGCGTCCTTCGCGTACGCGAAGCCGCGCTCCGCGCGGTCGAGCTGCAATGACGAGACGCCGAGGTCGAAGAGCACACCCTGCACCTCGTCGAACCCCTCGCCCTCCACCGCGTCGAGGATGCCGTCGTACACGGTGTGCACGAGGCGGATGCGCGTCCCGAAGCGCGCGAGCCGCTCACCGGCGATCGCGAGCGCGTCGGGATCGCGGTCCAGCCCGATGACGGTGAGGTCGGGGAATCGTTCGAGCAGCGCGCGGGTGTGCCCGCCCATGCCGAGGGTCGCGTCGACGAGCACGGCGCCGGGCTCGCCGATGGCAGGGTCGAGCAGCTCGACCGTGCGTTCGAGCATGACGGGGGTGTGGATGCGTTCGATGTCCATGATTCCTTCGGGACCGAGATCCCGGGCTCCGATCCCCATCCGTTCGTCCTGACGCGGGGAAGTGCGCCAGGTGCGTACGGGTGGGCGTCGCAACCCGGGCTAGAAGAGCCCGGGGATCACCTCCTCGGCGGTCTCGGCGAATGCCGCTTCCTGCTCGGCGAGGTAGGTCTGCCATGCTCCGGCATCCCAGATCTCGACCCGGCTGCCGGCACCGATGACCGCGAGGTCGCGGTCGAGGCCGGCGTAGGCGCGGAGGGTGGTGGGGATGGTGACGCGGTGCTGCTTGTCGGGCGCTTCCGCGGATGCCCCGGACAGGAACACGCGCATGTAGTCGCGAGCCTGCTTGCTGGTCACGGGGGCCTGCCGGATCTTCTCGCTCATCGCCTCGAACTCCCGCGCACTGAAGACGTAGATGCAGCGTTCCTGTCCGCGAGTGAGGACCAGGCCGCTCGAAAGCTCGTCGCGGAACTTGGCGGGCAGGATGATTCGGCCCTTCTCGTCGAGCTTCGGCTCATAGGTCCCGAGGAACACCGCGTCACCCCCTTCCCTCCCGCCAGGTTCCAGGTAGCGCCACTTTACTCCACTTTCATCCACGACACGATGAAAACGGCGAGATCTGTCAAAGATTGCCGCACCGAACGGCGCAGAAATCCGCGGAAATCACGGACACGAGCACAGTGGAGGGTAGTGGAGGGATTGTCACCAGACGCGGGCACCAGCTGCCATGGAGCGCCCGCACCGGCACGACTGGCCGGTGTTCATGACGCCACGTCGGCCGCCGGGCGCACGAAAAACGGGCCGATCATCCGATCGGCCCGTCTCAGGTGGTGGAATGTGGAGGGGTCAGCTGCCGCCGTCTTGACGCCGGTCCCAGCGCTCGTTCAAGCGATCCATGAACCCGGCACCGGAGTTCCGACCGGCGGACGACCGGGACGTGTGCGGCGACGGCGCCGCGCCGGCCCCGCGCTTGCTCGGGGTGATGGCCAGCAGGACACCCGTGAACATGACGGCGAACCCGATGATGCCGACGACCAGCAGCTGCAAGGCCACGCCGGCGATCAGACCACCGATACCGGCCAGCACCAGCAGGACCCCGAGCACGATCGATCGATAATTCGGTCTGCCTCGCCCGCTGACCGCCGCCACGAAGTCGGCGTCATTGCGATAGAGATTGCGCTCCATCTCGTCGAGAAGACGTTGCTCCTGCTCTGAAAGCGGCATCTCATTCCCCTCAGGTTCGGGATCGACGCATCGTCCCACCATTCTAGCCCCGCGGCCCATCGGTAGGCTAGGCGAGTGGCTCACGGTTCCCGGCTCGTCGACCTCGTACAACACCGCATCGAGGGCTTCCTCGCCGACCGCTCTCTGATTCTCCGCTCGATCAGCCCCGACCTGGTGCCACTCGACGCATTCTCGAAGCGATTTCTCAGCGGTGGCAAGCGATTCCGGGCGCGCTTCTGCTACTCGGGCTTCGAGGCCGTGGCCGGCCGGGGGTCGGCACAACCCGCCGATCTGTTCCCGATCATCTCAGCGGCGTCAGCGCTCGAGCTCTTCCACGCCGCCGCGCTCGTCCACGACGACCTCATCGACAACTCGGACACCCGCCGCGGCGACCCGTCGGCGCATCGCCTGTTCGAACGCGTGCACAGCGACGCCGGATGGGACGGCGACGCCGGCGACTTCGGCCGCGCCGCGGCGATCCTGCTCGGAGACCTCTTGCTCGGCTGGAGCGACGAGCTGCTCGACGAAGGGCTCGAGGCGCTGCCGCACCGAGGCCGGGCACGTGCGGCCCGCGCGGAGTTCATCCGGATGCGGACCGAGGTGACGGCCGGGCAGTATCTCGACATCCTCGAGGAGCGCGCGTGGCGCACGCGCGGCGACGACGAGCAGCGCGCACGGGCCGAGCGCGTCATCGTCTACAAGGCCGCCAAGTACTCGGTCGAGTCACCGCTTGCGATCGGCGCGGCCATCGCCGGAGCCTCGCCGCAGCAGCTGCAGTCGCTGCGCGATTTCGGCCTCCCGCTCGGCATCGCCTACCAGCTTCGCGACGACCTGCTCGGCGTGTATGGCGACCCGGAGGTCACCGGCAAGCCCGCCGGAGACGATCTCCGCGAGGGAAAGCGGACCATGCTCATCGCGATCGCGCGGGAGCGTCTGGCCGCCGGCCCACGGAACGTCCTCGACGAGCTGCTCGGGGATCCTGATCTCGAGTCCGACCAGATCCGGATGCTCCAGCGCACGATTGAGAGCTGCGGCGCGGTCGACGAGGTCGAGGAGCTGATCGGCGCATGGTTGGCCAAGGCGACGGACGTGCTCGAAGACGCCCCGATCGACGCGGCGGCGAAGGCCGAGCTCGGATCGCTGGCGAGCGACGTCGCGCGGCGCGCGAGCTGAGCGGCCAACCGTCCACGTCCGGCTGCCGCACGACTCATCCGCACCGCGCCGCCGAACGCGTCCGGGCGACCCGCGGTGCCTCAGGCGAGCGCCTGGGCGACCCGCCGCACCTCGGACTTCCGTCCGGCGTGCAGCGCCGCAATGGGCGTCGTGCCCAGGCTATCGTCGACGCCCAGCAGCCACTCCAGGGCATCCTGGTCGCTGAAGCCCGCGTCGGCGAGCACGACGGCGGTCCCGTGCAGCTCCGGCAGCGGACCGTCCTCCCGGAGGAAGACGGCGGGCACCTTGAGCACGCCGTCTCTCCGGGCGGCGAGCAGATATCGCTCATCGATGAGCCGGCGAACGCGGCTCGGGCTCTGCCCCAGCCGTTCGACGAGCTCGGGAACGGTCAGCCATTCGGTCTCAGTGGCGTCGGTCACGTCGACAAGCGTGCCACGACGCCCACCGACTACGGAAGCCGACCGATCCTCGGACCGCGTTGAGAGACGCGCGGCGAGGTCGTTGACTCGCCCGCAGCCGCGTGAAACCGTGGCACGACAGCGGGGTGACCACGAAGGGGGAACGATGGGCGACACGATCGGTCGCGCGGGACCGAGCGCAGGGCGCGAAGCCGGCTCCGGCGGGCGGATGCGCCGGGCACTGGCGATGCCCGTCGCGATCGCGAGCACCATCGCCGTGACCCTCGGCATCGTCCAGCCGGCTGACGCGGCCACGGCCGGAACGCCGAAGCGCCATCCCAAGGCGAAGGGCATGATCCCCGGCACGGCCCACGCGCCGCAGCGCGTCGCCGCGTCCGCCGCCCCGACCGAGTACACGGTCGTGGAGGGCGACACGGTCTCGGGCATCGCGGAGCGGTTCGGGCTCGCGACGCCCGACATCCTCGCCCTGAACGGCCTCGGCTGGTCGTCCCTGATCTTCCCGGGGCAGCGCCTCGTGCTCCGCACGGCGGCCTCGGCGCCCCAACCGGCGCCCGCTCCCCCTGCACCGTCCGAGCTCGTGCGACACGTCGTCGCGGAGGGCGACACGATGAGCGGCATCGCCGCCCAGCACGGGATCGGACTCGACGAGCTGCTCAGCGCGAACGGTCTGAGCCGAACGAGCCTCATCTTCCCAGGACAGGCCGTCGTGCTGCCGCCCGCGACCGCCGCACCCGCACCGGCTGCACCGGCCGCGGTCGAGGCCGCCGCGCCGGTCGAGACCGAGACCGTGACCGCACCGCTCACGGACGAGATGCGGCAGCATGCCCGGGTCATCGTCGATGTGGGTCGTTCGCTCGGCGTGCCCGAGCACGGGCTCGTCGTCGCGCTTGCCGCCGCGGCCCAGGAGTCCGGGCTCCGCAATGTCGACTTCGGCGATCGCGACTCGCTCGGGCTCTTCCAGCAGCGACCGAGTCAGGGATGGGGCACGCCCGAAGAGGTCCTCGACCCGACCCGCGCCACCCTCGCGTTCTATGGCGGCCCCGCCAATCCGAACCCCGGCCGGACGCGCGGTCTGCTCGACATCGACGGGTGGGAAACGATGAGCGTGACGGAGGCGGCGCAGGCCGTGCAGCGCAGCGCACACCCCGACCTCTATGCGAAGTGGGAACCGCAGGCGCGGGCCTGGCTCGCCGAACTCGGCTGATCGCCCCGTGCCGGGGATCACGGTCCAGTGTCGATTCCGGCCGCACCCGGTGTCTATCCCGGTTCGGGCATGTCCCGTTCATACACTGGTACGGTGACCAGCGCTCCGCCCGACCCCATGATCGGCCGCCTCATCGACGGCCGGTACCAGGTGCGCTCGCGGATCGCGCGGGGTGGCATGGCCACGGTCTACCTCGCGACCGACCTCCGGCTCGAGCGGCGCGTGGCGATCAAGATCATGCACGGCCACCTGGCCGACGACAACACGTTCAAGACCCGCTTCGTCCAGGAGGCGCGCAGCGCGGCGAGGCTGGCGCACCCCAACGTCGTGAACGTGTTCGACCAGGGCCAAGACGCCGAATCGGCGTACCTGGTCATGGAGTACCTCCCCGGGATCACCCTGCGCGACCTGCTGAAGGACTACACGCGCCTGACGCCCGAGCAGACCGTCGACATCATGGATGCGGTGCTCTCGGGCCTCGCCGCCGCACACAAGGCCGGCATCGTGCATCGCGACCTCAAACCCGAGAACGTGCTGCTCGCGGACGACGGCCGGATCAAGCTCGGCGACTTCGGCCTCGCCCGGGCCGCCTCGGCCAACACGGCGACCGGCCAGGCGCTGCTCGGGACCATCGCGTACCTCTCCCCCGAGTTGGTGACCCGGGGCGTCGCGGACGCGCGCAGCGACCTGTACGCCATCGGCATCATGATGTACGAGATGCTCACCGGAGAGCAGCCGTACGTCGGTGAGGCGCCGATGCAGATCGCCTACCAGCACGCCAACGACACCGTGCCCACCCCGAGCTCGAAGCAGCCGGGCGTCCCGACCGAGCTTGACGAACTGGTGCTCTGGGCGACGTCACGCGACCCTGAACAGCGACCGGCCGACGCGCGCGAGCTGCTCGACCGGCTTCGCGAGGTCGAACCGCTGGTCCGGTCACCCCACGCTGCGGTGCCGACCCAGGCGACCACCGTGCTCAGCGGCGGCGCGGCGGCGGCGACGGCCGAGACCCGGGTCCTCGGCGCCGGCGGCACGGCCGCCACGGTCGCACTCGCCCCGTCGCCGCTGCTCCCGGGCGGCGACGAGCCGCCCACCGATGACGACGATGCGGCCGTGCTCGCGACGGGCGCTGAGCGCCGCCGCCGCCGAGGGTACTGGGTGTTCGCCCTGATCCTGCTCGTGACGGGTCTCGCCGCCGGGACCGGATGGTTCTTCGGAGCGGGGCCGGGTGCCCTTGCGGAGGTGCCCGACACGCGCACACTGTCCGTCGCCGACGCAACGGCGCTGCTGGAGGAGGCCGGGTTCCAGGTCGCACCCGAGGAGCGGCACGACCCCGAGGTTCCCGTCGGGCAGGTCTCGGGCACCGAGCCTGAAGGCGGCCTGCAGGCCCAGCGCGGCTCCACGGTGCGCCTGTTCGCGTCGCTCGGGCCGCGCATCCTCGCCGTGCCCGATGTCGTCGGGGTGCCCGAGGCGCAGGCCCGAGAGCAGCTCGCCGATTTCGCGGTCGCCGACGGCGCCCAGGGGCAATTCTCCGCCGACATCCCGGCGGGGTCGGTCATCGCGGTCCTCGATCCCGATGGCGCCCCCGTCGCCGCCGAGTATCCCGAACGTGCGGCGTTGACGCTGGTCGTCTCGGTGGGCGCGGTCCCCGACGTCGTCGGCCTGCCCCTCGGCGACGCGCGCGCAACGCTGGAGGCGGCAGGGCTCGCCATGAACGAGGCCGGCGCCGAGTTCGACAACTCGGGTGAGATCCCGGCCGATGCCGTGCTGAGCGCGTCGGCAACGACCGACCCCGTGCGACCCGGCGACGCGATCGACGTGATCGTGTCGAAGGGCCAGGACCTCGTCGCGGTGCCGAACGTCGTCGGCCAGCGGCTCTCCGACGCCATTCAGGCGCTCGAGGCGGCCGGCTTCCGGGTGGCGCACAACTTCCCCGCGCCGTTCCTGCCGTTCGTGAGCGTGACGTCGCAGGACCCCGGCGCTGACGCCCAGGCGCTCCGCGGCAGCGAAGTGAAGCTGGTCGGCACACTCACCCTCTGACACGGTCGCACCTGATACGCCGAATGCGGGCAGGTGCGTCGCCCCCACACGACGAGGGCGCGAGACATCCGTCATCGTGACCGGATGCCTCGCGCCCTCGTCAGCGCGTTCCAGACCGGGGCTCAGCTGGCTGACAGCTCCTCGGCCACGAGGAACGCCAGCTCGAGCGACTGCATGTGGTTCAGTCGCGGGTCGCAGAGCGACTCGTACCGGGTCGCGAGTGTGGCCTCGTCGATGTGCTCGGAGCCGCCGAGGCACTCGGTGACGTCGTCGCCCGTGAGCTCCACGTGGATGCCGCCGGGGTGGGTGCCCGCGGCACGGTGCGCCTCGAAGAATCCCTTGACCTCGTCCACCACATCATCGAACCGTCGGGTCTTGTAGCCCGTGGGCGTCGTGATGCCGTTGCCGTGCATCGGGTCGGTGACCCACAGCGGGTTGGCGTCGCTCGCCTTGATCGCCTCGAGCAGCGGCGGCAGGGCGTCGCGGATCTTGCCGGCGCCCATCCGCGTGATGAACGTGAGCCGGCCCGGCTCGCGGTTCGGGTCCAGCTTCTCGACGAGCTCGAGCATGACCTCCGGGGTCGTCGTGGGCCCGAGCTTCACGCCGATCGGGTTCCGCACGCGGGACAGGAAGTCGACGTGCGCGCCGTCGAGCTCGCGCGTGCGCTCACCGATCCAGAGGAAGTGCGCCGACGTGTTGTACGGGGTGCCGGTGCGCGAGTCGATACGCGTCATGGGTCGCTCGTAGTCCATCAGCAGGCCCTCGTGCCCGGTGTAGAACTCGGTGCGGCGGAGCTCGTCGAAGTCCGCACCGCACGCGTCCATGAACTTTACGGCCCGGTCGATCTCGCGCGCGAGCTTCTCGTACCTGGCGTTCGCCGGGTTCGCGGCGAAGCCCTGGTTCCACTGGTGCACCTGGCGGAGGTCGGCGAAGCCGCCCTGCGTGAACGCCCGGATCAGGTTCAGCGTGGACGCGGCCGTGTGGTAGCCCTGCACCAGGCGGCGCGGGTCCGCGGTACGCGACTCGGCGGTGAAGTCGTAGCCGTTGACGATGTCACCGCGGTACGCGGGCAGGGTCACGTCGCCGCGCGTCTCGGTGTCACTCGAACGCGGCTTGGCGAACTGGCCCGCCATCCGGCCCATCTTCACGACGGGCATCGAGGCACCGTAGGTGAGCACGACCGCCATCTGCAGCACCGTCTTCACGCGGTTGCGGATCTGGTCGGCGGTGGCGCCGGCGAACGTCTCGGCACAGTCACCCCCCTGCAGCAGGAAGGCCTCGCCCCGAGAGGCGCTCGCGAGCCGGTCGCGCAGCATGTCGACCTCGCCCGCGAAGACGAGCGGCGGGAGGGTCGCGAGCTCGGCCGAGGCCGCGTTCGCCGCCTCCGGGTCCCCCCAGTTGGGCTGCTGCTTGATCGGCAGCGTGCGCCAATAGTCGAGGCCCGCGATCACGGTGGGATCTGCGTTCACGAAGGGCTCGACGAGCTGGGTCACGGGAATCGTCCTACTTGCGGTTCAGGCGCCGATCGGCGCGGGGGTTGGGGTGCGAGTCGGCGTTCGCTCAGGTGCGACACGCCGCCTCAACGAGCCTACCTCGATCCAACGGGACGCTCGCGCGACGGCGTCGCCCGCTGTTCCTTGACCGAGGAGGCGTACACGTCGACATACTCCTGGTCGCCGAGTCGGCGCAGCTCATGCACGAGCTCGTCGGTGACGCTGCGCAGCACGAACCGGTCGCCCTCGAGCCCTTCGAACCGGCTGAAGTCGAGCGGCTCGCCGAGGATGATGCCGATCCGCCGCACCTTGGGCAGCCGGGTACCGATGGGCATGACCTTCTCGGTGCCGATCATGGCGACGGGGATCACCGGCGCGCCGGATTCGAGCACCATGCGCGCGACGCCCGTGCGACCGCGGTAGAGCCGACCGTCGGGGCTGCGCGTGCCCTCCGGATAGATGCCGAGGATCCGGCCCTCCGAGAGCACCCTGAGGCCGGTGTTCAGCGACGCCTCCGACGCCTTCCCACCCGACCGATCGATCGGCAGCTGGCCGGTCGCCTGGAAGAACATGCGCGTCGCCCAGCCCTTCAGCCCCTTCCCCGTGAAGTACTCGCTCTTGGCGAGGAAGACGACCGGGCGGTCCACCACGAGGGGCAGGAAGACGGAGTCGATGAACGACAGGTGGTTCGACGCGAGGATGACCGGCCCGTCCTTCGGCACATGCTGCAGGCCCACGACCCACGGTCGGAAGATCGCGAGGAGGATCGGGCCGACCACGATGTGCTTCATGATCCAGTAGAACACCCGTCCTCCTTCCCGCTGGACTGAGCCAGCCTACTGCCCGAGACGCGGCTCACGCGTGCTCAGCCACCCACACGCGCGCGAGATCGGCTGCGCCCACCACACCGGCGTCGTTCACGAGCTCGGCGATCACGAAGTCGGGCTCGGGGTGGTACCCGCGTGCCGGAAGGTGCGCGAGGTACGCCTCCCGGATGGGCTCGAGGAGCAGCTCCCCCGCGACCGCGACGCCGCCGCCGAACACGAAGCGCTGCGGGTCGAGCACCGCGGACAGACTCGCGGATGCCTCGCCGAGCCAGTGTCCGAGCTGACGCAGCGCCGACATCGCACCGGGGTCCTGCTGCTCGATGAGCGTCCCGACGATCCGGCCGTCGAGCTCGCCGTGGGTCTCGCGGGCGCGCGCGAGCTCCTGCCCGATACCGCCCGCGTCGGCGATCTCGTTCGCCATGCGCAGCAGGGCGCGACCGGACCCGTACTGCTCGATGCATCCGTGCTGGCCGCACCCGCACGCGATGCCGCCGGGCACGACCCGGAGATGACCGAGCTCGGCCCCCGCGCCGAAGCCGCCGCGGAACAGCCGATCGCCCGCGACGATCGCGCCGCCGACGCCAGTGCCGATCGTGAGCATCACCATGTCGCTCACGAGCCGGCCCGCTCCGAACCGGAACTCCGCCCAGCCGGCCGCGTTCGCGTCGTTCTCGACGACGACCGAGCCGCCGACACGGCGCTCGAGCTTCTCGCGGAACGGCTCGTTCCGCCAGTCGATGTTCGGGGCGTAGTAGACCGTCGCCTGGGCGGCGTCGATGAATCCTGCCGCGGCGACGCCGACGGCGGTCACCGGCTCTGCGGCACGCAGGGACTCGATCATGGCCACGACCGCGTCCTCGAGGGCCTTCGTGTCGGTCGGGGTGGACACCCGCTCGGCGCGCACGATCTGACCGAGCTCGTCGACCACCGCGCCCGCGATCTTCGTTCCGCCGATGTCGATCCCGATCGCGTGCGTCACGCGCGCCGCCTTCCGATGAATGCTGTGGTGTGCGGTGCCCCGGAGGGGCCCGAACGCGGGCCGGGTCCGGCCGAATGCACCGACTAGAGTGTAGTCAACCCCATGCCGAGGTCCGCACGGTCCCCGAGCGGCCTCGCGGTACCGAAGGAGCTACCGTGACCGAATTCGAAACCCCGGCAGTCGTGGCCGCCGACCCTGACGCGAACGCCACGGATCTGCTCGTCGAGCGCCTCGCGGCCACCCCTGACCGGGTGCTGTTCTCGCTGCCGACCGGCGACGGCGGATGGTCGCCGGTGACGACCCGCGAGTTCGCGGACGAGGTCGTCGCCCTCGCGAAGGGGCTCGTCGCGGCCGGCATCCAGCCGGGCGACAAGATCGGCCTGATGTGCAAGACCCGGTACGAATGGACGCTCATCGACTTCGCGACCTGGTTCGCGGGCGCGGTGCTCGTGCCGATCTACGAGACCAGCTCGCCCTCGCAGGTGCGCTGGAACCTCAGCGACTCCGAGGCGATCGCGGTCATCGTCGAGACGGCGGACCACTTCGCGAGGTTCGACGAGGTGCACCCCGACCTGCCCGCGATCCGCAGCGTCTGGCAGATCGAGCTCGGGGACCTCGACAAGCTCCGCGCGAGCGGCGCCGATGTTCCCGACGAAGAGATCGAGCGCCGGCGCAAGCTGGCCGTAGGGTCCGACATCGCGACCCTGATCTACACGTCGGGTTCGACGGGCAAGCCCAAGGGCTGCGTGCTCACGCACTCGAACTTCGTCGAGCTCTCCCGCAACGCAGCGGTCGCGCTCGAGGAGGTCGTGCTCGATCCGAACGGCGCGTCGACGCTGCTGTTCATCACCACCGCGCACGTGTTCGCGCGCTTCATCGCGGTGCTCTGCGTGCACGCCGGCGTGCGCGTGGGCCACCAGGCCGACACCAAGCAGCTGTTGCCCAGCCTCGGCAGCTTCAAACCGACCTTCCTGCTCGCGGTCCCGCGGGTCTTCGAGAAGGTGTACAACGTGTCCGAGCAGAAGGCCGAGGCCGGCGGCAAAGGCAAGATCTTCCGCGCCGCCGCCGACACCGCGGTCGCGTACTCGCAGGCCCTCGAATCGGGCGACGTGCCGTTCGGCCTGAAGCTGAAGTTCCGGCTCTTCGACGCGCTCGTCTACAAGAAGCTGCGCCATGCGATGGGCGGCAACGTGAAGTACGCCGTGTCGGGGTCAGCACCGCTCGGTGCGCGTCTCGGGCACTTCTACCACGCCCTCGGCATCACCATCCTCGAGGGCTACGGGCTGACCGAGACCACGGCGCCCGCGACCGTGAACCTCGCGAAGAAGTCCAAGATCGGCACGGTGGGCCCGGCACTGCCGGGTGTGGCGATTCGCACCTCTGAGGACGGCGAGATCCAGGTCAAGGGCATCAACGTCTTCAAGGAGTACTGGAAGAACCCCGAGGCGACCGCGGAGGCGTTCGACGGCGACTGGTTCAAGACGGGCGACCTCGGCAGCTTCGACGCGGACGGGTTCCTCACGATCACGGGCCGCAAGAAAGAGATCATCGTCACCGCCGGCGGCAAGAATGTCGCGCCCGCCGCACTCGAAGACCCGATCAGGGCGAACCCGCTCGTCGGTCAGGTCGTCGTGGTCGGCGATCAGCGGCCGTTCATCTCCGCGCTCGTTACGCTGGACCTGGAGATGCTGCCCGTCTGGCTCAACAACATCAGTGAAGACGCCGGGATGAGCGTCGACGAGGCGGCGAAGCATCCGGCCGTCCTGGCGGAGGTGCAGCGCGCGATCGACGCGGCCAACGCCACGGTCTCGCGAGCCGAGTCCATCCGGAAGTTCTCCATCCTGCCGCTGGAGCTCACGGAGGCGAGCGGGCATCTCACGCCGAAGCTCAGCATCAAGCGCGCCATCATCCTGCAGGACTTCTCAGCGCAGATCGAAGAGATGTACGCCGGCGCGCCGGCGACCGAGAGCACCTCGATCATCTGACCGGCACGTCGACCCGCCGTCGGCCTGCCCCGGGGTGACCCGGTCGGTGGCAGCCGCCGGCCGTGTGAGCGCGGTCGAAAAGTGGGTTGGACGTCGGGAACGCCCGACGTCCAACCCACTCTTGATGCGCCCACACACGCTTGATGTGTGCACACACCTTTGGTGCGCCCACACACTCGTGATGTGTCCACACACCTTTGATGCGCCCACACACCGGAGGCGAGCGGTCACAGCGGGCGCGGTCAGGCCCAGCGAGTGCCGTTCGACCCACCGGCAGGGTCGCTTCCACGAGCCGGAGTCAGAACCAGTCGGACTCTCTGATCTGGCGCATGGCGACGCGCCGCTCGTCCTTCTCCAGGCGGTCGAGGTACAGCAGGCCGTCGAGGTGGTCGACTTCGTGCTGCAGCGCCTGCGCCATCAGTCCCGTGCCGGAGACCTCGATCGGCGTGCCGTCGAGGTCGATCCCACGCACGCGGGCGAACGGATGCCTCGGCGTCTTGTGCCAGTTCTCCGGCACCGAGAGGCATCCCTCATCGATCTTCTCGGGCTCGCCGCCGAGCTCGACGATCTCGGGGTTGATGACGTATCCGACGGTTCCGTCGACGTTGTAGCTGAAGACCCGGAGGTTCACGCCGATCTGCGGCGCCGCGACACCCGCGCGGCCCGGCACCCGGACGCTGTCGATGAGGTCGGTGACGAGCGCGCGGACCCGGTCGTCGATCTCATCGACGGGCGCTGAGACGGTCTTCAGCACGGGGTCGCCGAAGAGACGGATGGGGCGTTCCGGCACGAGGCGCTCCGATCAGTTGCCGCTCGGGCGGACGACCACCAGGAGGTCACCGGCCTCGACCTGCTGGGTCTTGGGAATGGCGACGCGCTCGACGACGCCCGCGATGGGCGCCGTGATCGCGGCCTCCATCTTCATGGCCTCGATCGAGGCGACGGACTGGCCGGGCGCAACCTCGGTGCCGGCCTCGACCTGCAAGGTCACGACGCCCGAGAACGGCGCGGCGATCTGGCCCGGCTGTGACGCGTCGGCCTTCTCGGCGGCGCGGGTCTCGACGACGATGGAGCGGTCGCGCACGAACACAGGCCTGAGCTGACCGTTGAGGATGGTCATGACGGTGCGCATGCCCTTGTCGTCGGCCTCGCCGATGGCTTCGAGCCCCGCGAACAGGCGCACGCCGCGCTCGATCTCGACGACGTGCTCCGAGCCGACCTGCAGCCCGTAGAGGTAGTCGGCCGTGTCGACGACCGAGAGGTCGCCGAAGAGTTCCCGGATCTGCTCGAACTGGCGGGTGGGCGCGGGGAACAGCAGGGTGTTGAGCATCGCCCGGCGAGTGGCGCTGTCGCCGTCGAGAGCGGCCTGCTCCTCGTCGGTGAGCTCGGTGACACCGACGCGCACGTCGCGGCCGGCGAGCACCTTCGTGCGGAACGGCTCCGGCCAACCGCCCGGCAGATCGCCGAGCTCACCAGCCATGAACCCGATCACCGAATCCGGCACGTCGTACTTCTCAGGGTGCGCCGCGAAGTCGGCCGGATCGGCCTTGACGGCCGCAAGGTGCAGCGCCAGATCGCCCACGACCTTGGACGAGGGCGTGACCTTCGGCACCCGGCCGAGGATCTCGTTCGCCGCGGCGTACATGTCCTCGATGAGCTCGAAGTCGTCCGCGAGGCCCAGGGCGATGGCCTGCTGGCGCAGGTTCGACAGCTGTCCGCCCGGGATCTCGTGGTGGTACACGCGCCCGGTCGGGCCGGGCAGGCCTGACTCGAACGGCTTGTAGAGCCGTCTCACCGCCTCCCAGTACGGCTCGAGGTCGGAGACGGCCTGCAGCGAGATCCCGGTGTCGCGCTCGGTGTGCGCGAGCGCGGCTACGAGCGCCGACGCCGACGGCTGGCTCGTGGTGCCGGACATGGGCGCGCTGGCCACGTCGACCGCGTCGACACCCGCGCGGCTGGCCGCGAGCAGGGTCGCGAGCTGACCGCCCGCGGTGTCGTGCGTGTGCAGGTGGACGGGCACGTCGAAGCGCTCACGCAGGGCCGTCACGAGCTTCTCGGCGGCCGCGGGGCGCAGCAGACCGGCCATGTCCTTGATCGCCAGGATGTGCGCACCGGCGTTCACGATCTCCTCGGCAAGTCCGAGGTAGTAGTCGAGCGTGTAGAGGTCTTCGGCCGGGTCGAGCAGGTCACCGGTGTAGCAGAGCGCGACCTCGGCGACCGAGGTACCGGTTGCGAGCACCGCGTCGATCGCCGGACGCATCTGCGAGACGTCATTGAGCGCATCGAAGATACGGAAGATGTCGACCCCGGTCGCCGCCGCCTCGCGGACGAACGCGTCGGTCACCCGGGTCGGGTACGGCGTGTAGCCCACCGTGTTCCGCCCGCGGAGGAGCATCTGGATGGTGATGTTCGGCAGCGCTTCGCGCAGCGCGGCGAGACGGTCCCACGGGTCCTCGCCGAGGAAGCGGAGCGCCACGTCGTAGGTCGCGCCACCCCAGGCTTCGACCGAGAGCAGCTGGGGCGTGAGCCGGGCCACGTACGGTGCGACGGCGACGAGGTCCTTCGTGCGCACGCGGGTGGCCAGCAGCGACTGATGTGCGTCGCGGAA
>Ga0182737_1001534_pt1 | contig 22210 bp, 20 predicted proteins | sample eDN5th30CBELigOP_FD_128878 | JGI IMG/M metagenome (GOLD analysis project Ga0182737, IMG submission 128878) | Enriched Organic Plus compost microbial communities from Emeryville, California, USA - eDNA 5th pass 30_C BE-Lig OP (version 2) (version 2) ...
ATTGGTGCGGTCGAGAGGACTCGAACCTCCACCCCGTTTCCAGGACTAGCACCTCAAGCTAGCGCGTCTACCATTCCGCCACGACCGCTCGTGATCAACGCTCCGGGCTGTTTCTGGATCATCCTGAGGAGGGATGATCGTCTGCGAAAGCAGCCGTCCGCTGTCGATGAAGGGGCGTGTAACAGATGGTTCAGGCGGCGACAAGGGGCGGTTGTGAACAAGTCAGACATAGCTGTGAGTTGCGCTCCTTTGGCCATGGCGAGCGCCTTGCTGGCGGCTCCGCGCTTGCATTCGCGGGCCTCAAGGCAGACATCAGGATCCGGTGCCCCCGGCTGTCGGCTGGAAGCATCGGGCACAGGAGATGCGCCGGATGGGCGAGGCGAAGAACATTTTTTCGGAAACAGGCATTGGACAGGCGCAGGGCGCCGCCGAAGCTGACGGCCTGGCCACCCATGGTTTTCAGGCGGACGCTGGCGCTCCGCCAGTGGAATGGCTGGTGAGCGACGGTCTCGTCGCTTACGAAGATGCGGTTGCGTTCATGGAGGACCGTGTGGCGCGCATCGCGGCTGGCGAGGCGCGCGAGCTGGCCTGGCTGGTGGAGCACCCGCCGTTGTACACCGCCGGAACCTCGGCGAAGGCGGAAGATCTGGTGGCGCCGGGGCGTTTTCCGGTGTTCGAAACCGGGCGGGGCGGGCAGTTTACCTATCACGGCCCTGGCCAGCGCGTCGTCTATGTCATGCTGGACCTGAAGCGACGGCGGCCGGACGTGCGGGCGTTCGTCTGCGCCCTGGAGGCGTGGCTGATCGGAACGCTGGCCAGCTTCAACATCACTGGCGAGCGGCGACAGGGGCGCGTCGGCGTCTGGGTGCGACGGCCGGAAAAGGCGCCGCTGCCGGATGGAACGATGCGTGAGGACAAGGTGGCGGCCATTGGCATCCGCCTGCGTCGCTGGGTGTCGTTCCATGGCGTCAGCCTGAACGTCGAGCCGGAACTGGAGCATTTCTCCGGCATTGTGCCGTGCGGCGTGCAGGGCCATGGCGTCGCCAGCCTGGTGGAGCTTGGCATTCCGGTGACCATGCCGGAGGTGGATCACGTGCTGCGCCAGCAGTTCGAGAGCGTTTTCGGGCCGACAACGCGCGCCTGAACCAGCGGGCGTCGCGCTCACCGGGCTCCTCCAACCAAAATCGCACTTGAATTCTGCGCGATACGCGTCAGTACTGACCCGGGTGAGACGGGAGGATGCGCGTGCCGATTTTAGAAACTGCGATCAGCCGGGAGAGCGAGGACTTTCGCGCCAACGCCGCGGCCTGGGAGGTTCTGCGCGCCGAATTGCAGGCCAGACGCGACGCGGTGTTCGCTGGTGGGCCAGAAAAGGCGCGGGCGCGGCATGTGGGGCGCGGCAAGCTGCTGCCGCGCGAGCGGGTCGCGGGACTTCTGGATGCGGGCGCGCCGTTTCTTGAAATCGGCGCGCTGGCGGCGGACGGGATGTATGGCGAGGCCATTCATGGCGCCGGGCTGATTGCTGGCGTTGGCCGGGTCAGCGGCCGCGACGTGATGATCGTCTGCAACGATTCCACCATCAAGGGCGGCACTTACTACCCGATGACGGTGAAGAAGCACCTGCGCGCCCAGGAGATCGCCGCCGAAAACCGGCTGCCGTGCATTTATCTGGTCGATTCCGGCGGCGCCAACCTGCCGCACCAGACCGAGGTGTTTCCCGATCGCGAACACTTCGGGCGCATTTTCTTCAATCAGGCCAACATGTCGGCCCAGGGCATCCCGCAGATCGCTGTGGTGATGGGCTCGTGCACGGCCGGCGGCGCCTATGTGCCGGCCATGTCCGATGAAACCATCATCGTGCGCCGCCAGGGCACGATCTTCCTCGGCGGCCCGCCGCTGGTGAAGGCGGCGACGGGCGAAGTGGTGTCGGCCGAGGATCTGGGCGGCGCCGATGTGCACGCCCGCCTCTCCGGCGTCGCCGACCATTACGCGGTGGACGACAACCACGCGCTGGAAATCGCCCGCCGCATCGTCGGCACGCTGAACAGCGTCAAGCGTCCGGACATCGATCTCATCGCGCCGGTGGCGCCGCTTTATGACGCCGCCGATCTGGAGGGTCTCGTTCCGACCGACCTGAAGAAGCAGTACGACGTGCGCGAAGTCATCGCCCGCCTGGTCGACGGTTCGGAGTTCGACGAGTTCAAGAAGCTGTACGGAACCACGCTGGTCACTGGTTTTGCCCGCATCCACGGCATGCCCGTGGGCATCATCGGCAACAATGGCATCCTGTTCTCGGAAAGCGCGCTGAAGGGGGCGCACTTCATCGAGTTGTGTTGCCAGCGGCGGATTCCGCTGCTGTTCCTGCAGAATATCTCCGGCTTCATGGTGGGCCGCCAGTATGAGGCGGGCGGCATCGCCCGCGACGGCGCCAAGCTGGTCACGGCCGTGGCGTCGGCGCGCGTGCCCAAGATCACCCTGGTGATCGGCGGCTCGTTCGGCGCGGGCAATTACGGCATGTGCGGCCGGGCCTATTCGCCGCGCTTCATGTTCACCTGGCCGTCCAGCCGCATCTCGGTGATGGGCGGCGAGCAGGCGGCCAGCGTGCTGGCGACGGTCAAGCGTGACAACTTCGACGCCGAAGGCAAGGTATGGTCGCCGGAAGACGAGGAGGCGTTCCGCGCGCCGATCCGCGCCCAGTATGAGGTGGAAGGCAACCCCTATTACGCCACCGCCCGCCTGTGGGACGACGGGGTGATCCTGCCGTCCGAAACCCGCGACGTGTTGGGGCTGGCGTTCTCGGCCTGTCTGAACGCGCCGGTCCCTGAGACGAAGTTCGGCGTCTTCCGCATGTGAGCGATCATCCGCCTGTCATGCCCGCATTATGGCGGGCGCCTGCGGGCAGTCGCGCTCCAGTCGCCGTAGGGTCTGTTTCGCGGATGGCCGGGAGAGGCCCGGCCATGGCGCGATCGGCGGGGGGGCGCGACGCGGCGCCGGACGCCATGCGGCTGGGTGAGCGCGCCGCTGGCGGCGGCGTCGGCGCCGTTTCCTGAAAAGCCGGGGAAGGCTCAGTCCGGGTCGCGCTCGAACACGAAATTCAGCCGGGTGCGCAGGGCTTGGCGATAGCCGCGCTGCTTCACCAGGGCCGGCAGGTCGATCTGCCAGCGATCCGAGCCGTCTTCCATGATCAGCAGGCGCGGCAGCAGATTGTCGGGGGCCGCGCGCAGGAACGGCTCCAGAATGATGTCCTCGGCGCCTTCCACGTCCAGCTTCATGGCGTCGACATGGTCAAAACCTTCGTCGGCCAACAATTGCAGCAGCGGCACGGCGGAGACGCGGATGTTTTTCGCGGCGCTGGAAGCCAGCACCTTCAGGCTCGATTCGCCGCTGTTGTCCGGGTCTAGAAACAGGGTCAGTTCGCCGGTCTTGTCGGCGACGGCGCAGGCGATGGCCTTCACGGTTGGCCACGGGCACTGGCGGATGTTGAAGGTGAGACGCTCAAAAATATCCGGTTGCGGCTCAACGGCGAGAATGCGGGCGTCGGGACCGGCCAGCGCCGCGACGTGAACCGAGTAGGCGCCGATGTTGGCGCCGATGTCGATGAAGCGGAAGCTGCTGCCGGCGCCGCGCGCGCCGCTCACATGTCGATCGAGAATCGCCAGTTCCTGGGGGTCAAAGAACTGCGGCGTGAACAGCACCTTCTTCTCGCAGACATTGCGATAAGGGTAGAGCCGCATGCGGGAGCCCAGGGCCTCCACGTCCACCGGCGCGCCCTTCAGCGAGCGGATGGCGAGCTTGCGCAGGGCCAGGGCGACGCGGCGCCCGGCCCAGGTTTCCGGCATCTTGCGGGTGACGCCGAGCACGGCGCGGGTCAGGCGGCCGGGCGCAAAGGCGCCAAAGCCGCGGTCGGGCGGGCTGTCAGCGCCGGCTTGCAGGGTGGCTGTTGGCCGGGTGGTCTCGGTCATGGTCGCAACCGCTTCAATTGTGGCTCGCGGCCGGGGCTGGCCAGCGCGCAGCGTCCGGGCGTCTTGGGGCGACGTCAGTCGGCTCGCTCATGGACATGCCTCTCATAAAAAGTTGGAGCCTTTTCCGGCGCCGCCGCCGGAAAAGGCTCCAACATTCATCCGGAAGGCGCGAAAGCGCCGCCGGACGGGACGAGCCATGGTGCATACACTGCTCCGCCATGGCGTGCAAAATATGGTCGACGACCCGGGTGGTAAAAACACTGGCCTGATCTGTGGCTTGACGCGCCGCGCGGGGGGGTGCATCCGGGGCGTGTCGGGAATGAAAACAGAGAGGGCGCGCTGGTGGCCAGGCGGCGTACGGAACAGATCAGACTGCACGAACCCGCTGACTTCGAGGGCATGCGCAAGGCTGGCCGGCTCGCGGCGGAAATTCTCGACATGCTGGTGGGGCGGGTCAATCCCGGCGTCACCACCCTGCAAATTGACGATTGGGTGCGTACGTTCGGCCTGGAGCGTGGCGGTTATCCGGCGCAGCTTAATTACCGGGGCTTTGGCTTCTCCTGCTGCACGTCGATCAATCACGTGGTCTGCCACGGCATGCCGGGCGACAAGCCGCTGCGCGAGGGCGATATCGTCAATATCGACGTGACGGTGATCGTTGACGGCTGGCACGGCGACAGCAGCCGCATGTATGCGGTGGGCGCCATCCCACGCAAGGCGGCGCGGCTGATCGATGTGACCTATGAGTGCCTGCAGCGCGGCCTGGCGGCCGTGAAGCCTGGCGCGACCACCGGCGACATTGGCGCCGCCATCCAGGAATACGCGGAGAGCGAGCGCTGCTCCGTGGTGACGGATTTTTGTGGTCACGGCCTTGGCCAGGTGTTCCACGACAATCCGTCGATCCTGCACTTCGGCCGGCGCGGCGAAGGTCCCGAGCTGAAGCCGGGCATGTTTTTCACCATCGAGCCGATGATCAATCTGGGCAAGCCGGCGGTGAAGGTGCTTTCGGACGGATGGACGGCGGTGACGCGCGACCGGTCCCTGTCGGCGCAGTTCGAGCACTCGGTCGGCGTGACCGAAAATGGCGTGGAAATTTTCACCAAATCTCCGGCAGGACTGGACAGGCCGCCGGTTATATTGGGAAAGTAACCGCAAGATATCAGGCTGGCGGTCCGGCCTGATTCACCAGCGTGCATCTGGTGCGCCGGCGTCTTTTCTTGTGATGGCGCCGCTGGTGTGGGCGCGCTGGCCCAAAGGACTGGCGTTCGGGCTCTGGCCCGCAGGGGCGTGAGGAAACGGCGCGGGGGCATCGCCGCTTCCCGGGCTGTCTGGCGAAGCTATCCCGCGTTGCGAGGCGGTTCCTGACATGGCGGCGGCCTGTCAGCGCCGTTCAGGTTGCGGCGCCTGTCCATGTGGGCTGGCGGCTTTGGCGCAACGGCAGACCCGTGCGTCCGGGGCGCATTGTGTGGGGGCCGGGATGTCCGCGAAACACGCCAGCGTTGATCCGCCGCATCATTACGGTCATCGCGACCGGCTGCGCGCGCGTTTTCGCGATGGCGGCGCCGACGCCCTGCCGGACTATGAATTGCTGGAACTGCTGCTGTTCCGCTCCATTCCCCGGCGGGACGTGAAGCCACTGGCCAAGGCGCTGGTGGCGCGCTTTGGTTCGTTCGCCGAGGTGATCGCCGCGCCGCCCCGGTTGCTGACAGAGGTGGAGGGCGTTTCCGAAGCGGTCGCGCTCGACCTGAAGATCGTGGCGGCGGCCGGCGGCCGCCTGGCGCGCGGCGCGGTGGTCAAGCGGCCGGTTCTGGCTTCCTGGTCCCAGGTGCTGGAGTATTGCCGGACGGTGATGGCCTTCGCCGAGCGCGAGCATTTTCGCGTGCTGTTTCTTGACAAGCGTAACGCCGTCATCGCCGACGAGGAGCAGCAACGCGGCACTGTCGACCATACGCCGGTGTACCCGCGAGAGGTGGTGCGCCGGGCGCTGGAGCTGTCGGCCTCCGCCATCATTCTCGTGCACAATCACCCCTCGGGCGATCCTTCGCCGTCATCGGCCGATATCCGCATGACGCGGGAAATCATGCGCGTCGCCACGCCGCTGGGCGTTACCGTGCACGACCACATTATCGTTGGGCGCAATGGCCACGCCAGCATGCGCGGCCTGCGCCTGCTGGAGCCGGACGCGGCCTGACGTCCTTGGGGCGCTGGGTGCGGTCCGCCGGGGCGCCGGGCCTCAGAAGCCGAACAGCGACGCCAGGCCACCGACAATCGCCACGACGAAGCTGAGACTGAGGGCAATGCCGATGGCGCCGAAGGTGATGCCGCTAACGGCCATCACCCCGTCGCGCTCCACCAGGCCGAGGCCGACGAGGCAGGCGGCGAAGCCGAGCGGAATCTGGCCGATGAACGGCGGCGCCACCAGCAGGCCGGCGGCGATCAGGAACAGCAGCACGCCGGTGATGCGCATGCCCCATGGCTTGTTGAAGAAGGCCAGCCGCATGCGCGAAATGCGTTCGAGCCGGTAAACCGCCGGCAGGGCGCGGGCGATGGCGCGGGCCACGTCGGCCCGGGCCACGGTCTTGCGCAGCAGCGCCGGGGGCAGCCAGGGCGTATTCATGCCGATGGCGATCTGCACGGCGACAAAGCCGAGCAGCAGGCCGGAAATCAGTGGAATTGGCGGCGGCATGGGCAGGCAATTGGGCAGCCCAAGCACGACCACCAGCAGGGCGAACGCCTGCTGGCGGAGCGAATCGACAATCTCGCCCACGGACACACGCTCGCTGGAGCCTCCGGCGAGCGCGATCAGGACGTCGGAGGTGCGTTGCCTGGTGTCCAAGGGTTCTGCCGAAGGGTTGTCGATCTGAAGCAGCTGTTTAGCCTACATAAGGACTCTGGCCAACGGGGGCGACGTTGGCTGGTCGTTATTGCCGCATGAGCCTGGTCGCCCGATGAGGCCATATCTCCTGTCATGTCCCGCGAGAATCCGGCGCAATCATGTCGGACGGGCGGCCCGGGCGGCAGGCGCATTTCCCCTGTCCGGTCAGTTCGCGGCGAGCGACAGGCGCCTGGAGGGTGTTTGCGCGCTTTCGCCGGCGCGAGGCGCTATACATCCCCGGGGTTGGCGGGCGAGTCGCCGGCCCGCCGACGGATTGTTGCGGGTTGGCGCAGCCTTCGGGAAGCGCGCCGGAATGTTCAGGTGAGCATGTTCCGTAGCGATCTTTTTTCAGTCTCGCTGGAAACGCCGTGGTGACGCGATGACAGGTTATCTGCCCGGATTGCTGGCGCTGTTGCTCTGCCAACTGGCGGGCGAAGCATTGTCGCGCCTGTTGCGGGCGCCGCTTCCTGGCGCCGTGCTGGGTCTGCTGCTGATGACCGTGATCCTTCTCGCCCTGCGCGGCCGCACGCCCAAAAGCCTGGTGCACGCCAGCCGCTCGCTGATTGGCGTGCTGTCGCTGCTGTTCGTGCCCGCGGGCGTCGGCGTGATCAGCCTTGGCAAGGTGGTGGCGGGCCAGACCACGGCGATGGTCGTGGCCCTGCTCGTCTCGGTGGTGATCACCCTCGCGGCGACAGCGGGCGCGTTCGTGGCCACCAGCCGCTGGCAGGAGCGGCGCCGCGCCGCAACGGGGCGGCCGGCGGCCGGGCGCGGCGGCGAGGACGCGGCATGACCGGACCCGGCCTCCACCAGAATCTGGCCGCATTGCTCGCCTGGTCGGAGCAGGCGCCGCTGGCGTGGATCACCCTGACCCTCGGCGCGTTCGTCGTCGCCACATGGATCGCGCGCAGGAGCGGCAATCATCCCCTCGCCAATACGGTGATGATCTCGGTGGCGCTGGTCAGCGCCGCGCTCTGGCTGACGGGCGCGCGCTATGAGGATTACTTTCGCGGGGCGCAGTTCATCCATTTCCTGCTTGGGCCGGCCACGGTGGCCCTGGCGATCCCGCTGGTCGAGAACATGGCGCTGGTGAAGCGGGCGCTGCTGCCCATCGTCGTGGCGCTTGTTGTGGGGGCCGTGACCGCGATCACAACGGCCGTGGGCTTCGCGTGGGCGCTGGGCGGCTCGCCGCTGCTGCTGGCCTCGCTGGCGCCGAAATCGGTGACGGCGCCGATCGCCATGAGCGTGGGCGAGATCATCGGCGGCCTGCCGGCGCTGGCGATGGTGGCGACGATCTCCACTGGGATTCTTGGCGCGATGATCGGCAGGCCGTTGTTCGACGCCATGAAAATTCGCGATCCGGCGGCGCGTGGGTTCGCCATGGGGCTCGCGGCGCACGGCATCGGCACGGCGCGGGCCTTCCAGGCCAGTGAGGTGGCCGGCGCCTTCGCCAGCGTCGGCATGGCGCTGAACGGCATGCTGACGGCGCTGTTGCTGCCGGCTCTGGCGGCGTTGCTGCGCTGAACTGACCCGACGAAAGCCAGGCTTGCCCTGCTCCGGTACGCTGGCGTACTGTTCGCCGGCTTCGGGAGGAAGCGGCAGGAGGCAGCAGCGTGTTCGACAGCGTATTGATCGCCAACCGGGGTGAAATCGCCTGCCGCGTGGCCCGCAGCGCCCGGGCGCTCGGCATGCGGGTGATCGCCGTGCACTCGGAGGCGGATCGCGACGCGCCGTTCGTTCGCCAGGCGGATGAAGCGATCTGCATTGGCCCCGCCGCCGCCGCCGAAAGCTACCTGCGCATCGACCGGATTATCGCGGCGGCGCAGCGTAGCGGCGCCCGGTGCATCCACCCCGGCTACGGCTTCCTCTCCGAACGGCCGGACTTCGCCGACGCCTGCGCCGCCGCTGGCGTTGTCCTGGTGGGGCCGCCGGCCGCCGCCATGCGGGCCATGGGCCTGAAGGACGCCGCCAAGGCGCTGGCGCAGAAGGCCGGCGTGCCGGTGGTTCCCGGCTATCATGGCGACAACCAGGATCCCGCCTTTCTGAAACAGCAGGCCGACGCCATCGGTTATCCGGTGCTCATCAAGGCGGTGTCCGGCGGCGGCGGCAAGGGCATGCGCCGGGTCGACGCGGCGGAGGATTTTCTCGCGGCGCTTGAGAGCGCCCAACGCGAGGGCGCCAGTTCGTTCGGTGATCCGCGGGTGCTGGTCGAGAAATACGTGCTGTCGCCGCGTCACATCGAAATCCAGATATTCGCCGACAGTCATGGCAATGTCGTCCACCTGTTCGAGCGCGACTGCTCGCTGCAGCGCCGCCACCAGAAGGTGATCGAGGAGGCGCCGGCGCCGGGCATGACCGACGCCATGCGCGCCGCCATGGGCAAGGCCGCCGTCGACGCCGCCCGGGCCGTTGGTTACGTCGGCGCCGGCACCGTGGAATTCATCGCCGACGGACGCGACGGCCTGCGGCCAGACCGCTTCTGGTTCATGGAAATGAACACCCGTTTGCAGGTGGAGCACCCGGTCACCGAGGCGATCACCGGGCTCGATCTGGTGCGGTTGCAGTTCGAGGTGGCGGCGGGCGGCCGGCTGCCGTTCGTTCAGGATGACCTCAGGATCGACGGTCACGCGGTGGAGGCCCGCCTCTACGCGGAGGACCCGGAGCGCGGCTTCCTGCCGTCCACCGGCCACATCTGGCTGCTCGACCTGCCGCAGGGCGAGGGCGTGCGCGTCGATTCCGGCGTCGCGGCCGGCGGTGAGGTGTCGTCCTGGTACGATCCGATGATCGCCAAGATCATCGCCCATGGCCCGACCCGCGCGGTGGCGCTGGACCGGCTGGCCCGGGCGCTGGGCGAAACCCGCGTCGCCGGGCCGCGCGCCAACGCCGCCTTTCTCAAGCGGCTGGTCGAGGCGGCGGATTTTCGGGCCGGCGCTTTCGACACCGGCTTCATCGACGCCCATATGGAAGAGCTTGGCGTGCTGCCGGCCGGCTCGCCGCCGCCCGCGCCGGACGCCGGCGCCGTGGCCGCCGGCGTGCTGGCGCTGCAATTGCAGGCGGGCGCCGCGCCGGCCGGTCCGGCGGGCTGGCCCGACCCCTGGTCGTCGCTGCAGGAGGGGCGTCCTGCATTCCAGCTGCTCGGCGCCCGCACGGTGCGGCGACAGATCACCGCCGATGGCGAGAAGGTCGTGGCGGATGTGCGCTGGGACGGGGCGGGGCTTGCCGTCACGGTGGATGGCGCCGGGGTCCGGGCGGCGGACGCGAAGGTCGCCGACGGCGTGGTGAGCTTCGCCGATGGAGCTGTCGCCGTGCGCGCCGGGGGCAGCCAGCTGGTGGTGAGCCATGGGCGACAGGTGACGGTTGCCCCGTTCGACCCGTTTACCGTCGATCTCGATCATGTGGGCGATGCGGGCGGCGTGGTGAAATCGCCGATGCACGGAAAGATCATCGCCGTGCTGGTGGAGCCCGGCGCCGAGGTGACCAAAGGGCAACGCCTCGCCGTGGTCGAGGCGATGAAGATGGAGCACCCTTTGACAGCGCCGAAGGCCGGCGTCATAGCGGAGGTGCGCGCCAGCGTCGGCCAGCAGGTGGCGGAAGGCGCGACGGTAATCATGCTGGCGGAGTGAGCCCGGCGCCGGCTTCCAGCGCCGGCCCCGGAACCGGAGCCCGCGCAACGGCGGCTCCGGCATGGCGGAATGGATGTCTCTCAATCTGATCAAACTGTGCGTCGGCTGCGATTCAATCCAGGACCTCGAAGGCTGGATCGCCGCCAACGCCGACGCCGCCCGCAGCGGCGGCTTCGCCTATGAACAGGTCGCCACCACGCGCATGATGCCGAAGCGGCGCGGCGAGATGGACGGCGGCTCGCTCTACTGGGTGATCAAGGGCCAGATCGCCTGCCGCCAGCGTATCCTCGACCTGCGCCCGTTCACCGACGGCGATGGCGTGGGTCGCGTTCACATTGTGCTCGACCAGACGGTGGTGGCCGTGAAGCCGCGCCGGCACAGGGCCTTTCAGGGCTGGCGCTATCTGGAGGCGAAGGACGCGCCGGAGGACCTGGCCGGCGCCGCCGATACGGGCGACATGCCCGAGGCGATGAAGCGCGAACTGGCGGACCTGGGGCTGCTGTAGGGCTATCCTCGCGCCAGGGGCGCTCGCCCGGGGCCCGGGCCGCGTCCGGTGAAGGCGATCACCGGACGCCGGCGCGGGTTCGATTCATCCGCCGGGCGGCCGGATCAGGGGATAACGCGCACGGGGAGTTCGGTGTAGCCGCGAATGAAGGCGGAGAACACGCGCTTTGGCGGCCCGACAACCTCAACCTTGCTGAAGCGTTGCAGGATTTCCTCCCACAGGATGCGCAACTGCAGCTCGGCCAGGCGGTTGCCGACGCAGCGGTGGATGCCAAAGCCGAATGACAGATGCTGGCGCGGCCGGTCCCGGTTGATGATGAACTGGTCCGGGTTGTCGATGGCCTCGCTGTCGCGGTTGCCGGAGACGTACCACATGGCGAGTTTGTCGCCCTTGCGGATCGTCTGGCCGTGCATCTCGAAATCTTCCAGCGCCGTGCGCCGCATGTAGGCCAGCGGCGTCTGGTAGCGGATGATCTCCGACACCATGGACTCGACCAGCGCCGGATTGGCGCGCAGCCTGGCGTATTCGTCGGGGTTCTGGTTGAGGAAGCAAACGCCGCCGGTCATGGAATTGCGCGTGGTGTCGTTGCCGCCGACGATCAGCAGCACCAGGTTGCCGAGGTACTCACGCGGGCTCATGTTGCGGGTCGCTGGCCCGTGCGCCAGCATGGAAACCAGGTCGGACCCCGGCTCCGCGTTGACCCGCTCATTCCAGAGCCGGGTGAAATAGGCGAGGCATTCCGCCAGGATGCGCTCGCGGGTCGCCTCGGAATCCACATGGCCGCCGCCCAGGGTGTTGGCGGTGGCGCTGTCCGACCAGTAGGTAAGCAGCGCCCGGTCGTCGAAGGGGAAGTCGAACAGGGTCGCCAGCATCATGTTGGTAAGGTCGATGGAAACCTTCTCGACCCAGTTGAAGGTTTCGTTGCGCGGCAGGGCGTCCAGCACGCGCTGCGTCCGCTGGCGGATCAGCTTCTCCATGCTTTCGAGGTTTTGCGGCGACACGATCGGCTGCACCACCTTGCGCTGCTCGTCGTGCTTCGGCTGGTCCATGGCGATGAACATGGGCAGCTCTTCGCGCTGGTCCATCAGCGTAATGCCGCCAAAGGTGGAGGATGAGGAAAACACCTTGGTGTTCACCTCGGTCGCCATGATGTCCTTGTAACGGGTCAGGGACCAGTACGGCCCGATGATCTTGTCCTCGCAATAATGAAGCGGCGCCTCCTCGCGCAGCCGGCTGAAATAGGGCCGCCAGACATCCATCTCCATGTATTTGGGATTGGCGGGGCTAAACTCTTCCAGCGGAATGGTCCGGGCCCGTTCGGCGTGCTCGGCGATGAAAGGATTGTGGAAGGGGTCCATGGTGTTCCTCCAGCCTTGAGCTTTCCGCTCCGGTTGCCGGACCAGCGCCCGGCGTTGTCTGTCGCTACATGCTGTGTCCGGGTCTCTTCTGTCTGGCGCGCCCGCCTTGTCCGCTGCTTGCCGCCAGCCTGGTCGCGGCGCCCGCCGGGGTCAGTGCTGGGCGACGGGCGTTTGCACGACGATGCCGTCAAGCGCGCTGGTCAGGATGATCTGGCAGGCCAGGCGCGAATTGGGCTGCGCCGTGGCGGCGAACGACAGCATGCTGGTTTCCAGTTCGGAGGGATCGCCGCATTTGTCGAGCCAGGCGTCATCCACGAAAACATGGCAGGTGGCGCAGGCGCATTCGCCGCCACAATCGGCGTCGATGCCAGGCACGTCATTGAGAACGGCCACCCGCATCAGGTTTTCGCCCTCGGCGCCTTCAACGGTGCGGCTCTCGCCGGCGTGGTCAATAAAAGTGGCGCGCGGCATTGCTTTCTCCTGGCATTGTTTTCCTCCGTTGATGGGGCGGAGCCAGCCGGGCCGGCTGGCGTTTCGCCCCCGTGTTCATGATGCGGCCCTGTGTGCGGCGTCTGGCGCGCCGGCGGTGATTTCTCCGGGCTGCACCATCTCCGCCGGCGCGGACGCGCGCACGGCGGCCGGGTCGATGACCAGGCGCATGACGCCATCGATGAGCGCGCCGGGATCCAGATCACCGATGTGGCCGCAGAATATCGGGTCGTGGAGCAGGGCGGCGAGGCCGCGCACGGCCGCCAGGCCGAAAATCATGGCGTGCAGGGCGGGAGCGTCCTGGCGCCATCCGGCCGCCTGGGCGGCGTGGGTGGCCCGCAGCAGCGCCTCCAAGCGCTTGCCGTAGGCTTCCTTCAGGGCGTCATCGGCTTGCGCCGCGACCTCCGGGTGGCGTCCGCTGCGGTAATAGGCGGGGTGTTCAAGGCTGAAGCGCACATAAGCGCGGCCGAGCGCGGCGAGATGCTCCAGCGGATCGGCGTCCGGCTGGTTGCCGGCGGCGAAAGTATAGCGCCCGAGCGCCTCGTGGCCTTCCGTCGCGAGGGTGCGCAGCAGATCGACCTTGTCGCGGAAGTGGCGGGACGGCGCGGCGTGCGATACGCCCAGGTCCTGGGCCAGGCCACGCAGGCTGAGGCCCTCGACGCCCTGCTCCGCGATGACGGCGGCGGCGCGCTCAAGCAGCGCCTTGCGAAGGTTGCCATGATGATAGGTCATGGTCGCGCCCGATGTAGTCAATGACTACATTCAGAATGGCGGAACTTTCCGACCGGTCAACCACTACCTTGGAATGATATCAAAAATCACACATGACTTGCCGGCGTCAGTTCGGGAGGGCCCGATGTCTGGCGCCGGGTGACATCCATTATTCTGAAATCGCGCCGGGCTCACCGGATTGACGCGCCCTGCGCATGACTGGAAAACGGTCTGGCTGGAAAAAACGTTCTGTCGGCGGTTCTGGCTGAAGCCAACTGGCGAGGGAGAGAGGCATGGGGAAGCAGGAGGCGGCGTTGTTTTCAGGCGCGGTCGCGACCGAAGCCATGCAGGACCCAGGCGTCCGCCAAGGAACGCGGCCGTCGGCCGTGACGCCGGGCGGCAGGGGATGGGCGGACGTGACGGCGTTTGCGCTGGGAGTGGTTTTTTGCGCCGCGCTGGCGGGGCCGCTGCTCGCCGGTGAGCGGCCGCCGGCGCCAAAGCGCAACCCGGCTCAGGTCCGGCAGGAGCTGCGCGAACCGCGACTGGACGCCAAAGCCCTTGCTGACCGGATTGACCGGCGTGAGCCCGCCCAGGGCGGCAAGGGCGTCATGCGTTTTGGCGACACCGAAATCCGCGTCGGCGGCCGCGCCAGTTTTGGTTACGGCTATTCGGGGCGCTGACGGGTTCCCGGCGTCGCGACGCCGGCGGGACTGGAGCGCGATTGCCGCTTCCCGGCGGGCTGGGGAATTCCGCCACGCCGGGGGCGTTTCGCCTTGCCGGGCGGGCCCGCTGGCCTGGCGAAAGGCTGGCTCCCCTTGCACCCTCCACTTGCACCCCCCACTTGCGCCAGGAACAGGCTAGCGAAGGCGCTGGAGATGGCAGACCCTGACCCGGCCGCGTCCATCAACCTGCCAGACGCAGCCTTCACGGCGCGGCTTGCGATCATACAGATAGATGCGTCCGCGCCGTTTGGCGTTGAAGGTCTGGTGGGAAAAATCATGGCCGCCGATGCGAACGTTATTGCCAAACCGCACTTCGGCGGCAGCCGGGGAGGCGAAACCGCCGAGCGTCGCCAGCGCCAGCGCGGCGATGGCGCTGTTGAACCGGGGCCTGGGCCTGGCCGTTGCGCTCATACGCCGATATTGTCGATCAGGCGGGTCGTCCCGAGCCGCGCCGCCACCAGCAGGCGCAGGGGGCCGTCGGCGATGCTGTTGACCTCCGCCAGCGTCACCGCGTGGCGCGCCACCAGATAATCGACCTTGAAGCCTTCCGACTCCAGCGTCTTCACGCCGTCCGCCATCACCGGGGCCGTGGCCGCGCCGGTGCGCAGCCGTTCGGCGCAGACACTGAGCACGCGGGCAATGGCGGGCGCCACGGCGCGGTCTTCCGGCGACAGGTAACGGTTGCGCGAGGAGAGGGCGAGGCCGTCCGCCTCGCGCCGGGTGGGCGCGCCGATGATCTCGACCGGGATGTTCAGGTCGCGCGCCAGCTGGTTGATGACCTGAAGCTGCTGGTAGTCCTTCTCGCCGAACACGGCGACGTCCGCGCCGGTTTGCAGCAGCAGCTTGGCGACGACCGTAGCCACGCCGTCGAAATGGCCGGGGCGGTGGGCGTCGTCCAGCCCCGCCTGGGCCGGGCCGCCAATGCTGATGCTGGTGGCGAAGCCATCCGGATACATGGCGGCCACGTCAGGGGTCCACGCCAGGTCCGCGCCCACGGTTTCCAGCAGGGCCAGGTCTTCGGGCAGGGTGCGGGGGTAACGGGAGAAATCTTCGTTGGGGCCGAACTGTTTCGGATTGACGAAAATCGAGACGATCACCTTGTCCGCATGCTGTTGCGCAAGCCGCACCAGCGACAGGTGGCCATCATGCAGGGCGCCCATCGTCGGGGTCAGGGCGATGCGGGCGCCGTCACGGCGCCACTGCGCGACCTTCTCCCGCAATTGCCCCACCGTGGTCGCCGTTTCAACGCTGCTCATGTGCTGGCTCCGTGTTCTGCGTCGTGGCCGATGGCGGACCTATCGCGCATGCGCGCCGCTGGCAATGTTCGGACGCAATGATATGCGGGAATGTATGGCGATGGCAGGACATGACGCGAGGCCAGCCGCGACGTCGACCGGGATGCGCAGCGGGCGCGATTGCGGTAGAGGATTTCGGGTGGAACTGGGCGCGTGAGATCCGCGCGCCACGGAACGGTGGGGAACTTGAGCGCATGGCGCTGATCGCAGGTCTGGTTGCCGTCGCGGCGCTGTGGTGGTTGCTCACGAACTATCGCAACGCCGACATGGCGAAGCTGGCCCCCCTGCTGCGCAAGGCGGGCGGAATCGCGGCGTTCATTGTCGCCGGCGTGCTGCTGTTGCGGGGGCGGATCGACATGGCGCTGCTGGCGGCGGGCGCAGGGGCCTGGGCTTACGGCGAATTGCCGTTCCGGCTGCCGTTCAATCTGCCGTTCCAGAAAGGCGCGGCAAGCGGGCGGGTGTCGCGGGCCCGCTCCGCGTTCATCGAGATGACCGTCGACCATGACAGCGGCGCTTTCGATGGCCGGGTGATCGCCGGGCCGCGGGCGGGCGCCCGGCTTGGCGCGCTGGAACTGGGGGAGCTGATTGCGGTGCGCCGCGATTGCCTGGCGCGTGACCCGGACGGGGCGCGGTTGTTAGAGGCTTATCTCGACAGCCGGTTTCCCGCATGGCGTGAACACGCTGATGGCGATGCTGACGCGCGGAGCGGCAACGGGCGTGCGGGCGCGGGGGCGATGACGGAAAAGGAGGCCTATGAGGTCCTGGGCCTTGCTCCGGGGGCCAGCGCCGAAGATATCCGGCGCGCCCACCGCACGCTGATGAAACGCCTGCACCCCGACCAGGGGGGCACGACGTGGCTGGCGGCGCGGGTCAATCAAGCCAAGGATATTCTGCTGGCCCGGCATCGCTAACTCCACCACGGTGTTTTCCGGCGAAGCGAAACGGGCCTCGCATCAGAAAATTGTTTCAACCAGAAACCTGGCGCGGCGCGTCAGGCGGGCGATCCGGGCATGTCCCAATGAAGCGCGCCTTTCCAGGCCATGCTTCGTACGCGGGATTGCCCAAAGGCATCGATCGGGGCGCGTTGGCCGACGTGGTGAAAGCGTCCCGTATCGTTCATGCATCGCTGGCGCTGTTTCGCTTCACGATGTTCCGGCGGAGCGCCGGGGAATTCAGGGCGCAGGTCGCCTGTCGCCCCGCCAACCTGTCGATGGCTCGCGGACCAGGGGCGCCGCGTTGGGCGCCGTTGCGTCTGGAGATCGCCCCGGGGATCAGCCGCGTGTGGCGAAGCACTCGTAGCCGTTGTCCTTGAGGGAGCGGCAGGCGTCCTGCGCGCTCTTGGGACCGAAGCCCGAGAAGCGGGCCCGCCACAGGGTGGCCTTGCCGCGCACTACCTTTTCCGTGAACGGCGACGCGGATTTGAGGAATTCGCTGGAGCCGCGCGCCTCGGCCAGAAGCTGCCTGGCGGAGGCTTCGTCTTCCGTCGCGCCCAGCTGGATGACCCATGAACCACCCCGGGCGACAGGCGCCGCTTCCGGCTCCGGCGCGGCCGCCGCCGCCTGAGGAGCCGGCTTGTTCGCTTTGGTCCTGATCAGACGGGCCAGACCGCGGGAATCAAGCTCGCGCGGCGCGGCCGGCTCGGATTCCGGCGCGTAGGCGAGGCGGGTGACCGCCGCTGAATCCTGTTCGCTGCGCGGCGCCACCCAGCGGAAGGTGGAGGGCGTCGCGGTGTCCGAGGCGGAGGCCGAGGCGACCACCGGCCGGACGCCGCGCGCCGGAAGGTCGGCGGGGCGCGGCTCGGGACGCGGCGCGGTGGCGGCGGCCACCCGCACGGCGGCCCCGGATTCGCCAACCGCCGGGGCAATGCGGGCGCCGGCGTAAGCCGTCGGCATGTGCTCGGCCACCAGCGAGGCCATGATGCGATCGCGAATGGCGCCAGAGCGGCCGCCGAGCACCACCGCCACGATGTGGCGGTTGTGGGCGCGCGCCGAGGTCATGAGATTGAAGCCGGACATCCGCGTATAACCGGTCTTGATGCCGTCAACGCCCTCCACGGCGCCAAGCAGCCGGTTGTGATTGCCGATAACCTGGTTGCCGAACTGGAAACTGCGCGTGGAGAAATAGCCGTAATACTGCGGGAAGCGGTCCTGCACGGCGCGGGCCAGAACGCCGAGATCACGGGCGGTGGTGATCTGCCGCGCGTCCGGCAGGCCGGAGGCGTTGACATAAACCGTGCCGGTCATGCCGAGCGCACGGGCCTTGCGCGTCATCATCTGGGCGAAGCGCGTCTCGGAGCCGGCAATGTTCTCGCCGATGGCCGAGGCGATGTCGTTGGCCGAACGGGTGACCAGCGCCTTGATGGCGTTCTCGACGCTGATCGAACCGCCGGGACGGACGCCCAGCTTCGACGGCGGCATTGAGGCGGAGTGCGCCGAAACCCGCAGCGGCGTGTCGAGGCGCATGCGGCCCTGCTCAAGCTGCTCGAACAGCATGTACAGGGTCATGACCTTGGTGAGGGAAGCAGGGTGGCGGCGGGCGTCGGGATTTTTGGCGTAAAGGGTCTTGCCGGTCTTGGCGTCGACAACGATCGCCGCGAACGGCGGGTCGTAGACCTGCGAGGCGCCGCCATGGTGGCGGATGCGATGCTTCCTGCGTGCTTCCGCGGGCGCGACGCTGACCGACGCGGTGACGGCGACGCCAAGCGCCACCGTCAGGATCCAGCGTACATTCCGTCGCGTTTTGCTGTGACCAGAGACCATGATCGTCTGTTCCGCTGTCGTCCGCTCGTCGCCAGGTCCGGCGCCGCATCTGCATGGGGTGCTGTGTTCGACGTGAACCTGCCACGATCGCGGTTACCGGAGCGTTAAACGGCGGCCGCGCCGGCGCGGCGACCGGCGCGGCGCGGTGGGCCCGGGCAGGCGCCCGGCAGGACGCCGCGGGCGCTGAAGCGACCCGGCGGTTGTGGAAATATCATTCAGGATCAAGGGCAACGCGGCGGCGCGCCCCCGGGCGGGGGCGCTGGCTCCTTCCGGCGTCATCCGCGTCCCGCTGCGGGACGGGCTGTGGGTGTTAACCAGAACAACAAAATTCCCGCGCGCGTTCATCCGGTAACGTTTGTCGATCGCTGCGGGAATGGGCGGCGGCGTGAGGTTTGCCGGCCACGCGGCGGGGCGGCGGAGGGCGCGATGTGCTTTTCATCGCAAAGGCCAGGGCGGGTGGGCTGGCGAAGCGGTCGCGGGAGGACTAGATTATGGGCAGCGCGCTTCGGTCCGGTTCGCGGCGCACGGAAAGATCAGGCGAGACGACGCGCAACGATGTGGAAAAGACTGCTGGAGGAAGCGAAGGCCGGCGCTGTCCGGGAACGTTCGATGGGGACCCGGCGCGGAGGCGGCGGATCCGGCGATGGGCCCGACGACCGGCAAGGAGCGGGAGCGGCCCTGTTGACCCGTACGCGTCCGAAACGTCCGGACATGTACCGGGTTCTGCTTCTGAACGACGACTACACGCCGATGGAGTTTGTCGTTCAGGTGCTCGAGCAGTTCTTTAACAAGTCGCGCGAGGATGCGACCAGGATCATGTATCACGTGCATCAGACGGGAGTTGGGGTTTGCGGCGTTTACACCTTTGAAGTGGCCGAAACGAAAGTCGCCCAGGTCATGGATTTTTCGCGCCGCCACCAGCACCCGCTCCAGTGCGTGATGGAGAAAAACTGAACCGCGCATAAGGGGAAGCCGTTGCCGACATTCTCACGGAGCCTCGAACAAGCCCTGCATCGCGCGCTCGCCCTGGCGAATGAACGCCGGCACGAATATGCGACGCTTGAGCACCTGCTTCTCGCGCTGGTCGATGATCAGGACGCATCGGCGGTCATGCGCGCCTGCGGAGTCGATGTGGACGTCCTGCGCCGGACGCTGTCCGATTACGTCGACACCGAGCTCAGCAACCTCATCACCGATGGCAGCGAGGATTCCAAGCCGACGGCCGGGTTCCAGCGGGTGATCCAGCGCGCTGTCATTCATGTCCAGTCGTCCGGGCGTGAGGAGGTCACCGGCGCCAATGTGCTGGTGGCGATTTTCGCCGAACGCGAAAGTCACGCCGCGTACTTCCTGCAGGAGCAGGACATGACGCGGTATGACGCGGTGAACTACATCAGCCACGGCATCGCCAAGCGTCCCGGCATGTCCGAGGCCCGGCCGACGCGCGGCGAGGAAGACAGCGAGCCGCGCGCCGCGTCCTCCGACAACGACGACAGCGCCCGGAAGAAAAAAGGCGACGCCCTCGACGCCTATTGCGTCAACCTGAACAGGAAGGCGCGCGAGGGGCGCATCGACCCGCTGATCGGCCGGGCGCGCGAGGTGGAGCGCACCATTCAGGTGCTGTGCCGCCGCCAGAAGAACAACCCGTTGCTGGTGGGCGACCCGGGCGTGGGCAAGACCGCCATCGCCGAGGGCCTGGCGCGCAAGATCGTCGCCGGCGACGTGCCGGAGGTGCTGCGCGAGGCCACGGTCTATTCGCTCGACATGGGCGCGCTGCTGGCCGGCACCCGCTATCGCGGTGACTTCGAAGAGCGCCTCAAGCAGGTCATGAAGGAGATTGAGGCGCACCCCAACGCCATCATGTTCATCGATGAAATTCACACGGTGATCGGCGCGGGCGCTACCTCCGGCGGGGCGATGGACGCCTCCAACCTGCTGAAGCCGGCGCTGGCCTCAGGCACGTTGCGCTGCATCGGTTCGACCACCTACAAGGAGTACCGGCAGTACTTCGAGAAGGATCGGGCCCTGGTGCGCCGCTTCCAGAAGATCGACGTCACCGAGCCGACCGTTCCGGATTCAATTGAGATTCTCAAGGGGTTACGGCCGTATTTTGAAGAGTTTCATCATGTCCGCTACACCAATGACGCTGTGAAGGCGGCGGTGGAGCTGTCGGCCCGCTACATCCAGGACCGCAAGCTGCCGGACAAGGCGATCGACGTCATCGACGAAACCGGCGCGGCGCAGATGCTGCTGCCCGAGAGCAAGCGCCGCAAGGTGATCGGCGTGCGCGAGATCGAGACGACGGTCGCGACCATGGCGCGGATTCCGCCCAAATCGGTGTCGCGCGACGAGGCCGAGGTGCTGCGCCATCTCCAGGAAACCCTGGAGCGGGTGGTCTATGGCCAGGATGACGCCATCCGGGCGCTGTCGTCAGCGATCAAGCTGGCGCGGGCCGGCCTGCGCGACCCGGAAAAGCCCATTGGCTCCTATCTGTTCGCAGGCCCCACCGGCGTCGGCAAGACCGAGGTCGCGCGCCAGCTGGCTGCGTCGCTGGGGGTGGAGCTGATCCGCTTCGACATGTCGGAGTACATGGAGCGGCATACGGTGTCCCGGCTGATTGGCGCGCCGCCAGGTTACGTGGGGTTTGACCAGGGCGGCCTGTTGACCGACGGCGTCGACCAGAACCCCCATTGCGTGCTGCTGCTCGACGAGATCGAGAAGGCGCATCCGGACCTGTTCAACATCCTGTTGCAGGTGATGGATCACGGCAAGCTCACCGACCACAACGGCAAGCAGGTCGACTTCCGCAACGTCATCATCATCATGACCACCAATGCGGGCGCCGCCGACATGGCCCGCGCCGCATTCGGGTTCACCCGCGCCCGGCGCGAGGGCGACGACCAGGAAGCCATCAACCGGCTGTTCACGCCGGAGTTCCGCAACCGCCTCGACGCCATCATCTCGTTTGGTCATTTGCCGAAGGAGGTTGTGTCGAAGGTGGTCGACAAGTTCATCATGCAGCTGGAGGCCCAGCTTGCGGACCGCAAGGTGGCGATCGAGCTGTCGGATGGCGCGCGGGCCTGGCTGGTGGATCATGGCTATGACGACGCCATGGGCGCGCGGCCGATGGGGCGTCTGATCCAGACCGCCATCAAGACGCCGCTGGCGGATGAGGTGCTGTTTGGCCGGTTGAAGGACGGCGGCGCGGTGCGCGTCGTGGTGAAGCCAGGGGACAACGGCGGGCCGGACGTTCTCGGATTCGAATACCCGCCGCTCAAGCCGGAGCCGCGCAAGGAGCCCGAACAGGAAGTCCAGCCGGAAACGGTGGCGGAGGAGGCAGCGGCCGCAAGCGCCAGCGAGCCTGGCGGCGACGGAGCGTCCCCGGATAAGGGCGGCGATGACGGCGGTTCCGCGCCAGCGCCGCGCCGCGGCGCCGCGCGCGCCGCCAGGGTCAGCGGCGCGGCTGCCGCCGACAGCAAGGCGGCCGCGCCGCGCCGGCGGGGCCGGGTTGGCTTCAGGGGAACAAAGGCGACGCCGAAGAAGGATGGCGACTGAGCAGGATGCGGCGCTGGCGTAACGCCGGCGACGCACGACTCCTGGGCGGGACGTCGCACCCTCGCGTGAAGTTTTTTGCAACTTGCATGCGCCAGCCTCTTCCATTTGCCGTCAACCTGCTCCAGGCATGGCGGATGCGAACGGTCGCGCCCTTGCCGTGACCGGCTGGCTTTTTATTATTTGGCAGGAGGCGTGCTCCACCGTTCAGACTGCGGTCGTGAACGTTACGCTTCGTGTGCAGATCTGTCGGGGGAATGATGGGCGCCTGGAATGAAGCGCGTCGCGAGCGCCGTCGCAGACGCAAGCGGTTCGAAGAAATCCTCGGCTGGATCGTGGCGCCGCCGCTGCTGATCGGCGTCTGG
>Ga0182737_1001537_pt1 | contig 22197 bp, 22 predicted proteins | sample eDN5th30CBELigOP_FD_128878 | JGI IMG/M metagenome (GOLD analysis project Ga0182737, IMG submission 128878) | Enriched Organic Plus compost microbial communities from Emeryville, California, USA - eDNA 5th pass 30_C BE-Lig OP (version 2) (version 2) ...
CGCGGAACTCGGTGTTGGTGCGAGTACCGGTTTCTACAGTTTCGAAAACGGCAGGTGGACGCATCGCACACAGCGTGATGGTCTGCCCACGGATGATGTGCTGAGCGTTGCACCCACGGAGCATGGTTGGTGGATCGGTACCACACGCGGGCTGGTGCTGCTCGGCGATGCGACCGAAGGCACACACCTGCCCGGGCGACGAATTTATCGCACACGCATGATCGCGGATACGCTCTGGGTCGCAAGCGATGCGGGATTGTTCGTGCTGCACGACTCCGCACTCGTGCAGGTCGGTGGGGGCTCGCTTGGCGCCGAGCCGATGCTCGATGTGGTCCACGCACGCGGGAAGGTGTATGCACTTTCGCGGGCGGGCATCTACGAGCGCACGGTAGAGGGCTGGCGAGGCCCGTTGCGGACTGCGGCGATCGCGGGGGCAGGCGCACTCACACGACTCGCCGGCACTTCAACCCAACTCTGGGTCGCAGGGAATTCCGGCGCTGCGGTGCTGCACGGTGAAATCGGCGAATGGACATACTTCACCGCACCCGCCGACATCCCGACCGGTCCGGTGCTCGATGTGTTACCGCAGGACGACCGCGTCGTCTGGCTCGCAACGCCGGCAGGTGCGCTGCGCATGGAGTGGCAACGGTGAGTATCCTGCCACTCGCGCACGCGCGCGAGTTCGATCTGATCCGCGGCTTCTACACGGGTGCGACCGAGGCGGATCTGCTGGTGCGACCCGGCGATGACTGCGTTGTGCTGCGCAACGGTACGGCACTGAGCAGCGACGCGTCGGTGGAGAATGTGCACTTTCGTCGCGAATGGTTGAGCCTCGAGGAGATCGGTTACCGCGCCGCTGCCGCTGCACTCAGCGACCTCGCCGCGATGGCCGCCGCGCCAATCGGTGTGCTGGTTTCACTCGGTTTGCCAGATCCCGACGATGCCGCGCTGCTCATGCGCGGGGTGCGCCGGTGTCTTGACCGATTTCATGCCGCGCTGCTCGGCGGCGATCTGACCGCGTCACCGCAAAGCATCCTGATGGATGTGACGGTGGTCGGCCACACGACAGCGCCGGTGACGCGCAGCGGCGCACGTCCGGGCGACGGGCTGTACGTCACCGGTGCACTCGGCGGGGCGGCAGCGGCGGTGCGCGCATGGCTGGACGGCCGCGAGCCGGAGCCCGCGGCGCGCGAGGTTTTCGCCGCGCCCCGTCCGCGCATTGCCGAAGCGCGGTGGCTTGCAGAACGTGTTGCTCCCGGCGCAATGATCGATCTTTCTGACGGCCTGGCCGGCGATGCTGCGCATATCGCGGCCGCGAGCGGCGTGCAGCTCGAGATTGATCTGGATACGGTGCCGGTCCATCGTTCCGTAGAAGCCGAAGGTGCAGTCGCGCTCGCCATTTCCGGCGGCGAAGATTACGAGTTGTGTTTTACGGCCCGGCCGGGCACGATCGACCCGCTGGTCGAAGCTTTCGAGCAGCGGTTCGGGGTTGTGCTGACGCGCGTCGGTACCGTCCGTTCGGGAAGCGGGGTGCGCGCGCTTCAGAACGGCGCCGACGCCGGCCCGCTGCACGCCCATGGATACCGTCATTTCGAGGAGAATCGTGGTCCTGCTTCGTAGCCTTTTTATCTGGATCGTTGCCGCGGTCATCACCTTCGTGCTGTCGCTAGTGGTGGTGATCGGCGCACTGCTCGGGTTTCGTGAAAAGTCATTCGACCGAATCGCGCACTACTGGGGCTGGCTGATTACACGGATCAGCCCGGTTGAAGTCAGGGTCGAAGGGATCGAGAACATCCGGCTCGATCAGCCGCAGATCATCGCGAGCAATCACCAGTCCTGGTACGACGTGTTCGTGCTCGCCGCGCTGATTCCCAAGCAATACCGCTTCGTGGCGAAGCAGGAGCTGAAAAAGATTCCGCTGTTCGGTCGGGCGTGGGTCGCGGCCGGCCACGTTTCGGTCGATCGGTCCGATCGCAAGCAGGCGATCCAGTCGCTGGAGCGCTTCGGCAAGGTGATCCGCGAGGACAAAAGCTCGATCGTGATCTTCCCCGAAGGGACCCGATCCATCACGGGCGAGCTGCAGCCGTTCAAGAAAGGCGCATTCATGCTCGCGCTGCACACACATGTCGATATCGTCCCGGTCGCGATCACGGGAAGTCGTGCTGTGCTGAAAAAAGGCGACTGGCGAGTCCACAGGGGCACGATTATCGTTCGCGTCGGTCAACCCATCCCGACGGCCGGCTTCACGCATGCCAATCGTGACGAGTTGATCGATCTGGTGCGCAGCCGTATGCAGGAACTGATGGACGCACCCACCTCGAACCTGAATGGAAACAATGTCGGCGATCGTCAGCATTCGCGCGCGTGAAATACTTGACTCCCGCGGCAACCCGACCGTAGAGGCGGAAGTTGCCCTGGAAAACGGCATCATGGCGCGCGCAGCCGTGCCGAGTGGTGCATCCACCGGCGAACGTGAAGCGATAGAACTGCGCGATGGTGAGAAGGACCGCTATCTCGGAAAGGGTGTTCGCCAGGCGGTGGAGAACGTACAGAGCCTGATTGCGCCGGAACTGATCGGCATGGATGCCATGGATCAGGCCGCGATCGACCGCATCATGATCGAACTCGACGGGACGGAGAACAAATCGCGGCTCGGCGCCAACTCGATCCTTGCGGTCTCGCTTGCCACTGCGCGCGCGGCGGCAGAGGATGCCGGGCTCCCGCTGTACCGCTACCTCGGCGGCCCGCACGCGACGCTGCTGCCCGTCCCGCTCATGAACATCCTGAACGGCGGCGCACACGCCTCCAACAACGTGGACATCCAGGAGTTCATGATCGCGCCCGTCGGCTTCGACAGCTACGAAGACGCGCTGCGCGCAGGCGTCGAAATTTTTCACAGCCTGAAGAAGGTGCTCAGTTCTCAGGGCAAGAGCACCGCGGTCGGCGATGAAGGCGGCTTCGCTCCCGATCTCGCGAGCAACGAAGAAGCGGTCGAAGTGATCCTGCACGCGATCGCAAACGCCGGCTACACCGTGGGCGACCAGATCGTGCTCGCGCTCGATGCTGCGGCCAGCGAATGGTGGCGCGATGGCGAATACGTGCTGCACAAATCCGGCGGTCGGCGCATGAGCTCCGATGAACTCGTGGAGTTCTGGGCCCAGTGGGTCGAGAAGTATCCAATCGTCTCGATCGAAGATGGCCTCGCCGAAAACGACTGGGATGGCTGGGTCGCCCTCACGCAGCGCCTGGAAGATCGCGTCCAACTCGTCGGCGATGACCTCTTCGTCACCAACACCAACGATCTGCGCAGAGGCATCGAACTCGGCGCCGGCAATGCGATCCTGATCAAGGTCAACCAGATCGGTACGTTGACCGAGACGCTCGAAGCGATCGAACTCGCCCGCCGCAGCGGCTACCGCTACATCATCAGTCACCGCTCCGGCGAAACCGAGGACAGCTTCATCGCGGACCTCGCGGTCGCAACCCGCGCCGGTCAGATCAAGACCGGCAGCGCCAGCCGCTCCGATCGCATCGCGAAGTACAACCAGTTGCTTCGCATCAGCGAGGACCTCGGCACCGCAGCCCAGTTCCCGGGACGCAGCGCGTTTTGAAAATTCGCTGGCTGATTGTGAGCCTGTTCGCACTCGGTGCGGTGTACTTCGCGCTCTTCGGCGGGGAGTACGGCTACTTCGATGTACGCCGGATCGAGAAGCAGCGCGCCGAAGAACAGGCCACCCTCGCCGAACTCCGGGCTCACAATCGCCAGCTCAAGGCCCGCGCCGATTCGCTCGAAAAGGATCCCGCCACACTCGAGCGAGTCGCGCGCGAGAAGTACGGACTGATCAAGCCCGGCGAACGGCTGTACCGCTTTATCGACTCGACCGCGCCGCACCCCGAATCCGCGGATACGACCGCGCGTCGCTGATCTCGCGGACACGCCGATTCCGTTGACGGCGCCGGGCAATTTGATTAAAATCAGGGCTCGGTTTGTATGGCAGGGTAGCTCAATTGGCAGAGCAGCGGAGTCATAATCCGCGGGTTGTGGGTTCGAGTCCCTCCCCTGCTACTCGAAAAGAAAACGCCGCAGGATTCCTTCGTGGAACCCTGCGGCTTTTTGTCATCCCGCGGTCAGGTCAGGAGCCCTGAACGACGCCGCAGGCGATGCGGGCGCCCGAGTTGCCGGACGGGTCAGTCTTGTAGTCATCGGGTCCGGCGTGCACGACGATAGCGGAGCCGTCGGCATCGAGCAGCGCGTTTTCACCGCGCAGTGTGCCGCCGGGAGTGACACCCTGGACGGTTGCGGTGCTGTCGCTGCCGACGCTCAGGTTGGTCAGGTCACCGAAATGCGGACCGTTCGGGTTCTCGGTTCCGTGCTGTTTTGAGGTCGGGTTCCAGTGCGGGCCGGCGCTGTCGAACGGCGGTTCGCAGATGCCGGCCGTGTGCACATGGATCCCGTGGTCGCCGGGGGGCAGTCCGCGCAGCGTACCGGACAACTGAATTCCCTGGGCGGTTTCGGTCAGCGTAACGGTACCGAGTTCACGGTTCTGCGCGTCGCGAACGACTGCACGCGCCTCGCTGCTGGCGGGCGGTGCGGCATTCATCGTGTCAGAAACCGCGGTATCGCCGGCTACATCCTCGTTGTTCTGGTCCTGGCCGGGGGCGCAGGCCGCGAGAGCGAAGATAGCGATGAATACGGTTGCTCTATGCATGGCTTTTCCCATCGAAGGAGTGAATACCGACTCCTGTTGCGAGGAGCGTACCCGCGCGAATTCTGCGGTGGGCACTTCCCGTGATGCAAGCGCCGACCTAATTTGCAGACTGTCGAGAGCGCGCCGGGCCGGTGAGTCTCGGTGAAACACAGAGTCGTCGCCGGTACCGCGGCGACTTTTTTATTGCACGGATCGATATGGCAACCACCAAAAAGGCAGGCGCGCAGAAAACCGCGCGCAAAACAGCAGCAGCAGCAAAGACCGGACGGAGAATCCCCTTCGTCGTGCGGCGTTCCCCGATTGCGGGGAAGGGTGCTTTTGCGACACGCACGATTCGGAAGGGTGAACGGATCGTCGAGTACAAGGGCGAGCACATCACGAGTGCGGAAGCCGACCGCCGCTACGACGATGACGAGACGGTGCCGCACCACACCTTCCTGTTCGAGGTCGACGAGGACGATGTAATCGATGCCACGCATGGCGGTAACTCGTCGCGCTATATCAACCATTCCTGCGATCCGAACTGCGAGGCGGTGATCGAGGATGGGCGCGTATTCATCGAGGCGCTGCGCACGATTCGCGAGGGGCAGGAATTGCTGTACGACTACAACTACATCCTGGACGAGCCGCACACGGCGCGCGTGAAGAAACGCTACCCGTGCTATTGTGGCGCGAAGAACTGCCGCGGCACGATTCTGGGCAAAAAGCGCTGACCCGCGGCCGCACCGCGGCCGCTGAAACTCCAACCCCCCAGGGCCCATGTCATTTGGACTTCCGCCGGTGCCCGGCGAGGATCGTCTGACCTATGGCAGCTATCTGAAGGTCGGCCATCTCACCGGGCTGCAGACGATGCTGTCGGAGCCGCCGCGGCATGACGAACTGCTTTTCATCATCATCCATCAGGTCTACGAGCTCTGGTTCAAGCAGTTGCTTCATGAACTGGATGAGATCCGCGCGCGCCTCGACCAGGATCAACCGCTGGGTGCCCAGCGACTGCTGGTCAGGTGCATCGAGATCGAGCGTGTGCTGGTCGAGCAGCTCACGGTGCTCGAGACCATGACACCGAACGACTTTCTGACTTTCCGCGATCACCTGATGCCGGCGAGCGGGTTCCAGTCCGCGCAGTTCCGTGCGCTGGAGTTTGCCTGCGGCCTGAAGGACGAGCGGCACCTCATCCATTACAAGGAAGGCAGCGTCGAGCGCGACATGCTCGAGGCGCGGCTCCGTCAGCCGAGTCTGGGCGATGCGTTCTACGCGCTGCTGCGTCGCCGCGGGCTGGAGCTGCCGGAAGGGGTTTCGCCGGAAGCCGTCGACGCGCGTACACGTGCGCTGCTGGTCATCTATCAGGAGCCGGACAGCTACTACGATCTGTACCTGCTTGCGGAAGCGCTCGTTTCCTTCGACGAGATGTTCATGCTCTGGCGTCAGCACCACGTCACGATGGTCGAGCGGATGATCGGCGCGAAGCCCGGTACCGGCGGAAGTGAAGGTGTTGCCTACCTGCGGAGCACGACCGGGCGGAAGTTCTTTCCTGAACTCTGGGACATGCGTTCACTGCTGAGCCCGCACGGCTGAGCCGTGCGGCGCCCCCGAAGGTTTCAATCGCCACGCCGCTGGGGAACACCGGGCGGCTGCTGATACCAGTGTCTTCCGGCGGTCCAGCGGTACGGATCAAACAACAGCGAATCGAGCGGCTGATCACCGGTGATCTGGTGAAGCTCCTGACGTTCGATCAGTCGGCGCCCATCGCGCGTTTCGATGACGCGCGCAATCCATGACGTGCCGATACGCTGGTACTGACTGAGCTGTGTGTCGACCAGTCCGCCATCGGGTCCGGAGCGATCGATCAGTCGGACCAGCAGCAGATCGCTGCGGTCTACCCAGAACTGTGGCACATCGAGATTGCGCGATAACGTACCGACCACCCAGACCGGTCGTCCGCGCCAGCGATCCTGGCGGATGTAGTCCAGGTTGATTCCCGCCGCGCGCAGCCTTCGCACCGTCTGCGATGGCAACTCCGAATAGACTTCCTGTGTCAGGATGAACAGCGGATTCACCGATGGCATCACCCGACTGACCACCCCGCGCAGAACCAGATACTGCGTGTCTCGCGAGAAGAAGGTGCCCTCCCGACGCTCGAGCGGAACGAAGTCGATCCGCTGCTGATAGCGTGGCAGCGGAATTCGCATCTGTTGCGGATCCGTCGCCCGGTCCTGCTTGCGGATCGCACTCAGCCACACGGACCGCGTAACCGTCCCCGAAGCATCGTACGCCTCGTTGTTCTGCACGTACGTCAGCGTGTTGAACCAGCGGTTCGTATACCGGTCGAACATCGCCTTCACGACCGTTTCGCCCGTCGTCCAGTCGTAGGCCGGCGGTGGCGGTGGCGTAGCCCGGCAGCCAGTGAACATCAGGACAGCCAGCGCCAGGATGCCTCGTATATTCGATGCTCGCATGCGTTCTCCCTCCGCCCATGTTTTTATCGCAAAACCGGCGCCGGTTACACGCGCACGAACCGCACGGACGGACAGCAGCACTTCTACCGCAGACACGTTCCGATGATCAGGAACGCGTCCCGTTCGACATGCCTTTCGAGCGTTCGGAACACGCGTCGTGTTCGTTTGTCGCACGTTGAATCGATGCGTTAAAGCATCTCATCTGCATGATTCGTTGAAGATTCCTGAAGAAAACGCTTGCGCTTGTGCAAGAACGCATTAAATAATACGCGCGGGTGGAACTGCGGCTGCCACCTGAACGCACTTCGCACGATGCGATGCGTTCTCCCGTTTCGTAGGCGCGACGTAAGTGATGTATTACTTGCGAACGCCGCGCGCCCGGGGGGAAACGGGATCAACTGCCACCGCGCAAGGAGACAACAAATGGCCAGCGCGAAGAAAGCAGCAAAGCCCGCCAGGAAGTCCAGGAAGAAGGCAACGAAGCGCACGGGCGTGACCGCCAGGGCGGCGAAGAAGACCGCTCGCAAGGCTGCTCGCAAGGGCGCAGCGAAGAAGGCCGTTCGCAAGGCCGCACGTAAGGGCGCAGCACGCAAGACCGCCCGGAAGGCCGTGCGCAAGGCAGCAGTGAAGAAGACTGCCCGCAAGACTGCCCGCAAGGCTGCACGTAAGGGTGCACGCAAGGCAGCAGTGAAGAAGACTGCCCGCAAGGCTGCACGTAAGGGTGCACGCAAGGCAGCGGTGAAGAAGACTGCCCGCAAGGCTGCACGTAAGGGTGCACGCAAGGCAGCAGTGAAGAAGACCGCCCGCAAGGCTGCACGTAAGGGTGCAGCGCGCAAGACGGCACGCAAGGCCGTTCGCAAGGGCGCAGCCCGCAAGGCTGCCACGAAGACCGCACGCAAGGCGTCTTCGGCACGCAAGTCCGCTGGGGTCCGGAAGACGACCCGTAAGGCCGGCGCCCGCAAGGGCCGCAGCGCAGCCAAGAGCGCAGCCGCGAACGCTACCTCGAACGCCGCAGTGGGCGCAGAAAACGCATCGCCGGAATCGGCGGCGTAAGCACTTCGGCAGTACCGAACAAGGAAACCGCGCCACGATCGATTCGTGGCGCGGTTTTTATGTCCATGCGGCCGTACCGGAACGGCGCCGATCCTGCGAGGGAAGCAGGCAGGCAATTGAACGAAGCCCCCAAACCGATTCGGGCACGTTGCGCCCGGAGTAGATTTGCACCATGACCGACGACATGATTCCGCTCGAAGAAACACACGAGTTCGGGCGCAAAGTGAGCGAGCGCATGGCTCGCCGTATCCAGATCACCGTGCCCGTCCGGCACAATGAGAAGCTGCGCCAGTTCCTCGATCTCGTGAACGAAGACGACGAACTCTACGGCCTCTGGCTGGCCGCGAATGTGAACGCGATCGAACGGCTCGGCATGACCGACCACGGGCCGGTGCACGTGAAGATCGTGCTGAACATCGCGCTGAAGCTCTACCGTCTGCTCGTGGATGGCGGGGTTGAACCCTCGATCATTACGAACTACGACATGGAGGTGACCGACGGCGAGCTGATCGTCGCGGCGGCGGCGCTGATGCACGACCTCGGCATGTCGATCCACCGCGCCGATCACGAGAACTTCTCGCTTTTCGTTGCACAGGCGAAGCTGCGGGAACTCCTGCCCCGGATCTACGACACCGCGACCGCAACGGTCATACGGTCGGAGATTCTGCACGCCATCATCGCGCACCGGTCCGATGGTCGCCCGCTCACCCTCGAAGCGGGTGTCGTGCGCATCGCCGATGCACTCGACATGGCGAAAGGCCGTTCACGCATCCCGTTCGCCCAGGGTTCGGCCAGCATTCACTCCATCTCCGCCGCCGCCATCGAAGGCGTCGTCATCGACCATGGCACCAGCAAGCCCGTCCGCCTGCTCATCCAGATGAGCAACTCCGCGGGTGTGTTCCAGCTCGACCAACTCTTTCGCGAGAAGCTCGCCGGCAGTGGACTCGAGGAATACATCGAACTCGAGGCGCACATCGAAGGAGAAGGCGAGAAGAGGCTGTTTCAGGAATACAGGCTTTAGGAACGTCATTGGATGCGTTGGCGATCCGGGATTTCGGAAGTTAAGGGAACGAGGAAACAAGGAAACAAGGACTCAGGGATTCAGGGAATCAGGGAATCAGGGAATCAGGGAATCAGGGATTCAGGGATTCAGGGATTCAGGGAATCGGGATTTTGGGAGCAGGGGATCTGGGTAATGGGTGTGGGTATGGGTGTGGGTGTGGGTGTGGGGGGGAGTCAAACATCAGGGCGATTTTCGATGCTTTTGATCAAGCCGTTCAGCAGGGCCATTGTTGCCTGAGCTTCGTCTCTCGCCTCGGCAAGCAGTTCTGTTTCGCCGAGGTCGGCGATTAACACAGCGAAGGCAGTCTTACATTCGTTCGCGGAACCGAGGGAGATCCGGTGAAGTGGAGCTTGTCGGCCTTGCTGAACCGGCCCGCGCCTTCGACGAGGTTGTAAACGATCGACGATGTTCCGCGCACGAGATTGTTCAAATCGGAGGAGAGGCCGCGCGGTGCGGTTCGCTTCAATTGACCGGCGATTTTGCGCAGTCGAAGCGCTTTCTGATAGACGGTCCATGATTCGTAGGGTGCGGGCATGTGCATTTCTCGCGATCTCGTGAAATGCGTCCACGATGCTCGATGCCGCGGGTCACAGCCATGGCAATTCAGGCCGTTTTCACCCACACCCACACCCACACCCATACCCATACCCATACCCACACCCACACCCACACCCACACCCACACCCACACCCAAAACCCTCTTCCCAGATCCCTGACCCCTGATCCTCAAGCCTGAATCCTGAATCCTGAATCCTGAATCCTGAAGCGCGGCGAACTGGTACGACCCTCGCACAACGATGCCGGACATGAGCGTGCGCGTTGGTGTGGCGGGCTGGGATTATCGCGACTGGAGCGGCGTGTTGTACCCATCGCCGCGGCCGCGTGGGTTCGATCCCGTGCGGTATCTCGCGCAGTACATCGACCTGATCGAGATCAACTCGACCTTCTATCGACCGGCGCGGGGCGAGGTGGCCGAGCGGTGGGCGGAGCGGGTGGCTGACTTCCCCGGGTTCAGGTACAGCGCGAAGCTCTGGCGCCGGTTCACGCATGAGCGGGAGAGCGGCTGGACACGCGCCGATGTCGCAGCCGTGGTCGAGGGATTTCAACCGCTTGCTGATGCGGGCGTGCTCGATGCGATGCTCATCCAGTTTCCCTGGTCGTTCAGAAACGTTGCGGAAAATCGTGACTGGCTGAGCGATGTGGTCGATGCGTTTGCAGCGTTTCCACTGGTCATCGAGGTACGCCATGAAAGCTGGAATATCGCGGAGTTCTATGACTGGCTGGGTGAACACGGCGCCGGTTTCGTGAACATCGACCAGCCGCTCTTCAATAAATCGATCAAGCCGTCGGCGCGAACGACTGCGCGTACAGGGTATGTGCGTGTGCACGGTCGCAACTACCGGGAATGGTTCCGCAAGAATGCCGGGCGGGACGCGCGCTACGACTATCTCTACACGGATGCCGAACTGCGGCCGTGGGTCAGGCGCACAGAGGAAATCGCGCAGGACCGCGGAGTCGACAAGGTGGATGTGGTCTTCAACAATCACTACCGTGCCCAGGCGGTTGTGAACGCGATCCAGTTCCGGCATCTGCTGTCCAACGAAGCGGAACCTGCGCCACCGCTTCTGTTCGAGCGGTATCCGGACGCGCTCGAAAACGCGGCGTATCCGCTGGATGCGGAGATCGAGGCGATGCAATCCTGACGTCGCGCGTGGGTGGTCCCGCGGTGTCGCCGATCGCGATCGCGGGTGTGCGCCCTGGCGGCGCGCCCTTGCCAGCGGCGGGATCGATGGTATGTTGCCGGCAGCGTTCGTTTCCCCACGAGGCATGGTGACGCATGAGTAGTCCAGGCGCCCCCCGCAAGCTGCACCCCGATATCTTCATCGCACGTCGTCGTGCACACCTCGAAAAAATTCTCCAGCATTCGTTCGTGCCGCCGCAGTCATCCGGGCTGGACCCGGAGCGCCGTGCGTTTCTGCGCGAGGAGGCGGAGGAGCTGTACTGGAATGAGCTGGAGTGGGAGAAGCTGACGGCGGAAGAGATGTCGCAGGGGGGCAGTGCCCTGGTCGAGTTCGCGTTTCCGGCATTCCTCGCCTTTATCGACGGGTTACTGCTGAAGCAGGTGAATATCGACTCGCCCGCCCCTGCATCGCCGCGTCCCGAAGTTGTCGAAGACATCCTGCTGTTCCTGGCGCGGCGCTGCCTCGAGTTGCTGCCTGAAACGGATGCGGAGCCCGCGCTCGAACGTGAGATGACGGCGCGGCTGGTCGACCTGGTGTTGTACCGTTTGCACGGGATCCCGGTCGACGGCATCGATCGGCTCGAAATGGCGCGCCTTGAAGAAGAGGGTTGAACTTCCCTGCACGGATACGCTCGGGCGTTGATGGGACAGTTCGTATTCAGCGGAACCAGGTGAATGAAAAACACGGTCTCATCGAAGAAGATTCTGGCCGGTGCACCGCTGCTGATCGCGCATCGTGGCGGCGCGGGACTCGCGCCTGAAAACACGATGGCCGCGTTTCGTCGCGCGGTCGATCTGTGGCAGGCGGATATGATCGAGTTCGATGTGCGGGCCACGCTGGACGGGCATTGCGTTGTCATGCACGATCCAACCGTCGCCCGCACGACCGACGGGACCGGTGAAGTCGCGAAGCTGACGCTCGCGCAACTGCGCGAACTCGACGCGGGCTACCGCTTCACCCCCGACGGTGGCAGGACGTTCCCCTTCCGTGGGCAGGGCATTCGCATCCCGACGATCGAGGAAGTGTTGAACGACTTGCCGCCGATCAGGTTGACGATCGAACTCAAGACCGCGGCGGCGCAACGGCCGCTCTTCGATGCGATCGAGCGGGCGAACGCGGCGGACCGGGTGATCGCCGCGAGCGAGTATCGCGCCTACCGTGATCGGTTCCACGAGTGGCATGGGGTAGTGAGTGCCTGCCGCGAAGACCTCATGCCGTTCTACATCCTGCATCGCGTCCGACTCGGTGTGTTTGGGCGCGTGCGCGCGGATGTCGTTCAGATCTGCGAAAAAATCGGTTCGCACCAGGCGGTTAGTCCGCGACTCGTTCGGGAACTTCACGCGCGTGGCATCCCGGTCCACATCTGGACGGTGAACGACGTTGCGGACATGAACCGGCTGCTCGACTGGGGAGTCGAGGGCATCATCACCGATTTTCCCGACCGCCTCGCGCGCGTCCTGCACGAGCGGGTCGGTCGCCCGCTGCCTCCCGGTTTGCTCTCCTGAATTCCGCTTCCTCGAAAATTCTGCAGTGCATCGCGGTGCTGAGCGAAATCGCGAGTCCGTGCGGCCGCAGCAGTCGCTGTGGGGTATATTATTTCAGCCCATGAACGAGCGATTGCTGATCAGACTGAGCCGCGCGGGACGTCCAATGCTGGTTGCGTTATCGGGCGGCCTGGACTCGGTGGTCCTGCTGCATCGGTTGCGCGAGGCCGGCCTGCAGGTGATCGCCGCACACTTCGACCATCGCATGCGGCCGGAGAGCGGAGACGATGCCCAGTGGGTGCGCGCGCTGTGCGAACAGTGGAAGGTGCCGCTGGTCTGCGGGGTTGCGCAGGAATCACTGCGCAGCGAAGCGGCTGCACGCGAAGCGCGGTACACGTTTCTGAAGAGGGCGGCGGATGCGCAGGGCGCACGCTGGATCCTGACGGCGCATCACGCGGATGATCAGGCGGAAACCGTGCTGATGCGACTGCTTCGGGGTACCGGTCTCGACGGGCTGGCGGGGATCCCGCGCCGACGTGGTCGTTTCGTTCGGCCGCTGCTCGGAGAGCGGCGCGCCGAACTGGAAGCGTACGCGCGCGCGCGCGGGCTCACGTGGCGCGAAGATCCGAGCAACCGCGATGTACGCTATCTGCGTAACCGCGTGCGGCACGAACTGCTGCCGCAGCTCGAGCGGGATCTGCCCGCTGCGACCGAAGAGCTCTGCAGAGTTGCGCGGGCGGCCGCACGTGCGCGGCGCGGCTGGCGACGTGTGGAGCGCGCGGTGCTGGACGCGGTTGTGATCGCGCAAACCCATGATACGGTCGAACTTGCCCGCTTCCGGCTGCTCGGGTATCATCCTGAAATCAGGATCCGGCTCATCCGTGCGGTGGCCGCGCTGCTGGAACGTCCGCTGTCGCGTTCAGGAACCGCGGTGGTCGAATCGTTTATTAACGCGGGTGAGAGTGGTTCCGGCGTGACGCTGAAGGGCGGTCTGCGCGTCGAGCGCGAGTTCGACACGCTGCGCATGACGCGTTCGCCGGTCCGGGCCGGCAGCGGAGCGGATCAGCCGCTATGGATCGAGCGACCGGGTACGGGCTCCGGTGTGGCCGTCCTCGATGGTCAGCACTACAGCGTCGAGTGGACGCTCGATCCACATGGCAGGATCGAGCAGGCTCCGGCCTTCGATCCCGCCCGTCTGCGTTTCCCGCTGCAGATTCGTTCGTGGCAACCCGGTGATCGGATCCGGTTGTCCTACGGTTCCGTGAAGTTGAAGAAACTGTTCGGTCAACAGCGCATCGGTCGATCCGCGCGCAAGCGTGTACCGATCATGGCCGACGCAGATGGCCAGGTGTTGTGGATCGCGGGTGTGGCGCATGCCGAAGGGGCGTCGCCGGCAGCAGAGGTATTCCGGATTCAGGTGATCGATGGCGACTCCGACTGAAGTGCGGGCACGAACCGGTGGCAGGGACGTGCAGCGCATTGTCTATTCGGCCGATGAAATCGCAACGCGCGTGCGTGAGATGGGGCGCGAGATCAGCGAGTGGATTCCGCCGGGCGAACCGTTGCTCGTGCTGGGACTACTCAAGGGATCGTTCATTTTTGTGGCGGACCTGGTGCGCGAGATCCAGCGGCCGCTGCAGGTCGATTTCATTGTTGCGGGCAGCTACGGCTCCGGGACGGTCAGCAGCGGCGAGGTGAAGCTGCTCTATGACCCGTCCGCCGAACTGAAGGACCGGCACGTGCTGCTGGTCGAAGACATCATCGACAGCGGCAACACGATCAACAAGCTGATCCCGCTGCTCGAGAAGCGTCAGCCGAAGAGCCTCGAACTGGTTGCGCTGCTGCACAAGCGGATTGCGCCCACACTGGTGCGTGAGCCGCGCTGGGTCGGCTTCAACTGCCCTCGGGATTTCCTGATCGGCTACGGGCTCGACCACAGCGAGGACTATCGTCATTTGCCATTCATCGCGAGCCTGTAGGGGCGCGTTAGCAGAAGGTCATAAATATGTCGGATCGTCAGATCAACAACGGGAACAAGGGCGGCGGCCGCTGGGGACAGGTATCCAGGACAGCATCGTTCTGGGTTCTCATGTTCCTCATCCCCCTGCTGATCTACCAGGTCGCGAGCCCGCGGCGCCGCGAGGTCTCGCAGTTGCCGTACTCGGAATTCCGTGCCCAGATCGAGCAGAACAACATCGAGAAGGTCACGATCATCGATGGCAAGAGGGTGGAAGGCAAGCTGCGCCGTCCTGTTGCCGGTGAGAACGATCGGCAGGTTCAGGAGTTCTGGACGCTGCTGCCGTTCCAGAACAACGATGATCCGATGATGACGGCGCTGGAGAGCAAGAACATCCCGATAGATGGCGCTTTGCCGCGCCAGAACTGGTGGGAACTGCTCCTGCGCACACTGCCGTGGCTGCTCATCTTTGGCTTCTGGATCTTCATGCTGCGCCAGATGCAGGTGGGCGGCAGCAAGGCGTTCCAGTTCGGCAAATCGAAGGCGCGCCTGCTCAGCGGCGATACGCCGAAGGTCACGTTCGTCGATGTTGCGGGCGCGGATGAAGCCAAGGAAGAACTGCAGGAGATCATCGAGTTCCTGAAGGATCCGCAGCGCTTCAGCCGTCTGGGCGGGCGTCTGCCGAAGGGTGTGCTGCTGGTGGGTCCGCCGGGAACCGGCAAGACGCTGCTCGCGAAGGCGGTGGCCGGTGAAGCCGGCCGTCCGTTCTTCTCGATGTCGGGTTCGGACTTCGTCGAGATGTTTGTCGGAGTCGGTGCATCACGCGTGCGCGACCTGTTCGAACAGGGCAAGACTCATGCGCCGTGCATCATCTTCATCGACGAAATCGACGCGGTCGGTCGCCATCGCGGCGCCGGTCTCGGTGGCGGTCATGATGAACGCGAGCAGACGCTGAACCAACTGCTGGTCGAGATGGACGGCTTCGAGTCGAATGAAGGCGTGATCCTTCTGGCCGCGACCAACCGTCCGGACGTGCTCGATCCCGCGCTGCTGCGCCCCGGTCGTTTCGACCGTCAGGTTGTCGTCGATGCGCCGGACGTGCGCGGTCGCGAAGGCATCCTGCGCGTGCATCTCAAGAAGGTGCCGCTGGCCGACGACGTCGAGATCTCGCGCATTGCGCGCGGGACCCCGGGCATGAGCGGCGCCGACCTGGCGAACCTCGTGAACGAGGCCGCGCTGCTGGCCGCACGCCGCGGGCGCGACAAGGTCTTCATGGAAGACCTCGAAGATGCGAAGGACAAGGTCATGCTCGGCGCGGAGCGGAAGAGCCTCGTGCTTTCCGAGAAGGAGCGCGAACTGACCGCGTACCACGAGGCGGGTCACGCTGTGGTTGCGCTGCGCACGCCGGGGCTTGACCCGGTGCACAAGATTACGATCGTGCCGCGTGGCCGCGCACTCGGGATCACGGCTTCGCTGCCCGAGGAGGATCGCCACTCGTACTCGCGCGATTACCTGCTCGCGAACCTCGCGATGCTGTACGGCGGTCGTGCGGCCGAGGAGCTGATCTTCGGTGCCGAGAAGATCACGACGGGCGCCGGCAACGATATCGAGCGTGCGACCGCGATGGCGCGCCGCATGGTCGTGCAGTTCGGCATGAGCGACCTGATCGGCCCGATGGCGGTCGGTGACTCGGAGCAGGAAGTCTTCATCGGCCGTGAAATCGTACAGCGCCGCGAGATCAGCGAACGCATCGCCGAGCAGGTGGACGGCGAGGTCAAGCGGATTCTCGACGAAGCGTACGAGCGTGCACGGAACTGCCTGGAAGAGCATCGCGATCTGCTCGAGAGCATCGCGAACGCATTGCTCGAGCGCGAAACGCTCGACCGGGATGAAGTCGACCTGCTCGCGGCGGGCAAGCCGCTGCCGGAGCTGAAGAACGAAAAGCGCGTTCCCGCGATTGCTACGAGCGGCAGCCACTCGGGTGAGCGTACGCCCGCACATGGTCCATCGCTCGGGCTTGGCGGCCCGCAGATCGCCCCCGGCACGGCCTGATGTACGACGCCCTCCGCGCTCGGATCTGGAATTTCGCGCGCGGGGGGCTTGCCCTCGACGAGCCCCGCCTCATGGGCATCGTCAACGTTACACCCGACTCCTTCTATGCCGGCTCGCGACACGCGGCTGTTGATGCCGCACTGAATCACGCCGAAAAATTGATTGGTGACGGCGCGGATATCCTGGATATCGGCGGCGAGTCGACGCGTCCCGGTGCACAGCCGGTCGAGGCCGGCGATGAACTGGCGCGCGTGCTGCCGGTCGTGCGAGCGATCGTGCAGCGCTGGCCGGACCTGCCGGTCTCGGTCGATACGGTCAAGGCGGAAGTCGCGGAAGCGGTGCTCGATGCGGGGGCCGCGATCATCAACGACGTGTCCGCGTTCCGCCTGGATGCGCGCATGCCGCGGGTCTGCGCAGCGGCCGGGGCCGGCGTTGTGCTCATGCATTCACGCGGGACGGTGCAGGACATGGCGAGCTACACGCAGGCGCAGTACTCCGATGTGGTCGCAGATGTGGTCGAGGAACTCGATCGCGCTGCCACGCTCGGGCTCGAAGCAGGCGTATCGGCCGAACATATCGTGCTCGATCCCGGACTCGGATTCGCCAAACGCACCGATCACAGCATCGCCCTGCTGGCGCAGCTTCAGCGGATCCGCGAGTTGGGGTACCCTGTGCTGGTCGGCCCGTCGCGCAAACGGTTCGTCGGCGAACTGAGTGGCACAAGCGCTCCGGAAGATCGGCTCGAAGGTACGATCGGCGCGTGTGTGGCTGCGCTCTGGCAGGGCGCCCGTATTTTCCGTGTGCACGATGTTCTGCCGGTGCGCAGAGCGCTGCTCATCGCGGATACGATTCTGCGGGAGGTGCCGTGTCAGGACTGATCGAGTGGCTGGGCACAGTCGATCTCAAGGACGGGCTCCAGGTCGCGCTGGTCGCGATCGGGGTGTACTTCCTGCTGCGCATGATCGCGCGCACCGGGGCGATGCACATCCTCAGCGGGATGCTCTCCTTTGTCGCACTCTACTTCGTCGCGCGACTGCTCGAACTCGACCTCATCGTCTACGTCCTGCAGAATCTCTTTCAGTACGGCGCGATTGCCGCGCTCATCATCTTCCAGCCCGAACTGCGCAGCGGCCTCGCCCGTCTCGGCCGGGCGCGACCGGTCCGCTTCCTGACCACCCTCGAACAACCGGCTCACATCGACGAACTCGTCGAAGGCATCGAGCGTCTCTCGCGCGGTCGTATCGGTGCGATCGTCGCGATCGAGCGCGACAACAAACTCGAGGAGTACGCCGAAACCGGAACCGAACTGCACGCGCGCATCAGTGCCGACCTGCTCGTCAGCATTTTCGCCCCGTACACGCCACTGCATGACGGTGCGATCCTGGTCTCCGGCGATACCATCATCGCCGCCGCCGTAATCCTGCCGCTCACGCAATTTCCGGTGAGTGATCGTTCGCTCGGGACGCGCCACCGCGCCGCGCTCGGGCTTTCCGAGGAAACCGACGCGCTCGTCATCGTGGTGAGCGAGGAGACCTCGAGCATCTCGCTGGTCGAACGCGGGCGCATCGAACGCAACCTCACCCCGGAACGCCTGCGCGCGCTGCTCGCGGGGGCGCCACTCCAGGCGGAGTAGTCGCGGGGCAAGGCCGGTCGCTCTACCCGGGCACTCGCATTAGATTCTGCCCAATGACGGAAGCACAATTGCGCGACAACCTCTCGCGGGTGGAGGAGCGGATCGAGCGTGCCCGGGAACGGGCGGGGCGCGGCGATGCGGTCGACATCATCGCGGTGACGAAAACACATCCGATCGATGTGGTTCGAACGGCGCTTGCGGCGGGGTTGCGGAAGCTGGGCGAGAACCGCGTGCTCGAGCTGGAAGGAAAAGTGCAGGCGGTAGGGCGAGATGCCGCGGAGTGGCACCTGATTGGGCATTTGCAGCGCAACAAGGTCAAACGTGCGTTGCCATTGTTCGACCTGTTCCACGCGGTGGACTCCTTGCGACTGGCGCGGGAGCTGTCGTCGGAAGCGGTGAAGGCGGGTGTGACCGTGCGCGGCCTGGCGCAGGTCAATGTGAGTGGGGAAGCGACGAAGGGCGGCTTCGAGGGAGAGCTGTCCGAGATCGTCGATCAGATCGCCGAGGCCTGTGCGCTGCCGGGGCTCGAGATCCGCGGGTTGATGACGATGGCGCCGTTCACGGAAGCTGAACGCGTGGTGCGCGGCACGTTCGCCCGGGCCAGGCAGCTTTTCGAGCAGTGTGGCAACACGGTAGAGGGCTTTGTTGCGGCGCACCTTTCGATGGGGATGTCGAACGACTACGAGATCGCCGTCGAGGAGGGCAGCACGATGGTACGACTCGGGACCATTCTATTTGGGGAACGGGAACCATGATGGACCTCACGCCGCTTGAAGTTCGCAAGAAGAAGGGCGATTTCAAGCGTCAGATGCGCGGTTACGACCCCGCGCTGGTGGACGACTTCCTCGACCTGGTCGCAGACCGGCTGGAGCAAGTCGTCCGCGAGAACATGAACAACGCGGAGCGTGTTGCCCGGCTCGAGGCGCAGGTCACCGAATATCGCGACCGCGAGAAGGCGCTGACCGAAGCGCTGGTCAGCGCGCAGCAGATGCGCGAAGAGATTCGCAGGCAGGTCGAAAAAGAGGCCGAACTCGCACGTCGTGAAGCCGAAGCCGACGCGGAGAACATTCGCGTTTCGGCGGTGCAGGCGCGCGAACGCGAAGAGGAAGCCATTCGCCGACTGCGCGCACGGCAGGCGCAACTGGTGCAGAGCTACCGCGGTTTCCTGGAGCGCGAACTCGCCGAACTCAGTGTGATGGCGGAGACGCTCGAAGTGACGCGGACCGCGGCGCCTGCGACGCCCGGGGGGCAGCGCACAGGGGCCAAGCCGCGGGCCGCGACGAAACCCGCGGCACCGCAACCCGCAAAGCCGGACGCTGCCCAGGCCGCACCGGGCTCGGCGAAACCTGCGGCTGCCCCCGCCGATGCAGCACCGCCGAGGCCTGTCGCAGGGCAGGCCGATGCAGCATCGCCGAGGCCTGTTGCAGGGCAGGCCGGTGCAGGCGCGGCGAAATCCGCGGTGGACGTCGAAGCGGGTGCTGCGAAGCAGACGGGACCGAGCGCGGAGGTGCCCCAGCATCTGCCACCGCCGGGACCGCCACCGGAGCAGATGCCGGTGCCGCTTCCCGATCCGGTGCCCGTCCCCCAGCCGACGCCGATGCCGCGACCGACGCCTATGCCGGAACCGGTTCCTTCGCCCACGCCGATGCCGGAGCCAACGCCGGCGCCGATCGCGCCGGCGGCCCGGGCGGAACGCGGTCCCGATGCGACGGGCACAGCCGGAAAGCCGAACGAGAACAGGGCGGATCCGCTGCGAAGCATCGATGCAGCCTTGCCGCTGACGGTGATCCCGACCGCGGGACTTGCCGAGGAGTTTGTCCAGCTTCCGACGCTCGATCCGGGGCAGTCCCTCGAACTGACCATCGAACCTGCACCCGGTGACGAAGACGCGTTCGATCCGCAGATCGAGCTCGAAGACGGTATCGAAGACATCGTTGAGGACGAACCGGAAGACGAGGAGGATGAGGGCGCATGGGTATCGTCGCTGCTCGAACGGAAGGGGCAATGACCCAGGATGCCGTGGGTTTGCGCGGCGCGCTGCAGGCGTCGGTCGCCGCGATCCGCGAGCGAACCGCGCTCGTGCCCGACGTTGCCATCATCCTCGGGACGGGACTCGGCGCGCTTGCCGGGCAGATCGATATCGACGTGGCGATCCCGTACGCGGAAATCCCGTACTTCCCGCTTTCCACCGTCGAAACGCATACCGGGCGACTGCTGCTGGGCCGACTCGAAGGCCGCAACGTCGTCGTGATGCAGGGACGTTTCCATCGGTACGAAGGCTACTCGCTTCAGCAGATCGTGCATCCGGTTCGGGTGATGAAGCTGCTCGGTGCGCGAACGCTGATCGTGTCCAACGTTTCAGGCGGCATGAACCCGCTCTGGCAGGCCGGCGATCTCGTGCTCATCGACGACCACATCAACCTGCTCGGCGACAATCCGCTGATCGGGCCGAACCTCGATGAACTCGGGCCGCGTTTTCCGGACATGTCCGAGCCGTACAGCCATGCTCTCCAGAAAATCGCCCAGAACGTCGCTCTCGAATTGAAGATCCCGCTGCGCCGTGGTGTCTACGTTGCCGTCACGGGACCGAACCTCGAGACGCGTGCGGAATACCGGATGCTGCGCGGGATGGGCGCCGACCTGGTCGGCATGAGCACCGTTCCGGAAGTCATCGCCGCCCGGCACATGGACATTCCCGTGCTCGGCATCAGCATCGTCACCGACATGGCGCTGCCGGACCATCTCGAGCCGGCGACGCTCGAAGCCATCGTCGCGGTGGCTGGCGCGGCGGAGCCGAAACTCACCGCGCTCGTGCGCGGCGTACTGCGCTTCTGCTAAACCTGCATCTGTCTCAACCGTAGCACATTCACTGACGCTGTCGGTATCGCCGCGCGGCAGGCAACTGCCGTGCAGGCGAAGGCGAGAGTGTTCACATCCCGTCGTCGCTGTTCCCGCATGAGTTTCGGATCCGTTCGCTTTCCTGTTCCGCCAAGAAAAAGGAGCCCGGCGAATGTTCGCGATCGTGTTTGCTCTTTCGTTGGCAATTCAGCAGCAACAACAGCCGTGCGCGGGTGACCAGCCGTCGCCGCGCGCGTTCGTTCAGGGACTCGACGCTGCCGTCGCAGTTCCGGAAATCATCGTTGGTGCCGGTGCGGATTGTGAGCGAGGGTGGGTAGCGCTGCGGTGGTTTGAGATTACTGGTGAACGTGCAGTAGCGGAACGCGCCCTCGAGCACCTGCTCCGTGCGGCGCGACGCAGCGAGAGCGCGGCCTGGGCATACTACGGGTTGGGCAGGTTGGTGCTGGAAGCACCATGGCTTAATCCAGGGCAGCAGCTCGTCTTCATGGATGCGAAGTCGCGCGCGCGTTTCGCGGCGCGCGAGGCACTGAAGCAGGATCCGACACTGTACGAGGCGGGTGTGCTGCTCGGCGAGGTGTCGGCGCTGGGGCAGGATCGCAGCGAGATCAGGGAAGCGCGCGATCTGCTCCGCAATTTCCAGGGCGAAGCACTCGCCCGTGTTTCTCCGACCATCTTCGAACTGAACATATGGCTGCGCGATGGCGACGGCATGCTGGACGATGCAAAGCGGGCGCGTGCAGCAGGAGCATCACCTGCACTGGTCGACCGCGCGCGAACGATCGCCCTGGCCGAAAAGCGCGACACGCTTGCAGGCAGCGCATACAGTTCGGCGATTGCGCAGGCTGATTCGGGTACCGCTATGGTGTTGTTCGACGACGTTCGCGCAATCATCAGTATCGATGACACGCTGGCGTTTCTGCAGGGCGACCTCTCGACGAAACGAGAGTGGCTGCGTTCGTTCTGGAAACGGCGCGCTGAGAATACCGGCGAGACGCCGGAGAGCCGGGTTGCCGAACACTATCGACGCCTGCTGATCGTTCACGAGCGTTACGCCTACCCGTTCCGCACGAACAAGGGTGCTGTGCCGACGTCTGCCGTGCTGCAGCCAATCAAGGCGCTCGCCTACCTCGACGACCGTGCGCTGATCTACCTCCGCCATGGTGAGCCGACGCGGGTTCAGCCCGGAATC
>Ga0182737_1001539_pt1 | contig 22184 bp, 26 predicted proteins | sample eDN5th30CBELigOP_FD_128878 | JGI IMG/M metagenome (GOLD analysis project Ga0182737, IMG submission 128878) | Enriched Organic Plus compost microbial communities from Emeryville, California, USA - eDNA 5th pass 30_C BE-Lig OP (version 2) (version 2) ...
CACGATCAAAAAACGCCGCTTGAACCACCAAACCAAAGCCGCTTAAATCAAACCCCAAACCGAGCCGGAAACTCCAATCTTCAAAAGCAAAAATAGTCTCAAATCATTCGACGACGGACAGGTCGCCTCCCTCACATGGATACCATCGGTCGCGCCGTTATTCAGCGCTGCGGAGGTATTGGCGTGAAGGTCCACGGGAGCATTCATTGTTTGAGTCCTTCCGCAATCGTACCCGAAGTGATCTTCAAGAGGTCGATATAGGTTGGCACGGGGCCATCGGGTTCTGAAAGGGAATCGACATAAAGAACGCCAGCGTATTTTGCGCCGGTTTCGCGGGCCACCTGCTCGGCTGGAGCAGGGGAGACGGTGCTCTCCGAGAAAACCGCCGTAATGTTGTTCTCACGTACTGCATCAATCACCTTTCGCACCTGCTGAGGAGTGCCCTGCTGGTCGGCATTGATTGGCCAGAGATAAAGCTCCTTCAGGCCGAAATCCCGTGCGAGATAGGAGAAGGCGCCTTCGCTGGAAACAAGCCAGCGCTTATCTTCCGGAATAGCCATCAGTTGCACTCGGATGGGATCGATTGTGGCCTTAATTTTCGTTTTATAGGCTTCGGCATTGGCCTTGTAGGTATCAGCGTTTGCGGGGTCGTTTTTAACGAAAGCATCCCGTATATTATCAACATAGATCAGGGCCGCATTTGGCGACATCCATGCGTGCGGGTTTGGTTTGCCTCTATAGGGCCCTTCGCTGATGTCGATTGGTTCAACGCCGTCCGAGACAACTGCATTCGGAACGTCTTTGAGACGCGAGAAGAATTTTTCGAACCATAGTTCCAGCTCAAGACCGTTCCAGAGAACGAGCTTCGCATCCTGTGCTTTGATCAGATCGCCGGGAGTTGGCCGATAATTATGAATCTCGGCGCCTGGCTTTGTGATCGACTCGACTGTCGCGGCATCACCCGCAACGTTCTGGGCAATATCGGCGATAACAGTGAATGTCGTCACGGCCTTGAATTTTTCCGCAAGTGTAGCGCTTGCGCTTGTCCAGAGAAGACCCCCGCTCAGAAAACTGAGCACCGTTGTTCGTAAAACGCGACGCAGCATATCCAAATCCTTGTTGCCAATCAGTTGCAATTGCATAACTGGTCACCAATCCACAATCAAGTGCTATTGCAAATCATTTGCATTAAATGACAGAGGTTGGCTAACGAGATTCTGATTGCAAATTGGAAATACACGCTTAAATTGTATTCGAGTGAAAATTTAAAGTTTTGAAGTTGGGCTTTCGATTGAGGCGCAATGGAGAAGAAGTGCACAGTCCATCAGCGAACTGTATGTCCTTATTCTCAATTTTCATATTGAACGAATAAATGTGAGGGTGAGCTTAATGGTTGATTTACACCCAATTATTGCGAAAGATGGGGCCGATGGAAGGATTTTTCGGCAAGTGCAAGCCATATCAAGCAATAGCACTTTGACCTGTACCACAACCCAAGTTGGGCCAGCTATTTATTGCGGAGCCGATACGACTATCATTGTCTTGCGCGAGCAGATTCGCAATCTGAAGTGGTATTCCTCCGCACTGGTGGCTGAGCAGTCCAACTGTTCGGCTGGAACTGTTTTCATCATTCCTGCTTCTGTCGATTTATCAATCGACTGGCCGGATTCGATTGAAATCATAATCATGCAGCCTGAAGAGCAGCTTTTGCGGGAAACGTTCTGTCTTGAGCCCCGATTCTATGAAATCAATGGCACCAGGAACGTTGAAAAAATTTCGTGCAAAGAATCTATCTCATTATCTCATTTGATATGGGATGAGGTCTGTCGGCGCGGCGGGCAGGATAAGCCCTACCTAACTGCTCTCAGTTTGGTTCTTATGCGCACACTAGCGCACATTGCTTTGGATGATCGCGTTTCAGGCAATAATAAAGCCGGACTCAGTAAATCAGCGTGCCAGCAGATCGAAGCTTATCTCAGCCAAAATTTTCATAAAGCTCTTTCTGTGCCGAATATGGCCGCACTGGTGGGAATCTCAGCGGGGCACTTTTCGACATGTTTTCGAAATAGTTTTGGTCAGACGCCCCATCAATATCTGCTGGGGCTGAGGCTTGATGAGGCCGAACGACGTCTCAGAAAGACGGTCGAGCCAATAAGCGAGATTGCGCGTCTTTTGAATTTTTCCAGCCAGAGCCATCTAACGACGGCGTTGCGAAAACATCGACATCTGACACCAGGTGAACTGCGTAAGTAGAGTTTTCGCCTTTTTGCAGTAACAATTTCCTAGTGCTCGTTCCGTTGAACAGTCACTTTTTTTGAAGTTGACTTGAGTGTGGGATATCGAGCTGCAAATTGATCAGCTCGATATGTCGGACGGCTTCCGTTTCACCCATTTGCGCCAGATGTGGACTTCGCTTCTGCGGCGCCAGCGACGGACGCGATGAGAGTCATGAGAAAGGACGATTAATCCGAGTGGAAGCATCCAGAAACCGAGAATCGGAAGAAAACCCAGCGAGCCGCCGACAACGAGTGTGCCGCCAAGCATGCGCCGCATCATGACTGATTGCGGCATCGGGATTCGCCGACCAAGAATCACGATGGCTTTTTTTCGGGGCATTTCTGCGGATTCGTCATTCACAGGGGCATCTCTCGGACTGATATGTTACAATTCACAGGAGTAAAACGTCCCAGAGAATATAGGGTTTCGAGGGGATAATGCAAAAAGATGAAAAAAAATGGATTTAGCCCTTTGCAAACGCGAAATCCTTTTGCTATACGCCACCTCGCTGACACGACGAGCACCTGTTCCCCGGTAGCTCAGCGGTAGAGCAACCGGCTGTTAACCGGTTGGTCGCTGGTTCGAATCCGGCCCGGGGAGCCAATTATTTCAATGACTTAGCTCAAGTCGACAATCTTCATAAAACTGACAATCTACGCAATATCTACGGAATCGGAAAGCGCTAGGCGGGGTCTATGGCGCTGATCTACAATGCCAAAAAATGGCTGGAGGCATATGGGGGTAGGCGTGATAGAGTTTTTCCTTTCGGCGCTTAATTGGTTTGGGCTGGTGCTCAACATGGTTGGCGTTACTCTGGCGTTTTTTTACGGTTATCCGCAACCAGACTTGGATGACAATCTGCACCTCAGCCTCGGTGAAATGCCGAGCGATTGGAAAATGCCGTCAGGCGAAACCTATGGGGATTTCAAAAAAAGGATAGCTCGCGAGAAGGCAACTCACCTTTATCGCTCCCGTCTGGGTCTGGCGCTGATGTTCTTCGGCTTCCTATTTCAGCTTGCATCCGTCTTTGTTGCGAAGTAGTCGCCATACTTAAGCTAGATCAACGTCCAGACTATTCGGCTCATTCCATCGCGGCGGGTGTCGGTGATACGGAATCGGCGGAGGTCGTCAAACTGGATCTCGTCACCCTGTTTGGCGTTAACGGCTTTAGGATAACGATTCACGTCAACTGAAAACTCGCTGCGGTGGCCGCGTACCATCGCGCCAAGGCTGTTGCCTGCGCTGTCACGTCTGCCGATTTCCACGTCAACGGCTTCGGCGTTTTCTTCCAGAATGCCCTTGCCGGTCCAGCTCTGGCGCTCAGGATTTGGCGACGACCGGCCATTCGGGCTTGATGTCTGCGGATAAAACGCGAACCGAATTGCGAATGTGCGGTCGGTCATGCGCGAAAGCTGGCGTTCCATGCGGTCGAAAATAGCCATGTCGGGATTCCTTCTGAGGAGGCGCCCACCACGGAGCCCTTAACAACCGTGGTGGGCCGGAGGGACACTTTCACTCCGCCTACGAACAGTAAAAAGCGGGTCCGGGTGCCTTTGCCGCCATGGATAACGGCCCGGATGCGGCGACTCTCGTCGCTGCTAGCCTCCGCCCCGGAAACACCAGTCGGGGTAGGCTTGTGGGGTGACGTTTCACGGGCCAGTGTCACCAAACTGGCATTGAGGGGAGCGTGAACACCCCTCAATTCGGTTCCGGCTTATTGGCCGGGATTCTTGTACCAGCCGCGATGCTCGAGGAAAGCGGCTCCGTAGTCGAGACGGACTTTCCACTCAATGCCGTCCACGTTGAAGCCCTGCTTATCTTCGATTTGCGGACCGGGTTCGCCAGCGAGATAGCTGTATTCCAAGCCTTCAATCTCTGCCGGGCTTGCCGCGACGTACCATGCTTTCGCGTCGGTCAAGCGCGGTTCCACAATCAACGTAAGAGACTTGCTGAACGGGTTGGTGTCTTCAACCTTGGCTGCTGCAATATCTGCCAGCACCTGTTCGGCCAGCGTTTCCAATTCGCTTGGCACGATCAGGAAGCGAGGCGTCACGCTGATAATCTCGCCTGCAAGGCCGGTCTGGCGGCGCATTGCCAAGCGGGCGCCAGACAGGCTGGCAACCGAAAGCGAGCTGCCGGCAGCGGCAAGGTTCTTGTGGTCCGCGTGGAACAGAGCCTTGTTGTCGCCCATCTTCGGGTTGGACTCAACGAGGCTCGCAAGGAATGAAGCCTCGAACGCTTCGGAAGCTCGGCCAAGTTTAGTGGCGATTTCAACAAATGCGCCAAGCTGGTCGTTAATCAGAAGCTGTCGGGTTGCGCCAAAAACCTTGCCGTATGTGGCGATCTTGTAAGACTCGGCGGACTCGGTAAACGTGCCTCGCTTGTACTCGCCGTGCTCGTTCACTTTCTCGAGGCCGGGGCCTTTGGACAGTTTGACGGTAGTCTTAGCGCGGAAGTCAACGGCGGTGCTCTGGCGCGCAACCTGCTTCAAGGCGGCTGGCGCGGCGTTGTAGGCTTGCATCATTGACGCTTGTGCTACACCGGCAAGGATGGCTGGGAAATCGCTCGTCGTATGCAGCGCACGACCGATCAAGCCGCCCTGCGAAAGCCCTATGACGTTTTCGCCGCGATTTTCGAGGCACCGGCGGGCGATCTCGGACACTGGCAGTCCGACATACTGCCGGGCTTCGCCTTCAACCTTGTGCGAAGGGTCAACGCGCGCCAGCAAAGCGGAGATCATAGCGTCGGTGCGGTTCATGCCGTCGCCCATGCCGCGTGTCTCCACGACGGGGAATGTCGGTGACTGGTTCTGGCGCTCGACCATCTTGTCAAAGACATAGTTGCGGAACGCGTCAACGGTCGTGCCTTCCTCAATCGCCCGGTCAAGCTCGGTGTCTTCAATGTTGGCGCTACGGGCCAAGTAGCGAAGATCCGATACGCGTCGGCGTTCGTTGATGATATTCGTTGGCGCCGGGCGCTGATGGCGCTGCTCGTTGGTTTCAATCGGGTCAGGCATAGGGTCAATTCCTTCTGAACGGGTGCTGGCGTTCGAGTCGGCGGGAACCGGCACGACGCTGATTTCCAGCGGCATCCACTTGGTTGCGGTTACGGTCGGCAGGGTGTCGCCCTGTCCTTCGGTTTTGCGGGTTTCCAAGACTTTGTAGCCGACACTGATAGGGGTCTTGTGGCCGTCTAAAATGTCCTGAAAGAAATGATTGGCGCGCTCCCTGCGGCTGAATTTCACGGTCGCGACAGCCTCGCCGTTCACGATCTTGAATGAACCGGGCACAACTGAACCAAGGCGGGAGTCCATGGAATATTGATCGTGCGTATCCAGAAGGCTCATGCCTTCATTCATGCGGCTTGCGTCGATGGCGTCGCGGCTGATTTCCAGCACTTCCAGATAATAGCCGTCATCCCAAGAGTACCGCTTGACGGGCGTGCTGGTTGCAAAAGTGACTTGCACGGTTCTGGCGTCGGGGTCTGCGGTACCACTGACAGGTGCGGCTCTGGTGAATGTCTCCGGCTTGCTCATGCTGCGGCCCTCCCGGCGAGGCGTGCACGCATGACAGAAAGGCGCTCCACGGCGCGTTGCACACATTCATGCAATGACAGCGTGACCGACAAAGGAAACGTAGCCAGGTGGGCTTCCAGTTGCCTTGCTGTGATGGCTGCAAGAACAATGTCGTGCTTGTCGTCATCAACAAAGGTCAGCCATACCCGCCGATCTTGTCCGCCCGACGCATACAGAATTTCGCTGTGAAAGCGTGACGCCAGCTCGCACGAACGCTCTGCATTGACGCCGACACGTTGCATCTCGAAAGCGGTGAAAATCATCACGGCGTGGCGGTCGGTGATAGTCGTCCCATGGATGAACGTTGCCTTCCGCAAACGGTAGATTGTCATGTCGGAAACGCCCAATTCCCGGGCTAGATCGACCTGTCTCAACGTTTCCATGTATAATCTCCGTTGATCTATTGCGCCTAACACATAAGCGGAATTCATGATAGAAACATGTAACTGAAATGAATGAGTCCAAGCAATCTCATCAATGGAGTTCATAAATGACATCTCGTGTAGCTTCACTCAGACTCCAGCTCATAGACGCGGCTTCCGGCCCGGCGAAAAAGACCTCCGGCGCTCTGGGCCAGCTCGAGCGCGACATTTCCAAGCTCGGCAAGAATGGCGTTGCCGGTGCAAAAAACCTCGGCAACCAGCTCGACCACCTTCGGAGAAAAGCCGCTGCTGCTGCCGACTTTGGTCGCCTGCGACAGAACGCTGCTTCGACATTCGCGGAGTTTCGGAAGGCCCGCGACCGCGTCAAACAGCTTGAGGCTGCGCTCCAGTCGGTTTCCAAGCCTACGGCGAAGATGAACGCGGATCTCCGGTCGGCGCGCTCTGCGCTCAAGGGAGCGGACAATGCGTTCCGGCAATCGCGGGCTGCGGCCGTTGCTGCGGGTCAGGGCCTTAAAACGTTCGACTTGAACGCGCGAACGGCGGCAAACGCGCAAGAAGGTCTGCGCCGGTCGATGGCGAGTACAATTCAGCAAATGCGGCGTATGAGGACGGAAGCAGGCAAGCGCGTGCCTAATCAGTCTCAGCCCGCCTATAACGCTGCCGGTGGCCGTGCTGGTCGCTTTTGGGGAGCTGTTGCCGGGGCTGCTACTGGCGGTTATGCTGCCGGGGCCATGCTGGCCCGTCCGGTCGGCAAGGCGCTTTCATACGACGAGACGCTGACTTATCTGGCTGGTACGATGGCGGGCGATGGTTCGGTCGCGGCCAAGCAAGCTGCCAAAGTGCGCGCTTCCGACTCCGTCAATCGGTCATTGCAGGACTCTGGAGGCACCCGTGACGCGGCAGCGGCGGCATTGAATACGCTCGTCGGGTCCGGTCTGTTCGAAGGGGATTCGGCATTACAAGCGCTGACACCGATACTGAAAACCGCATTCGCGTCCGGCTCTGACCCGGAAGATGTTGCGCGAATGGGCGTTGCCTTCAAAAACTCCGGCATTAATTCGTCGGAAGACATGCAGCTCGCATTTGATAGCGCTCTTCGAGCGGGCCAGCTCGGCGGTTTCGAACTACGTGACATGGCGCGATGGTTGCCCGGCCAGCTGGCGCTCGCACGCGGGTCGGGTCTCACTGGCCTTGATGCCGTCAAGTATCTCGCCGCTGCCAACCAGACTCAGATTAAAACGGCTGGCAGCCCTGACGAAGCCGGAAACAACCTTGTCAACCTTTTGCAGAAGTTGAACAGCCGCGAGCTGCAAAAGCAAATGGCTAATCAAGTAAAAGCGAGGGACGGCGACCCTAAGAATGAAGATGACGAGTTTGACTGGCAATCTTACATGGTTAAGCGTCGGCAGGCTGGCGTTTCAGGACCGGAAGCACTTTCAGAAATACTTAATCGGCAGCTGGAGGACAACAAGCAATATCAGGAACTGCTCGCAAAGGCACGTGACTCCAAAAGCAATGACGAGCGTCTGAAGAATATTGAAGGTGCTCTAAACATCGCAGAAGGCTCAACATTCGGGGAGATCTTTGCCGATCGCCAAGCTCTGTTTGGCGCTATTGCGCTACAAGTTTTCAAGGACCAGCAAAAGCAGATTGAGACACAGCTCGGCAGTTCGGGTGGTGCCGTTGAGACGGAGTCGGAGTTTGTTCGGGCGCAACCGTGGGCAAAAGTTCAAGATGCTCGCAACGCTGGCGACCGGGCGAATGAGCAAGCTTATAACGCTGTGTCAGGTCCGCTCGGGGATCTGGCTAAGGCGGCTTCGGACGCTGCAGCCGCTTATCCCGGCCTCACTGCCGCCACTTATGGCGCGGCTACTGCTCTCGGTGCCTTGGCTGCTGGCGCTGGCCTCTACGGTTTAGGGAAGACGGTTCTCGGTGGTCGGGGCGTCCCCGGTGCGCCCGGCGGTCTGGCGACCCCTTCCGGCGGTTCTGGGAGCGGTAGGGGTGGTGTAGGCGCCGGACGGTTCGGCCTCGGCGCAATCGGTGCTGTAGCAAGTGTACTCTCAGTACCAACTGAGGAAACCGAGTTTAAGCAATTCGTCCAAGCTAACGCGGAACGCTCCGAACGCTGGAACTCATGGCTTGAGAAGAATGTCGGAACGCCGCGCTCATGGCTCGGTATGCGGTCCAGTCAGGCCGCTGTCGGTAAAGCTGCCGTGGATAAGGGGGAAGCCGATCTCAGTGTCGCAACCGCTCGGTGGCCTATTCAGGCACAAGAGGGAATGCGTGGCTTTGTTCAGGCGGTCGCACAGGGCGGTGCGGAAGGCGAAGCCAAGGCCAACGAGGCTGCTGCCCAAATTCAACAGGCGCTTACTGTCGATGGAAAGCTGTCAATAGACTCAAGCCAGCTTGACTCTGCAATCGCGAAGGCGCGGCAGCTCGGCGCGGCCATTGCAACCGCACGCGGTGGCTCTGCAGCGGCTTCCTCGTCGGGTGGGTCACTTGATCCAAAGCTTGACGGCAAGCGCGCTGGCGGCGGCCGTGTGAAGGCAGGTGGCCTGTACCAGATCAATGAGAAGGGACAGGAACTCTTCGCGCCGGGTGCGGACGGGACGATCATCCCGAACCACAAGATCGGTGGCGGGGGCGTCACTGTTCATGCTCCGATCAACCTCGGCGGTATCACCGTCGGCGCTGGTGCAGATGCTGCCAGTGTTAAGGCCGCAGTCCAGCAAGGCGTTGAGCAGGCGCTTGCTCAGCTTGACGCAAAACTCTCCCGCTCACTTGAAACGACGTGGAGTAACCTCGCTTACGGAGATGCATGATGCTTATGGCATGGGGACCGTTCCGGTTCACCGTACCGAACTACTCGGTCGAGACGATCAGCCGGTCCCTGTCGCCAGCCACATAACGATAATCGAAAAAGGGTGCTTGAAGCGCCCCTAATTCCGGCGCTTACTTAGGCGTTTCGCTCACGTTCGCACACAGTTTCTCAGTTTCCCATGATGCATTCAATGCAACACGCCCCGTGACTCCTAACCCGGCGCTTATGTCAACTTCCGTCCCGAACTGCGTCGGCCGCGCTTTCAGTTTGCAAACCGCATCTTGAGCACCTTCGAGAAGCTGGGTCAGTATCTCCCCCATTCCATTGGTGTCGGGCATCCAACTGGTCAGCAAAGCATCGCTCGAAACGCGCTTTAAGTCGCCACCTGCCGGAACCATTGCAACGATTTGTTTGTCGGGATTGAGCCCACGAGGGAGGACAACGAGATTGTCAACGTTCCCTTTTGAATCCCGTAAATACCAAACATCTTGTTGAGAAAGCTGCTGCACAAGTTGGTTCTTGCCCATAATTTCCGCAGCGGCTCTAGCTAAGGCGTCGTTCTTTCCAGAAGCGGAATCCATGGGATCCATTGCTTTCTGTTTTTCAATAGTCGCTGGCACGATCTTGATTTTGCCATTCTCATCTAAAGTCGCCTCAAAACGCATCACTGGCGGCACACTTACTCCAGCGTCGTTTCTCAGCTCCTGCGTCGAGGCGATACTTGGTCCCCAAAGCATTATAGCGGTTGCAAGAATAAGTCGGTGAACTTGCATTCCAAAAGCCTCCCTCTGTTGCCGTCCGCATTTCTAGCATGATTGCGAGAACTCCCGATACGCGGAATCGGAACGGTAGAATCAAAATGTTCAAAAGCGGTCAAAGACTGCGCTGCGCGGCACCCGCGGGCGGGAGGGGTGAGGGGTAAAAGAACCTAATGCCCACCCCTTGCCGGTGCTTGGTCGCTCATTGCGTCGGAATCTCAATCCATTCGTCCTCTATAGTCATGCGCATGGCATTGTTGACGAGGTCCACAAGCGGGACTGACTGTCGATCGGCCTCAAGCTCGGCAAAGAGGCTGGCGTCGTCGTATGAGCTGCAGATCGCGAATATGTGCTTATCCTGCCAGACGCCATAGAGCGTCGTAGGGTGATCTTCGGGTAGTCCATCGCGACGGGTGCCTTGAGAGGTCCATTGCATCGTGATGTCGCTCATCTCGGTGATGGTGATCGTGCTCATTGCATCCGCCCTCCGGGCTTCTGCCCCCCTTCGTTCTCTCTCAGCAGAGTGTCTGTCTCTTGGATCATGGCGGTTATTTCTCTTGCGTGACGGACTGCGGTGTCCCGGTCCTCGTGCAAGGCCATGACGTCGATTTGCTCATCCATACGGCGGACGATGGCAAAGGCTTTGCGCGGTCTCGTCAGCTCGATTGTCATGAGATCGCCGGAGGGGAACCGGAGTCCTTCAAACACGGCTTCGACTTCGATGACGGCGACGGCGTTTTTCGTGAGGTCATCGGTCATGGTCTGCCTCCTGCGGCAAGTGTTAGAACGGGCGCGCGTGATGCATGGGAAAGCCCTCTCAGCTCTGCGAGCCGGTTCATAACAAGCGACTTGAAGGTGTCCTCGACCTGAACGCCCTGCCAGCGCTTGCCGCCGTCCCTTATGACGCTTTCACCCAAGCGACCGGCCTCATGCCTGATCTCGCGATGTTGGATCGCCTGACGCTGCCCGTTTATTTCTGCTGCAAGCAACCGAGCGCGGTTTTCTAGATTGTTGGGAAATGCGAAAACTTTAGCCATTTGATGCCTCCATGTAGGAGTCAGGTCCGGCAGCGTCAGCGCGTTGTATATACGTATCCCCCTGCACAACGTCAGACGGTAGAGACCCATGATTAAAAGAAGAATCCGGTGAAACCGGTTCAGGTTCAGACTGGTGGTTATACAGGGTCGTGACGCCCCTGTTATTATAGGGTCGTGACGACCCTGTGAGCATGTGTTCAGGCCATTGATCGGGAGGGACCATCGCATATGCTTTTCCGCGATATGATCGACCCGAACCGCCCTCATTCGTCGCGCCCATGGCAACGTCTTTAAGATCATTCGGTAGGTTCGCAGCCTTTATAATTCGGATGCATCCTGTGCTTGCAAGGGCAGCCAAACTGCGGCGAATGCTGCGCTCGTCCTTCGGGTCGTAACCAGCCTTGCGGGCAATGCCCGCTTGGCTCGGCCAGCTATAACCATGCTGCCCGGTGAAGCCGAATAATGCGATTGCTACACGAAGGGTTCTTACGCCAAGATCATGTCTCTGATTGATCGCCTCTAACCACTGGAAACGGTCTGCACTCGCCTTTGGTTTGGTGCTGCGCATGATCTCATGCAGCTCATCAAGCGTGATTCCGAAATGGCCGATAAAATGGTCGGCTTGAAACATCTCGAATGTGCGCTCGTCAAATCCCGGTGCAGCACGCAGCCCCTTGAAAACCTCTAGTGCTTTCGCGTAATTTCTTGATGCTTCAGGTAACTTTCCATGGCCCTGTGCACGGTTGCAGCCGTGCGCAGGGTTTTCTTTTGCTTGGGTCATTGGCGCCGATCCTCAATCTCAGCCAGCGCTTCGAGGTGGCCGTCGATTCTGCGGGCAAGCGCGGCAATCGAAGATGCGGCGCTCGTCGCTGCGGGTGCGGAACCGGGGCTTGCCGCCACGCCGTCGGCCATAGTGATAATCGCGTCCAGAAGATCGCTGGCGTCGGCGAGATGGGCTGTTATTTCCCGGGTGGTCATGTTCATCGTGCCAACTCCTGCCGTTCAATGAAATCCTCTGCCCAACCTGCTCGCCAGAATGATCGGGTGCCGATCTTGATCGGTTTCGGAAGCTCGCCGCGCTGAATCAGTCGGTAAAGGGTCGGTTCCGACATACTCCCCAGACGCTTTCGAAATTCCCCCTTGTCCAGTAGAGGGTCATCAACCAAATTCCGTTCGCGCTTATCGTAAGTATTGCTTTTCATTTCGTGGCCTTTCTTGCTTTGTCTGCACAAGTCTGCCTCACGAAATTGAGACCATGCAAGAGGGTATTTATTTCTCCTGACATGGTGTCTATAGAATTTAATTCGATCCGTATAATTTATTACGAATTGTAGAAAGCAATTCACTTTGAATAATACTTCAATATATTGTTATTGCGGATAAAATTCACGCAATGGAAAATGAGCGGGAAGTTATCCACAGGCTAAAATTATTTTTAATACGATGCGTATTTCTTTTGAAGGTCACTCAAAGAAAAATTGATAAGTCATTGAAACTTATCCATAATATCTAACGTCAATAATATGTATTATTTTGAGTTTTTTCGCATTGGCAAAACCGTTGCGCTGCCGCCCGTGGTGATTGCGGTCAGTCGATCTGCCCAAAGAGCAAGTGCTTCGGCCTTCTCGGCGTCATACGCGTACCTCGCATAAACGGCCGTCGTGATGCTGGCTCGGGTCGTGCTGATGTGGTTTAGGCAATGACCTATTATATGCGGCGAAACACCTAAAATCTCCATGTGTGTGGCGCACGTGCGGCGAAGATCGTGTGGAGTCCATGCGGAAACACCCAAAACAGTGCCGTCGATGTCCAGCCTCTTTAGCGCCTTCGGTATGCTGTCGGCACCAACGGGGCCACGGAAGCCGGGGGAAGGAAAGATTTCGTCCGGCATGTCACGGCCTTTCCGGTCTGCCAGCGCTTCGACGTCTGCCTGCTGCTCAAGGATGATCTGCATTGCGAGGCTGGATAGCGGCACCTTATGCGACTTCCCATTCTTCGACCGTGCGGCGGGGAGGGTCCATACGCTCATGTCGTCGGAAAGCTCGCTGCGCACCATGCCGCTGATTTCGCCGACTCTCTGTCCAGTGATGAGGCACAGGCGGATAATGCGCCTCGTGGATTCCCGCATGTCCGCATCGGGTAGGGCTTTCCAGACGATTTTAATCTCGTCCTCGGTTAGCCAGCGTTCGCGGGGAGCGGTATCGGTCGGCCTCCGCATGTTTTCGGTCAGGTTTTCGTTAAGGTCGCCTCGACCTCGCGCCCATCGGACCATTGCACGAAGATCCTCATAAACACGGTTCGCTTCGGTTCCGGCCCCTCTGTCTGCAATGGCGTCAATGCATTTAGTCAGGTCGCGGCGGTGAAGGTCTGCAAGCTTGATGTCGCCTATCGCGCCCTTGGATGCGACGTCTTTGCCGTCCTTGTCCTTGAGGGGTTTTCCTTCTGCGTCCTTTCCGCTGACGTTCTTGCGAAGGCGGCGGGCGATCTCTTCAACAGAGCGGCGGTGGGCAACGGCGCGGCTGAGATACGACTCCACTAAATCGAAAACCGTCATAGCGGTCCGCTGAGCGCGCTTTTCGGCTTGAGGGTCAATTCCCCCTGCGACTTGCCCGCGAAGCTCCTTGGCCTGTTTCCGGGCTGCTGCAAGCGTAAGCTGCCCGGGGTGCTCGCCGTACTCCCCGAGCTTGTGCCAAACACGCCTCCCGGCAGTGTCGGAATAGACCTGATAGAATATACGACTCCCGCTTGCGCTCACTCGCAACGCCAGCCCCTTAGCCAGCTTGTCAAATAGATCAAGTTTTTTGGAGCCTGTGGGGGCTTTTGAGGCCCGGATTCCCTTGTCTGTTAATTCCAGCTTCGGCATGTTCCCTCGACCAACCGGTTGTTGCGATCTACGGAACGATCTACGGAATATTGTGAGCTATGTCGATATGCCGGGAGAGGTGTTGCTACGGCCAGATGGGATTAACACATTGAATTCACTTTGAATTAAAATCTCTTGGCGTCTCTGTAAAAGTCTCGGAATATCGAACGCAAGCCTCTGTTAACCGGTTGGTCGCTGGTTCGAATCCGGCCCGGGGAGCCACTTCAATATTGAAGTTGCTTGGTTACAATCTTTTTCAGAGCTGAAGTTTTATTGGTACAAAAGTGGTTCGTCTTGTTAGGCGAGTGGGCAGCCTGTTGTGGATGTCTGCGGTCAATTTGGATTCGGTGACGACCACGCAGAATGGATCTGGGTTTGACCGCAGGAAAATTGCTCTGTGGCCTTTATGTCCGCTAAGCTATCGCGCCACCATGGGCGCTCGTCTATGAGAACGTTTCTTCCATTATGACTTTTTATGCGGCGCGAATATCGATCTTCGCTTAGCCATTTTGAACCAAATCGTTCTTCGTACGTTGATTAGCTATCTGTTAACCATGATTGGAGAGTGGCAATGCCTTGGTATTTTCGTCTCGAATCCGGCTTCGCGGCTGTTTTTGTAGTTGCAGTCTGTGCCCACATGATTGTTCAGCTGATCCAATAGAGGCGTGACACGTCTTCGGAATGGTCTGCCGTGGACGACAGGCCACAACAGATCGGTTGGCTTGTGGGTGACTTTCACTATGGTAGCTAACGTACTGTCTCGTGGAGGTGCAGTCTAATATTGTACCTCCATGAAGTTGATGAAACAAACATCTCGAGTGAGAAAGTTATTCATATGAGGATTTGGTTATTACGCGGGCTCTAACGTTTGCTGCGCAATGCGTTACGAATAGCGGGCAGCTACAACGCCGTGGACTACAGATGAGCCTCTTCAACTGATGTCTCTCTCCGACCCAAGCGAGATTTGCGCCCTGTTGTGCTTATGGAGGTGAGGTTGCAGGCGTCTTTAATGAAATACGACATATGCCGCATGGCATGGTGGTGAATTTCAGCTTCTTTTGACATCAGGTTGGGCATCTATACCAGCAGACCCCCGTTCATATTTCGACGGTCCACTTATGTGACTACTGAGCCTAACCAGAAAAATGTGAAACGGTTTTCGGGGAAGCTGCGCGTCGAAATAAACAGTCAAAGCGCGCCGATCTGGTTTAAACAGATCGAAACGCGCTCTGGAGGAGGAATGAAGCGGCTTTAAGCCTTCATTGTGCTGGCGCATCGTTTTCTTGCGGTTGCGAAGCTTGGGTGGGGGCGGGAGCAGGCTGTTGAGGTGCTGGAGCAGGTTCTTCTGCAAGGACCTCATTTGTCTTGGCTTTGATGTCTTCTGCCGTCTGTTGGCTAATTAGTCCTTGCGATGCGGCGAAACCGACAACGACTGCGATAATTGCACCGACGAGGGCGGCTTTGAGCTTCGGTGACATAGTTGGCTCTCCTGCCAAATGTAATTTATGTCCCACCCAATGCATCAATATCGATTATACCGTATACGCGCCAATTGTTTCAATATTTGCTTTATCTGTTTCTCACGCTGGTTTTCATCCTGGCGTTCCTGCACACCTGCGGCTGAAAAACAGTAAACCAAAGTGGAGGATGACAAATTTTGACCGTATGATAAAAATAATACAAAAACCATAATGGGAGGGGATAATGCTTGAGAAAAACGGCGTAGAAGCACCTCATATCTCGCCAATAGATTGGATCGAAAAGCTTCCGTTGCCGAAGTTTCTAATGCTTGCTGCGATTTGCGGTGGGGGCACCTATTTGATTCTCAGTCAGTTGATATGATTATTGGTGTTGAACCGTTTAGTTGGGAATGATTCCGAACCCTCGCGGTTGACTGAAAGAGAACAGCGGTCGTGTCGACCAAACGCGACGGTATAGAAAACGCAGCGATTTGTCGGTTTCTTCTTGCGGCCAACGAACTGGCAGGCAGGTTCTTGTCCTGTCTGATCGCTGCTCCACTGTTTCTTGGGTTCGCCTGGGTGTCCTGACGGGCACTTCAACAGCCTAGCTTGCCAATTAATTATCTGGAGGGTGCGCTTCATTAGCGCATTGTTTTTGTTCTATTTGCTCGTTGGTTCGGTAGCGCCGGGTATACCGGTATTTTGGACTGTATTCCGGTCCGTGTCGTAAGTCACAATTAAATAGACAACCACAAGGGCGACAATGATTGGCACGAGAAGGCACAGTGCTCTCAGCGCTGTTGTTGCCGAATGTTTGGCCCGGATGAGTGTACGAGTTCTCATGCCGATTACTATCTCACGGAAAAAGTTACAGGGATAGAAAGCGCCATATTAACAATATGCAATGTCCTCTTAACAAGTGTCATGCCCGTGAGCCCATTTCTCTTCACGAGAATATGAGGCCGCAGCTTGTGAGGATGGTCAATAATAGGCGGGATGTAGGGAGGGTTGGTTCTCCCAAATTCGCCTGTCAGGTGTGGGTAGGCTACAACGATGATATTCTAAGGGCTTTCTAATGATCGGATGCATGCCACCACTTATTCTCCTGATTTTAGGAGCAGGCGTCGGTGCATTAATCGGGGGGAGTTACGGCGCAATTTATGGCGGCCTTGTCGGTTTAGCGATTGGGCTCGCCGTGATGGTCGTCCTGATTTGGATTTTGGTGAAGGCTCGCAACCGATAAGCCTCAACGTTAGGACTACGGAAGCATCCGCTTGAGAACGTTATCCTTTTTGTAGAACTGGTGCCAGAGCGCCGCAAGTGCATGTAGGCCTGCTACGACCAGAATGGCATTCGCCAGAAAACCATGAACTTCCTTGACAGAACCAGCAAGTTCTCGGTCAGGGGTTATGAATTGCGGAATCTTGAATAGTCCGAAGAATGACAACTCATTCCCCCGTAATTCAGCAAGCCAGATACCGAGCACCGGAATCAACACTAGAAGAGCGTAAAGGAGGTGATGTGCAAACTTGGCAGCGGTCATTTCTAAGTGTGTCATCGAACTTGGGAGTGGCGGCACAGTTGACGTGGCTCTGGCTAATAGCCGCCAGATCACAAAGGCGAGCAGCGATAATCCCAATGAGAAGTGTAACCACCACACCGTTACCCGTTCCGGTGAACCTCGTGAATAGAAGTCTTCGCCGAACGTAATGAGATAAGCACACAAAACCAGGACAAAAACGGTCCAATGCAAAAACTTCTGAACAGGGGTGTATTCGGAGCGTGACATAGAATTTCTCCAACTTAGAATAATTCTATGTTTGCTTGAATTAAGGCAATCTTTTGTCTCGCAGTGAGCTAGGTGAAAGCCTGGAGAGATAAGCGCTTGGGCTTCCATGTCATGGCGATAACATTGCCGGACTTGATCGCGGGCACACACGCCACCAAGCATGTTTGTGATGTTATTGGCTGGTTTCCGATGTTTGTTTTTTGTTCGCGGGAGGGGGGTAAGCAGAGTCGAGCATGTTGCTTTCCATGTCGCACGGATTTGCCGGACTTTTTTGTAAGCCATTGTAATTTATGGGATTCAATTTGCAGCATGATGCGACAAGGCTAGCAGGGCCAATATTGACGCCAAGCCGCATAACTTATTGAATATATTGCGAGAAATTTGGAGGCCTCGCCCGGAATCGAACCGGGGTGCAAGGATTTGCAGTCCTCTGCGTAACCACTCCGCCACGAGGCCTTCCGTAGGGCGGGTGCCAAATCAATTGGCAACGCCTTGGCCCGTTCCAATATTGATACAGACCGGTCTCGTCAAGCCGTTAGAGGCAAATGTAGGAAATTTCTACAAAGGTTTTTTCGTGCTTTGTAAATTCAATGCTGGTCGTCTCGATCTGGCGGCATCTGCGGGCGTGCCAGATTCCCTTTGGAGAAGGTATAACCGGTTTCGACGGCACTTAATCCGAATTTGTTTCGCAATTTGTCGATGGCATTTTCGGCGACAGCACGTTTGGTAGCCTGAGTGTCTACGAGATCGGGCGGGTCAGCGCGATCACTTGAAGAAAGATCGCTAACTCCAATTCCTAACAAGCGAAATCGCGTTCCATCTAATTCTTTTTCAAGTAGCTGCAATCCGTGGCGAAAGATTCTGTCTGCAAGCTGAGTCGGATCGGAAAGCTGACGATTGCGGGTACGTGATTTGAAATCGTGTGTCTTCAGTTTTAAAACGACAGTGCGTCCGGCTATCTCACCCGCTTTTAGTCGCCGCGAGACTTTTTCGGCGAGTGCGCGAAGAACAGGAACGAGATCGTTTGCTTCCGACAGGTCGCTATTGAAAGTTGTCTCGGCTGAAACACTTTTCATGTCCTGGTCCGGCTCTACCTTCCGGCTGTCCTGACCTCGGGAGAGACGGTAAAGGCGCTGACCCATGGTGCCGTAGGCTTTCATGAGCGCTCCTTCCTCCATCGTCTGGAGCTGGCCAATCGATCTGATTCCGTCACTTTCCAGTTTGGCGGCAAAAGCCTTGCCGACCCCCCAGATGGTGCTGACGGATCGGTCGCGCAGAAACGTCAGAGCTTCTGCTTCACCGATAACGGAAAACCCGCGGGGTTTTTCGATATCAGACGCAACCTTGGCCAAAAACTTGCAATGGGACAACCCGATCGAGGCGGAGATGCCTATTTCATCCTCTACGCGCTTGGCGAAATTTGCGAGAACGATTGCGGGCGGCGCCTTATGGAGTCGCTCCGTGCCGCTCAGATCCAGAAAAGCTTCATCGATGGAAAGAGGCTCAACCAGTGGGGTCAGGTCACGCATCATCTGCCGTACCTCGCGACCCACGCGAATATATTTCTCCATGTTTGGTTTGATGACAACGGCGTCGGGACATGCTTCCAGCGCCTTGAACATGGGCATGGCAGATCGTACGCCATGAATTCGGGCGAGATAGCAGGCCGTCGACACGACGCCGCGTTTTCCGCCGCCGATGATGAGCGGTTTGTCCCGCAGTTCTGGATTGTCCCGCTTTTCAACCGATGCATAAAAAGCGTCGCAATCAATATGTGCCAGTGAGAGCTTATACAGCTCCTTATGACGGAGAAGGCGAGGACTCCCACATGCATGGCATCGCCTGCCTGTGTCCGATTTCTGCGGCGCAAGGCAATCGCGGCATACACCTTTTTCCGAACTGTTGAGAGCAGTGGTGTCAGCCATGAGGACGACCCGATTGATGAACATAAAAGGAACATCCTTTTATAGCATCGAAAGGCTGAAGTGCCATGGGGATATGTGCCCCTGGTTGGTCTTACACTTGACATTGCCGGGAATATCACCAAGTTTAGCACTATGAACAACCGTTTTGCATCCATACTTCATCGGGTTTATCCGATCACGGGATAGCTACCCTCGAGTTCTGCCTAGCGCAGGGGAACTCCGGGGGACGGTACGCCGCTTGTCCAAAAGCGGATTTCAAATAAGCGCTTTCATCAAAATCAATCTGAACAGCTTCGTGCAGAAACAGCACGGAGATTTATTACCTTTCAACAGCAGTGAGCACTCGCCATGAGCGGAAAGAATCGCAAGAAGCCCAATATCGTTGTAAGCGAAATCGACTATGAGCGTCTGATGGGGCTGGCCACCAACGTTTCGGAACGTCTCGAGGAGATCGCCGAAGAGTTGATGGTCGAACTTGATCGCGCGAAAGTCGTTCCTGCGAAGCGGTTGCCACAGAACGTGATTCACATGGGGTCTACCGTGGAGTTTCGTTCCAATGATGGGCAGGAGCGCCGGGTGACGCTGGTATATCCGGGCGAAGCGGATATTGCGCAGGGCAAGATTTCGATTCTGACACCTATCGGCACTGCGCTGATCGGCCTTGCGCCCGGCCAGTCAATTTCCTGGACGGCACGTGATGGCAAGCAACACGAGTTGAACGTGTTGTCGGTATCGGACCAAGCCGAGGTTTCTGCGGCAAATCCTGCTGCTGAATAATTACCAAGAAGCCCGGTTCAGCCGGGCTTTTAAATTGCAGATTGAGGTCTTCGCTAAAGGTGCTGGTTCAGGCCGCCGGGCAAATATGACAAGGCTTTCTCGATCGTTGCCGGATCACGGCCGGCCTCTTCGCAGAAGCGCAGCAGCGTCGGCTCATGTGTCAGAAAAAACTGTAATACACCGGCCAGAAAGCCAGGTTCACGTGCTGCCTGCCGGATCGACGCAGCCTCGATGCCTGTCAGAGCGAGGAAGCGAGGCAGCAGGTCCTTGTCCTGCGCCAGCCATGCCAACGCTTCGATAGCGATCGCTTCCGCATCCGCTTGGCTCATCAGCGTTTTCATGTGGTTTCTCCGCTTTTTCTGTTGCTTCGTCGAATGTGTAACGGTCGCTCATTCGAGGAACAATGGAATTATTTGCCTTTCATCAATGAAATGAGGTTAAACTATCCGCAGTCTAAGAAGTGGGGACTTTCTGGCGGATAAGAAAATCGAGCAAATGCCGGGTTGCTGCAGGTAATAAGACCAAGGAATTTTCGATGCCGAAAAGCGTGATGATCGTCGAAGACAACGAACTCAATATGAAGTTGTTTCGCGATCTTATCGAAGCCAGCGGATATGAGACGATCCGGACGAGAAATGGGCTCGAGGCGCTCGACCTCGCGCGTGAACACCGGCCGGATCTGATTCTCATGGACATACAGCTTCCTGAAGTGTCGGGACTGGAAGTCACGAAATGGCTGAAGGACGATGACGAGTTGCGGCACATTCCGGTCATTGCGGTAACGGCATTTGCCATGAAGGGGGATGAAGAACGCATTCGGCAAGGTGGCTGCGAAGCCTATATTTCCAAGCCGATATCGGTGCCCCGCTTTATAGAAACAATCAAATCCTATCTGGGCGACGCTTAGCGGAAATTAGGGCGAGGGGCATCATGACTGCACGAATTCTCGTCGTTGACGATGTGGATTCCAATGTAAAGCTCCTTGAGGCAAGGCTCCTCTCCGAATATTATGAGGTTGTGACGGCTTATAGCGGTCCTGAAGCCATCGAGCTTTGTCTGGGTGGGCAGATTGACGTTATCCTCCTCGACATATTGATGCCGGAGATGGACGGTTTTGAAGTATGCCGTCGCTTGAAGGATGATCCCCGTACATCCAATATTCCCGTTGTCATGGTGACATCGCTTGACAGCGCGGAGGACAAGATTCGCGGCCTCGAAGCAGGTGCTGACGACTTTCTGTCGAAGCCGGTCAGCGATCTTCAGTTATTGTCACGTGTGAAGAGTCTGGCGCGGCTGAAGCTAGTCTCTGACGAGCTTTTCCAGCGGACGGGCACTATTGCCGATACAGAGGTGGAAACGCTGCTGGCAAGCAAAATGGGGGGGGATTATGCTGATAAGGACGAGGTGGCGCGCATTCTCGTTGTCGATGAAGACGAGCTGGCAGCTGCGCGACTTCGTCTCATTCTTGGCGAGACCTATCGTGTCGATGTGGCCAGCGACGCCAACACGGCTTTGATCCGGGCGATAGATACGGATTACGACAGTATCGTCGTTTCAGCCAATTTTACTTATTACGATCCGCTTCGTCTATGCTCGCAGTTGCGAACCATAGAGCGCACCAGGCTGGTGCCGATCATTCTCGTCGTACAGGAAGATGAGGGAGCGCTCGTGGTGCGCGCGCTGGAGCTTGGCGTAAACGACTATCTGATGCGCCCGCTTGAGAAGCTGGAGCTGTTTGCGCGCTTGCGAACCCAGATCAAACGGAAGTGCTACAACGACCTTTTGCGACAAAGCCTCAACCGCACCATCACCATGGCGGTTACGGATAGCCTCACAGGGCTGCATAACCGCCGTTATCTCGATACGCATATGCCTGTCCTGCTGACCCGCGCCATGGCGCGCGAGCGGCCATTGTCCGTCATCATGCTAGACTTCGATCACTTCAAACGGATCAATGACCAATACGGGCACGATGCCGGTGACGATGTTCTTCGCGAGTTTGCGACGCGCTTGCGCAAGAACATCCGTGGGATGGATCTCATGTGTCGCTACGGCGGAGAGGAATTTGTCGTGGTGCTGCCAGACAGCGATGCAGAGGCCGCAAGGGCTGTTGCCGAGCGAATCCGGATTGCCGTGTCAGACACGCCATTCGCGGTCGCCAATGGCAAGTACAAGGTCAACCTGACCATCAGCATGGGGATCGCAGGGCTGAGACTGGTGGGGGATAGCGCCGACGCGCTTTTCTCCAGGACGGATGCTGCGCTTTATCAGGCGAAGAAAGCTGGCCGTAACCGTATCGTCTCCTCAGCCGCCTGAGGATTGAACGAAGCTTCGAAACAAAAAAGCCGTCTCATGAGAGACGGCTTTTTATTTCAATCGTCTTGTCGATGACGACCCGAAACGAATTACTTGATCTTCGTTTCCTTGAACTCGACGTGCTTGCGCGCAATCGGGTCGTACTTGGTCTTTGTCATCTTTTCCGTCATCGTGCGGCTGTTCTTCTTCGTTACGTAGAAGAAG
>Ga0182737_1001542_pt1 | contig 22117 bp, 22 predicted proteins | sample eDN5th30CBELigOP_FD_128878 | JGI IMG/M metagenome (GOLD analysis project Ga0182737, IMG submission 128878) | Enriched Organic Plus compost microbial communities from Emeryville, California, USA - eDNA 5th pass 30_C BE-Lig OP (version 2) (version 2) ...
CGCCCAACGGAACGGGCAGAAGGAGCAGGACGGCTCGGAGGTCAAAAGTGTCGAGCTCGAACGCCACATTCTGGAAGGCATCACGCTGATCGAGCGCCGCAACGCCTTTGAGTTCATGCGCGATAATGCCGCCGACCTCTTCGAGGCGCAGACCGGATCGGCCTGGCGGCCGCGCACCGGCTCCAAGGTCAATCACGCCACCATGACCGCGGCGATAATCGATAGCAGGGATTTCCTTTCCGCCCGCCGACGGGCCGAGACCGAAGTCCTCATCCCCGCCGGCACCAAGATCGCCTTCGCAGGCGGCCTGGACTACAACGATCACGAGCGGATCTGGGCCGAGCTCGACAAGGCGCTCGCCCGGCACGCCGACATGGCGCTGCTGCACGGCGGCTCGCCGAAGGGCGCTGAACGCCTCGCAGCATGCTGGGCCGAATCCCGGAGCGTGACGCAGGTCGCGTTCAAGCCGAATTGGTCCAAGCACGCGAAGGCCGCCCCGTTCCGCCGCAACGACGAGATCCTCTCCGTGATGCCCGCAGGCATCATCATCTTCCCGGGCTCCGGCATCACCGAAAACCTTCGCGACAAGGCCCGCCGCTTCGGCATCAGGGTCTGGGAACTGAAAGGAGACGGCGCGTGAGCGCCGTTTTCTTGCAAATCTGGAAAATCTGGATATATGGAGATGGAAGAAGGAGCAAGACCATGCGGCACTTTACGACAGGCGATCTCAACAAGCAGGTCGGTGACGTTACGGACGCCGCCGCCCGCGAACCGGTGGTGCTCACGAAGCACAGGAAACCACGCTTCGTGCTCATGAGCTACGAACATTACGAGCGCATGCGTACAGGTGGCGATGTCCGCCAGGCACATCGTGCATCGCAGATGCCTGACGAGCACGAGGAATTGTTCGGCTCGGCAATCGACCGGCTGGCGCGCGGCGAAGGCTATGACGACGAGCCGTGAATTTCTATCCGGTCAAGTCATCTCCTATCCATATCTCTGGGCTTGGCAGAACGAGCGCGGTGAAACCGAAGGCCGAAAGGCTCGACCGACCTGCGTCGTTGTCGCCGTGCGTGGTGCCAATGATGGCCTGACCCATCTGGCGCTTCTCGCCACTACGACACAGCCGCCGCAGGCCGATCGAATTGCCCTGGAGGTTTGCACCATCGAGTGCCGGCGTGCCGGTCTTGCCGATCTCAAGCAGTGCTGGGTTGTCGTCGACGAGTACAACTACGACATCGCGGAGCGTTCTTGGTACATTGAGCCCGACAAGAAAACCCTTGGGCGGTTCAGCAAGACATTCATGATGAAGATCGCGACCGCTTTCGCAAGCGCACGCAACTGCGGACGTCGTGTAAGCCGTCTCGACTGACCCGATGCGTACGCCTTGCAGTCTAATCTCCACGTGCGATCGCTTCTCGTAACCGCATCTCCAGCACATCGAAAGACCAAACATGACGAGGCTCCGAGATGCCGTAACCATGGCTGCGCTCGCCCACGACGGACAGACCGATAAGATTGGCGCGCCCTATATCTTCCATCCACTGCGAGTGGCCTCAATATTTTCGGACGAGATGCTGCAGGTGATCGCCGTGTTGCACGACGCTGTCGAGGACACAGACACGGCGCTTTCAGATATCGACGCCCGGCTCCCGCAGGCTGTCGTTAATGCGGTTGAGGCGCTCACCCGGCGCAGCGAGGAAAGCTACAAAAAGTTCATCGATCTTGTGGCGCTGAATCCGAACGCTAGATTGGTGAAAATTGCCGACATCCGTGACAACCTTCGCCCTGGCGCCGAACACTTTCGTCTGCGGTATGAGGCGGCATTGAAGGTGCTGGAGCAGGATTAAAGCGACACATAGGGATAGGATCGTCAGGCAGGAGAAGGTGGCCTGCGGCCCCTATCGCAGCTCCGTGTCCAGTTCCGTGTCGATGATGTCCAGGGCGGACACAGGTAGTATTTCCCCGCGCCGGAAGTCGTCCTGCGCCTTTAGCAAGGATCGGACCGCATAACGACGGTTTTGCCCGTGCGCCATATCTTCGCGGATCAGCGCGCGCATCTTCACTCGGCGTGCATTTCATCGGCAAAACTTACATCCAGGTTGGCGGTCATGGCCGCGCCCTCTCGGATGGCTTTGTCGTTCTGGATTTCGATCCCCGTCAGTTCAATGTCAATATTTGACATCCCTATGACAGCTACGACGTTGGCTATGAGGGGCATCGCCGCAGGTCCCGGGCGGGCGCTGGCACGGCTGGTTCCCTCTTTCTCCCCGCGCAGCAAAGGCCGGCCGAAGGCCGGCTTCACGATTCTGCCGGCCCGCGGAACGGCTTGGCCGTTCCGCTCCTTCGAGACGAGGCCGTCGCTGAGAGGGAGAGGCGGGCCGGGAAGGTGCGGCCTGGCGGGGTTGGAGAGCGCCCGGCGGCCGGCTCCTTTCCGCTCTCGATGAGGTTTCTGATGAACGCTCCGTCCTCCTTCGCCGCGAACCCATTTGCCAGCAAGCCCCGCTCGCCCGAACAACGCAGCCGCGCCAGCACCATCTTTGCAGCCGGGGGCGCGCTCCTGCCGCTTCTCGAAGCTGGCCAATCCATCACATCGGCCCACCTGTGCGCCGTCCTCACCACCGAATTCGGCGGCTCGGACGCGGAGGGATTCTGGTCGTGGAAGGACGCATACGAGGCGACCGAAGTCGCCCAGTTGCTCTTCCTTCGCAAATTCGGCTCGGCCATATTCGCCCGGACGAATACGCCCGAGGCGGCTCTCTCCATCCTGACCAGGCTCACCGCGCTCATTCCGACACACACGCGCCGATCCGAGGAAAGCCAGAGGCTCCAGCAGTTTTCCACGCCCCTACCGCTCGGCTATGTCGCGGCCCGGGCCGCCGGCATCATGGCCGATGACGTCGTCCTCGAACCTTCCGCCGGTACCGGACTCATGGCGATCTTCGGCGAGATCGCCCGTGCGCGCCTCGTGCTCAACGAATACGCTCCGTTCCGCCATTTCCTCCTCGAGCATCTGTTTCCCGGAGCACCGGTCACGCACCACGACGCGGCCCATATCGCCGACTATCTCGATCGCGCCGCTCGCCCCACCGTCGTGTTGATGAACCCGCCGTTCTCCGCCGGGGCGCATGTCGAGGGCCGCATGGCCGATGCAGCATGGCGGCATCTCACCTCGGCTTTCGCCCGTCTTGCTCCGGGCGGCCGCCTTGTCGCCATCACCGGCTCCAGCCTTTCTCCCGGCAACCCGAAATGGCGTGACGCCTTCCTTCACTTGCAGGAGCGCGGCACGGTCGCGTTCAGCGCAGCGATCGCCGGCAGTGTCTTCGCCCGCCACGGCACGACGATGGAAACGCGCCTGACAGTCATCGACAAGATAGCGGCTGCCGATCCGACGAACTTGGTGGCAAGCATAGGTGTCGCACCCAACCTCACCACATTGCTGTCCTGGATCTCCGGCCTGCCGCCGCGCTCTCCCTCGACGGCACCGAACTCCGTCGGCGCGCTGTCCAACGGCATTTTGCGCGCCTGCGCGGCGAACATGGCTGCGCGCAAGGCCGCCCAAACACTGCGCCCCGCCGCCGTCACGGGATTGCGGTCGAGCCCCGCGCTTCCTTCCCGCGCCCCGATCCGGGCGTCCTTGGCCCCCGCGCCTATCCATGACGAGATCGTCGAACTCGCCTGCGAGCTGCGCGACGCGCCGCCGTCGACGCGGCTGGATGCCGCCGATGGCATCTACGAACCCTACGAACTGCGGGCAATCCGCATTCCGCACGCCAGGCCGCATCCTGACAAGCTGGTCGAGTCCGTCGCCATGGCATCGGTTGCCCCGCCCAAACCCAGCTATCGGCCCCGTCTCCCAAAGACCGTGATCACCGCCGGCGGTCTTTCGGACGCCCAGCTCGAAAGCGTAATCTATGCCGGCGAAGCCCATTCGGGCCATCTCGCCGGCTACTGGAAAGTCGATGCCTCCTTCGACAATCTCACAGCCGTCAGCCCGGAAACCGAAGGCGCGGTGCGATACCGTCGTGGATGGTTTCTCGGTGACGGCACGGGAGCTGGGAAGGGTCGGCAGGCCGCGGGCATTATTCTCGACAATTGGCTGAAGGGCCGCCGGCGGCACGTCTGGGTCTCCAAGTCTGAGACCCTGATCGAGGATGCCCAACGCGACTGGAGCGCGCTCGGGCAGGAGAAACTGCTGGTCACGCCTCTGTCACGCTTCCGGCAGGGCAAGCCGATCAAGCTGGACGAGGGCATCCTGTTCGTGACCTTCGCAACGCTTCGCACGGACGAGCGCGAGGGCAAGCGCTCGCGCGTCCAGCAGATCGTCGACTGGCTCTGCGAGGGCGAGGATCATGATGGTGTGGTCGATGAAGCCAGGATCTTCGATGGCGTCGTCATCTTCGATGAAGGCCATGCCATGGCCAATGCCGCAGGCGGCAAGTCCGACCGTGGCGACAAGGCCACCTCGCAGCAGGGCCGCGCCGGCCTTCGCCTTCAGCGCGCCTTGCCCGACGCACGCGTCGTCTACGTCTTGGCAACCGGCGCATCCGAGGTCGAGTCGCTCGCCTATGCCGAGCGGCTCGGTCTGTGGGGCAGCGCCGACTTCCCCTTTGCCACGCGCAGCGAATTTATCGCCGCCGTTGAGGATGGCGGCGTTGCGACCATGGAGGTGCTTGCCCGCGACCTAAAGGCTATGGGCCTTTATGCCTCCCGCTCGCTGTCCTTCGGGGGCGTCGAATACGAGATCCTCGAACATGCGCTGACCGGGGAGCAGGTCCGCATCTACGACGCCTATGCCGAGGCCTATCAGGTGATCCACAATCGCCTCGACCAGGCGCTGGAAGCCTGCAGCATCACCTCGCCGACCGGCACGCTCAACAGAAACGCCAAAGCCGCGGCGCGCTCCGCCTTCAAGAGCACGAAGCAGCGTTTCTTCAATCACCTCCTGACATCGATGAAGACGCCGACGCTGATCGGCACAATCAACCAGGACGTGGCGGACGGTCATGCTGCCATTGTCCAGCTCGTCTCGACGGGGCAGTCGATAACCGAGCGCCGGCTTGCCGAAATCCCGACAGAGGAATGGAACGACATTCAGGTGGACGTCACCCCGCGCGAGATCGTCGCGGAGTACCTGATGAATGCCTTTCCGACGCAGCTCTTCGAGGAATACACGGACAGCGAAGGCACGCTCCTCTCCCGGCCGGTCTATGACGCCGACGGTAACCCGGTCCTTTGCCGTGAGGCCGCTGCCCGCCGTGACGAACTGCCTGAAAAGCTCGGCAGCCTGCCGGCGATCCCGACCGCACTCGACCAGATCGTCCAGCATTTCGGGACGGAAAGGGTTGCCGAGATCACCGGGCGCTCCCGTCGCATCGTTCGCCGGGACTGTGACGGCGCCCTTGCACGCTTTGCCGTCGAGAGCCGGCCGGGCAGCGCCAATCTCGACGAGACGCGCGCGTTCATGGACGACCGGAAGCCGATCCTGGTCTTCTCGGAAGCCGGTGGAACCGGACGCTCCTATCATGCCGACCTTGGCGCGAAGAACCAGCGCCAGCGCGTGCATAACCTCCTCGAAGCCGGCTGGCGCGCCGACGTCGCGATCCAGGGTCTCGGACGCAGCCATCGCACGAACCAGGCCCAGCCGCCGCGTTTCCGGATGGTCGCGACCGACGTCAAGGCCGAGCGGCGCTTCTTGTCGACGATCGCCCGCCGCCTCGACACGCTCGGCGCGATCACCCGGGGCCAGCGCCAGACCGGCGGGCAGGGCATGTTCAGGAGCGAGGGCAATCTCGAATCCCAATATGCCCGCGATGCGCTCAGGCAATTCTATAAGCGCGTCCATCGCCGCGAGGTGGCGGGCTGCTCGCTGGAGACCTTCGAGGCTTCCACCGGGCTCTCCCTTTCTGGCGAGGACGGCGGGCTGAAGGATGAATTACCGCCGATCCACACCTTCCTCAATCGCATGCTGGCGCTGACGATCGCGATGCAAAACCTCCTCTTCGAGTCCTTCGAGGAACTGCTGGCAGCTCGCATCGAGGGCGCAATTGCCGCCGGCGTCTACGACAAGGGCCTGGAAACGCTGGCCGCCGATCGCATGACGCTCAAGGATCGCAAGCTCGTCTACACCCATCCGGTCACGGGCGCCCAGTCGCACCTGCTGACCATCGAGCGCATGGACCGCAATCGGCCGATGCTCATCGAGGATGCTCTCCGTCTGGTGGCGCGGGATCCGCGCGCGAAGCTGATGATCAACGCAAAGTCCGAACGCGCCGCGGTCATGGCCCCGACGCGCTCCATCATGCTCGAGGACGGATCGCTCCAGCCGCGCGTCGCGCTGATCCGGCCGATGGACGAACTGCGCGTCGAGATCCGTCATCTCGAAGAGACGAACTGGGAGGAGGCGGACGAACAGGTGTTCGCCGCTGCCTGGAATGCCGAGGTTGCCAATGTGCCGGCGTATTCGACCTCGATCTTGCATGTCGTGTCCGACCTGCTGCTGCCGATCTGGAAACTGCTGCCGCAGGACTATTGCCGGGTCTACCGGCTGCAGACCGACGATGGCGAGCGCATCGTCGGCCGCGTGATCGCGCCGGCTGGGCTTTCACGGCTCTGCAACAATCTCGGGATCGACCGGAGCGAGGTGCTCGATCCGGAGCAGGCGTGGAAATCGGTAGTCGATGGCACCTCAATCATCAGCCTCGCCGGCGAGATGACGGTGCGCCGCGTCCGGGTCATGAACGACAACCGCGTCGAATTGACCGGCTTCACGGACGGGATGCGCGACTGGCTGCGCGCGATCGGGCTTTTTTCGGAGATGATTGCATGGAAGCTCCGCTTCTTCATTCCGGTCATCGATGAAGGCGCTGCAATCCTGTCGCGCCTGACGCAGCGCCATCGCCTGCTCGATGTCATCAGCCGGCACTGAAGGAGGACCGTCATGCTCTCCGCCTCCCAGCTGGCGAACCGTCTCGCGCGCGATGCCGAGGCGGTCTGCCGGCACGACCTTTCCGCCGCCCGCAGGGCCGGCAATTACTGGATCGTCGGCGCCATCGCCAATAGGAGCGACAAGTCGCTCTACGTTCATCTGTCCGGTCCACGCGCGGGCCGGTCGACCGATGCCGCAACGGATGAATATGGCGACCTGCTCGATCTCGCGCGCGAGGCCTGCGGATGGTCGACCGTTTCTAAGCAACAGAATGTCAGCACGCGGGGGATTTCGTGATGCCCAGCGATGCTTCCGAACTGGCACGCCGTCTGGCTCGCGACGCCGAGGCGGTCTGCCGCCACTATCTGTCCAACGGCCGGCGACGAGGCCGCTACTGGACGGTGGGCGACGCTCGCAACACGCCCGGCCGATCGATGTTCGTCCGGCTCACCGGACCGGAATTCGGCCCCGGCGCTCAGGGGCATTGGACCGACGCCGCCTCGTGCGAGTATGGCGACCTTCTCGATGTCATCCGGGAAAGCTGCGGGTTCACCGACTTTCGCGATGTCGCCGATGAGGCGCGGCGCTTTTTGAGCCTGCCGCGCGACGAGCCGCACGGCGCCCTGAAATCCTCTCATTCGCCTGCCTCTGCCGGATCGCCGAAGGCCTCGCGGCGGCTCTTCGCCATGTCACATCCGATCCATGGAACGCTGGTCGAGGCCTATCTAGGCCGCCGCGCCATCACCATGCTTGCTGGAACCGGATCACTGCGTTTCCATCCCCGATGCTTCTACAAGCCCGATGACCATTCCCCGACCGAGACCTGGCCGGCGATGATCGCCGCCGTCACCGATCTTTCCGGCGCCATTACCGGCGTGCACCGGACCTGGCTCGCCGCGGACGGCTCAGGCAAGGCGCCGCTCGATATCCAGAGGAAGGCGATGGGTGGTCTTCTCGGTCATGCCGTCCGCTTTGGGGTGGTCGAGGATGTTCTCGCCGTCGGAGAAGGCATCGAGACGATGCTCTCGCTCCGGTGCGCATTGCCTTTCATGCCGATGGCGGCCGCGCTGTCGGCCAACCACCTTGCCGTCCTTCTGCTTGCGCCCGCGCTGCGCAGGCTCTACATCGCCCGCGACGCCGACGCCGCGGGCGACATGGCCTTTGCAGCATTGTCCGAACGCGCCGAAGCCGCAGGTATCGAGGCGCTCGCTCTGTCGCCGCGCATGGGCGACTTCAACGAAGACCTGCAGGCCTTCGGCCTCGCCAAGCTACGAGCCAACGTTCAATACCAAATCACCCCGGCGGACAGGAGGCGGTTTATGCGCATTGGAGCAGCCGGCATAAAGTGACCGACCTGCTGTCTTGACAGAGGTAATGTATCATTTATTCTGGATATATGGATATTAATTCGACAATCGCGGCGCTCGGCGCCTTGGCCCAGACGACGCGGCTGGAGACCTTCCGGCTTCTCGTTCGGCACGAGCCTGATGGCATCCCGGCCGGCGAACTGGCCCGCCTCATCGACGTGCCGCAGAACACGATGTCGGCGCATCTGGCGACGCTGTCGCGGGCGGGACTGGTCACGAGCGTACGCCAGAGCCGATCGATCATTTACCGCGCCGACCTCAACGGTCTGCGTGAGCTGACGCTGTTCCTGCTGAAGGACTGCTGCGGCGGGTCGACGGAGCTTTGCGGCCCGCTCATCGCCGAGCTGACACCCTGCTGCGACCCTCAGGCGAGGCTGTTATGAGCACCATCCGCCTGGAGCAGATCACAGGCACCGATGCCGACCTCAAGGCGGCCTTGACGGACGCCCGTCTTCCCGCCGACGACATCGAGGATGAGGGTCGTACCTTTTTCAAGGCGCTTTCGGCCGATAGTCACATCGTCGGCTTTTCCGGCGTTGAGCGCTGCGGTGGCGATTTTCTTCTCCGTTCCGTCGTCGTGCGTCCGGACCGGCGGGGATCCGGTCTCGGCAAGGCTGTCGTCCTGGAGACGGTGGCGCGCCTCGATCCTGGCGGTGCCGTCTTCCTCGCGACGACGAGCGCGGCGCCGTTCTTTGCGCACCTGGGATTTTCTGAAGTCGACCGGGACAGCGTGCCCGCAGCCGTGCTGGCGACGCGACAGCTGTCGTCCCTGTGCCCGTCGTCCGCAACCATCATGAGGCTCATCCGGCCGCCGGCCTGACCACGGAGCAACGCCATGACCGAAACGCGCGATCCTGCGCTGTTCTTCCGCACGGGCAATTCCGCCCGTTCTACTCTCGCCGGTTCCATCCTCAGCAACGAAAGCGGCGGACGGTTCGAAGACCCTTCCGCCGGCCGCCGGCCGAAGGGAGCGGTCGATCCGCACGCCCTGACGGACCTCGACGCACTCGGTTATCGCGCGAGAGGCTTTGCGTCGACGAGCCGGGATGTCGAGACGGAGGCCGACGTCCCGCACAAGGATCTCATCTTCAGTGTCTGCAAGAGCGCAGCAGTCAACGCCTGCCCGGCCTGGACCGGTCCTCCGATGGCCGCCCCTTGGGGCGTCGAGGACCCGGCCGCCGTCGAGGCAACCAAGGTCAGCATCCAGCAGAACGTCGCCCAGGCCGCCCGTTTTCTCAAGACCGGGATCGTGACCGTTATCCATCTATCGCTCGCCCCACTCAATCGCCTGGCGCTTCAGACGGGGCGTTGCCAGATCAGCACGATGGTCAGGTCGATGAAGCCCGAAGGAAAGCCAACCTGATGTCGACGTTTGAGCGCTATCTGACCATCTGGGTGTTTGTCTGTATTATCGTGGGCGTAGCGCTTGGCCACGTCATGCCCGATTTCTTCCAGATCATCGGTGCGGCCGAGGTCGCCAAGGTGAACATTCCCGTTGCGATCCTGATCTGGCTGATGATCGTTCCGATGCTGCTGAGGATCGACTTCCGGTCGCTGGCACAGGTCCGCACCTTCTGGCGCGGCATCGGCGTCACGCTGTTCATCAACTGGGCGGTCAAGCCGTTCTCCATGGCGCTGCTGGGCTGGCTCTTCATCGGCTGGCTGTTCCGTCCCTACCTGCCTGAAGGTCAGATCGGTTCCTATATCGCCGGACTGATCATCCTCGCCGCCGCACCCTGCACGGCCATGGTGTTCGTCTGGAGCAACCTGACACGCGGCGAGCCGCTGTTCACCCTCTCGCAGGTCGCGCTGAACGACGCGATCATGGTTGTCGCCTTCGCGCCAATCGTCGGCCTGCTGCTCGGCCTCTCGGCCATCACCGTGCCGTGGGACACACTTGCCCTGTCGGTCGCGCTCTATATCGTCGTGCCTGTCATCGTCGCCCAGGTCATCCGCCGCCGGCTTAACGCTGACCGAACGGCGCAGGCGCTCGACGGCGTGCTCGCGACGCTGCAGCCGGTCTCGCTGGTGGCGCTGCTTGCGACGCTCGTCCTGCTCTTTGCCTTCCAGGGTGAGCAGATCATCGCCCAGCCGGCCGTCATCGGCTTGCTCGCCGTGCCGATCCTGATCCAGGTCTTTCTGAACGCCGGCCTTGCCTACCTTTTGAACCGGATGACAGGCGAGCGGCATTGCGTGGCCGGTCCGTCGGCGCTGATAAGTGCCAGCAACTTCTTCGAACTTGCGGTCGCTGCCGCCATCAGCCTGTTCGGCTTCCAGTCCGGCGCGGCTCTGGCCACCGTCGTCGGCGTTCTCATCGAGGTCCCGGTCATGCTCTGCGTCGTCTGGATCGTGAACCGCTCGAAGGATTGGTACGAGGCCGGCCCCGCTGTTTCCCGAACCGCTGTCACCGAAAGGCACTGACATGGACACGACGATCTACCACAACCCCGCGTGCGGCACGTCTCGCAACACGCTGGCGCTGATCCGCGCGGCAGGGATCGAACCAACCGTCATCGAGTATCTTCACGAGCCGCCAACGCGCGCGCAGCTTGCAAGGATGATCGCGGACGCCCGATTGACGGTTCGAGAAGCCATCCGCGTCAAGGGCACGCCCTATGCCGAGCTCGGGCTCGACAATCCGGACCTGACCGACGACGAACTGCTCGACGCGATGATCGCAGCGCCGATCCTCATCAATCGCCCCTTCGTCGTGACACCGCTCGGCACCCGGCTTGCCCGTCCGTCCGAGGCGGTGCTCTCCATCCTGCCCGATACCTTCAAGGGGCCGTTCTTCAAGGAGGACGGTGAACAGATCCTCGACAGGGAAGGAAAGCGCATTGCCTGACACGTTCCCAGCACTGCAGGACGATCACCTGCCTGCGGTCGATCTCGATGCCCTTCGGCCGGTATTCTCGACGCATCGGCCGCGCATCCTCATCCTCTACGGCTCGCTGCGCGAGGTATCCTATAGCCGCCTGCTCGCATTCGAGGCCCGCCGGCTGCTCGAACGGCTCGGATGTGAGGTTCGCATGTTTGATCCAAGGGGTCTGCCGCTCCCCGACGAAGCGCCGGTGAGCCATCCGAAGGTGCAAGAGCTGCGCGAGCTTTCGCAATGGTCGGAGGGGCAGGTCTGGGTGAGTCCGGAACGCCATGGCGCGATGACCGGCATCATGAAGTCCCAGATCGATTGGATTCCACTCTCGGTCGGATCGGTCCGGCCAACGCAGGGCAAAACGCTCGCCGTCATGGAGGTCTCAGGAGGTAGCCAGTCCTTCAATGCCGTGAACCAGATGCGCATTCTCGGCCGCTGGATGCGGATGATCACCATCCCGAACCAATCCTCGGTCGCCAAAGCCTATCAGGAGTTCGACGCCGATGGCCGGATGAAGCCCTCGTCCTATTACGACCGGGTGGTGGATGTGTGCGAGGAGCTGGTGAAGTTCACCATCCTCACGCGCGATGCTTCCGCCTATCTCACTGACCGCTACAGCGAGCGGAAGGAACAGGCGGCGGCCGAGCTCGAGAAGCGTGTATCGTTGCGATCAATTTGACGGGCTCGGCGTGGCGACGACGGTTCGCTTCGTTGCCATGGCGACCGCCACAAACCCTGCGATGGCGATGGAGCCAAGCGCCGCGCTCAAGACCAGCGAAGCGACTATGCCGACCTGCTCCATCGTCGCCGCGAACGCAAAGGGCGCGGCGGCGCCGGCAGCCAGCCTGGCCGCCGCCATCTTTCCGGTCAGCGCACCGTAACCTTCCGAGCCGAACAGATAGAGGGGCAAGCTGCCCTGGGCGATGCTGTTGATGCGCGATCCAAGGCCCAGGCAGATCGCGAACGCGACAGCGCCGGGCAGCCAGTTGCCGGACAGCGCCAGGATGACGACGCTCAGCACCATGAAGATTGCGGAGACAACCGCAAGGCCGGGCGGGGCAAGGCGCGTTGCGAAGATCATGTTGATCAGGCGGCTGAGAACCTGCGCCGGGCCGAACAGCGAGCCGATGACGACGGCCGCGCTTCCGAAGCCAAGCGACCCGAGCATCGGCACCATATGCGCCAGCATCGCTCCAAGGGTGAAGCTCAGCAACGCGAATGCAGCCGAGACGGCAAAGACGGTGCTACGGCGCCGCTCATGAGGGATGACCCCGGCGACAGGCTCGCGTGTTGGCCTTTGCCCGCCGGCCGCGGCCACCTTTCCTCTTTGCATGATCCACAGATGGAGCGGCATTGAGACCGTAAGGTTCAGCCCGGCATAGACGAGATAAATCTCGCGCCAGGTAAGATAACCGAGCATTGCGGTTGCGACCGGCCAGAAGATCGTGGAGGCGAAGCCGGCAATCAGCGTGAGATAGGTGATGCTCCTGGAAGCGGACCGGGGATCGGCTTCCACCAGCGCCGCAAAGGCGGCCTGGTACTGAACCATGCCGGACGATATTTCCAACAGAACGACGGCAAGCGCGAAGATCGCCACGGACGGCGACCAGGCGCACAGGATCAATGTCATGGCAGACAGCGCCGAGCCCGTCGCCATCACGGCGGCTGCGCCGATGCGGTCCATCTGGCGCCCGATATAGGGCGCCGAAAGGCCGCCGACGAAGAGCGAGGCGGAGAACACGGCAAAAACCTGCGCGAGCGTGATGCCAAGGTCGGCCGCCATGCGGGGCGCCAGGATGCTGAAACTGTAGTAAAGCGTGCCGTAGCCGATGATCTGGGTCAGGCCGAGCGCGGCGACAATTCCCACGGGGACATGTTGATTACGCACCGACGTCGCCTTCGCTCCCGCGCGCATCTGTCTTGCCGCAGCCTTCGTACCGTTCGATCCTCCGCCGGACAATCGGGTGTCCGGCGCAGCAGTCCTGCATCAGTAGCGTCACGAGATCGGCCAGCGCGTCGATGCTGGCGCGATAGACGATCAACCGGGATCGGCGCCGCTGCGCGATGAGACCTGACCGTTCCAACGCCTTCACATGGAAGGATGCATTCGAGGGCGAGACGCCCATGCGCTCGGCGATCAGGCCGGCGGCATGCCGGTCCGGCCCGGCAACGGCCAACGCACGGACGATGGCAAGGCCCGTTTCCTGCGACAGGGCCGCAAATGAGGTGAGGGCTTGCCGCTCGTCCATATTCCAACAATCCTTGAACCGTTGAAGGACGTCAGTAGCGCGCCTTTTTGCGATGGAAAAGGCTGTTTCGTCGGCCATCACCTGACCCGATTGTTGATGGGTCGTCGGCCGCGCTGCAGGCCACGCTGGTGTTTGTGTATGACGGCGGTCTGTGAAGGCTCGCCGTGCCCTCACCGAGCTCAAGGCGGGCGCGTTTTCGGCACTCGACGTCTTCCCGTCGCAACGAACGCTGCCGGCCCCTCACGATCCCCGTGGATCACGGCCAGAACATTGATGCTGTGTTTCGAACAGCGTTCGGGCCAGGCGAGAAAGCGTCAGCCCCTGGACAAGAATGGAAAACACGACGACGCAATAGGTGGCCGACAGAAGCAACGCTTTCCAATCCGTCTCTGGAAGCGACAGCGCGAGGGCGATCGAGATGCCGCCGCGCAACCCACCCCAGACGAGGACGGCGACTGTACCGCGATGAAAGCGATACCACCTGCGCAGAACGCCTATCGAGCTCGCCGTGGCAAGAAGCCTTGCGCCCACCGCGATCGGAATAGCGGCAAGAGCGCTGGGCAGGAAGGCGATGTCGAAGCGGAGAACCAGCACCTCGAGGCCGATCAGCAGGAACAGGATCGAATTCAGGATCTGGTCGACGAGCGACCAGAAGCCGAACAGATAGCGCTGCGTAAGATCGCTGAGCGCATCCTTCGGGCCACGGTTTCCGACGAAAATTCCCGCAACGACGACTGCAATGGGTCCGCTGGCGTGAAGTGCAGAAGCAAGGGAGTAGCAACCCATTGCAAGGGCAATCGAGATCAGCACCTCCACCGGGTAGTCGTCGATGACGCGCATGGCGAGGTAGGCGAAAAAGCCCAGTTGCAAGTCCGAGCATTGCGCCGCCCAGCGCCTCGGCCACAAACAGCTCGCCGAACGCGAACGTCCCGACCTCAGCGTTCGCGGATGCGGATGCGACGGCAAGCAGCGCCGTAAACAGCACGACCCCGATGCCGTCGTTGAACAGCGACTCGCCGGCCATGTCCGTCTCCAGCTCGGCGGGAACGTCGACGGTTTTCAACGTCGCGAGCACCGCAACGGGGTCCGTCGGGCTGACAAGCGCGCCGAAGACGAGTGCCCAGGCCAGAGGCAGGTCGATGTGAAGGACCAGTGAAACAGTCCACAGGGCGACCCCCACGATGAGCGTCGACATGATGGTTCCTGCCACGGCCATCGCACCGACAACCGCAAGCCTTGCGCGTAGTGTGGAGACGTTGACATGCAAAGAGCCGGCGAACAGCAGGAAGGCGAGCATCCCATCCAGTACGGTGGTCTGGAAGTCGACCCGCTTGACGAGATCGGCAAGCTGTTCGTAGAGAGCGACGTCCGGCAGGGCAAGTTCGAGAAGAATGAGGAGCGTAGACGAGACAAGGCCCATCGCCAGGATTGCGATCGAGGGCGGAAGCTTTACGAACCGCTGGTTCAGCCACGAAAACGCCGCCGTTAGCACCAGAAGAAGGGCGATGAGATCGAATACGGTCAATCAGTTTCCTCGTGCAGCAGACCTCTGTTCCCAAAGCATCGGACGTGGAACAAGTTCCCTCAAGCCTGCAGAGGGAGCGACCTCAGCGCCCGAAGAACCTTGCGTTCGCTTTCTGGTCGGACAGCCTGTGCGACAAAGATTGGTTCTTCCGCATATTTTGGGGCAGCTCAACGTTTCCGTCTGTTTGCGGGTTCGTTACGGTTTTGCAGGAGCCAGTCCCACGGCATCTATTCCAATCTGTATGCTTTTTTGCGCGATTGAAGTTAGTTCCCGAACGGGAGCAAGACGCGAAAGCAGTTTCATCTACAGCCTGTTGCGCGCGTACGGGAGCATTCGGTGACATGGCCGTTCGGGCTCGCGAGCATTTGCAGTTGCGAGCCCTTGCTCAAACACATGTGCTCCCGTGCAGAGCATCATCATGAGCAAACGACCCAAAAGCGCGGCACCAAAAGATGCGGCAACGCTTGCCCGGTTCCTTGCGCAATCGCCGGGCTCACAGGAGCTGCGCAGGGAAATTGCCAATATCTCCCCAAAGGCGACTTCCTCAAGCGGCAGACGTCTGTGTCCAAAACCTTGGACGTAGAACAATTTCCCTCAAGCCTGCGAGGAGAGCGACCTCAACGCCCGAAGGACCTTGGGTCCGCCTTGTGAACGCGCAGTCGCAGAAGGCGGCGAGCCTTCCGGTCCGCCAGGGCAGGCCCTTTCCCCGCCTTCGACGGCGCCGCCAATCCCAAGCGCCTAACCGAAAGGCCTGCGTGAACCCGGTTCCCTGTGCGGGGCCGCTGTCGTTCATTCGCCACGAGATAAGCGGGCATTTACATTTTAAGCTTAGAACTATTTTAATCGGTGCCTGCAATAGTGCCCCCAGCTGTTTGGAGGCAAATATGTACCGCGTGCTCATCTCGGCCTTCGTGTTGACGTTTCTGGCGTGTTCAGCTCTTGCAGGTGAGGGAACGTGGCGCGTTGGCATGGTCAGCGGGCAGGTCCAGTATTCCGTTGACAAGACAACGTGGAAGGCCGCCGAACGCGGCGAAACAATCCCGGATCAGGCGTGGATTTCCACCGGCAGACGGGGGCGCGCCCAGCTCGTGCGCGGCGTCGAGAGCATCACCCTGCAACCCAATACGCTCGCCGGATTGTACGCAAAGGGAGGGTTGTTCACGCCCAAGACCGAAATCGTACAGCAGGCCGGGATCATCGATCTGGAAATTGAAAAGCGCAGCCGACCGCACACGACTGTCGAAACGCCCTTTCTTGCCGCTGTGGTCAAGGGCACGGCCTTCCGGGTTACGGTGACCAAACGCGCTGCAAATGTCTCGGTCAATCGCGGCGTCGTCCAGGTCACTTCGTTTAAGACGGGCGAGCGAACAAGCCTCCGGCATGGTCAAAGCGCCTCCGTCGATGTGGCCCGGGGGATGAAGGTTAGCGGTACGGTGTCAAAGCCCACGATAACCGTCGAACGGCCCTCCGTCGCAAAGATCCCGGCTTTGGGCACGAAGGAGCTCGTCGGCGCATCCGCTCAAGGGCCTGATGCTGTGGGCCGCCTCAATGGACGCAAGGGCCCCAAAGGTGAAAGCGCGAGCAAGGAGAGCGGCAAGTCCGCCAAGGGAAGCGAAAAATCTGATGCCGGAAAAGGCAACGCTGGAAAGGGCAGCTCCAGCAACGGCGGCGGCAACGGTAAAGGCAACAGCGGCCACGGAAACGGCAATAGCGGCGCTAGCGGAAAGGGCAACAGCGGCAATAGCGGCCACGGAAACGGCAACAGCGGCCACGGAAACGGCAACAGCGGCAATAGCGGCCACGGAAACGGCAATAGCGGCGCTAGCGGAAAGGGCAACAGCGGCAATAGCGGCAACGGAAACGGTAACGGTGGCAAGGGCCGAGGACATTGAACGGTGAAGACGGACCGTTCCTTCGGCGGTGATCCGAAATCACTGGGCCGCGCGGTACGCGTCCTGATCATCGGCGCAATCCTGGCGGTTGCGCTCGTTGGAAGCGGCATTCCGTTTGTCAGGTACGTCGATGACCAGCTTATAGCATACCGCTTTGCCGCCGCACCTCGCTCTGCAACCGGCCGTATCGTTTACCTTGCCATCGACAAGGCGACGCTCGATCAGGTTGGAACGTGGCCGTGGCCTCGCAGCGTTTATGCGAGCATATTGCAGAGATTGAACGATGCCGGCGTCGAGGACGTCTTTCTCGATATCGACTTTAGCACGCCATCGACACCTTCCCAGGACGCGCAGCTCGCGCATGCGCTGGAAGCGGCCGGCGGCGGCGTCATCCTGCCTGTCTTCGAGCAGCACGCGTCCGTCGACAACGGGGCCGCTTCGACGGTCACGACGCCGCTGCGCCTCATTGCCGACAATTCCTGGCTGGCGTTTGCCAATATTCTGCCGGACGATGACGGAGTGATCCGTCGCTTTGAATTGCAACGCGCGCTTGACGGCCACCCGACACAGTCCGCTCCCGTCGTTCTGAGCAGGTCGCAGGTGTCGGGCGATCCTTCCCTGATCGACTATTCGATAAGGCCGTCCACCGTTCCCGTTGTCTCGGTGCGCGACATTCTTGACCCCGCCTTCGACCTGAGCCGCCTCCATCAGCGCTCCGTCATCGTCGGTGCCTATGCCACAGAGTTGAAGGATATCTTCCCCGTCCCTGTATACGGGCAGCTCACCGGGCCGATGCTGCACGCGTTGGCCACCGAAACCATTCTCCAGGACCGTCTCCTTCGCGAGCCGGACCAGCGGCCCTTCGAACTCGCCTTCGCCGCGCTCGTCGTTGCCGGGGCGCTCGGCATGCGGGCATGGCGAACGAAGAGCACGGCGATCGCCGTGCTCCTCCTCGTCGTGGGCGGAGAAATTGCCGCCTACATGCTGCAAAAACACGCTGGCGTGGTTATTCGGACCGCGAGCGGATGGGTCATGGTCATCCTCGCGCTGGTCCTCCTTCTGACGGAAAAGCTGGACCTTAGCCAACTCATCGCCGAAGCGGCGAACGCGGAGGAGCGAAACATTCGTCGCTTGCTCCGAAAGATCGTCGCTGACAGCTCTGACGGGGTCCTGGCCTTCGATCATCATCTGGTCATCTTCGAAGACAGCGGATCCGCGCGCAAAATGCTCGCCATCGCAGGCCCCGGCAGGGGCAGATCCCTGAGCGATGTCCTTCCGGCCTCGGTCTATCAGCTCGTCAAGGATCTGGAGGTTGCCTATGGACACAATCCGCAGGCAATACACAGTCAAACCGGCCGCTTCGAGGTCGGTTCGGGCGATGCCGCAAGGCATCTCGATGCCACGATAACGCTGTCTCCGGCCGAAAGGAGCCGCGGGATCGGCGACGGTCTGCAGAACGCGTTCATCGGCAGCCTGTTGATCCGCGACGTTACAGCCCGGCATCGCTACGAGGAGCGCCTCAAGTATCTCGCCGATCACGATGCTTTGACGGGCTTGATGAACCGCAACGCCTTCGCAAGCGCGATCGCCCCCATGGACCACATCCACGTGGTTGCCATCGGGATTCACAGACTGAGCGTGGTCAATGCCACCATGGGACGCGAGGTGGGAGACGACCTGCTCAAGGCAGTCGCCAAACGCCTTGCGCAAGGCGGTCAATGCGTTGCAAGCGGTCGCCTTGGAGGGGACGTCTTTGCAGCGGCCGTGCCCGGTCCGCAAACCACGACCGCAGAGCATTGTGCAACGAGAATGACCGCATTGTTCGATGAACCGTTCCGTGTCGGCGGAAGGGCCATCAAGATCTCTGTGCGCGTCGGCGTTGTTTACAAGGCCGGCAGCGATCTTACAGGCTCTGCCGTGATCGATCGTGCCGAGCACGCCCTCGACCAGGCCTCATCCCTCGCAGGCAGTGGATGGCGGATCTATGATCCGGCAACCGCCGCCGAGCAGCAGCGCTCGCGCGAGCTCGAAGCCGCTATGCGCGAAAGCCTGCGTCACCAGGAGTTCTTCCTCCTCTATCAGCCACAGGTGGACCTTCGCTCGGGTGTCATGGTCGGCGCGGAGGCGCTGCTGCGCTGGTCCCATCCTGATTTCGGCCTGGTTTCGCCGGCAACGTTCATTCCATTGGCCGAGGCAAACGGTTTCATCTGCGAGTTGGGGCAGTGGGTCATAGAGAAGGCCTGTCAGGACGCGATCGCCTGGCCCGCAGACTTGCGGGTTTCTGTGAACGTCGCGTCGGTGCAGCTTTTGCGCACCGATGTCGTCGCGCAGGTCAAAAACGCTCTCACGCAAACTGGCCTTCCTCCAACGCGGCTGCACCTGGAAATCACTGAATCGGGCTTCGTCGAGAACTCTGCGCGCGTCATCGCCGCGCTGAGCGACCTTCGTGCACTGGGCATTTCGATCGCCGTGGACGATTTCGGGACGGGGTTTTCGTCACTCAGTTACATGGCGGGACTGCCATTGGACGTGATCAAGATCGACCAGTCGTTTATTCGCAAAATGGCCGCCGATGAAAAGAGCCTGGCGATCGTCACGTCGATCAAGGCGCTCGCGGCAGGCCTCAATCTGACCGTCGTTGCCGAAGGCGTCGAAAGCAAGATCGAGGCTGACATACTCAGGACAATCGGATGCGAGGTGGCGCAAGGCTACTTCTACGCAAAGCCGCAGCCGGCAGAAACCCTGCAGGCCCTCCTGCAAAGTCCTCCATGGGATCATGCCGCTTAAGCGGCTGCCTCGACAGTGCGGGCCGCACGTGGCGGCAGGCAAAGAGCCCTTGGCATCGCTCCTGCCGACCCGTCGCGGCTGTCCCGACCCAAGGGGAAGATCTGACCCGCTCCGCAAAGGCCGGTGCGTCGCGATCGGCAACAACCATCTCGCGTGCGGTCTCAGGCTGCCGGCCACCGGCAGATAGCCGCGCCCCTTCAGCCACATCGCCCGGCTTCAAGGTCAACGCCTACCTAGAAAGTCCGATCCGGGTGCGACCGGCGTGCGGCGCCGCGCCTTCGAACGCCCTGCGCCATGTCCCCGCCCCATTGCCGCAGCGCGGTGGCGGCGACCGACATTTGTGTTGCCACCGGATGCGTCAATGCAGGGCGGGCCCTGCTTACAAGGTCCAAGGGCTCCGCGCAGAACACACGCCGGCACGAAACCGGCGCCATCGGCCGTTTCGCGATGGTCCGGGAGACCTTCGCCGGCTGAAGACGGCATGCGTCCGATCACACCCTGCCATGCGCTCGGGCTCAATTGCGCCCGGCCACAGGCCTTCGTGGTTGGGCAATGCCGCCAGCCTAGACACCGCTCTCCCCAGCAATCGCCTTTACCAGGCTGACGAATTCGGACCTGATTTCGGCGTTTGCGATTTTTGAAACAGCGCGGAGCAACAGCACCTCGTCAGCCGTCGCCGATGCGCCGATGGTTCCCCTGTCGGGCCGCTCACGATGTTCTCTTGGCGCCGTCGTCTCGAAGAAAAACGAGATCGGAACCTCGAGGGCCGCTGCAATCGTCACGAGGCGGCCCGCACTGACGCGGTTGACGCCCGTTTCGTATTTGTGGACCTGCTGGAAGCTTACTCCGAGCGCCGTTGCCAGGCGTGCCTGGCTGATCCCCAATACCTGGCGTCTCGACCGGATGCGGGCGCCTACCGCAATCGGATCGGGTTCTTTGTGTCTGGTGGGCAGAATCCTAGCCTCCGTGACGGCCTGCGAACGCAACACTATACGTGCCCGGAAAGACAAGACAATCGCCAAACCGACATCAGCCTGGATGGGGGCATGGCGGGACCGGTTCTGCGCCTGTCTTCAGCCGGGGGGCTCGTGCCATCGGGCTTTTCGTCGTTGAGGCGTTGGGGACGGTCGGGTTCAACCTGCTTGCCGATCCCACTATGCAAGACGAGCGGCACCCCGCGTCGACGAGGGCGCGCCCTTGCGCCAAAAATCAAGGGGGTACCGGTCCTGTGGGCGTTAAGATGCGCAATCGTTCGCTGCCCCCGCGGCGACGGACAGTGTTCGACGCCGCCGCGCAGCCTGAGGGCCATCGCGACGGAGTTGCCTTGAGACATCCAGCGCGGCGTCAAACGTGATGGCCCGCTCATCGTGATCGTTGCATCGTCGCGGCATGACACCTGCTCGCCGGTCGGCGGAGCGAGCCCGGTCCTGTCGACCACGACCCGGCGACGGCCCGCAGGGGCGGCGCCCTTACCGAACCGCCGGTCCAACGACCGGCTCGCGCGCGGCGCGTTTGCCGGCCGACGCAGCCGTCGTCCGCGCGCCTGGCCAGAGGCTGCGCGCACCGGCAAGAGCATCCTTGCACATCGCTGGATCCGGCGCTCTGGCGTCATCGGTCGTTGCCTGTCGCCAGCGCCTGGCAGGCAGGGCACGCAGCGCCCGGGCGTCGATCCGCTGCTTCGCAACCAGTCCGGACGGCCATCGCCGGCGAACGCCGCGCCCCACGCGATCCCGGTAGCGGCGAAGCGCAACACAACCATCCTCGCCATGCCCGCGAGCCTGGCCGAAGACCCATGCAGGCGGCCTCCCGTCCGCTCCGCCTCCATCGGCGAGGCCGCCGGCAAGGCGTTGAAAGTGTGGATTGCTCTCCTGGGACATATCCGCGATCGCCGTGGGACTCGCGCCGCCCGGCCGTCCCCTTGCGGCCTTCGGCCTGCCGCCCGGTCGTCCTTACCCTTGCATCGCCGCCCAACGGGCTGTCGCTGGTCAAGGCGGCCGTGCTCGATCGAACCGCAACGCGCAGGCCTCAGGACCCGTGCCCGCCGCGGACCTTGGCTGCACCAACGATGCCTTAAAACCGGACGCAGCCGGCCGATTGCCGGCCTCACGGCCCGGCTCTCCCGGATAAAGCCGCACTCGTTCGGCCCCTCGCGACGATGCCGTAACGGGCCGAGTGGCGGCGGCAGAGCCAGAGGGGGATGCAGGGCCGTCCGGCCGCCGTCTGGATGCGCGCGCACCTGCGGGCCTGGCAAGAGGCAACCCTTACCATCCGGCGTTCGAGCCTCCAACCGCCGGAGGCCAAGGTTTCTTCCCCGCGCCGGCAGGGCCGGCGCTCCGCGCGGAACAAGAAACCTCGCCCCGGCGGTCCGGCGCTTCGCTGGGCCGCGGCGCAAGCGCCACGGTTCCGGCCCGCGCGCCGGATGGAAAGGGTCGCCGTCAGGCCGCAAGAGGCGCGGCCGCAACCCACGGAGACCGTCATGAACGTCCTGCTTCCCATC
>Ga0182737_1001545_pt1 | contig 22098 bp, 19 predicted proteins | sample eDN5th30CBELigOP_FD_128878 | JGI IMG/M metagenome (GOLD analysis project Ga0182737, IMG submission 128878) | Enriched Organic Plus compost microbial communities from Emeryville, California, USA - eDNA 5th pass 30_C BE-Lig OP (version 2) (version 2) ...
CGCGGCCTGGCGCCGCCCGTCCCCACCGTCGAGTCGGCCTCGGCCCATTCGATCATGGACATCGTGGCCAGCACCGACCTGCTGGGCATCGCCCCGCAGGCGCTGGCGCGCCGGCACATCGCCACCTACCGGTTGCACCGGCTGGCGACCCCGCTGCCCCTGGCGGGGATGTCGATCTCGTTGATCTGGCGACGCGCCAGCGGCGACGACCCGCTGCTGGCGCGCATGCGCCGCGCGCTGCTCGCGGCCGCGGCGGCGCGGCGGCGGCGGTAGGGACGCCGCCGTCCCGCGCGCCGCGCCGCCTCCCCCGACCTCCCCCGACCTCCCCCGCCGGACGCCCGCCGCCGCGGACGACTGCCGCGGGCTAACTGCTGCGGCCTACTGCTGCGGAATATTCGCCAGCTTGACCAGCCGGGAAGTCAGCGCGCTGTCGCTCTTGATCTGCGCGTCCAGCTCCTGCGCGGTGCCGTCCGAAGGCGCGAAGCCTATGGTCAGCACGCGCTTGCGCACGGTCTCGTCCTTCAGGGTGGCGACCAGGGCCTGCTCCAGCCTCGCCACGACTTCGGGCGGGGTCTTGGGCGGGGCGGCCAGGCTCAGCCAGGCGGCGATCTCGAAGTTGGCGTAGCCCTGTTCGTCGAAAGTCGCCAGCTCGGGCACCGACTCCAGCCGGCGCATGCTGGTGATGCCCAGGGCGCGCAGCTTGCCGGCCTGGATCTGCGGGATGCCGGTGGACATGGTGTCGAAGTACAGGTCCACGTCGCCGCGGATCAGCGCCAGGTTGGCCTCGGCCGCCCCCTTGAAGGGCACGTGCTCGATCTGGATGCCGGCCTGGCTCTTGAAGTATTCCCCGGCCAGGTGCGACGAGGTGCCCAGCCCGAAGCTGGCGAAGGTCAGCTTGCCCGGATGCTGGCGGGCGTAGTCCACCACGTCCTTGGTGGTGGCGAAGGGCCGGTCCTTGCCGATCAGCAACATGAGCGGGCCGGCGCCCACCATGCCGATGGGCGCGAAGCCGTCCGGGTCGAAGGGCAGGGTCTTGAACAGGTAGCGGCTGGTGACCAGGGTGGTGTTGGTCGCCATCAGGATGGTGTAGCCGTCGGCCCGGCTGTTCTGCACATAGGACGCGCCCAGCACGGTGCCGGCGCCCGGCTTGTTCTGGACGATGACGGACTGGCCCAACGCCTCGCCCATGCGCTCGGCGATCACGCGGGCGGCCTGATCGGTCGCGCCGCCGGGCGAGAAGGGCACGACCATGGTGACCGGCCGGTCGGGGAAGCCGGCGGCGCACGCGGCTCCGGCGAGCAGGGCGGCGGCCAGGCCACACGACAATCCGGCTGCGATGTTCCTCATTGATGTCTCCTTTGGCTTTGTACGATGGGACTGCCCCGGCCGGCTGGCCGGGGCGGCGCATCCTGGTCTTGGTCTATGGATGCGCACCCGGGTGGAATGAATGCGATGCCGGCGGGCCGGCGCGGGTCAATGGCTGGCGATCTCCTTTCTCAGCGCGGCCAGCGTGCCTCCCTTCATGACGCTGCCCGGCAGGGGGTGGCCGACGATGTCCTCGGCCAGGCGGGCCGATTCGATCAGGGCGTCCAGGTCGACGCCGGTCTCGATGCCCATCTCGTGGCACATGAAGACCAGATCTTCGGTGCAGATGTTGCCCGAGGCGCCGGCATGCCGGGCGAAGGGACAGCCGCCCAGGCCGCCCACCGCGGCGTCGAACACCGCCACGCCCATGGCCAGCCCGGCGCAGGCGTTGGCGATCGCCATGCCGCGGGTGTCGTGCAGGTGCAGGGACAGCTCCAGGTCGGGGTATTTGTCGCGCACGGCGCCGACCAGCGCGCGGATGGACTTGGGCGTGGCCCAGGCCATGGTGTCGGCCAGCGACAGGGTGCGTATCGTCAGCTCGTGCCGCCCGGCCAGATCCAGCGCCTGGGCGACCAGCGCCAGCACGCGCGCCGGCTCGATGTCGCCCTCGAAGTTGCAGCCGAAGGCGGCCATGATGCCCAGCCGGTCGATCTCCACCCCGTAGTGCTTGTACATGGCGATGATGGATGCCTGGGCGGCCAGGTTCTCGTCCAGGGTGCGCTTCTGGTTGCGCAGCAGGAATTTCTCCGATGCCGTCAGCGACAGCGAGCCGCGGATGTCCAGCTTGCCGGTGGCGATGGCGCGCTCCAGCCCCTTGTCGTTGAGCCACAGGCCGGTGTAGCGCACCCCCGGCCGGCGCGCGAAGCCGCGCACCACGTCCTCGGCGTCGGCCATGCCCGGCACGGCCTTGGGGTTGACGAAGGAGGCCACCTGGATCTGCCGCAGCCCGGTGCGCGACAGACTGTCCACCAGCTCGATCTTGCGGGCCGTGGCGATCGGGCCCTTTTCGATCTGGAAGCCTTCGCGCGGGCCTTCCTCGTTGATGCGCACGGCCTTGGGGAAATCGGACATCGTTTCGTTCTCCGATGATGGGTATGCGAGGCGCGCGCCCGGCTAGTCCGCCGGCGCGACGAAGGGATAGGGCAGCGGCGCGCCGCCCCGGCAGGGCAGCGCGACGGTCGCCTGCGCAGGGGTGGATTCCCTGCCCTGGTCGTTCAGGATGCCCAGCGACACGTCCACCAGCCCGTAGCCGGGGCCGTCGCGCCTGGCATCGACCCGGCCCCACACCGACAGGGTCTCGCCCACCAGGTTCATGGCGCGGAATTGGAAGCCCACCTTCCACACCCAGCCGTGCGGCCCGGCCCAGTCCTTGAGCAGTTGCACCAGGAACTGCTGCTTGAGCGAGCCATTGACCAGCAGACCGGGCAGGCCGTCGTGCTCGCGCGTGAAGGGCAGGTCGTAGTGGATCTTGTGCCAGTTCTCCATGGCCGCCGACCAGCGCATCAGGTGGGCGGTGGTGAAGGGCCCCTTGTCCAGGCCGGGCAGTTCCTGGCCGACCTGCACGTCCTCGAAGAAAAGCGTGGCGCGGGTCATCGCTTGCCCTCCCCTGCGGGCTGCGCGGCGGTTTCCCCCGACGGCTTCTTCCTGATCAGCGTGCGGCGGGTGCGCACCAGCAGCTCGCCGTCGTCGTTGCGGTATTCGGACTCCGTCACCACGAAGATCATCGGCCCCTTGCTGGTCTGCTTCTCGAAGATGTCCGCGTAGCGCGACTTGAGCGTGATGCGCTCGCCGTGGCGGGCATAGCGGAAGAACTCCACCTGCGAGCCGCCGTTGAGCAGCGCATAGCCGGCCAGCGGCTCGATCTCGGGCAGGCCCTGCAGCGCGCCGGCACCCACGCCGTCGAAATCCGGGTTGCGCGCGTTCAGCTGCACCGGGTCGGGCGCGCCGAAGGGCCGGCGGAACAGGTGGGTGGGATACAGGGGCGGGGCCACCGGCCCGCCGTAGCGGGCGTTGTCCTCGCAGGCAGCCCAGTAGGCCGGGTCCTCGTCCATGATGGCCTGGGCGTAGCGGCGCACGGCGCCGCGCTCGACCGGGTCGCAGGCCGTCTCCGGCGCGGACTCCCGGCCGATGTAGGCCTTGGCGGCTTCGGGCAGGATGCTCATCTCGTCTCCTCCTTGGCGTCAGGCGGCGCGGCGGCCGGCGCGCAGCGCGCGGGTGGCCTCGGCGTCGATGCCGCCCAGGTCGGCGCGCACCGCCACGCCGTAGCTGCGGTAGGCCTCCTCCACGCTGACGTAGCCGTTGCGCACGTCGTCCAGCACGCGCTCGGGCTCGCGCTCGAAGGGATCGCCGTAGCCGCCCGAGCCGGCCGAATGGATGCGCACGCGGTCGCCGCGGTGCACGACGCGCGCGCTGCCCTTGGGCGGCACCGGCTCGACCGCGCCGTCGCCGCGCAGGATGCGGCACTCGTAGCGCGCGCCCGGCAGGCCGCCGAACAGGCCCTGCGGCGCGTAGCGCGCACGCTCCGATCCCACGGTGCAGCTGGCCTGCTCGTACTCCACCAGATAGCTGCGCTCGGCCGTCAGGCCGCCGCGCCAGCGCCCGGCCCCGCCCGAATCGGCCACCAGCCGCCAGGCCTCGACCAGCACCGGCGCCGTGTACTCGGTCTGCTCGACCGAGATGGTGCCGGCGTTGCCGATGTGGGTGCGCACGGCGTTCACGCCGTCCTTGCCGGGACGCGCGCCCATGCCGCCGGGGTTGACGCCGCCGGCCGAGGCGAACCGGCGGCGCAGCGCGCGGCAGCGTGCCTCGTCGGGATCGTCGCCGCCGAACCACAGGCTGCCGGCGGTGCCGTGGCTCTGCGCGATGACCCGCTCGGGCACGGCGGGCGCCAGCGCGGTCAGCAGCATGTCGATCACGCGCTGCGAGGTCGCGGTGTTGCCGCCCACCACCGAGGCCGGGTACTGGCAGTTCAGGATGGAGCCGGGCGGCGCGACGATCTCTATCGGCCGGTAGCAGCCCTGGTTGATCGGGATGCCGGGGTCGGTCAGCGCCTTGACCGTGTACCAGGTGGAATTGCAGGTCACCGACAGCGGGCAGTTCAGGCCGCCGCGCACCTGCGGCCCGGAGCCCGTGTAGTCGAAGACGATGCGCTCGCCCTGGACGGTGATCTTCACCCGGATGGGCACCGGCTCGCCGGCGCCGGCGCCCTCGCCGATGGGCTCGATGAAGTCGCTGCCTTCGTACACGCCGTCGGGGATGGCCTGGATCTGCTTGCGCATCAGCCGTTCGGAATAGTCCAGCGACTCGCGCATGGCCTCGGCCAGCGCGGCCTTGCCCCATTTGCCGGCCAGCTCGGCCAGGCGCCGGTCGCCCACGTAGGTGCCGGCGTACTGCGCCTGGATGTCGAGCGCGCGGTTGCCCGGGTCGCGGGTGTTCTGGGTGATGAGCGTCATCAGGTCGGGCACCGGCCTGTCCTCGCGGAACAGCAGCACGGGCGGGATGCGCAGGCCTTCGCCGAAGATGTCCCAGGTGGCCAGCGTGCCGCTGTTGGGCGAGGCCCCGCCTATGTCCTGCCAGTGGCCGCGGGTCATGGTGTAGGCGACGATCTCGCCGTCGACGAAGACCGGTCGGGTGAACTGCACGTCGGGCTGGTGGTTGCCGCCGCCCAGGTAGGCGTCGTTGCTGACGATCACGTCGCCCGGGTGCAGGTTGGCCACGCCCACGGCCTCGACGCTGGCGCGGGTGGAGATCACCGCCGAGCCCATCATGGTCGGGATGTCGTTGCCCTGCGCGACCAGCTGCATGTGGGCGTCGAAGATGGCCGCCGAGGCGTCGCCGCCCGAATGGATCACCGGGCTGGCGGCGGTGCGCATCATGGCGATCTTCATTTCGCGCGCAACCGCGTACAGCGCGCTGCGGATGATCTCGAATTCGATCCTGTCCATCTTCATGCTCCAGCTCCCAGGCTGACGATCAGGTTGGCGTCCTCGTCGACGCCGGCGGTGTGGCCCGCGCCCAGCGCCAGGCTGGTGGAGCGCTCCTCGATCACCGCGGGCCCGTGCACCGCGGCGCCGGGCGCCATGTCGGCGCGCTGGTAGCAAGGCACGGTCTCGTAGCGGTCGGCGAACAGGATGCGCCGCTCGCCGCTGGCGCGCAGCGGGCCGTCCGCGTGGCGGGCGCCGGTCTCGTAGCGGCCGATGCCGGCCACCGCGCGCAGGCGCAGGTTGGTGGCGATGACCGGCCGGTCCAGGGTGAAATTCCAGGCGCGCCGATGCGCCTGCTCGAAGCGCTCCTGCAGCAGGCGCGCCGTGCCGCCGTCGCCCCCGGCGTCCTGCGGCAGGGCGATGGCGATCGATTCCGCCTGGCCCAGGTAGCGGCAGTCCACCCGCCGGTGCAGGCGCACCGCCTCGCCGGCCACGCCGGACTGGCGCATGCGCTCGGCCGCGCGGCTTTCCAGCTCGGCGAAGCCAGCGGCGAACTCCGCCTCGTCCATGTCCTCCAGGTTGCGCAGCACCGGCGCCTGGAAGTCGTGCACCATGTCGGCCACCAGCATGCCGAAGGCCGAGAACAGGCCGGGGTGCGGCGGCACGATGACGGTGGGCAGCTCCAGCAGCTCGGCCACCTCGACCGCGTGCACCGGCCCGCCGCCGCCGAAGGCGATGTAGGCGAACTCGCGCGGGTCGTGGCCGCGCTCTATGGTGATGAGCCGGATGGCCTGCGCCATCTGCGCGTTGGCGATGGAGCGCACGCCGCGCGCGGCCTGCTCCACCGGGATGCCCAGCGGCCCGGCCAGGTGCTCGGCGATGGCGCGGCGCGCGGCCTCGGCGTCCAGGGCGTAGCCGCCCAGCGGCAGGTCGGGCGACAGGTAGCCCAGCACCAGGTTGCAGTCGGTCACCGTGGGCAGCGCGCCGCCGCGGCCATAGCAGGCCGGCCCGGGCGAGGCGCCGGCGCTGTCCGGGCCGATGCGGATGCCGCCGGCGTCGTCGACCCGGGCGATCGATCCCCCGCCGGCGCCTATCGATACGATGTCTATGGTCGGGGCGCGCACCACGTAGCTGCCGATCTCGCTGGACTGGCGCACCTCGGGCTCGAAGCCGCAGATCAGCGAGACGTCGAAGGTGGTGCCGCCCACGTCGCCGATGATGGCGTTGGGCAGGTTCTTGCGCCGGCACAGGTGGGCGGCGGCGGTCACCCCGCCGGCCGGGCCCGATTCCAGCAGCGTCACCGGCCGCTCGGCCGCCTCGCGCGGCCGGGTCAGGCCGCCGTTGGACTGCATCAGGCACACGCCCGCGGCCACGCCGGACTCGGCGATGCGGTCCTCCAGCGCGCGCAGGTAGCTGGCGCAACGCGGGCCCAGCGAGGCGTTGACCACCGTGGTGCTGGTGCGCTCGTATTCGAAGATTTCCGGGTTGACGTCGATCGAGGCCGTGACGAAGGCGCCGGGCAGCAGCCGGCGCGCCAGTTCCGCCGCCTGCCGCTCGTGCTCGGGATTGCGGTAGGAATGCAGGAAGCACAGCGCCACCGCCTCCACGCCGTCCTCGCGCAGCCGGTCCAGCTCGCGCTCCAGCTCGGCCGGATCGAAGGCGGCGATCTCGCTGCCGTCGTGCCGGTGGCGCGCGCCGACCTCGCGCCGCCACATGCGCGGCACCAGCGGCGCCGGCGCGTCGAAATGCATGTCGTAGAGATCGGCCCGGTCGTGCCGCGAGGCGCGGCGGATCTCCAGCACGTCGCGAAAGCCCTGGGTCGTGATCAGGCCGGTGCGCGCGCCCTTGCCCTCGACCAGCAGGTTGGTGGCGATGGTCGTGCCGTGGCCGACGAAGCCGATGTCCGCGCTGGTCCGCCCGCTTTCGCGCAGCACCGCGCGTATGCCGTCCAGCACCCCGGCGGCCGGGTCGTCGGGCGTGGTGGGCACTTTCACGGCCCACACGCGCCGGTCGGCCTGGTCGACCAATATCACGTCGGTGAACGTCCCTCCCACGTCCACCCCCAGCCTGCTCGTACCGCTCGTCGTCATGGCGCTGTGCCTTCCCTGTCGTTGATGTCCTGCGCCGGCGCGCCGGCCGAGCCGGCGGCCAGCATGGCGGCGATCTGCGCATCCGGATAGCCGGCCTGCGCCAACACCGCCGCGGTGTGCTCGCCCAGCAGCGGCGCGGCGCTGCGCACCGCGCCCGGCGTGGCCGAGAGCTTGACCGGCAGCCCCGCCATGCGCACGGCGCCGGCCTGCGGGTGCTCGGTCTGCACCACCATTTCGCGCGCCAGCACCTGCTCGTCAGCCACCACCTTGTCGATGGAATTGACCGCCGAGCAGGGCACGCCCTCGGCGCCCAGGCGGGCGACCCAGTCGGCCACGGTGCGCCGCGCGAACTCGGCCGACAGCAGCGGCACCAGCACGGGGCGGTTGGCCGCGCGGCGGTCGGCGCTGGCGAAGCGCTCGTCGGCGATCCATTCCGGGCGCTCGACGGCGCGGCACACGCCCTGCCACATCCTTTCGGTGAAGGCGGCCACCACCACCCAGTCGTCCTGGGCCTCGAAGGCCTGGTAGGGCACCGACACCTGCGAGGCCGCGCCGCGGCGCACCGGCGCGCGGCCGGTGGCGAAGTAATAGGTCAGGTGGTAGGACAGCATGGCCAGTTGCCCTTCCAGCAGCGAAGTGTCGACCCGCTGCCCGCGCCCGGTGCGGTGGCGCGCCTGCAGCGCCATCAGCACGCCGATGACGCCGTACATGCCGGCGCCCACGTCGGCCACCGACAGGCCGGACTTGACCGGGCCGCGGCCCTGCTCGCCGGTGATGCTCATGTTGCCGGAGAAGGCCTGCATGAAGATGTCGTTGGCGCGGTCGTGGCGGCGCGGCCCGCTGGGGCCGAAGCCGCTGATGCTGCAGTAGATCAGGCCGGGGTTGAGCGCGGCCAGCGCCTCGTAGCCCAGGCCCAGCCGGTCCAGCGCGCCGACGCGGAAGTTGTCGATCACCACGTCGGCCCCTTCGGCCAGGCGCCGGAAGGCCTGCGCGCCTTCGGGCGTCTTCAGGTCCAGGGCGACGCTGCGCTTGTTGCGGTTGGCCGCGGCGAAGTAGTACGACAGCCGGCCCGGGAAATACGGCGGCCAGCGGCGGCTTTCGTCGCCGCCGTCCGGGTTCTCGACCTTGACGACATCGGCGCCGTAGTCGGCCAGCGTCATGCCGCAGAAGGGGCCGGCCATCGCCACCCCCACTTCCAGCACCTTGACGCCGGCCAGCGGCGCCAGCCCGTCTCCTGCTTCCACGTCGCCTCCGTTTAATTCGCTATGCGAATTTATTATTTGCATAGAGAAATTAGAACCTGGACGTGCCCGGGCTGTCAAGACTGCGAATTGAGTATTTGCACGATAATTCGGGATAATCCCCCGCTATCCCCTTTGCCTGCGAGAGAACCGCCGTGCCCCGCGCCAAGCCGAAAGAGACCGAGGATTCCGGCCCCGCCGACGCCAAGACGGACCGCCAGTTCGTCACCGCGCTGGCGCGCGGGCTGGACATCCTGCGCTGCTTCACGGAAAAGCGGGCCGAGCTCAGCAGCAGCGAAATCGCCCAGCTCACGGGCCTGCCGCAGCCCACCGCCTGGCGCCTGTGCTACACGCTGGTCAAGTGCGGCTTCCTGGTGTCCCTGCCGTCCAAGGACAAGCTGCGCCTGGGCATGCCGGTGCTGGGCCTGGGCCTGGCGGCCCTGTCCATGACCCACTTCGGCGAAGTCGTCCAGCAGGAAATGCAGCGCCTGGCCGACGACTTCCACGCCGCGGTGTCGATCGCGGTGCCCGACCGGCTGGAGATGCTGGTGCTCAAGCGCGCGCGCAGCGACGGCATGCTGCTGGTCAACCTGCACGTGGGCTCGCGCCTGCCCATCGCCACCTCGTCGCTGGGCTGGGCCTACGCGGCCAGCCTGCCCGAGGCCGAGCGCGCCCAGCTGCTGGAGCAGCTCGCGGCGGCGCACGGCGACGACTGGCCGCAATTGCGCGAACACATGACGCAGGCCATCGCCGGCTTCGGCCGGCGCGGCTACGTCGTCAACTCCAGCCACTACCACCCCGAGATCAACGCCATCGCCGTGCCCATCGTCGGCGAGCAGCCGCGCGACACGATGGTGATCACCTGCGGCGGGCCCGCCACGCTGGTGCGGGTGCCGCAGCTGGAAAGCGAGGTGGCGCCGCGCCTGCTCGAGCTGGCCGCGACGATCCGCGCGGTCAACGCCTCGTCGGGCGGCGGCGGGCTGCCCTGGATGCGCTGAGCGCCGCGGCGCCGGCGCGGGATTAAAGTCCCCCAGGCGACCCCTCCCCTCGATGGCCCGGCCGGGGCCGCGACACATACCCATAAAGTCGCGCACCTGGAGGAGGCATCATGGAACTGCGCCAGCTTCGCTATTTCGTCCGCACCGTCGAGATGGGCAGCATCAGCCGTGCGGCCAACGACCTGCACACCGTTTCGTCCACCCTGAGCCAGCAGATCAGCCGCCTGGAAAGCGCGCTGGCCACCCGCCTGCTGCAGCGCACCGCGCGCGGCGTCGTGCCCACCCAGGCCGGCCTGGAGTTCTTCCGCGAGGCGCAGCTGGCGCTGCGGCACGCCGACCAGGCCGCGTCCGTGGCCCAGCAATCGCGCGGCTCCGGGCGCGTCAGCATCGGCCTGGCGCCCAGCACCGCAGCCGTGCTGGGCCTGCCCCTGATGAAAGCCATGCACGAGCGCTACCCGGACGTGCGCGTGCACCTGGTCGAAAGCCTGTCCGGACACCTGTCGGCCATGCTCAACGCGCGGCAGATCGACCTGGCCGTGCTGTTCGACATCGACGCGGCCTGGCGCTGGGACGTGATGCCGCTGGTCGAGGAGAAGATCTACCTGATCGAGCGCGCCGACACGCCCGCCGCGGCGGGCTCGGCCAAATGCATCGGCCTGGCCGCGCTGCGCAACGTGCCGCTGATCGTGCCCAGCCCCATCCACGGCCTGCGCGGCACGCTCAACGCCGCCTTCGCGCGCGCCGGGATCAAGCCGCGCATCGCCACCGAGATCGATTCCCTGGGCATGCTGATCGACGCCATCGACTACGGCCTGGGCGCCACGCTGCAGCCCTGGGCGGCGGTGGCGCGCTTCGCCGACGCGCGCAAGCGCTTCCGCCTGACCGAGATCGAGGGCGTGGTGCGGGTCAACTCGCTGTGCTGCCTGTCCAACGACGAGCTGCCCATGCCGGCGCTGGGCGCGCGCATCGCGGTGGCCGACTGCGTGCGCGAGCTCACGCGCAGCCACGGCTGGCAGGGCGCGTGCGCGACCCTTCACGATTCGTGATACCGCCATGCCCGAACGCGGGCTTACCGGCGCCGGACCGCCTCCCTAGAATGGCTTCACGATAAACAGCCCGATGTCCCGATGCCCCGACGGCCGCGCCCGGCCGGGCATCGGCGCGATACACCGGCGCAATACGGAGGACGGACAGACATGGGAAACCTGCGCGACCGCACCGCCATCATCGGCGTGGGCAACAACGAATACCGGCGCATGCCCGCCTCGGTCAGCCCGCTGGTGCCGCTGGCCGCCGCATTCAGGAACGCGCTGGACGACGCGGGCCTGCAGCGCGACGACATCGACGGCATCCTGGTCAACATCGGCACGCCCTTCGGAGTCGACTACGACCAGGTCAGCGAGGCCTTCGGCCTGGACATCCGCTTCTCGGACCAGACCTGGACGCACGGCCGGCAGATGTCGGCGGTGCTGGGCCACGCCGCCATGGCGGTGGACGCGGGCCTGGCGAACTACGTGGCCTGCGTGTGCTCGATCAACTGGGCGCGCGCCGGCACCGTGGGCGCGCAGGGCCAGTTCCAGGACGACCGCGAGATCGGCGGCGCCCACTTCGAGCACCCGCACTACGGCATGACCTCGCCCGGCGGCGCCTGGGCCATGGCGGCGCGCAAGTACTTCGACCGCTACGGCGCCACCAGCGCCGACCTGGCCGAGGTCTGCGTGGCGATCCGCAAGCACGCGCTGCGCAACCCGCAAGCCGTGATGAAGGCCCCGCTGACGGTCGACGAGCACCAGTCCTCGCGCTACGTGTGCGAGCCGCTGCACCTGTTCGATTACTGCCAGACCATAGGCGGGGCCTGCGTGGTCATCGTCACCACCGCCGAGCGCGCCCAGGACGGCCCGCGCAAGCCGGTCTACATCACCGGCATGCAGGGCATGTGCGCCGGCCGCGCCGAGGCCACCGGCTCGCGCCCCGGCCTGGGCATCCACCAGCAGGACGAGGACTACCCGGTTCCGCATCCGCGCGACCTGCGCATCTACGAGATGGCCGGGGTGGACCGCAAGGACATCGACGCCTTCTACACCTACGACGCCATGTCCTCCATCGTCTGGATGTCGCTGGAGCGCTTCGGCTTCTGCAAGGCCGGCGAGGCCTGGGAATTCGTCAAGGACGGGCGCATCGGCCCGGGCGGCGAGCTGCCGGTCAACACCAACGGCGGCCTGCTCTCGGAAGCGCACGTCTCGGGCTGGAACCACATCGTCGAGATGACCCGCCAGCTGCGCGGCGAGTGCGGCGAGCGCCAGCTGCCCGACCCCGCCTTCCTGCAGTGGGGCACCAATCGCGGCGATTCCCTCATCCTCAGGAGCTAAGACCATGCACGCCAGCACCGCCACCGCGGGCGCGTCCGCCAGGACCGGCCAGGAAGTCGCCAAGCCGCTGCCCGCCATCTCCGACTTCAACCGGCCCTTCTGGGAAGGCACGCGCCTGGGCGAATTCCGCCTGCAGCGCTGCAAGCACTGCGGCAAGGTGTGGGCGCCCAACGGCCCGGTCTGCCCGCACTGCTTCAGCGACGACTACCGCTGGGAAAAGATGAAGGGCACGGGCCGGATCGCCACCTGGGTGGTGTTCCACAAGCTGTACCACCCGAGCTTCGCCGGCGACCTGCCCTACAACGTCGCCTTCGTCGAGCTGGACGAAGGCCCGCGCGTGATCGCCAACATCGTCGGCGTGCCCAACGAGTCGCTGCGCATCGGCATGCCCGTCAAGGCGGTGTTCGAGAAGATCGACGACGAGATCACCATGCCCCGCTTCGAGCCCGCCGGGCGCTGAGCCCGGACCCTGGCGGCGCCGCGCCGGCAGGCTGCGGCACGAGCGCCGGCATCGGGCAGGAGGAGACCATGAGACTGACCCTGGACCAGGCGCGCGCCCTGGCCATCGAAGCCCTGACGGCGCTGGGCCTGGACGAGGGCGGCGCCGAGATCACCGCCGACCACCTGGTCGACGCAGCTTCGCGCGGCGTGACCTTCGGCGGCCTGCCGCGCATCCTGGCCATCGCCGAACGGATGGCGCAGTCGGGCGACCACCGCCGCCCCGTCACCACCGTGCGCGAGACGCCGACCTCGGCCCTGCTCGACGGCGGCGACAACGTCGGCTACATCGTCGCCTTCCAGGCCACCCGCATGGCCATCGACAAGGCGCGCCGGCACGGCCTGGCCATCGTCGGCGCCAACAACACCTACTACACCGGCCTGTTCGCCTACTACATGGAGATGGCCACGCGCCACGGCCTGGTGGCCTTCGCGGTGGGCAACGGCCCGGCCATGGTCGCCCCGGAAGGCGCCACCGAGGCCCGCCTGGGCACCAACCCCATCGCCTTCGGTTTCCCGTCGCAGGACGGCGACCCGGTGATCTGGGACATCGGCACCTGCGCCATCATGCAGGGCGAGCTGATGCTGCACAAGCGCGTGGGCGAGCCGCTGCCCGAGGGCGTGGCGCTGGACCCGCAGGGCCTGCCCACGCGCGACCCGGCCGAAGCGCTGTCCGGCGCCATCAAGGCCTGGGGCGGGCACCGCGGCTCGGGCCTGTCGGTGGTGGTGCAGATGCTGGGCGCGCTGTGCGACGGGCCGGTGATCTCGCCCGGCATCCGCGACATGGCCTACCTGGTCGTGGTCATCGACCCCAAGCTGCTGATGCCCCGGGGCGACTACCCGGCCCGCGTGGCCGAGCTGGCGCGGGAGATCCGCGGCGCGCGGCCCGAATCCCCCGACCGCCCCGTGCGCATGCCCTTCGACCGCTCGGCCGACGCGCGCCGGCGGTCGCGCCAGCAGGACGCGATCGAGATCCCCGACGTGGTGTACCAGTCGCTGTGCAGGCTCGGCCAGGTCCGCCCCGCCTGAGCACCGCGGCCATTCCAACCGGAACAGGAGGACGACATGCCATCCCCATCGAACGGGTCCATCCGCGCGGCGCTGCTCCTGGCGCTGGCCCTGGCCGCGCAAGGGCCTGCGCCAGCCGCCGCGGCCGATCACGAAGGCGAGGTGGTGCTGGCCGGCTACGGCGGCACTATCGAACAGTTCATGCGCAACGACATCATCCCCGCCTTCCAGAAAAAGACCGGCATCAAGGTCACCCTGGTGGTGGGCACCGCCTTCACCAACTACGCCAAGGTGGTGGCCGCGCGCAACCGGCCCAACATCGACATCTACTGGTCCAACGAACTGACCCACGTGGCGGGCAAGCAGCAGGGGCTGTACGAAAAGCTCGACCCGGCCGTGGTCACCCACCTGCCCGACGTCCTGGAAGTGGCCCGCGACCCCGACGGCATCGGCGTGGGCAGCTACATCCTGGCCACCGGCATCGTCTACAACAGCCAGGCGCTGAAGGAGGCCGGCATCGCCGCGCCGACCTCCTGGAACGACCTGTGGGACCCCAGGCTCAAGGGCAAGGTCTCGCTCTATTCCTTCGGCGTGGCCTATTCGCAGGACCTGGTGGCGCTGATGACGCGCCTGGCCGGCGGCAGCGAGAAAGACGCCCGGCCGGGCATCGACAAGATCAAGACGCTGCGCCAGTCGGGCAACCTGGCGCAGTTCGCCTCCAGCCCGGCCGAGCTGGACAACTCGCTGGTGCAGGGCCAGTCCTGGATGTCGGTCAACGGCAGCGCGCGCGCCTACATGCTCAAGGAACAGGGCGCGCCCATCGACTTCGCCTATCCCAAGGAGGGCGCGGGCTATTTCACCAACTACTTCGACGTCGTCAAGAACGCGCCCCACCCGAAGGCGGCGCAGGTCTTCGTCGATTACCTGATCAGCCCCGAGGCCCAGCTGCTGATCGCCAAGGGCACGGTGGCCGCGCCGGTCAACCGCAAGGTGCAGGTGCCCGAGGCGCTCAAGGGCCAGATACCCAGCCCCGAGCAAATCCCGTCCATGGTGCGCATCGACCGCGCGGAAATGAACCGGCAACTGGACCAGTGGGCGGCGATGTGGGAACGGGAAATCGAGGCGGGCCGATGAGGGCGGCGTCCCCCGCGGCGGCCGCGGTGGCCGCCCGCATCGGCGCGTCCGCGCCGCGCCCGGGCGGCCCGGCGCCGGCCCCGGCCGCTGCGGCGCCCCTGCCGAGGCCCCCACGCATGCGCCGGCCGGTGGTCCTGCTGCTGCTCCTGCCGGCCACGGCGCTGTTCGCGGTCTTTTTCCTGATGCCGCTGGCCGTGCTCGCGCTCAACAGCTTCTACGACTACAGCCGGATGGCCGGCATCATCGAGACCTTCACGCCCCGGCACTACCAGGCCATCCTGGGCGACCTCTACTACCTGGAAATCCTGGGCCGCACGCTGCGCCTGGCGCTGCTGTCGGCCCTGGCGGCGCTGGCGCTGGGCTATCCCATCGCGCTCTACCTGACCGTGGCGCCGCCGGCGCAACGGGCCTGGATCATCCTGGCGGTGCTCTCGCCGCTGCTGGTCAGCGTGATCGTGCGCACCTTCGGCTGGCTCATCATCCTGGGCCCCAACGGCCTGGTGGACGCGGCGCTGGGCACCGTCGGCCTGGACGTGCCGCCGCTGCTGCACACCGAGACGGCCGTGGTCATCGGCCTGGCCAACGTGCTCATGCCCTTCCTGGTGCTGTCGGTGGCGACCTCGCTGCAGGCCATCGACCCCGCGGTGCCGCTGGCCGCCGCCACGCTGGGCGCCAGCCCGCTGCGGGTGTTCCTGTCGGTGACCCTGCCGCTCAGCCTGCCCGGCGTGGTCTCGGGCCTGCTGATCGTGTTCTCGCTGGCCAGCAGCTCCTTCGTCACGCCGTCCCTGCTGGGCGGGGCCAACTACAAGGTGCTGTCCACCATGATCTACCAGCAGGCGCTCGTGCTGCAGAACTGGCCCTTCGCTGCGGCCTTCGCGGTCACCCTGGTGCTGATCGTGTTCCTGGTGCTGTTCGTCCAGACCCGCGCCATCGAGGGCGGCAAATACAAGGTGGTGTTCCATTGATCCCCGCGGCCGCCCGGCGCTGGCTCGGCGCCTTCACCTTCCTGGCCTGCCTGTGCGCGGTGGCGCCGGTGCTGGTCATCGTGATCGAATCCTTCACCTCGGCCAACTACGTGGCCTTCCCGCCGCCCGGGCTGAGCGTCAAGTGGTATCTGGAGACGATCAAGCGGCCGGAGTTCGTCGATTCCATGATCGTCAGCCTGGCCGTGGCCCTGGGCACCAGCGCGGCCTCGACCGCGCTGGGCACGCTCACCGCCATCGCCCTGGTGCGCCACTCCTTCCGCGGCCGGCGCATGCTGCAAAGCCTGTTCGCCATGCCGCTCAGCCTGCCCGGCCTGATCTTCGGCCTGGCGCTGCTGCAGTTCATCACCCTGCGCAATCTGCCGGTCAACGGCTGGGCCATCCTGGTCGCCCACGTCGTCATCACCATGCCCTTCGCCATCCGCTTCGTCAGCGTGGCCCTGCTGGGCGTGAGCCCCAGCCTGGAGCTGGCCGCGCGCAGCCTGGGCGCCAGCCCCTGGCGCGCCTTCCGCCTGGTCACCCTGCCGCTGATCCGGCCGGGCATCGTCGCCAGCCTGGTGTTCGCCTTCATCCTGTCCTTCGACGAGGTGGCCGCCTCGCTCTTCGTGTCCACGCCCACGGCCATGACGCTGCCGGTGCGCATCTACGTCTACATCGACCAGAATTACGACCCGCTCATCACCGCCATCAGCTCCGTGCTGGTGTTCGCCGCGGCCGCCGCCCTGGCCGTGATCGAGAAGACCGTGGGCATGGGCCGGCTGTTCGGCCTGAAATAGCCAGAAGGAAGAGCAACCATGGCGCACATCGAACTGAAGGACGTCTGCAAGCGCTACGGCGACGTCACGGCCGTGGCGCAGCTTTCGCTGCGGGTGGAGCCGGGCGAGTTCCTGGCGCTGCTCGGCCCCTCGGGCTGCGGCAAGACCACCACGCTGCAGATGCTGGCCGGCTTCGTCGAGCCCAGCTCGGGCGAGATCGCCATCGGCGCGCGACCCATGCGCGGCGTGCCGCCGCACCGGCGCAACATCGGCGTGATGTTCCAGAGCTACGCCCTGTTCCCGCACCTGTCGGTATTCGACAACGTCGCCTTCGGCCTGAAGATGCGCCGGATGGCGGCCGCCGACATCGCCGCCCGCGTCGGCCGCGCGCTGGACCTGGTGCGGCTGGCCGGCATGGAGCAGCGCTACCCGCGCGAGCTGTCCGGCGGCCAGCAGCAGCGCGTGGCGCTGGCGCGCGCCATCGTCATCGAGCCCTCGGTCCTGCTGCTCGACGAGCCGTTGTCCAACCTGGACGCCAGCCTGCGCGAGCACATGCGCTTCGAAATCCGCGAAATCCAGCGGCGCGTGGGCATCACCACCGTCTTCGTCACCCACGACCAGGGCGAAGCGATGGCGGTGGCCGACCGCATGGCCGTCATGTCGCAGGGCCGCATCCGCCAGCTCGGCACGGCCAGCCAGATCTACGAAAGCCCGGCCGACGTCTTCGTCGCCGCCTTCATCGGCCAGGCCAACCTGCTGCGCGGCCGCGCGGCGCGGCGCGGCGACGGCGCGGCCGAACTCGCCCTGGCCGACGGCACGGCGGTGGCCGTGCGCCGCGCCGGCCCGGCCTGGCGCGAGGGGCCGGCCACGCTGGCGCTGCGGCCCGAGGACCTGCGCCTGGCCGGCGAACGCCAGCCGGGCCTGAACCAGCTGCCGGCCACGGTGACGCGGGTCAACTACCTGGGCTCGACCCTGAACATCGGCCTGCGCGCGGGCGAGCAGGACCTGACCGTACTGGCGCCGCGCGACGCCTGCCGGCCCGCCGAGGGCGACCGGGTTTACGCCTGCTGGCCCGACACGGCCGGCACCCTGCTGATGGAGGACGCATGAACGCCGACGCAAGGCTGCCGGCGCGGCCGGCCGGCCCGACGGCCCGGCCGCGGGAAAGCGAGCCGTCCGCCGCCGCGGGCGGAGATGCCGGCCGGGCCGCCGCGGACGACCCGGCTGCCGGCCGGCCCTTCTACCGCCTGCTGGGCCTGCGCAGCGAGCCCGGCCTGCCGGCCGGCACCTCGCGCCTGCGGCTGGCGGGCCGGCCCGAATTACAGAACAGCCACGGCGACATCCACGGCGGCGTGGTCGCCACCCTGCTGGACGCCGCCATGGGCGTGGCGGCGCGCTCGGCCTATGCCGAGGGCCAGGGCGCGACCACGGTATCCATGACCGTGAACTACCTGGAGCCCGGCCGCGACGCGCTCGTCGGCGAAGGCCGGCTGGTGCGCGGCGGGCGCACCCTGGCCAGCCTGGAGGCCCGGGTCCTCGACGCCGCCGGCCGCACCGTAGCCCACGCCGTGGGCACCATGCGCATCATCGCGCGGCGCGGCTGACCGGCGCCGCGCCCGCCATCCCAGCGACAGGAGAGCGACACTCATGAACGGACCATTGACCGGACTGCGCGTGGTCGACACCAGCATCATGGCGGCCGGGCCGTGGATAGGCGTGCTGCTGGGCCAACTGGGCGCGGAGGTCATCAAGGTGGAGCCGCCCGGCGGCGACGGCACCCGCTGGGTCGAGCCGCAGCAGCACGGCATGGGCACCAACTTCATCTGCCTGAACCTGAACAAGCGGGACATCGTGCTCGACCTGAAGAGCCCGGACGACCGCGCCCGCGCGCTGGACCTGTGCGCCACGGCCGATATCTTCGTGCAGAACTTCCGCGGCGGCGTGATCGAACGCCTGGGCCTGGGCTACGACGTGCTGCGCGAACGCAACCCGGCCCTCGTCTACTGCTCGGTAACGGGCTTCGGCGAAAGCGGGCCGCTGGCGCGCGAGGCCTGCGCCGACTTCATCATGCAGGCCTACTCCGGCTTCGCGCGGCTGAACGGCGCGCCCGGCAGCGAGCTGGAAGCCTTCCGCTTTTCCGGCTTCATCGACCTGACCACCTCCATCGTCGCGCTGCAGGGCGTGCTGGCGGCGCTGGTGCGGCGGCGCACGACCGGCCTGGGCCAGAAGGTGGAGGTCTCCATGCTGCAGGCCGCGCTGGAGATGCAATACACGCGCATGGCGGAAATGCTGGGCACGGGACAGGACTTCGCCGCGATGGGCAGCCGCTCGCCCGGCCTGGCGCCCGACCGCGCCTACCCGGCGCTGGACGGCGTCGAGGTCTTCGTCACCGCCCACACGCAGGCGCAGTGGCAGGGCTTCTGCGCCGCCGTCGAACTGTCGGCGCTGGAACAGGACCCGCGCTTCCTGACCAACGCGCTGCGCGTCGCCCACCGGGACGCGCTGGACCGCATCGTCGAGCCGGTGCTGGCGGCCCGCCCGGGCATCTGGTGGCTGCGCGCCTTCGAGCGCCGCGGCGTGCCCTGCGCCCTGCCGCTGCACTTCGAGCAGATCCGCCACCACGTGCAGGTGCGCGACAACGCCATGGTGGCCGAGATCGACACGCCCGGCTGGGGCCGGGTGGTGGTGGGCGGCCTGCCCTGGCACTTCAGCCGCACACCGGGCGCGGTCGCGCCACCGCCGGTGCCGGGCGCCGACACCGAGGGCGTGCTGGCCGGGCTGGCGCGGCGGCGCCCGCGCCGCCAAGCGCCCGCCGCAGGCCCCGCGCCGCGCCTGCAGGGCCTGCGCGTCGTCGAGCTGGCCAGCGGCGTGGCCGGCCCGCTGGCCGCCTGCCGGCTGGGCGACCTGGGCGCGCAAGTGATCAAGGCCGAATGCAACGAGGGCGACTGGCTGCGCGCCTGCCCGCCGGCGCTGCCCGACGGCACGGGCGCGGCCTTCTTCGCGCTCAACCGCGGCAAGCGCGCGCTGCGGGTGGACCCGCAGGACACCGCCTCGCGCGCGGCGCTGCGCGCGCTGGTGGAACGCGCCGACGTGCTGCTCACCGACCTGGAGGGCGAGCAGCTCGCGCGCCTGGGCCTGGCAGGCGCGGACGGCGACTCCTGCCCCTGGAACCCGACGCTCATCGCGGTGTGCATCTCGGCCTACGGCCGCAAGGGGCCGCTGGCCGGCAGGCCCGGCTCGGAACTGTGCGCCCAGGCCATGGCGGGCTACACCCGCTACGTCGGCCGGATGGGCGAGCCGGCGGTGCGGCTGGGCGCCGACGTGGCCGGCTGCGCGACCGGCATCTTCGCCACCCACGCCGTGCTGGCCGGGCTGCTGGCGCGCGAGCGCACCGGCCGCGGCCAGCGCGTCGACCTGTCCCTGCTGAACTCGCTGCTGGCCATGAAGACCGTGCACCTGGCCGCGCAGAGCGACCCGGACGCCTACGAGGGCCCGCGCGTAGGCGGCGCCTACGACCCGCCCGAGCGCGGCTGGGCCACCGCCGACGCGCCCATCACCTTCGCCTTCGGCGGTTCGGTGGGCGCCGAGGGGCGTCCCGGCTGGGCGCAGTTCGTGCAGGCCGTCGGCCTGGCGCACCTGGCGCAGGACCCGTCCTTCGACCGCAACGGCCGGCGCACCACCGGGCTGGGGCCCAAGGCGCGCGAATGCCGTCCCGCCTACGAGGCCGGGTTCAGGCATCGCCCCTCGGCCGAACTGGTGGCGCGGGTGCGCGAATTCGGCGGCCTGGCCAGCGCCTATCTGAGCCACCAGGAACTGCTGGCCGAACCGCAAGTCCAAGCCCAGGATGTCGTACGGCAGGTCGCCACGCCCTCGGGCCCGGTGCGCACGCTGGCCTTTCCCGCCCGGTTCTCCGGCTTCGCGCCGGTGCTGGGCGGCGCCGCGCCGGCGCTCGGCGAACACACGCGCGACATCGCGACATGGGCCGGCGGCCGGCACCTGTCCCAGGTCCAGGCCCCGCCCGCTCACACAGGTCCCGCGCCGCGGGACACGACCCAGGAGACAGACGATGAACCATCCGGCAGATATCAAGACCCGGCCCGCGCTCGATCCGGCCCTTGAAAAATGGCTGTCCCGGCCGCGCCCCATGCTGATCGACGGGCAATGGGTGAAAGCGCGCTCGGGCAAGCATTTCGACGTGCGCGACCCGGCCACCGGGGAGGTCATCGCCCACGCCGCCGAAGGCGACAAGGCCGACATCGACCTGGCCGTCCAGGCCGCCCGCCGGGCCTTCGAAAGCGGCCCGTGGCCGGCCATGACGGCCTCCGCGCGCGGCCGCCTGATCCACCGCATCGGCGACCTGATCCTGGAGCACGCCGACGAGCTGGCCGCGCTCGAGGCCATCGACAATGGCAAGCCCAGGACCGTGGCGCGCGCCGCCGACGTGACGCTGTCGGCCGACATGTTCCATTACATGTCGGGCTGGACCACCAAGATCGAAGGCAAGACCATCCCCATCTCCGCGCTGGCCGCCCCCGGCATGGAATTCCTGTCGCTCACCCGGCCCGAGCCCATCGGCGTGGTGGGCCAGATCATCCCCTGGAACTTCCCCCTGCTGATGGCCGCGTGGAAGCTCGCCCCGGCGCTGGCCACCGGCTGCACCATCGTGCTCAAGGTGGCCGAGGAAACCCCGCTGTCGGCGCTGCGCCTGGGCGAATTGCTGATCGAGGCCGGCCTGCCCGACGGCGTGGTCAACATCGTCACCGGCTTCGGCGAGACCGCCGGCGCCGCGCTGGCCGCGCACCCCGGCGTGGACAAAGTCGCCTTCACCGGCTCGACCGAAGTCGGCAAGCTCATCGTCCAGGCCGCCTCGCGCGACTTGAAGAAAGTCAGCCTGGAGCTGGGCGGCAAGTCGCCCAACATCGTCCTGGGCGACGCCGACCTGGACATCGCCATCCCGGGCGCGGCCGCCGCCATCTTCTTCAACCACGGCCAGTGCTGCAACGCCGGCTCGCGCCTGTACGTGCAGCGCAAGATCTTCGACAAGGTGGTCGAGGGCGTGGCCGCCCAGGCGGCCCAGATCACCCTGGGCCACGGCCTGCTGGAAAGCACCCAGATGGGCCCGCTGGTGTCGCAGACCCAGTACGAGCGCGTCACCGGCTACCTGGAATCGGGCCGCAAGCAGGGCGCGCGGGCGGTGTGCGGCGGCAAGGGCCTGGGCGGCAAGGGCTATTTCGTCGAGCCGACCATCCTGGTCGACACCAAACCGGACATGAAGGTCGTGCAGGAGGAAATCTTCGGCCCGGTGCTGGTGGCCACGCCCTTCGACGAGGTCGACGACGCACTGATCGCCCAGGCCAACGACACCGTCTACGGCCTGGCCGCCGGCGTCTGGGCCACCGACCAGGGCCGCGCCATGCAGGTGGCCCGGCGCCTGCGCACCGGCACGGTGTGGATCAACTGCTACCACGTGTTCGACGCGGCCCTGCCCTTCGGCGGCTACAAGCAGTCCGGCTGGGGCCGGGAAATGGGCCAGGCGGTGCTGAACAACTACCTGGAGACCAAGGCGATCACGGCGCGGCTGGAGTAGGGGCTGGGGTCCCAAAACTACATGCCCATGACGCCGATCATGAATTTTTCGTGACAAGCGGTACATCTCCCGCCTTCCATTCGTCTTAGATCAATGAAAGGCATCACGAAGGAGATGGCCATGCCGATGGCCAGCATGCTGCTGCAG